>ERZ1292630.3704-Hain-H41-02um-R3-3704-length-13248-cov-8_pt1 | contig 13248 bp, 6 predicted proteins | sample MGYA00564408_ERZ1292630 | MGnify/ENA primary metagenome ERZ1292630 (study PRJEB36523, sample SAMEA6512641) | groundwater metagenome | collected 2019-01-08 | study: AquaDiva: Metagenomics assemblies of 32 groundwater samples | reverse complement strand
AAAGAATGAGCAGCAACACGACAATGACACCGTCCATCGCGAGCCCCGTGCGGGTCGGCCACAAAAAGACCTTACTATGCTGTCTTACCATGCGACCAGGTGCTGATCTTTTTCTGTCGTCGACAGAGCTCAACACTCAACGCACTAATGTCATCGCATTTTCTGTTTTTGTTGTGCTACTTGTGCCTTTCTTTAGCGGTTACTTAGCGTGGATGATTACTTCTGCACGACTCGGATTTTCACACACGAAAGAACATTGTACGTGTTGCGTCGCGCGGTCAGCTGTGACTTTGAGCCGTTTGGGTTCGGTGCGCCGTCTCTGGGGAAGGAAGGGGAAAGAAAGGACGGAATGCCGAAGATAGCGCGCGTGTGGCGAGTCCGTCAGGCCTTTCCCCCCGCAGCGGCGCCACAATCCCAGCGCCAGGCGTGTTCCACGGCCCAGATGCATTCATCGAGCACGATGAAATCCTGGCCAGCACCAGGAGCCGATGCGTTACACCCCGGTCCGGGGTACCATTTGTGTAGCATGCCTCGACACGGCCTGCTCGACACGAGCCGTTGCCCGGCCGGCGAGCATGCCCCTAGGGGACTGGTGTACATCGGTTTGCATCCAACTTGACAGCGGTCGTCACTGCAGTTTGAAAACGTGACGCTTGTGACGCGTCCATTCGTCCACGTGCAGTCGCGCTTCACGTTGTCCTTGCACCCGCCACAATAATACCACTTGTTGCCCATCTCCGTCCCCTTGGCGCACGAGTCCGTGGAATAGTGGGCAATATGCAAACACTGCAGCGTGCGGATGGTGTCACAATGCCACTCCCTCGATCCCAAAATACCGACATCGATGCAGCGATTGGCGAACATGGTCATGTTGCGGCAACGCGCGGGATTGCACTTTGCAATATCGTCGCAAATGAGGACTGTGAAGTTGCCGGCTCCTGCATTTGTGTTGGCACCAACCGGGAGGGACGAAAACGACCGACGGACATCATCCGCCGACAGAGCGCCAGCTGGTGCGGTCAGTTGCTGAGCCGCACGTGACGACACGACGCCAAGGGCTGTTGCTTCGCAACACAACGCCGCGGCAAGCAGCAGCACCACGGTGGTCACAGACTTGGCCATACAGGATGCCGTCAGCTTTTGAGACTGGACCACCCGATGCACAACAGAAAAGAAACAACGTCTCGAGAGCACCGGCAGCGTGCGATTTCTGTATTTGCGCGACGACACGTTGGGGACGTGGTGGTTTATTAAGAATTGACCCCTCAAAGTGGCTGCCCATTGTGTGCAGTGTGTTATTCAGTGCAACGGGGGAAGTCGACCATTGGACTCGAGCGTTTGTGAAACTCGTCGAATTTCCCTCCGATGACATTGAGCAGCCGTCGTCCCACGCAGAACACGAAGAGATTTCGAAACTGCAACCAGATTCCAAAAAAAATAATATCGTTGTTGCGCACCTCGCGATGGCCGCGTGACGTCGTCTTAGACCAGGAATGTCTCGTTGTACAGGTCGTACCCCCGCTGCCGCGCGATCGCCTGGCAGGCGGCCATGAGCCCTGGGGGTCCGCAGGCGTACACGAGCACGCGGGGCCGCTCCGGTCGGAAGGACCGAGGAGACGTGTCGGACCGGCGGCGAGTGGCGATGACGGGTGCCGACTCCCCTCCCCCTCCGATGCCGTCGTCATCCCTATGTGGCGTTGTTGCATCGGTGGCGGCAGCCGCAGCAGCAGCAAATTGATCTCCTGTCGTTTCCGACCGGAGCACCTTTTTGACGTCGTCCACCGCCGCCAGGGCCGAGATCGCAGGGCCCAAGTCTGGCCTCCCGGGTAGCATCGGGAGCGGATCGGTTCGAGGTGTCTCCTCCGCCGCGTCCACGGGATCGGCAGCGACGTTCCGACACGGAGGGCGCGACGCGATAATCCGGTGGCCGACGCTGGCGTCACGTGACTGAGCCACGTAGTAGTCCATGCTGGTCGCGCGCGTGATGGCGGTGTCATACCCCGTGCACTGAGCCCCAAGGTGGGCAATCACGGCAGGCAGTGGCAAGGAGGTGAGTGTGTTGAGAGGAGACGATGCCGATACCAAGCCACGCGAGCCGCCGACGATCGTCGTGCAGACTCGTTCATAGACGTCGAGCAGGCCAACCGAAGCGCAACGGTCTTTCAGTGACATGGCCGCGTCGCCACAGCTTCGTTGCTTTGGCGATGATGCGGAAGGCGACGCAGCGGCAGCGGCGGCGGCGACAGTCGTCGGTGGGGTCAGCGCCGCGGCGGCCAGGAGTCGCTGCTTCATGACGCGCCGCGTGTGGGCGGGGTTGAGTGTTTCCAACGTGGCTCGATGCAAGCCCGCGGCGTCGCTCAGTAATTCGCCCTGCCGAGAGACGAAGAGTAACGACAAGCGCCGCAGCTTCGACGAATGGACGGGAAAGTGGTACGCAATTTGAAGCCGCTGGTAGCGTTCCATGTGCACGTCGAGGAGCGCCAGTTCCTCGTGCTCGTTGAGCCATGAATCCCGACGCACGGACGATGCCGCAGGTAAGCGAGATGCCGGGGGCTCCTGGGGCGAAGCCGGTAAAGTCGCCGCGCTCGGGGCGCGCAGCACAGATCCGGTTCTTGTTGCTGCATTGCTCACGTCGTCCACGGCCGGCCCGGCCGCCATTGATGCAGCGGCATCCGCGTCGGCATTTGGCGAGGTGGAAAACGAAGAGACGTGAGCTTGTGACACGCGTCCAAAATCCCACGGCACCGCTGCGGCGGAAGATCCTTGCCGAGTGACGATGTCCGCGGTCGAGATGCTTCGGGAACGGTCGCTGCGCACAAACGACCCGGCTGCGCGGCCCTGTCCCTCCCCGGCGCCTGGGACACCGACTGGATCCTCCTCGGGCATCAGCGGCTGTTGCTGCTGCTGCTGCTCGGCGGCCGATCGGACGGCCATATCGCGGCGGCGCGTCACCAGATGTTGCAGCGTCACCACCATGTCGCAGTAAAGGTGAGCCATCCACTGCATGGCGGTCACGGTGTCCAGATAGGCGGACGCGCAGGGCGTGATGCCCACGCCACCCGCGACGATGACGACGGAATGGTAATCGTGTAAGTTCGGTGGTTCTCCACAGGGACCGTCGAGGCGCACGAGAATCGACGCGGGACGATGAAAGTCATTTCTGCGATCGGCGTCATGGCGGCGAGCCGGAAGGCGGCTGGAGGTTTCCCGGTCAGATCGCGAGTCGCGGAGCTCCGGCGTTCGTACGTTAAGCGACCTTGTTGCCGGTAAATCGGCATCGCCGCTGGGTGGCGCCTGGTGGTCACCTGGGTGACGGTTCAGATGGGGTGCACCCGATCTAGCTGCTGCGTCGCCGACTTGATGCTCTTGTGAGCGATAGCCACCATCACCGAGCTCCAAGTTCGGCAGTGCTCCAGACACGTTGACTGAATTCGTAGAATTGATAAATATGGCGTCGCCATCGGCCGCGGTGGATGCACGGGAGCTCAGATATCCCAACAGCGACTCAGCCACGGAGTGAGGCAACTTCCAAGGCCAGCGATTGATGCCCAGGCGACAAAGTCGGCTGGAAAATGCCGCGTCCGAGTTGGCTCCTCGCACACTCAAAATTGTCGTCCCGCCAGGGGAGTCGCTTCCCCGGGCGCGGCCGCCCAGCAATGGCGCGGAGCCCCCACTGCGAAAACTGTCCTGAAAGTGGTTCGAAACGGACGGGCCGGGGTGATCGGCGCCACCAACAGCGTTGTGATTTTCCTCGTCATGGCGCAGTATCGCCTCGGTGATCACGCCGCGAAGTTTCCTCCATAGTCGAACTGCAAAGAAGGACTCTGACTCAGCCGCCTCGTCTGCCTGGTCACTCTGGGCGCGGCTGATATCGCCAAAAGAGAACAAACTGTCGGGATCCTTGTCGGCCCAATGTGCCACGTGCTTCCTGGCCGCGGAGTTTAAACTGGCCGACTCCGCCAGCCGTCGCTCGAGCTCACGCGTCCACGAGATATTTTTCACCACGAGGTGAACGAAGGGCGACGTCGTTGCGTTCAAGAACGCGGTCAGCGGCTCCTCCTCCTCCTCTTCTACTTCGCCTCCATTAGCACCCGCTCTTCTTGCCGTTCCCATCCACTTCGCGCGCCCTCCGTTGCGCAAGCAATTGGCGACGTAGGCGGACGGCACTTGGGGGATGGGTGGGGTGCAAATGGTAAAGGGGTGCCACTGAAACAGCGACAGCTGAGGAACGTTGAGGTAGACATGCTGTCCCGCGCGGAACCGCGGCGCCGCCGGTGTCGGCAGCGGTGCGGGCGGTCCGCTGCCAGACGCCCATGCGCCCCCGTCACCCGCATTGCCCGAAGATCCATCCATCAAAGGCATGGTGGGGAAGAAGGAAGACAGCGCCACTCGCGGCAACTTGACCGAGCACAGACCATTGCTCAACACGGTGACGTACGCGATGTGCGTCGACGAGGACCGTGACAGTCTGACGACGCGATCCAAAATCCAGAGCGTCAATCCCGGTAGCATGTACTCCCATCCCGCAGACGCATGCAGCGTCACCGCAGGGATCAGAATCAAGGCCGACGTCACGTGGGAAAAGTAAAAAACTTCAAACCAGCGCCTGCGAATCGCGGCCACCGACAAGGTCAGCATCGAGAAGCAAACCACAGCCATCAATATGATCATCACGGGAATGGTCCAATTGTCGAAAATGGCGCCGACGTTAGAGGAATCATCCACAAAATGATACGGCACTTCGAACAGTTGCCGCGGCAGTTGCTTCATCTGCCCGAACCACACGAGCCAAAGTACCACGTGGGCAAGAACGCCGATGAAGAAACTGTAACCTAAAAATCGATGCGCCGTCGTGAAAGATTCGTGTGACGTTCCTAGGACGGCGTGCACGATGCTATTCTTGGAAATGGGAAATAGTAACAAGGACATGACGAGCACCGCGATCTGGCCCATGGCCCGCGCCCATCGCTGCGTCAAGGACATGCCCGGGTTGCCGGGCCCTCCGCCCTCGTAGGTGTTCATGTAGTTATGGTCGTGAATCCAGTAAATGCCAAAGAGCATGAACAACAAGCTCGTGAGTGCCCAGCCTAAGACGGCACCAACCGTGACGTGACGCTTTCGTCGCAACCATGCAAGCGGGTTCGAACATAGCGTGTACGAGGGAAGGCCGCTGCCATTTCGGTCGGCTGTGTCCGCAGCGCCACCCTTGCCGGCTCGGTTGCCAGCGGGAGCCGTCCCGTTGGTGGTGGTGGCGTTGGCTGTTGAACCGTACGACTTTCCATCGCCTAGCCCACGGCCGTCCGGGCTGATATCCTCGTGGCGCTGCGGCGTGTTCACACTGCTGGGCTCCGAAGAAGCTAATAAGCCAGAACTGTCGTTGTCATCCTCCTGTTCCCCGTGGCCTTCAGGATCCGCGCGAGGTCGCTGATACAGCAACGCGTTGAGCTGTTGGCGAAGCCAGTGAAATAACCCACCCATCGATGCACGTCGGGACAAAAATCGGCGACCACTGGCGGATGCGCGGAGTAATGCCGCGATCGACCCCACGACAATGAGGTACGCATAAAAGATGACGTTGCCAGGGTAGAAAGAGAAGTAATACGTCACCCCATATACCACAACGGGGGGCGACGACGGAGCCGTTGTCGTTGTTGTTGTCGTGTTTGGGTTCGCGTTACCGCCGTTGCTGCTGTCTAGTACCTCCTCTTGCATGGCCGTATCTTTCGGTGAATCATCGTGGCGCAGCATGTCGGCACCCGCCGCGAGGGCAGCCAAACGCGCCATCGGAGAAGTGACCGGGGCGTCAACAGATGACGAAGGGTTTGTTCGTCGTCGTTCTCTTCGCCGACGAACGTTCCGCGCATCGAATGGACCGGAAGCCATCCCTGACGATGGCGACGCGGAGCCGTTGACGACGATCCCGCCGTTGCCCACGGTGGCGTACAGCGTCGGAAACACGTACCAGGGTAGCTCAGGGCACTGAACGGCGAGGGTTTCGTTGCGCCGCAATTCGGCGTCCATGCAGATGGGGTCCGGCGGACTGGTCATGAAACGACCGAGGGACGACGGCGCGAACAAGTAGAATTTGTTCGGAAGAAAAGTGGTTGCGAGGAAGCACAAGACAGCGAAGCCGGTGCCCAAAAACCACGATCGCACTAAAAAGCGCTGCTGATAAGGGTCGTCGGTGGCCAGGCCTCGGCGAATGGCCGACACGAACTGGCGACGGAATGATGCGGAAGAAGACGTCCAAGGCGGATTTTTTTTCGCCGAGGGGGATAGTGCCGTGGAGCCGTGTTGTTGAAGCGCGACAGCTGCGTTTCTGCCGTCCCTCGAAATCGGGATCGACCGTCGCGTGTCAGTTCCGGAGGCGGCCGTCGCGGCGGAATGGACAGAAAAGATTCCCCGAACGCCGCCTGTGGCGAACCCGACCCCCACGCTGGCGAGGATGATCAGCGACCCCAGTCCGAATGTAACCTCGGCTCCTCTGCCCTTGACCACGAAAAGGCCAAAGTTGTCGGCTTCCTCGGCCGTCTGAAAGGGGACGAGCAGCCCGCAAAACACGACCCCGCACAGCATCACTTCTCGCGCCCAGCTGAAGGCAATACTGATGCCGCCTGCGATGCAAATCAACCCCGTCCCGGCGATGAACACGGACTGCAGTCTCATGATCCGGTCGGCCAAGAGCCGTTTCAGAACGCGGCGACGCCCCCTCATTGGCGCACCGCCATCACCCACCGCTCCGCCGCTACATGGCCCGCCGCCGTAAATGCGGTAGAACACTAGGCCGGGGCAGCAGCTGCTCCCGATGGAGACGACGCCGACGGCGACTGCCAGCGTCCACAGAGGCATCAACGCGACGAATAGCTGCAGGGCACCGGATTGAAACAGCATGAAGCCCAGCAGCGCCACGAAGTCCGGCACGCCGTAACCTGCCATCTCGAACTGCAACATGCTGGACGTGAACCAAACGGCGCTGTGCCACTTCAATAAGCACACAATCGCAATGGACTGCAAGACGCTGAAGGCGATCGCGTGGCGGGCGAGGGACGGCCAGGGCACCATGGGCAGCAGCGCCGCCCCTCGGTCATCCACCGGCGGCGGAGGGGCAGTCTCGTACACGCCGCCGCCATCTTTCCCCAGCGCCGAACCTCGAGGCGACGCAGCGTGGAAAATGCGTGCCCAGATACCGCCCGCCGACGCAGCGGAGCCGCGAAGGTTCGCTGCGTGCCCCGCTTCGCTGCGATACACGGTACCGGTCGACACGCGCGTGCTTCCCGTCGGGTCCACGCCACCACCCCGCCGGCGTGATGCAGACGGCGTTTCGGGCCCCTCCATGCTCTGCCCAGACACCACAGGAGACGGGCCAGGAACATCCACCAACGAGCGATTCGGGACGCAGCGTCCGTAGTGGTACTGCGTCGCGCTACTGATGGGCACGAACTTCTGACCGCGACGGGTACCAGGCTTGACCGCGGCAGCAGCACTCAGGCCGTCGTGCTGGTGTCCGGTTGCGGCCGCGGATGCCGCGGCCGTGGAGACGTACGGCTGGTGGTGACCGCGGCTGCTAAACGGCGGCGGCTGATGGCGGCTGTCATACCTCCGCAATGTCATCGCCACTGTCGTCATCGTCGTCGTCGCCGGATCGGAATGCTGCTGCATTGTCATGCGTCCCTTCCCGGCCGAGCGTGAGGCTGTCGTTGGTGACGAACGTCGAAGCGGAAACGGGCCCGGCGACGTCATCGCTATCGTTGACCGGCGATGGAGCGTAGGCCATCGCGGCTCGTCTCCCGGAGAAGGAGGAGCGGGGAAGAAGGAGTGTGTGTGGGGCGGCGGTGTGTCTATGCGGCCCACGAAGTCCGTCGTGAAAAAGCGCCGCTGACAAAGGAGGAATGAGGTTGGGATGGGGGTGCGCTGCTCTCGGTTGACGATCGCTGATGAAAGGTGAACAGGCACAAAACAGCGCACAGGCTGAGAGGAGATCAGTCATTGGATCGGAGATACCGCGGAAAACCAAATGCTGACAAAGGACTGGGGAGTTGTCCACTGGGGAAGATGGAGCGAGAGAGACAGAGAGGGGGGAAAAAGTACTGTACAAATGCCACTTCCGTTCGGCGAGAACTAATGGCCAGCCAACGCGGGGTGCCACGTTTGTCGGTTTACTTGCGAGGTCGTTTCGATCCGACAGCAGGTTGAGCCGAGGGCGCGACAATCACCACTTCGTCGTCGGCGCCTTCACAGCCGATTGCCAGTTGCTTCCCCTTCGTGACCAGGGATGCGGCAGCGGGCGCCGCCTGTGCTTGTCGAGCACGTCGCGACGGGGACGCTGATTCCGCCACAGGAACGGCGCGAGGTGACCCGGCGGCTCCTCTGGCGTCAACTTTCGTCAGAGCGGTCGCTTGCTGCTCACGGAAGAGGCGCTGAACCGACGTCTCGATGTAGGGACAAACAAGCGATTGGACCGCGGCTCGGCCCCGTTCGACCGGGTTGGCGGTCGTCGCGAGCACGTCGGTGAAGTTCGTCGGGGCGGCACTGACAAGCAAATGCCAACTGCCTATCGCGCCAGGCACCATTTGTTCAAGCGTCGAAAACCTGTCACGCATCCCGAAATGGCAAACATTGACTCGCCAACTGTGAGGGCTCGAACACATGAAGGGCTACTGTACAAAAAAGTATTGTCAGTCATGCCTCGCGCCTCCCTTGTTCAAGAACATTGTCCAACTCGGCTCGCACCAAAATTTCGTTGTAGAGAATTCTCTCGGCTTCGGTGGCGGCTAAGTGCTGCAACAATCGGTTGCGCATCGCGACGAAGTACTCCTTGACATCCTTGTTCACGCGGCCGGTGGCTTCGCCGGCGTCTAGCGAGTCGAGTCGGCGGAGCTGGAGCTCATCGAGTTGCGCCTGCAACTCTAGCACCCGTGCGCGCAAAAACGCGACATCCACTCGATCGTGAACAGTCGAGCATGAGAGCTGCGCCGCCAGTCCTTCCGTCGACGCTGACGATTGCGCGGATGAAATTATCTGTCCGTGCGTGGCTCGTGCGCTTTTTCCGCCAAGCTGCTCCTTGAGGTCCTTCACTTCCTTGATGAGCGCCTGGTTCTTCTCGTGCATGCGGCGCACAATTTCGTCGGTGAGGGAGGGGCTAGGCGTCGAAGGCGCACTGCGGCCGTCGAGCGATGTTGCTCTGCCTCCTACCCCCGCCGTTCCAGCGGCTCCTATTCTCCCCCCCGCCGCAGCGGCGGACCCCCCCTGAGTCGACGGTTTCGATCGGACACCATTTTCGCTCTGTGGACGCAGTGGTTGCGGTGGGCCATCCGGCGCGCGTGGGGGAAACGACCCACCGCGAAGTCCAACCGGGCGGGACGAGGGCCCCCCGGCACTCGCTGTGGACATAGACGAACCGACAGCGGTGGCGCGTCGCCCAGACGAAGGAAACTCGGCACCACCTTCGGCGAGACGAAATCGCTCGGCGTCTTGGTCATCGACCAAGGCGGTCCTCTCCAGTTCCGCGAAGAGCGATAGTGCCTCCTCAATGCGACGTCGGTTGACGGACATACCCTCGTCTCGCTCGTCGGCCTGGGGGCAGTCGTTACGTCTCTCGCGACGTGATATGTTGTGGCTCGTGGCACGCGGCCGGACAACTCCTCCCCCAACACACTCGAAGTATCAAAGGTGTGAACCCTTTCTTCTTGCAATTCAGCAGGACAGTGTGAGAGAGCAAGTGCAACGTCAAGGATCATTTTTCGCTAACGGCGACTTCGTCGCTAACGGGTTCGCACTGCATGATGTGCCACGATGCGAAGGGATCTATTGTCTACACCGCCCGTGGTACGTCTCCGCCGTGCCCCCCTCCTCTTCAGAGGACGCGGATTGTAAATTGAAAATACCAAATATATCGCTCCGTCGCCGCTTTCATTCAATGGCCCCGCCGCTTTCGTAGAAACTTGGGACTCTGCGCTGCTCTTTCCAGAGACGAGAAGATTTCGCCAGCTGATCCGGCTTCAACCCTGCCGCCACCGGCCCCGAGGAGCTGCGGTGATGATCGTCCCCCGAGCGACTGTTCGTGCCGCCGTCAAGGCTACCCGCCCTCTCAACACCAAACGCGGACGTGTCGCGAAGGGAAAATCCAAACGCGCTTCCCCCTGTATCCATGCTTGACACGTCCGACGTGTCGAACACGTTGGACCACCCCGTCGTCCCGCCTCGCATGCCCAGGCGACTGGCCAGCGAGGAAGCATCCGCGCTGCCAGCCGTCGACACGGCCGGCTGGGCCATCCCAGCAGCGCGGTAATGGCGGACGGTAAGGGGCACCCCGTGCGATGTGTTCACGGCAAGACGATGCGCGCCGACCGCCGCGTGGTACGACTTGTCGTTGATCCCCGCATTGCGCAGCGCGTCCTTACGGTGCTCTTCGACAGCCATTCTCGTCTGCTGCTGATACCGCGCGGCGGCCAAGACGTCCGTTTCATCGAGATGCGGCGGCGGCCGCGAAGGACCGCCACCGGCCGACATCGGCGTGAGCAGCTGACCGACACGCTTGGAATCGTACGACTTCGGGTCTAAGTTCAGAGACGCCACCAAGTTAGCCGTGTGCTGGGAGAGCTGTGACGGCAGCCGCTGTGGGATGCCGCCGCCGCCGTTCGCGCCGGTCGACGCCACGTACTGCGGCGGCGGGATGCCCGGGGGCAAGTGGACGAGCACGCCGGTGTCGCCGCCCCTCGTGATCGCGAAGTCAGATTCCTGCGGCAGCCGGTGGTGCGAACGAGGGCCGGTCCCCTCTGCAGCGGCGAGCGTCGAAAACTGATGCCGAAGACCGTCCTTCGGGCAAAAGGGAGTGAGCTGCTTGCGGAAGCCGCACTTCTCGCACTTCCCCTCGTCCACCAATTTGCGAACGGACTGTTCCGCGCCTTGTCGCAGCAGCGCGTCGTCATCCGTTCCACGAGGCCCTCCGTGGGCGAGGGAAGCCGACCGCTCTGTCCCCTCGGGATCTGTGGCGTCGTCCGTCTCGCTCGGCGCATAGACTAAATGGTCAGGCCGCGGCTCATCTGGCGGGGGCGGTACGTCCTCGCCGGCGGCGTGGCGGGCTTCGCGCTGCGCCGCGTCGAGCAGCTGCTCCTGCGTGAGAGGGTCCGTGATGGCGTGTCGAATAAAGGGCGCGAGCGCCTTGGACGTGGCCGCACTGACGCGCCCTCCGCCCGCCGCGGCCCGCCCCCCATCGCCATCGACAGCCTTCGTCGCCCCTCTGTGGTCCGCCATGGTACTTTGGAGCCGCTTGGCAGCCGTTTCCGCTTCCCTCGCGAAGAAGTGATCCATCCCAAGAGGGCCCGCGCCAATCCGTCCGGCGTATGCCCCAGTGGTCATCGCGGCGCCAGGGGGAGGCGGAGACACGCCACCGCCACGGGTGCCAAAATAACCGTGGCTCATCCCCGCCGCCGCGTCGTCGAGGGCGAGAGACCGCGGGCCCCCGCCGCCACCGAAGTTAGACAGAGACATGACTTCAAACTGCATGCGTTCCACTTCTTTCTGAAGCGCCTGGGCGAGCAGTTCAGACTGCCAGAGCTTCACGCTCGTGGCCTGCAGCTTCTGACTGATGTCGCTATTCAGCGCTTGCAACTCGCTGACACTTGCCGAAAGACGCAGCGTCAGCTCGCCCTGTTCGTCGCCAGTGGCTTCTAATCGCTTGCGCTCCTCGTCCACCAAGGTGAACGCGAGGTCTTTTTCGCGATAGATTTTGTACGCTTCGTCCAGCCGATCCCGAATGCGGGCGTTGTCGGATGCTCGCAAGGCGCAGTTGGGGCAGTTGATCAAATGCTCCCGGGCCATGGTCAACGCTTTCTCCCGTTTGGAGTCCTGAGACCACCGCCGCCACGCCGCGTAGTACCTCGCGGAGAGCTGCGAGCCGGCTTGCTTTAAGATCACGGCAATCACGTCGCGCCCTTCGGCCTGCTGGCAGCGCTCTTGGAGCTTGGCAATGAAGTCTTTCAGCGTTTTAATTTCATCCTCGAGAGACTTATTCTTCGTGAGCATGTCCATCGCGCGGCGCTCACGGGCACGAATATGAAGTTGCGCCTCCAAGACGTCCTTGAACTGCTTCCAACGGAACCAGTAGGTCTTGATGAGGCCGGCACGGGTCAGATGCTTGAAGCCTGCGAGCATGGCGTCCTGTTTGTGGGCGCGGAGCCTGAACACTTCATCCTTGAGCTTGTCCTCATTTTTGTGCAGGACGTCTAACTTTGAGAGCGCGTCGCGCCGTTCCGCGTCCAGGCGCTTGACCTTGCTCGTGAGCTCGACGTTGAGATGGCGGTACTCGACGGCCATGTCTTGATGCTCGCGGCGCTCCTTGGCGAAGGTGATCAGCGACGCTTTCAGCCGCGCCTTCTCCGCCTCGCCGAATTTGGTCTCCCGACTGAAGAACTCCCTCGTGCACGTGTGCACAATTTGAGAAAAGAGGTCGGTGTCAAGCTGGAACTGATGGGGCGACAAGACCGACTTGGCGTAGCGCAAGACTTGGCGCTTCAGATCCGCATTGTCCCATTCGCGATTCGGCTTGAGATCCACGGCGGCTCGGTCGCGCGCGGTGGGATCTGGCCCAAAGAGCGCCACGAGGCGTGCCTCCTCGTCGATGACGGCCCCTTCGCCCTCGGCGGCCACCGCACCTTCGTGCTGCTCCTCGTTCGCCTTTCTTTGCTTGCGCACGGATAGCTGTCGTTGCTCCTCCATCCGCTCCTCCTCGGTCAAATAAATATCGGGCAAATGCCACCGGCGCACGCCGCGGTAATTGACGTAGTACGACTTCCCCGTCATGGGCTCCTTGAGCACCTGCCAGCAGTGGTCCGGGTCGTTGAGCCGCTTCCCCTCCGCGATTCGATAATGATGCGGACCTTTGCGGACGACGTAGTAATGCGTGCGGCCGATGCTCAGAATCGTGTCGCCGCCCGCGGCCCGTTCCGCCCGGGTCAGCTTTTCTTGAGACGCGTCGGCAGCCATATTGGGCTATAACGTCTTTGCTCCACCCGCATCCACCGCATTGAAAAACCACAACAAATCAACAGTCAATGCCGCGTTGGCTACGTGAAGGTGTCAACAACGACGAAGCAGCCAGTCCCACAACACGGTGGCTGCGTATCTTGGCAACCTTTTGTCTTCATCAACACCGAGATCCGTCCGAGTGACCAACACAACGCAACAAACACATTCAAGCATACTAGGTGGCACCTCAAATCCAAAAATGACGACGAGGAGGGGGGTGGC
>ERZ1292630.3701-Hain-H41-02um-R3-3701-length-13252-cov-5_pt1 | contig 13252 bp, 2 predicted proteins | sample MGYA00564408_ERZ1292630 | MGnify/ENA primary metagenome ERZ1292630 (study PRJEB36523, sample SAMEA6512641) | groundwater metagenome | collected 2019-01-08 | study: AquaDiva: Metagenomics assemblies of 32 groundwater samples | reverse complement strand
ATCATCACCACCATCGTCGTTGACAATCGCCCCGTGCCGTTCAGTGCCACGAACAGCTTTGAAGTGATCGTGCTCGACACCAACAACGCTCCCGTGCTGCCCGTGCAAGTCAATCGCTTCATCGGCAAACTCATGCCGTTGACCGTCACGAACACCGCCGTGGACGTGGACGTACCCGTGGATCAACTCACCTACACGCTCGTCTCCGCTCCGGTTGGTGCGGCGATTTCCGCCAACGGCATCATCACCTGGACGCCCAGCGAAGCGCAGGATCGCACCACCAACGTCATCACCACCATCGTGACCGACAATGGCACCCCGGTGCTGAGCGCCACAAATTCCTTCACGGTTGTGGTCGAAAGCACCCCGGAAATCTCGCTCGTCTCCAGCACCATCGTCACCGAAGGTTGCCCGCTGGTGAACAACGCGATTGATCCGGGCGAAACCATCACCATGTCCTTCGTGTTGCGGAACACCGGACGCGGCGATACCGCCAACCTCATCGCCACGCTGCTCGAAACCAACGGCGTCGCCGTCCCCAGCGCGCCGCAATCCTACGGGATCTTGGTGGCCAATGGCGCGAACCTGACCCGCACCTTCAGCTTCGCCGCCACCGGCAACTGCGGTGAATCCGTGACGTCCCGCTTGAAACTTCAGGACGGCCCGCTGGATTTGGGAACAGTTTCCGCCTCGTTCCTGATGGGTATGTCGGGAACCATTGCGACGCAGAATTTTGACACGGTCACTGCTCCGGCGCTGCCGGCAAACTGGACCACGGCCACCACCGGCGCGCAGCCGTTGTGGGTCACGGTGACCAATCCCAACGACTCCGCGCCCAACTCCGCCGCGACGACAGGGGCGGCGACTCCCGGCGTCAACGAACTGGTTTCCTTGCCCGTGATTCTGCCCTCGGCTTCCGCGCAACTGGTGTTCCGCCACAGCTACAATCTTGAACCCGGCCCGACCGCCGCCGTGGCTTACGATGGTGGCGTGCTGGAAATCAGCATCGGCACGAATGCTTTCGTGGACATCCTTGCCGCTGGCGGCACGTTCGCCTCGGGCGCTTACAACCGCACCATCGCCACTGGATTCGGCAACCAACTCGCCGGTCGCCAAGCCTGGAGCGGTAACGCCAATGCGTTCAACACGGTCACCGTCAACCTGCCCGCCACGGCGCTCGGCAAGAGCATCCGCCTCCGCTGGCGTTGCGCCACGGACAGCACCACGGCCAGCGGCGGTTGGCGCGTGGATGGCGTGGGCATCGTCGGCACGGGTTGCTGCGTCAGCACCTCGCCGGTATTGCCGTTGCAAAATCAGCGCACCGTCACCGAACTCAGTCCGCTGGTCGTGACCAACACGGTGATTGATACCGGCATTCCCGCCGCCGCGTTGAGTTATCAACTGCTCACGCCGCCGCTTGGAGCGACCATTTCTAGCGCGGGCGTTATCAACTGGACTCCCGCCGAAAACCAAGGTCCGAGCACCAATGTGCTCACGACGGTGGTCACCTATAATGGCGCGCCCGCTTTGCACGCCACCAACAGTTTCATCGTGGTGGTGACGGAAACCAACGCCACACCCGCGTTGCCCGCTCAATCCAATCGCACCGTTGCCGAACTCGCCACGATGACCGTGACCAATACGGCGAACGATCCCGATGTTCCGCTGAACTCTGTCAGCTACGCGCTGACCGTCGCGCCGGTGGGCGCAAGCATTTCTGCCAGCGGCATCATCACCTGGACGCCCGGCGAAGCCGCCGGTCCGAGCGTGAACACCTTCACCACAGTGGCGACGGACAATGGCTCACCCGTGCGCAGTTCCACCAATACGTTCAATGTCACGGTCACGGAAGGTAACGGCGCGCCGGTGCTGTCGGCTCAGGTGGATCGCACGATTGACGAGCTGACGCCGCTCGTCGTCACGAATACGGCGGTGGATTATGACGTGCCAGCCAACGCGCTTGCTTACTCGCTGTTGAATCCGCCAGCGGGCGCGACCATCAACAGCGCCGGGGTGATCAACTGGACGCCCGCCGAAAACCAAGGTCCGAGTACGAACATCATCACCACCGTCGTGCTCGACAACGGCGTGCCCATTCAAGGCGTCACCAACAGCTTCACCGTCATCGTGCGCGAAATCAACGTGACCCCGGTGTTGCCGGTGCAGCCCAATCAGGCTTCGAGCGGTCTGGCCGCCGTGCTCATCACCAACACAGCCACCGATGCTGATCTGCCCACGAACAGCCTGAGCTATCAACTGCTCACCGCGCCCGCCGGCATGACCATCAGCGCCAACGGCATCATCAACTGGACGCCGGTCGTCAGTCAGGTGCCCAGCACGAACACCATCACCACCCGGGTGACGGATACCAACACCTGGGCGTCGAACACCCAGTCATTGAGCGCCACCAACACCTTCACGCTGACGATCAACGCCGTGCATTTCGGACCGTCACTGCCAGTGCAGGGGAATCGCACCGTGACGGAATTGCAACCGCTGGTGGTCACCAACACGGCTTCCGTTGTGGACGTGCCGCCGCTCACGTTGAGCTATGTCCTCATCGGCGCTCCGTCCGGCGCGACCATCAGCACGAACGGCATCATCACCTGGACGCCCTCGGAATCGCACGGTCCGGGCGACTATTTAATCACCACGGTGGTGCTCGACAACGGCATCCCACAACTCAGCGCGGTGAACAGTTTCATGGTGCATGTGGATGAATTGAATGCCGCACCGACCTTGCCGGCCCAATCCAATCGCACCAGCGTAGGAGTCGCGCCGGTCATCGTCACCAATGCGGCAGCAGATGCCGATCTGCCCGGCAACGGACTCAGTTATCAACTCCTTTCCGCCCCGGCCAACGCCACGATCGGAGTGGACGGTGTGATTTCCTGGACGCCAGAGCCTGGCCAAGTGCCGAGTACCAACGTCATCGTTACGGTAGTCACGGATAACAGTCCGGAAGCGATCAATGCGCCGAGCTTGAGCGCCACCAACTCGTTCACAGTCGTGATCAACCCGCTGTATAGCGCGCCGATCCTGCCAGTACAGAACAATCGCACCATGAACGAACTGACGACGCTGGTGGTGACCAACACCGCCACCGACGTCAACATTCCTGCGCTCGGACTCTATTACTTGCTGCTCACCGGACCCGCGGGCGCGAACATTGACGCCAGTGGCGTCATCACGTGGACGCCGAACGAAGCCCAAGGTCCGAGCACCAATCTCTTCCGCACCGTAGTGTCCGACTACGGTTCGCCGCAACTTAAAGCGACGAACACCTTCACTGTGATCGTCAATGAAGTGAACGCCGCGCCGGTTCTGCCGGGGCAGACCAATCGCACCATCGCAGAATTGTCCACGGTGATCGTGACCAACACCGCCACCGACTCTGATACCCCGGCCAATTCCTTGGCTTATGCGCTGCTCACGGCACCCGCCGGGGCCGCCATCAATTCCAGCGGCGTCATCACGTGGACGCCGAACGAAGCCCAAGGCCCGAGCACCAATCTGTTCCGCACGGTTGTGACCGATAACGGTTCGCCCGTCATGAGTATCACCAACACCTTCAACGTGGTGGTCACGGAAGTGAACGTCGCGCCGGCGCTGACCGTGCAGACCAATCGCACCATCGCCGAGCAGACCACACTCGTCGTCACCAACGCCGCTTCGGACATTGACAACCCCGCGAATGTGCTGACCTACTCGCTGTTGAATCCGCCCGCGGGAGCAACCATCAACAGCATTGGTGTCATCACGTGGACTCCGACGGAAGCGCAAGGTCCGAGCAGCAATCTGTTCACAACCATCGTTACTGACAGCGGCATTCCCGCCCTGAGCGCGACGAATACCTTCAGCGTCATGGTGACGGAAGTGAACATTGCACCCGTGCTCGCGACGTTGCCCGAGTTTGAAGTGTTTGAACTCAGCACGCTCACGGTCACAAACGTGGCGGGGGATGTTGACCTTCCGGCCAACACGATCAGCTATGCCTTCCTGACCGCGCCCGCCAGTGCGACGATCAACGCCAGCGGCATCATCACCTGGACGCCGAACGAATCATTCGGTCCGGGCACGTATTACTTCACGACCGTGGCGACCGACAACGGCACGCCGTTGCTGGGTGGCGTCAATACCTTCAGCGTCGTCGTGCGGGAAGTGAATGCGCCGCCCGTCTTGCCAGCGCAATCCACCCGCATCATTAGCGGCCAGCAATCGCTCACCGTCACCAACACCGCGGGCGACACAGATATTCCGGCGAACTCGTTCAGCTATCAATTGACCGCACCGGCAGGCGCTGTCATCAGCGCGTCAGGTATCATCACCTGGACGCCGACGCTGGCCCAAGTGCCCAGCACGAACACGTTCACAACCGTGGTCACGGACAGCAATCCCTCGGCTGTGCCCACCAGTTTGAAGGCGACGAACTCCTTCACCGTGATCGTGAGCGACATTCACAATGGGCCGTCGTTGCCGGTGATTTCCCAGAAGACGGTGTTGGAGCAAACGACCCTGACCATCACGAACACCGCCAGCCAGGACAATGTGCCCGCGTTCGTGTTGACCTATACGCTGCTCAATCCGCCCGCCGGCGCGACCATCAACTCCAACGGCATCATCACCTGGACGCCAAGCGAGTCCCAAGGTCCGGTCACCAATATCCTGACCACCAAGGTGACAGATTCCGGGGTGCCGCCGTTGAGCGCCACGAATTTCATCACGGTCATCGTGCAGGAATCCAACGTCGCACCAGTGTTGCCCGCGCAAGCCAATCGCGACTTGTATGGCTTGCAATCGCTCGCCGTGACCAACACCGCGACGGATACGGATCTGCCTGCGAATGGGTTGACCTATCAGTTGGCGCAAGCTCCTGCTGGCGCGACCATTTCTGCCAGCGGTATCATCACCTGGACTCCCGTGTTGGCCCAGATTCCGGGCACGTATGTGTTCCAAACCATTGTCACCGACAACAACCTCGCTGCCGTGAATAACAAGAATCTCAAGGCGACCAACCAGTTCAGCGTCACCGTCCACGTGCTGCACAACGGACCAGATCTACCCACGCAAGCCACCCGGATGGTCAACGAAATGGCCATGCTGGTGGTGACCAATACCGCCGCCAACATTGATGTGCCCGCGACCACGTTGACTTACAGCCTGATCAGCGCACCTTCCGGAATGCAGATCAACAACAACGGCATCATCACGTGGATGCCGACGGAAAGTCAGGGGCCGAGCACCAACACGATCACCACGCTCGTCGTGGATAATGGCGACCCGGTTAAGTTCGATCTCAACACCTTCACAGTGATCGTCACGGACCGGCCGCGGATTCAGGGGATCGTGGTCACCAATGGCGTCGCGGCGGTGACGTGGAATTCCGTTGTCGGCCAAAAGTATCGCCTGCAACGGGCCAACACGCCGACGGCGAGCTGGCAGGATGTCGGTTCGGACATCACCGCCACCGCCAACCTCACGACGCAAACCAATGCGACTGCGGGAGCGATTCAACGGTACTATCGCATCCGGCTGGTGCCGTAAGCAAAGTCCGGCAACCCGACGACAAAGAACCTCGGCACTCCTTGCATAAGCAAACCCACCTTGGTGGAGTGGCGCTCCACCAAGGTGGCCGGAGTTCCAAAGTCAAATTCGCGTAAACTCCACTCTGCCCCCGGAAAAATACCGACAGGTCATCCGTAACTAAAGATGCGGCAATCTGGGAGCAAAAGATGGCTTGAACCTTCTCAGATGCTAGCCTCGCAAGCAGTTGCAAGACGATGATGCTTCCAAAACATTTTCAGATTCGGGGAATCTGCGCGGTGCGACGGTCCACATTTGTGACCGTCGTCGTCGGCCTGGTTCTTCTGGCCGCAACGGTTTGCCCCGTGCATGGAACGCAACCGCTCGTCGCGATTCACGATTCCGAATGCACCCGGGCGTTGGAAAATCAGAATGCCTCCGGGGCGACTCCGACCGGAGCCAACACCACCGGCAAACAATGGTGGCCGACGGACTGGCATTATTTCGTGATGCCGGAAGCGATCAAGGAGGCGTTGCGATCGGACGGAACGGCTTTCACGGTGGTGGGCGATTCCAACATCATCGCCGGCGCACTGCTGACCAATGGCACGCCCAAATATCCCATCGTCATCAGTCTCGCGGCGGAAGCCATTCACGATTCGCAGATTGCCTCGTTCACTAACTACGTGGCAGCGGGTGGTTTCCTGTTCGTCGGATCTTCGGCGTTCACGCGAAACACCAACGGCACGACGCGCGGCGATTTTGCGTTCGCCAACGAGATGGGGATCCACATGGTCACCGCGGCGCTGACTAACTGGGCGTTGAACAGCACCTACGCCAAAGTGGCAGATCATCGGATTCAGACGCATGTGCCGGGCGGTACGATAAGCTGGCGCTTACCGTCTTCCTCTGAAGAGATTCCCTACGGGGTTTCTCCGGGACCACTGACTCCGCACGATGATGAGCAGGCCCAACAACCACACGATGTCTGGCAGGTGGTGAACAGCAATGCCACAGTCCTCGCACAAGGTCAGGCGACTCCTTTTCTGACCATCCGGGCGTACGGCAAGGGTTACTTCATCTATTGCGCCGCCATGCAGCCGTTGCTCGGAAACGGTGGTTGGGCGCCGACCATGTATAACTATCTGACCTTCCGTCGTTCCATCGAGTGGGCTTTTGAGAATGCCGGATTGCCGGTGGCCAAGTTAAGTCCCTGGCCGTATCCCTACGATGCGGCCTTCATGGTGCGCCACGACTTGGAAAGTTTTTCCAATGCGATCGCCGCAGTGGAAGCATCGGCGCAATTTGAATTCACCAATGGCTGCACCGGCGACTATTACTTCTGCACCGGCACCTTGCGGGAGAACATGTCTCCGGTTTACAACACCAACGACGTCGTCACTGGCTTGCGGCGGGCCATGACCAACTACGGCGCCACCATCGGTCCTCACAATGGCGGGCTGACCAATCCGATGATCATGGGCACCCCGAACTCCTACGATTATTGGCACTGGGGACCGGATGAAGTATTGGATATTTCACCGCCGCCCGGCTATTCGAGCGGTTCCAATTACGCTTTCATCTCGATGCAGCGTTCCTTCCAAGACATTGAATCATGGTTGCCCGGCTTGATGACCAATGGCATGCGGGTGTGGTGTGGTCCGTACTACAATTCCACCCGCGAGGCCTCCTTGAACATTCAAGCCCAGCTTGGCGTGAAGGTCACTGGCGAACAAAAGGTCGCTCCGTTCCCGCATTGGACGCTGTCCACCCAGACGCCGAACAAGCGCTTCGGCATTTTGCAGCAACCGCCGAGCGATTGGTTCGTGGGCCCGGACATCTCGCACTCGATTGAAGCCGGGCATACCATCGGCACCCTTCGGAGCGGGATTGATTACTATTACAACCTCGGCGCCTTGTTAAATTTCTATTCCCACACGCTTTCGACCGGGTTGGGTCGCGCGGGCCCGCGGGCCACGGAATATGTGACTTACTCGATGGACACAAATCGTTTCCCGCGCCTGTGGTCCGCCAACGCCATCAAGATTTACAACTGGTGGCAGCAACGTTCCAACGTGCAGATGACCGCGAGCATCACCACCAACGGCACCCAGATCAATACGGCGTTCACGATCAAGAATTCGACTCACACCAACACCACGATTGAACTCACGCCGCCGCTCAACACTTCTTTTTGCAACTTGCAAGTCTTCACCAATGGCGCGCTGGCGGGGGCGAACCTCTATCGCCTGACTGGCTCGACCATCAAAATCCGCGTGGACACCACCGTGACCAATGCGCTCGTGAGTTATTATCCGTTGGGTGGCAACGTGGCGGCGTTGGCGGAAAATTTTGACGCGCCCAGCGCCCCAAGTCTGCCAGCGGGTTGGACCTCTTCGGCGACGGGCGCGCAAGTCCCGTGGGTGTCCCAAGCCGCAAATGCCGACAGTCCTTTGAACTCGGTGTTTGTCGGAAACCCGGCCAACGTCGGCGTCAGCGAACTGGTGTCGCCGGTGATCGCCGTCTCCGCCGGGCAGGCCCAACTCACCTTCCGCAACAACTACGACCTCGAAAATGGAATCGGCGGGATCGGCTATGACGGCGGGGTGCTGGAGATTAAGATCGGAGCCGGTTCGTTCACCGACATCCTCGCTGCCGGTGGCACTTTTGTTTCCGGTGGCTACAACGTCGTCATTGATAACGGCTTTGCGAGTCCGATCGCCGGACGTCCGGCTTGGAGCGGTTCTTCTGGCGGTTATCTGACCACGACCGTCAGCTTGCCGGTGTTGACGACCAATCAAAACATCCAGTTACGCTGGCGTTGCGCTACCGACAACGGCGGCAGTGCCACGGGTTGGCGGATTGATACCATCAGCCTTAGCAATCGCATCTGTCTCTGCTGCCTCACTGGCACCAACACCCCGGTGCTCCCCGCACAAACCAATCGGTTCATCAATGAGTTGTCCACGTTGACAGTGACAAACACAGCCACAGATGCAGATGTCGGCGAAACTCTTTTCTACGCGCTGCAAAATCCGCCTGCTGGTGCCATCATCTCGGGCAGCGGCATCATCACCTGGACTCCGTCCACCGCCTTTGGTGGCACGACCAATCCCATCACTACCATTGTCACTGATGGCACCGACCGTAAAGCAACGAATAGTTTCAATGTCATCGTTCTTCATGTGAACACCCCACCCGCGTTGCCCGGGCAATCCAATCGCACCACCAATGAATCGGTCACCCTGGTTATCACCAACACCGCCAGTGATTCCGACCTGCCCGCCAATACCTTGAGCTACTCGCTATTAGTCGCTCCAAGTGGGGCCAGCATTTCTGCGAGCGGGATCATCACCTGGCCGATCACGGAAGCCCAAGGCCCGGGCAATTACACGCTCACCACCCGGGTGGAGGACAATGGCACTCCGGCGTTGAGTGCCACGAACACCTTCACCGTGACCGTCGCCGAGCTTAACAGTGCGCCGATCCTTCCGGGACAAGGCAATCGCACCATCAACGAAGCAACCGCGCTCGTCGTGACCAACACCGCCAGTGACGGCGATCTCCCGGCGAACCCCCTGAGCTATCAACTGGTCAATCCCCCCGCCGGTGCGGCCATCAACAGCAGCGGCGTCATCACTTGGACGCCGACGGAAACTGCCGGCCCCAGCACCAACACGTTCACCACCATCGTCAGCGATGGCGCGGCGAGCGACACCAACAGCTTTTTGGTCACGGTCAACGATGTGTTGAGCGGACTCACCACCAATGTCACGTTGATCAGCACCGGTTCCGTGTGGAGCTATCTCGACAACGGCAGTAATCAAGACACCGCGTGGCGCGACCTTGGTTTCAACGCCTCCGGCTGGAGCAACGGCCCGGCGCAGCTTGGCTTTGGCGACGGCGACGAACAGACCGTCATCAGTTTCGGCACGAACAGCAGCGCGAAACATATCACCACCTATTTCCGCCGGACCTTCAGCATTGCCAACGCAAGTCTCTTCAGCGCTCTGAACCTTCGCGTGCTGCGCGATGATGGCGTCGTGGTTTATCTGAATGGAATCGAGGTCTATCGCACCAATCTGCCGCTCACGACGATCACCTATCAGACCTTGGCACTTGCTGCCATCGGCGGCGTGGATGAAACGACCTTTGTCAGCGCGCCGCTGAATCTGGCCAGCTTGACCAATGGCACCAACATCGTGGCGGTGGAAATGCACCAGAATTCGCCCAGTAGTTCGGACCTCAGTTTCGATCTGGAGCTGACCGGCGTGGTGACCTTGGTCGCCCCCACATTGGCTGATCAGACCAATCGGACGATTCCCGAATTGACCACGTTGACCGTGACGAATACGGCGACGGACCTTGATACGCCGGCGAATGCGTTGACGTATCAGTTGGTCAATGCGCCGGGGAACGCGGCGATCAACGGCAGCGGCGTGATCACGTGGACGCCGCAGGAGAACGAAGGCCCGGGCAGTGGCACGCTCACCACCGTGGTTTCCGACGGCATCTTCAGCGCGACCAATAGTTTTGTGGTCACAGTCACCGAAGCGAACCAATCGCCCGTGTTATCGGCGCAAACCAACCGCAGCATTGTTGAGTTGACGTTGCTCACCGTGACGAATACGGCGACGGATGGCGATCTGCCAGCGAATGGGTTGACGTATCAATTGCTCAACGCGCCAGGAAACGCGGCGATCAACGGGAACGGTGTGATTACTTGGACCCCGCAGGAAAATGAAGGCCCGGGTGGTGGGACAATCACAACGGTGGTTTCTGATGGGACGGTCAGTGTGACCAACAGTTTTGTGGTCACTGTCACCGAAGTGAACCAAGCGCCGGTGTTGCCGGTGCAGACCAATCGGACGATAGCCGAGTTGATGTTGCTGACGGTGACGAACACGGCGACGGACGGTGATCTTCCGGCGAATGCGTTGACGTATCAATTGCTCAACGCGCCAGGAAACGCGGCGATCAACGCGAGCGGTGTGATTACTTGGACGCCCCAGGAGAACGAGGGGCCGGGCAGCGGCACCATCATCACGGTGGTTTCCGATGGCACTGTTAGTATAACCAACAGCTTCGTGGTGACTGTGACGGAAGTAAACCAAACGCCGGTGCTGTTGGAACAAACCAATCGCAGCATCGCTGAATTGACGTTGCTCACCGTGACGAACACGGCGACAGATGGTGATCTGCCCGCCAATGCATTGACATATCAGTTGGTCAATCCGCCGGGGAACGCGACAATCAATTCGAGCGGCGTGATCACGTGGACACCGCAAGAGAATGAAGGTCCGGGTAGCGGGACGATCACCACGGTGGTTTCCGATGGTACAGTCAGCGTGACCAACAGTTTCGTGGTGACGGTGGCGGAAGCGAATCAGTCGCCGGTGTTGCCGGTGCAGACCAATCGCACCATTGCCGAACTCAGTTTGTTGACCGTGACGAATACGGCGACCGATGGTGATCTCCCGGCGAACACCTTGAGCTATCAATTGCTCGTCGCGCCAGTGGGAATAAACATTTCTGGCAGTGGCGTGATCAGTTGGACGCCGAACGAAGCCGCTGGCCCAGGCACCAATACGGTCACCACTGTGGTCACGGATGGCACGGCGAGTGTGACCAACACCTTCCAGGTCATCGTCACCGAAGCCAACACGCCGCCGCTGTTGAACCCCATCGGCAATCGGACAGTCCACGCTGGTGGCATGGTTTCGTTCACCGCGACGGCCAGCGATGCGGATGTGCCGGCGCAAACGCTCGATTTCAGCTTACTCAATACCCCACCCGCCGGCGCGGGCATCGCCAGCGGCAGCGGCTTGTTTGAATGGCTAACGACCAACGCCGATGTGAACACGACCAACACGATCACAGTGCGGGTCGCGGACAGCGGCGTGCCGGTGTTAAGCACGAACCGCAGTTTTGTGGTGACGGTGATCGCGCGGCCCCAGATCACGAACTTGGTCCGGACGAATGGTGTCGTGGCGGTCACGTGGAGCTCGATTGCGGGGCAGCAGTATCGGTTGCAACGCACAGACACTTTGCTCCCGACCAACTGGCAGGATGTCGGGCTTGATGTGACGGCGCCGGGCAGTTTCACCACCCAGACGAATGCTACCTCGGGCTTGGACGTGCGCTTCTATCGCGTTCGCCTCGCGCCGTAGGCCAGCGAAGACAAGCGCCAGTTAAGAGCTGGCGCTCGTATAGCGTTTCACTGAAATCCGCCAAATCCACTCGGAAGCCAAAGCGCAACCGACCGCTAGGCCGATGAGCAAGAGGCAGGAGGTGCTGGTCAACCGCTCCGTCAACAAGCGGGCGGGCACATTGGAAACCAGCAGCACCGGCAGCACGAACGTGAACACCGAGCGGAAGATTCCTCCTTTGGGAAACGCGTCATCCGGCATGCGGGCGATGTTGAACAGGTTGTAGTAACCGAACACGATGCCCTGTGCTCGCACCGTCCAGAAACTCACCGTGGCCAGCGAAAACATCAGGCAGTAATGGATGCAGATGCCGATGAGGCACAGCGCGCCAAAGCCAAGCAACGTGGGCAGAGCAGGGGAGAGTTGCAGTTTTCCCGCAGCATAGATCATCACTGCCATCGCAGAAGCGGCATTCACAAAACCGCCGAGATCCACCTGACGCAGCGAGAGGAGAAACCGGGTGTTGATCGGCAGCATCAGCAGGAAGTCGAGTTTGCCGCTCCGCACCAGTTCCGAGAGGTTGATGCAGTTGACGAGGAAGAACGCCTGAAAGATTTGCTGGATGAAATGGCTCACCCCCACCAGCAGCACGACCTGCCATTTGGTCCACGAACCGATTTGCTCCGTGTGCAGATACAGCACGGAGATGAAGCCGAGTTGCAATGCGAACCACAGCATTTCCACGATGATCCAGAGCACGAAGTTGCCCTTGAACATCGTTTCGCGCGTCACCGAATTTTTCCACAACGCGATGTAGATGGTGAGGTAACGCTTCAGCGCCGTAGTGCGCAGCGTGTGATCAGAGGCTGGCGTCTCAGGTAACTTTAGACTTTGGACTTCAGGCTTTAGACTCATTTAGTCATCCTCCCGCCGCCGCGTATTTTTTGATTCCCCGATGCCAAGCGAAGCGCGCCAAGAAATAAGCCACCACCACCCAACCCACTTGGATCGCCATGCCCGTGACGAGTTCGGAGCCGCTGACTTTGCCGAGATAAATACCGACGGGCAGATAAAGTTGATACGGAAACGGCGTGAACATGAGCACTTGTTTTACGGCGTCCGGTAAAATATCCAGCGGGAACATGTGGCCGCTGGCGATGTATTCAAAGGCGTAGAGGATGAAAACAAACGTCGAGATTTCCATCAGCCAGAACGCCAGCATGGCCATCGTGTACGAGAGGAAAAATTGCAGCAGCGCGGTCATGGCTACCGAAACCACAAACGCGGCGAACGTCGCGAAGTCCGGCGGCAACTGGAACGAATCCCGCAGGAAGTAAATCACCAGCGCGATCGGAATGAACGCCACTGTGAGATAGGTCGCCCGCCCGGATAGAAACAGGCAGAAGCGAAACCACAAGTAATCCACCGGCTTGAGCAGGAACTGGCTGATGTTGCCGTCTTTGATGTCCGCCGCGATCTGCCAATCGTCCTCGGTTACTGCCGTCAGCGCGTCCACAATCGTCACCAGCAGATAGTAGGACGTCATCTGCATCAGGGTGTAAGTCGCCACCTCCGCGCCG
>ERZ1292630.3699-Hain-H41-02um-R3-3699-length-13255-cov-6_pt1 | contig 13255 bp, 9 predicted proteins | sample MGYA00564408_ERZ1292630 | MGnify/ENA primary metagenome ERZ1292630 (study PRJEB36523, sample SAMEA6512641) | groundwater metagenome | collected 2019-01-08 | study: AquaDiva: Metagenomics assemblies of 32 groundwater samples | reverse complement strand
GATCGGGTGAAGACGGTCAGGTGTTTCCAACGGCGTATCGGTTCGGCCACACGCTCGGCGCTCCAGCCATCGGCCACGCGCACCAGCACGGCATTGACGTTGCGGCTGCTGGTTTGCAGGTTTTGTACCGCATCCAGCAAGCCTGGCACGGCTGGCCGGTTGAATGACGGGTTGGCCGCTGTCCGTGCACGGTCATTGACAATGGCGTCATTGTCTTTGAGGAACTGCATTTGTTGGGCGTCCTTCATGGGGATGAAGACCATCGGATCCCCCCCAGAAGACACCATGCGGCGCGTCAGGCCCACCACCTCGTAGCTGTGGCGTCGGATTTCGACTTTTTCGCCAAGACTTAGCCCGGTCTTGATGTCGGCAACCGCCTCATAGTGGCTTCGCGCCAGGTGCCTCCCCGCCAGCAAATGGCCTGGCTGTCCAGGCAGGGCGGCTGCACCCGGCTCGATTCCAACCACCATGACCCGCGCCTCTTTGCCGCCAGCCACCTTGATTTGCACGGTGAAATAGGTGATGTTGGCGGCCATGGCCACACCTGGCATGCCCACGATGCTGCGCACGACATCGTCCTTGATGCTGGAGGATTCGGCGTATGGCCCCTGCGTGTCTTTTTGCACCACCCACAGGTCGGCGCCACTGTTGGTCAGCAGGGCCTGGGCATCGTCGACCATGCCACGAAACACACCGGCCATGGTCAGCGTCACACCGATCAGCAAGCCCAGGCCGAGACCGGTGAGAACGAATTTGGCCCAGCCGTGTCGAATGTCCCGCCCCGCCAAGCTGATCATGGCCCCGCCTTTTTGACGAGCCCATCCACAACTTTGAAAGAGGTCCCTGCGGACAGCGGCTTTTCACTGTAGACCACCACCTGATCGCCTGCACCCAAGCCGCTGAGTGCCTGCACACGGCCGTCGATGCTGACCACTCCCCACTGCACCGCCACAAAGTCCAGCGCACCGTCCTTCAGACGCCAGACTCCCGTGTGGCCCTGATGCGTTTGCACACTGGCCTGCGGCACCACCCAGGCGGGCTCGGTCGGCTGGAGTTGCAGCGTGACCTCGGCCATTTCACCCATCGACAGCGCGGCAGGGACCTGTTTGAAGCCCACTTGCGCAATGCGCTCCTCGGTCACCGTGTCCGCTTGCAGCTCGACCCGCTCCACCTGGCCGTCGAACACCTCTTGCGGACGGGATCGCAACACCATCCGAGCCGGCAGACCGACCGCCAGCCCTGTCGAGCGCGCCTGGTCTACCCGCAGCTTGACCCACAGGCTGGCGGGATTGGCCAACTTGAGTACAGGCTGCCCGGCCACCACCGTGCTGCCGGATTCGGCATCGCGGCTGATCACCACGGCATCGGCGGGGGCCACCAGGCGGGTGTTCTGTCTTTGCTGCACAGAGGCAGAACGCTCGGCCTGCAAGCGCGCTGCGTCGTGCCGGGCCGCTTGCAAATTGGCCTGCGCTACCTGCAGCGCCGCGTCAGCGGATTGCACCTCCTGCTCACGCCCCTCCAACGCCAATGGACTGATGAAGTGTTGACGGGCCAGTTCTTTTTGCCGACTCAAATTGGCCTGGGCCAGTTCGCGCCGGGCTTTGACATCGGCCACTTGCGCTTGCGCTGCGGTCTGAACGCTGGCGGCCCTGGACAGCGCCGCGTCTTGTGCCAGCAGGCGTTGATCCATGTCCACAGGGTCCATCTCGGCCAGCAATTGCCCCGCCTTGACCGCCTGCCCCACATCCACATGAACGCGCCACACGCGTCCCGCCACCGTGGGGCCCATCAGCCAAACCTGACGGGCTTCCACACTGCCAATGCCAAACACCGAAGCGTCCAAGCGCTCGCGCTGGACCTCGGTGACCGTGATGTGGGTCGGCGCCAGTGGCCCGATGCGGGTCAGGACCCAAACCAAGGCGACCACCAGCAACGTGGCGCCACCAACGGCCAAGACCTGTCGCTTGCGGATGTCGGGAAATTTCATGGGGGCTTTCTTGGGGTGGCCGTGGGCTGCCGTGCGCAGCTCAATCCTGGCTGCCGCGTCTGCGCGCCATGTCAAACGACATGGCTTGCAGCAGGGGCAGCGCAAGCGCTTGTTGTGCAGCAGGATAAACGCAATTTTCTTCATCCCGGATGTGGTCTTGGTAAATCGCCACAAAGGCATCCATGGCGGTGTTGTCCGCCGCGCTCCAAGGCGTCCAGCTTGGGGCGTCTGCTTGCGTCACCTGCGCCAACGCGCCCCGAACGGTGGCCCAGAGCGTTTCCATTTGACGGTGTTCGTGCTGCAAGCGAGCCACCAGCCGATCCAGCGGCTCTTGTTGCAACGCCAGCACCGCCGGAAAAACATGCCGCTCTTCGTCCAGATGGTGCTGCGGTGCGGCCAGATCAAAATAGCGCAGCACATCGGCTGCGGCACTGCGGGCCTGTTCATCGCAGCCTTGCTGGCTCACATGCGCCCTGAGCCGCGTCAACAAATCGAGCATGCGTTCGACCCGTTCATGGCACGCCGCAAGCATTTCAAACGGCGCCTCAAAGCCCACACCCGGCGAGCGCAGCCCCGGAAAATCCACCCCCACGGCGCTCGAACGGCTCATGCGCGGCCCACCCAAATCTGGGTGAACTGCTGCACCTCGGGCCGAGGCTTGAAGGGTTTGCGTGAACTCACCGAGCCCAGGCTCACAAAGCAAATGGCCTCTTCGCTGGCCTGCAAGCCCAGACCGGCCCTGAACGTGTCGGCCTTGAGTGCCTTGCCACTCGTCAAGCCTGAGCCATAACCCATGGCATGGGCCAGCAACATCAGGTTCTGCACCGCGCAGCCGGCACTCAGCACACGCTCATGCATGTCGATGTCGGTACTGGCTTTGGCGGCATCCACAATCAGCAGCATCAGCAAAGGGGCGCGCATGGCCTTGTCGCGGGCTTGTTCTATCTGATCTGGCGATGCGCTGGGATCGCGTTCGATCAAGGCCTGGGCAAACAACTCGCCCAGATCGGCCCGTTGCTGCGCGGGAATGATCAGGAACCGCCAGGGGTTGATCAGGTCATGGTCCGGTGCGGCAGCGGCGGCCTGAAACAATTGCGCCAGTTCAGCGGCGTCAGGCCCAGGTGCCACCAGGCGTTTGGGCAACACGGTCTGACGCGAGGCCATCAGCTGGCCCGCCAGGCGGGTAACGGTGTCTTTTTCGGATTCGCTCATGCCACTATTCTTCCATGGTCTGCCACAGCCCGTTCATTCCGAAATGATCTGGCCATCGTGCTCCACATAAGGCGGAAACGGCCCCGTGCCGCTGTGCGACGACTGCGATGCGGGTACAAAGTCGCCCCGCTGCACATCGAACACATGCACTTCGCCCTCTTCGATCACATAGTGCCAGCCGTGCAAGGTCAGGCGTCCGGCTTCGATTTCACGCCGCACCATGGGGTAATCCATCAGACGTTCGAGCTGCAACACCACCGAGCGCTGCTCGGTGCGCAGCAAAGCCTCGGGACTGGGACGCACCGGCAGCAAGGCTTCGTCGGCCAGTTTCAGCCAACTTTGCAGCGCCTTGGCTTCTTCTGGTGCGCCCTCATAGGCGGTGCGGATCGCACCGCAGTGGCTGTGCCCGCACACGATGATGCGTTGCACGTGCAATTGCAACACGGCAAATTCAATGCCCGCCATGGTGCCGTGCAAGCCGTGCGAGCCGTCGTATGGTGGCACCAGTGCGCCCACATTGCGCACGATGAACAACTCCCCGGGCCCAGTGCCGGTCAGCAAATAGGGCACCAGGCGCGAATCCGAACAACCGATGAACAAGGTTTTGGGGTGCTGCCCTTCTGCGACCAAATCCTGAAAGCGCTGCTGGTGTAGCGGGAAATAATCCGCATGAAAGCGCTGCAAGCGCAGCAGCAGTTCATCGGACGCATCCGGCAGCACCTGATCGTTCATTGCACCAGGGGCGAGGCGTCCCCGTCCAAGTCGATCCCGTCGACCTGCGCCAGACCCACCAGCCGGCGCATGTATTGCCCCAACGCGGTGGCACGCGACTGCCATTGCAGGCGCGAAGCGATTTGCGTTTGCAGCGCTTCAAACGTGGGCAAATGACCCGGATTCACTTCGAGCACATCGACGATGTGAAAGCCAAACCGGGTGTGCACCAAACGAGGCCGCAAGCCCGTGCTTTGGCTGGACTCGGCCAGAAAGAACAGCTCTTTGGCCAATTCAGGCACGCAATCTTGGGGCGTGAGCCAGCCCAGATCGCCGCCTTGCGCGCCCGTTGGGCAGTTGGACAACTCGGCCGCCATCTGTGCAAAGCGCTCGGGCGCCACCGATTTGTGGCTCAGCTCCAGCAAGGCCGCTTCGGCGCGTTGGGCCAGCGCGGGCACATTGACCCCGGGCGTGACGGCAAACAGGATGTGCCGCACCCGCCGGGCCTGGCCCCCCGTGAATTGCGCCTGATGCGCATCGTAGTAGCGCTGCGCCTCTTCGGGCGTGGGCTGGGGCGAAGTCACTTCGACCTCCAGCATGCGGTCGATCACCGCCTGCTCGTCGGCGTTCAGATCAGGTGCCGTCAGGCCGGTGAAGCGGGGCAACAAACCGAGTCGCACCGCTTCCTGGCGCAGCAGTTCGGCATAGGCACGCTCGTGCAAGTCCTCCGTGCTCAGGTTCTCACCTGGCGCCACCAAAGCGATGCCGTTGATGGCGGGCGTCACGGTCACGGCCGCGGCCGCACTGCCGCAGCCACAGGTGCCGCTGCCGCAACTGCCGTTGCTTCCAGAAGCCTCCGGTGCGTTGTCAGTCAAAGTTTCGTGGTTCATGGTTTGGCCTTTTGAAAATAGCTGCGTCGCATCAACCGCGGCCAAAGGGTGGCTTGGGTGTCATGCCCAGACGGCGGCTGCGCACCACCTGGTAAGGACGCACCACATAGGCCAGCGTGCCAAAACCGCTCCACACATGCACCAGACGGGTGAACGGGAAGATGAAGAAGATGCTCATGCCCAAGAACATGTGGGCCTTGAAGATCCAGCTGGCCTCGGCCAACAACTCCACCGCGCCGCCCCGGAAGGTGACGATGCGTTGCGCCCATTCGGCCAGCTTGAGCATCATGCCGCCGTCCAGGTGCTGCGCCGACAGCGGGATGGTGGCCAGGCCCAGCGCAAACTGCGCCCACAGCAAGACCAGCAGCACGATGTCGCTGGTTTTGCTGTTCACACGGATGCGCACATCAAACAGGCGGCGGTGCAAGAGCAGCGTGACACCGATGAAGCCCAGCACGCCAAACAGACCGCCCGAGACCATGGCCATGAGCTGTTTGTCGCCCGCGCTCATGAAGTGCTCGTACATGAAGTGCGGTGTGAGCATGCCCACGCTGTGGCCGCCAAACAAAAACAGCACGCCCACATGGAACAGGTTGCTGCCCCAGCGCAACTGGCCGCTGCGCAGCAGTTGCGACGAATCGCTCTTCCAGGTGTACTGATCGCGGTCAAAACGGATCAGGCTGCCGAGCAAAAAAACGCTCAGTGCGATGTAGGGATAAATGCCAAAGATGAAATGGTCAAAGTAGCTCATGCTGCAACTCCCCGGGTCTGGGTGGAGGTCTTTCTGACAATGTGAATGGGTTGGGCTTCGCCCGGACGGGCCTGGCCACGCGTGCTGCAGCCATCAAAGGCTTCGGGCTCGCTCCAGCTCGCGTCCAGCGCTTCGTCGGCCACGATCTGCACCGCCTGGGCCTTGTGCCCAGCCAGCTCCAGCACGGCGGCCAGCACCACGGCATAGGGGCTTTCGCGTTGCAGCAAGGCGCTGAAAATCGCGTTCAGGATGTGCGCCATCTCACCCAAGAATGCCTTGGCCACTTCGGGCGTCTGGGTGGATGCGAACTCCAGCACCACGCACAAATGGTCGGGCAACTCGTCGGGTGACAGGAACAAACCCGACTGCGCGTAGGTTTGGCTCAAATCGATCATGGCCGGCCCCCGGTCCCGCGAGTCGCCATGCACATGCTCAAACAAATGCAGGCAAGTGGCGCGGCCCCGGTCAAAGGTCTCGACGTAACGCGCTTCGGCGTCCATGGTGTCCAGGCGCATCAGGTGTGTCACCAGCGTCTGCAACTCGGCCTGGCGGGCAGCGCTCAAAGCGCCCTCTTCGGCCAGCGCCGGCAACAGCGCGGGCAGTTGTGCGCGCAAGTCTGCGTCTGGGTAAGACAGCAACTTGGACAACACACGCAATGAATAACGGTTGTTTTTCATAGAAACCTCGCTTCAAACCACAGGCTGGATGGGGATCGTGCGGCGCTTGTCGCCACCGAACAGGCTGGCTTCGGACTGTCCGTCCGAACAGCCATTGCCAAACGAGAAGCCGCAGCCGCCACGCATGTCAAAGGTGTTCTCGGCATATTCCCGGTGCGAGCTGGGGATCACGAAACGGTCTTCGTAATTGGCAATCGCCATGACGTGGTACATCTCTTCGACCTGGGCCACCGTGAGACCGGTTTGCTCCAGCACCGCCAGGTTGTCCACGCCATCGACGTGCTTGCTGCGCTGGTAGGCGCGCATGGCCAGCATGCGCTCCAGGGCGCGGGTCACGGGCGCGGTGTCACCGGCGGTGAGCAAGTTGGCCAGGTACTGCACCGGGATGCGCATCTGCGACACATCAGGCAACTCGCCGTTCATGCCGACATGGCCCGCATTGACCGCCGACGTGATGGGCGACAGCGGCGGCACATACCAGACCATGGGCAGCGTGCGGTACTCGGGGTGCAGCGGCAAGGCCACCTTCCAGTCGATCGCCATTTTGTAGACGGGGCTGTTGCGCGCGCCTTCCAACCAGGCTTCGGGAATGCCGTCCAGACGGGCCTGCGCGATCACCTTGGGGTCGTGCGGGTTGAGGAAGATGTCCAGTTGCGCCTGGTACAGGTCTTTCTCGTTTTCGGTGCTGGCGGCTTCGGCGATGCGGTCGGCGTCGTACAGCACCACACCCAGGTAACGGATGCGGCCCACGCAAGTTTCCGAGCACACGGTAGGCTGACCGGCTTCAATGCGGGGGTAGCAGAAGATGCATTTTTCGGCCTTGCCGCTTTGCCAGTTGTAGTAAATCTTCTTGTACGGGCAGCCGCTCACGCACATGCGCCAGCCACGGCACTTGTCCTGGTCGATCAGCACGATGCCGTCGTCCTCGCGCTTGTAGATCGAGCCCGAGGGGCACGAAGCCACACACGCCGGGTTCAGGCAGTGCTCGCACAGGCGGGGCAAATACATCATGAAGGTGTTCTCAAACTGCCCCACCATGTCTTTTTGCACTTGGTCAAAGTTGGCCAGGTTGGCGTCTTTGCTGCGCTTGCTGAACTCACCGCCCAGAATTTCTTCCCAGTTCGGGCCCCATTCAATTTTTTGCATGCGCTTGCCCGTGATCAGGCTGCGCGGACGGGCCACGGGCGTGGCCTTGGACTCGGGGGCACCTTGCAGGTGCTCGTAGTCGTAGGTGAAGGGCTCGTAGTAGTCGTCGATCTGCGGCATGTTGGGATTGGCAAAAATCCGCATCAGCAGTTTCCACTTGCCGCCTTGCTTGGGCTCGATCGAGCCATCGGCCTTGCGGGTCCAGCCGCCGTTCCAGCGGTCCTGGTTTTCCCAGTCCTTGGGATAACCAATGCCGGGCTTGCTTTCCACGTTGTTGAACCAGGCGTATTCCACACCGGGTCGGCTGGTCCAGACGTTTTTGCAAGTGACCGAACAGGTGTGGCAACCGATGCATTTGTCCAGGTTCAGCACCATCGCAATTTGTGCGCGAATTTTCATGTTGTTTCTCCTTCAAGCCTGCACGGAGGCTGCTGCTTCGCCATCGAGCCAATCCACCTTGTGCATCTTGCGCACCACGACAAACTCGTCGCGGTTGGTGCCGATGGTTCCGTAGTAGTTGAAGCCATAGCTGAACTGGGCGTAGCCGCCAATCATGTGGGTCGGTTTGGTCACGATGCGGGTCACCGAGTTGTGGATACCCCCACGGATGCCGGTGATCTCCGAGCCGGGGGTGTTGATGGTTTTTTCCTGCGCGTGGTACATCATCACCATGCCCGGATTGACCCGCTGGCTGACCACCGCACGCGCAGCAATGGCACCGTTGCTGTTGAACAGCTCCACCCAGTCGTTGTCCACAATGCCGGCGCTCTTGGCGTCGTCTTCACTCAGCCAGATCACCGGGCCACCCCGGTTCAGCGTGAGCATGTGCAGGTTGTCGCTGTAGGTGCTGTGGATGCCCCACTTCTGGTGCGGCGTGATGAAGTTGAGCGAGATTTCCTTGTTGCCGTTGGGACGGCGGTTGATCATCTCGTCCACGGTCTTCAGGTCCACCGGTGGGCGGTAGCTGGTCATGCCCTCGCCAAAGGCGAGCATCCAGGGGTGGTCCAGATAAAACTGCTGGCGACCGGTGAGCGTGCGCCACGGGATGTATTCGTGTACGTTGGTGTAGCCAGCGTTGTACGACACCTTTTCGCTCTCCAGCCCCGACCAGGTGGGCGAGCTGATGATCTTGCGCGGCTGCGCCTGGATGTCGCGGAAGCGGATTTTTTCGTCTTCGCGGTGCAAGGCCAGGTGCGTGTGGTCACGCCCGGTGATCTTGCCCAGCGCCTCCCAGGCCTTGACCGCCACATGGCCGTTGGTCTCGGGGGCCAGCTGCAACACCACCTCGCAAGCGTCAATGTCGGTGCTGATGTTGGGCATGCCCTGGGTCACGCCTTCGGCGCGCACCTTGCCATTGAGCTCGCCCAACTGGTGCACTTCGTCGGCGGTGTTCCAGCCAATGCCTTTGCCACCGTTGCCCACTTTCTCCATCAATGGGCCAAGCGCCGTGAAACGCTTGAAGGTGTTGGGGTAGTCGCGTTCGACCACCGCAATTTGCGGCGCAGTCTTGCCGGGAATCAACTCGCAATCGCCTTTGCTCCACTCTTTCACATCAAAGGCCTGGGCCAGTTCGGCCGGCGTGTCGTGCATCAAGGGCGTGAGCATCAGCTCTTTTTCGACCCCCAGATGGCCCACACACACCTCGCTGAAGGCTTTGGCAAAGCCTTTGTAGATGTCCCAGTCGCTCTTGCTTTGCCAAGCCGGGTCCACCGCCGTGGACAGCGGGTGGATGAAGGGGTGCATGTCGCTGGTGTTGAGGTCGTTCTTCTCGTACCAGGTGGCGGTGGGCAGCACGATGTCCGAATACAGACAGGTGGTGCTCATGCGGAAGTCCAGCGTCACCAGCAAATCAAGCTTGCCTTCAGGGGCTTTGTCGTGCCATTTGACTTCGGTGGGTTTGGCTTCTTGCGCGCCCAGGTCTTTGCCCTGCACGCCGTGCGAGGTGCCCAGCAAATGCTTGAGGAAATACTCGTGCCCTTTGCCCGACGAACCCAAAATATTGGAGCGCCAGACAAACATGTTGCGCGGCCAGTTGAGCGGGTTGTCCGGGTCTTCGCAGCTCATCTTGAGGCTGCCGTCTTTCAGTGCCTTGACCGCGTAGTCTTTCGGGTCCATGCCCTGGGCCTGTGCGTCCTTGACGACCTGCATCGGGTTGGTCTGCAACTGCGGCGCGCTGGGCAACCAGCCCATGCGTTCGGCGCGCACGTTGTAGTCGATCATGCTGCCGCCGAATTTGGATTTGTCGGCCAGCGGCGAGAGGATTTCCTCCACGCCCAGTCGCTCGTAGCGCCACTGGTCGGTGTGCGCATAAAAGAAGCTGGTGCTGTTCATCTGGCGCGGTGGGCGCACCCAGTCCAGCGCAAAAGCCAGTGCGGTCCAGCCGGTTTGGGGACGCAACTTTTCTTGCCCCACATAGTGCGCCCAGCCGCCACCGCTTTGGCCAATGCAGCCGCACATCATCAGCATGTTGATGATGCCGCGGTAGTTCATGTCACTGTGGTACCAGTGGTTCATGGCCGCACCAATGATGACCATGGACTTGCCCCGGGTCTTGTCGGCGTTGTCGGCAAACTGGCGCGCCACGGCAATCACCTGGTCGCGCTTCACGCCGGTGATTTTTTCCTGCCAGGCGGGGGTGTAAGGGGTGTCGTCGTCGTAACTGGTGGCGGCGTTTTCACCGGCCAGGCCGCGGGCCACACCGTAGTTGGCCGCGGTCAGGTCGAACACCGTGGCCACCAGGGCGTAGCGCTCTTCGCCCGCCTTGCCCAGCTTGATGCGGCGCACCGGCACTTTGCGCACCAGCACATCGTCCACCGCGCTGGCTTGTTTGTTGGCACTGAAGTTGGGGGTGTCGATGCCGCCGAAATACGGGAAAGCCACTTCGCCCACCTCAAACTCACTGCCCTCGCCTTCCATCAGGCTCAACTTGAGCTTGACTTCGCTGTCTCCTCGCGCCTCTTTGTTTTCCAAATTCCATTTGCCTGCATCGCTGCGACCCTCGGCACCCCAGCGGAAACCGATCGAGCCATTGGGCAGCACCACACGATCGTTCTGGTCCAGCGCCACGGTTTTCCACTCGGGGTTGTTGTCCTGGCCCAGTTTGCCGTTGAAGTCGCTGGCCCGCAGGTAGCGGCCCGGCACCGTGACCTTGCGGCCATCGGCCAGGGTGCGTTCTTCGAGTTGCACCAGGTTGGGCATGTCGGTATAGCGGCGCACGTAGTCGTCAAAGTAGGCGCTGCGCTTGTCGAAGTAAAACTCTTTCAGGATCACATGGCCCATGGCCATGGCGATCGCAGCATCCGTACCCTGTTTGGGGTGCATCCACAGATCGGCCAGCTTGCTGATCTCGGCGTAGTCGGGCGTGATGGCCACGGTTTTGGCGCCTTTGTAGCGCACCTCGGTGAAAAAGTGGGCATCGGGCGTGCGCGTCTGCGGCACGTTGGAGCCCCAGGCGATGATGAAGGTCGAGTTGTACCAGTCGGCCGATTCGGGCACGTCGGTCTGCTCACCCCAGATTTGCGGGCTGGCCGGAGGCAAGTCGCAATACCAGTCGTAAAAGCTCATGCACACGCCACCGATCAGCGACAGGTAACGGCTGCCTGCGGCGTAGCTGACCATGGACATGGCCGGAATCGGCGAAAAGCCAATGATGCGGTCCGGGCCATATTGCTTGGCGGTATAGACGTTGGCGCTGGCGATGAGCTGGTTCACCTCGTCCCAGGTGCTGCGCACAAAGCCGCCCAGGCCGCGCTGCTGCTGCCACTCGCGGCGGGCTTCGTCGTTTTGCACAATGGCTGCCCAAGCGTCCACCGGGCTCTTGGCCACGGCCAGCGCAGCGCGCCAGTGCTTGAGCAAGCGCGCGCGGATCATCGGGTACTTGACGCGGTTGGCGCTGTACAGGTACCACGAATACGAGGCGCCACGGGCACAGCCGCGCGGCTCGTGGTTGGGCAAGTCGGCGCGGGTGCGGGGGTAATCGGTCTGTTGGGTTTCCCAGGTGACGATGCCGCCCTTGACATAAATCTTCCATGAACACGAGCCGGTGCAGTTCACGCCGTGGGTGCTGCGCACAATCTTGTCGTGCGCCCAGCGGTCGCGGTAGGCGTTTTCCCAGGTTCGGTCTTCACCGGTGGTGACACCGTGACCACCAGAGAATGGCTCCTTGGGGTTTGAAAAATAATTCAATCGGTCCAGAAAATGGCTCATCTTTTTTCTCCAATTCAGCGGGGCGTTCAGCCCCGTTTGCAAACAGTCGTCAGGCGGCTTCAGGGGTTGCGGATCTCGGCACCGGAACGCAGGTAAAACCACCAGTTGAGCAAGAGGCACAGCGCGTAAAACACCGCAAAACCGTACATCGCCACCTCAGGCGTGCCCGCCTTGATCTGCTGGCCAATCACCACCGGGGCGATGAAGGCGCCGTAGGCGGCAATGGCCGACGTCCAGCCCAGCACAGGGCCGGCTTGCTGGCGGTCAAAAATCACGGCGATGCTGCGGAAGGTCGAGCCGTTGCCAATGCCGCTGGCGGTGAACAAGAGCACGAACAACAACATGAAGACCAGGAAATACTGCTCGGGCGTGGCCGACTGGTAAGCCAGCCACATGACATAACCCACCGAAGCCGAGGCCAGCACCATCACCGCCGAGATGACCTGCGTGACGATGGAGCCACCGGTCTTGTCCGACAGCCAACCGCCCACGGGCCGCACCAGCGCGCCGACAAAAGGACCGATCCAGGCGTAGGTCAGGGCCGAAGGGGCGTTGGGGTTTTTCAGGGTGTGCACCAACACGCCGCTGGCATCGGGCACGTGGCTGATGCCAAAGATCACGGTGATCGACAAAGGCAAGGCCATCGAGAAGCCGATGAAGCTGCCGAAAGTGACGATGTACAGCACCGTCATGGACCAGGTGTGCTTGTTCTTGAAGATCGAGAACTGGGCAGCGATGTTGTCTTTCATCGTGCCAAAGGCGGTGAGTTTCATCACCATCAAGGTGCTCACGATGATGAGCGGCATGGCCAGCCACATGTTGAGCACGCCCAAACCAGTGGGTGCGGGCAAATACAGATACAGGCCAATCCCGGCGGGCACAAACGACAAGGTGTACAACCAGATGATCTTGAAAAAGGCCGGGATGGTGCCACCGATGTTGGGCGAGACCGTGGTCAGGTTGTTCATGCCGAAAAAGCAAAGCACCGACAAAGGCACCAGTGACAGCAGCCAGGCAAAGCCCGCGTTCTGGATCCAGGTGGGGGTGCCTGCGGCGATTTTGCCGAAGATCCAGCCGCTGTCTTTCACCAAGGTGGTGGGCTCACCGCCCAAACCACCAAACAGGCTCATGGTCATGACCAACGGAATGACGATCTGCATGGTCGTCACGCCAAAGTTGCCCAGACCGGCGTTGAGCCCCAAGGCCGTGCCTTGCAAGCGCTTGGGGAAAAAGGTGCCGATGTTGGACATGGAGCTGGCGAAGTTGCCACCGCCCACACCCGACCACATCGCCATGAGCTGGAAGACCCACAAAGGCCACTCGGGGTGTTGCAAGGCGATGCCCGTGCCCATGGCCGGGGCCAACAGCATGGCGGTGGTCAGAAAAATCGTGTTGCGCCCACCGGACAGGCGGATCAGGAACGAGGCCGGGATGCGCATGGTCGCACCCGCCAAGCCCGAGATGGCCGTGAGGCTGAACAACTCGGCCTGGCTGAACGGAAAACCCAGGTTCAGCATCTGCACGGTGATGATGCCCCACATGCCCCAGATGGCGAAGCCGCACAAAAGGGCTGGCACCGAGATCCAGAGGTTGCGGTAAGCGATGCGCTTGCCGGTTGTTTCCCAGAATTTTTCGTCTTCGGGACGCCAGTCGCCAATGTCGGTCGAGCTGCCTT
>ERZ1292630.1054-Hain-H41-02um-R3-1054-length-27806-cov-14_pt1 | contig 13263 bp, 17 predicted proteins | sample MGYA00564408_ERZ1292630 | MGnify/ENA primary metagenome ERZ1292630 (study PRJEB36523, sample SAMEA6512641) | groundwater metagenome | collected 2019-01-08 | study: AquaDiva: Metagenomics assemblies of 32 groundwater samples | reverse complement strand
ATAAAATCGCCCCTGAACACTTGGAAATTCTGGTGAATCATCCTAAAGGGTTGCTCAAGAGCATCAAGAATGCCGGGGCAATATTTTTAGGGCCCTACAGCCCCGTGGCTTTAGGAGATTATGTCGCTGGGCCAAGCCATGTTTTACCGACCAGCGGCACAGCCCGGTTTTTTTCCGGATTAAATGTTTACGATTTTATTAAGAGTAACCATATTATCAGTTATTCCAAAAAAGCTCTGGAAAAAATACGCGAGCCGTTGGAGAAAATTGCTGGCATCGAAGGCTTGCAGAAACACGTTGATTCGGTAAAAAGCAGATTTTTATAATGGAGATTTAAGTGATGAAAAAAAGAGTCGCATTAATAAACAGAAAAACCAAAGAAACCCGGATTAGCGTCAAGCTTTTAATCGGAGGACAGGGAAAAAGCAAGATTGCTACCGGTATCGGCATATTGGATCATATGTTGGAGCTGTTTAGTTTTCATGGTTTATTTGATTTGGAAATTTTAGCTAAAGGCGATCTTAAGGTGGATATTCATCATACTAATGAAGATATCGGTATAGTTTTAGGAGATGCTTTTAAGACGGCTTTGGCAGATAAATTGGGGATTAAGCGATTCGGTTCGATTTCGGTGCCTATGGAAGATGTTGTGGCTAATGTCGTAGTGGATATTAGCGGCCGGGGTTTTTTTAGCGGAATAAAGACTGCGGTGGGTAAATTGCCGAAGATTAAAAAAGAAGAAGGCTATTCTTTGGAATACGCTAATCATTTTTTTGAGGCTTTCGCCAAAAGGCTGGGTATGAACCTGGATATTAGTATCTCTAGCCTGGATCCTGATTTACACACTAACTTAGAGCCGATCTTTAAAGGCTTAGGCATTGCTTTAGATCAAGCCACCCAAATTGATCCGCGTAGAAAAGGTGTTCCTTCGACCAAAGGCGTAATTGACTGATGAAAATTGCGATTATCGACTATGGTATGGGTAATATTCATAGTGTGGCCAAGGCGGTGGCGCTTTTCGGTGCCGAAACCGTAATCACCAATAAAAAAAGCGAAATTAATTCCTGCGCTAAAATAGTTTTGCCGGGCGTAGGCGCTTTTGATGATGCGATCTCTGAACTGGAGAAGCAGGATTTAATCGGCGTAATTAAAGAACAGGTTAAACAAAAAAAACCGTTTTTAGGGATTTGTTTAGGTTTGCAGCTTTTATTTGAAACCAGCCTTGAGGCCAAAACAAAAAAAGGTTTGGGTATTTTAGGCGGTGAAGTGATTAAATTTAATGCCGCAGATAACTTAAAGATTCCGCATATGGGATGGAATGACCTTAAGGTTGTGGCTAAGGATTGTCCTTTGCTGGATGGAGTTATTGCTGGCTCCCAGGTCTATTTCTGCCATTCATATTATCCTCAGCCGGCGGATAAATCTGCCATTGCCGCAACCTGTAAATACGGATCAGAGTTTGCCGCTGTTTTATGGAAGGATAATCTTTACGGAGCGCAGTTTCATCCGGAGAAAAGCCAGGCAGTAGGATTAAAGATGATTGAGAACTTTGTGAAACTATGTTAATTATACCGGCGATAGATTTAAAGAGCGGAAAAGTTGTCCGGCTTTTTCAGGGTAATTTTAAGCGCCAAAAGATTTATTCCAGCGACCCGGTAAAAGTGGCTAAGCATTGGGCCAAACAGGGGGCAAAATTCTTACATATTGTCGACCTGGATGGGGCTGCCAGCGGGGCGCCTATGAATTTAAAAGTTTTAAAAGAAATTATTAGGCAAGTTGGCCTGGGTATAGAATTTGGCGGCGGAGTAAGAAGCCTGGAGACGATAGCTCAACTGCTTGACTTGGGGGTGCAAAGAGTTATTTTGGGGACTAAAGCCGCTAGTGACGCCGAATTTTTGAAGAAGGCCTGGAAAAAGTTTGGAGAAAAAATTATTGTCAGCATTGATGCCAAAGCTGATAGAGTTCTCACGCAGGGATGGAATCTTAAAGCCTCTAAAACCACGCTGGAGTTTGCCGGTGAATTAAAAAAAATAGGTTTTAAACAATTGATCTATACGGATATCTCTAAGGACGGCACTTTGGCGGGGCCGAATATTTTAGGCATTAAGAAATTGCTTAAAGAAACAGGATTGAATATTATTGCTTCCGGCGGAGTGGGTAATTTAAAAGATTTAGTTAATCTTGGCAAACTTAAGCAGCAGGGTGTAGTCGGAGTTATCGTCGGTAAAGCTTTGTATGAAGGAAAATTTACGCTGGTGGAAGCGTTGAAATTAAGCAAATAAAAAAGGGGGAGTGATGGCAAAAAAAATGTTGTGGTTGGTCCTGGCGGGTGTTTTAGTTTTTTCTTTAAGCGGGTGCGTGACAATGCGCAAGAATAACGATTTAGAAGTTCAGGGGTTAAGGAATAAAGTTTCAGCGCTGGAGATGCAGTTACGTGAAAAAGACGATGAAATTAATAGTTTAAGAGATACTACGGTAAAAAGCAGTGAAGAGGTTATAAATGTCGGTAAAGTTGAAGATCAGCAGCAAGCTGATCCGAAACAAATCCAGACAGCTTTAAAAAATGCCGGTTATTATACAGGCACGGTTGACGGTAAACTGGGTAAGAAGACCCGCAAAGCGGTAAGAGCGTTCCAAAAAGCCAATAATCTTCCGATTGACGGTAAAGTAGGCAGTAAAACCTGGTCGGTTTTAAAAGAATATCTGGAAAAAAAAGTTAAATAAGTTAAGCGCTGATTAAAATGCTCAGTAAGCGTATTATTCCCTGCCTGGATATTAAAGAAGGCCGCGTGGTCAAGGGTGTAAAATTCTTGGGCTTGCGCGATGCCGGAGATCCGGTTGAAGTGGCCAAAGCTTATGACCAGCAGGGCGCGGATGAACTGGTTTTTTTGGATATTACCGCCAGTATTGAAAACCGGAAAACTCTGGTTGAATTGGTAGAGAAGATCGCTCAAAATATTTTTATGCCTTTTACGGTCGGCGGAGGAATAGGCGAGGTTGGGGATATCCGTAATATTTTAAATGCCGGAGCGGAAAAAGTCTCGCTGAATACTCAGGCGGTGAAATTCCCGCAATTAATCAGCGATGCCTCAACAAGATTCGGCAGCCAGTGTATTGTCGCAGCTATTGATGCTAAGAAGCAGGGCGGCCACTGGGAGGTTTTTATTAACGGAGGCAGGACTCCTACGGGGCTGGATGTTTTATCCTGGGCCCAAAAAGTAGCTAGCCTGGGAGCCGGAGAAATTCTTTTGACCAGCATGGATTTTGACGGCACAAAAAATGGTTATGATTTGGAGCTGACCAGGGCAGTTTGCGGTAAAGTTAATATTCCGGTGATTGCTTCAGGCGGCGCGGGATCCTTAGAGGATTTTTATAATGTTTTTGCCCAAGCCGGCGCGGATGCCGCATTAGCTGCTTCGCTTTTTCACTATGGTGAGTTTTCTATAAAAGAAGTGAAGGATTATTTAAAAGAAAGAGGGGTAGCGGTAAGATTATGAAAAAAATTAATTTTAGGTTAGGAAGTTTAAAGTTTGATAAAAACGGATTAATTCCGGCGATTATCCAGGATTATAAGAATGACCAGGTGTTGATGCTGGCTTATATGAACCAGGAATCTTTACGGCGTACTTTAAAATTAGGAAAAACCTGTTTCTGGTCGCGTTCGCGCAAAGAATATTGGGTCAAGGGGTTAACCAGCGGGCATTTTCAATTTGTTAAAGCACTTGCTTATGATTGCGATTTGGATGCGCTTTTAATCAAGGTGCGCCAGGTGGGTAAGGCCTGCCATACGGGTAATCGCAGTTGTTTTTATCGAAGGATTAAATAAAGGAAAAAGTTGATTAATCTGTCTTTAAAAGAATTTTTAAAATTAAGTAAGAAGGGTAATGTTATCCCGGTTTTTAAAGAGATTAATGCTGATCTGGATACTCCGGTTTCGGCTTTTTTAAAAATTAAGCAAAGTGATTATGCTTTTCTTTTGGAATCCGTGGAAGGCCAGGAGAAGATTGCCCGTTATTCATTTCTAGGCTCCGGCCCCAGTTTGATTTTTAAAAGTAAGGGCAAGCAGATTGAAATTATTGATGTAGTAAAAAATAAGAAAAGAAGCTTTATTACGGCTGGTTCTCCGCTAGATGAGATTAAAAAAATAATGCAAGATTTTCGCAGCGTTGAAGTAGCCGGCCTGCCGCGTTTTTACGGCGGCTTGGTAGGTTATATCGGTTATGATACGGTAAGGTTTTTTGAGAATATACCGGATAAAAATAAGGATGATTTAAAGATTCCGGATATACTTTTACTTTTAACGGATTCGCTTTTAATTTTTGACCGGCTTAATCATACGCTAAAGATCGTTAGCAATGTTATTCTGTCAAAATCTTTAAATGATTCTAAAAAAGCTCAGCTTTACGCCCAGGCAATTAAAAAGATCGAATCAATCCACGATGATTTTAACCGTTCGGTAATCCAAAAAGATGATCCAGCGAAAAGCAGTGAATTACGTATTAGCAGTAATCTTAAACAATCAGAATTTGTGAGAATGGTTAAGCAGGCTAAGGAGTATATTAAGAAGGGTGATGTGATTCAGGTGGTCCTGTCGCAGCGGTTTAAAGTTAAAACACAAAAAGATGATTTTGCGATTTATCGGTCTTTGCGTATTCTCAATCCTTCGCCTTATATGTATTATTTGAAGCTGAAGAATTTTTCGATTATCGGCTCTAGCCCTGAGACATTGGTGCGTTGTGAAAATGGTTTAGTGCAGAATCGTCCGATCGCCGGCACCCGCAAGCGCGGTAAGAATCAGCTTGAAGATTTACGCCTGGAAAAAGAACTTTTAAATGACGCCAAAGAAAGAGCCGAACACTTGATGCTGGTGGACTTAGGCAGAAATGATTTAGGCCGCATCAGCAAGCCGGGTAAGGTTAAAGTCGATGCGTTTATGCAGGTGGAAAAATATTCCCACGTCATGCATCTAGTCAGCCAGGTAAGCGCAGTCCTTGACAAAAAAAGGTTTGATATCTATGATGTGTTAAAGGCTACGTTTCCCGCGGGTACGGTAAGCGGGGCGCCGAAGATCCGGGCGATGGAAATTATCGATGAGTTGGAAAATTTAAAGCGCTCATTATATGCCGGAGCAATCGGTTATTTTAGTTTTTCGCATAATTTGGATACGTGCATTGCCATCCGGACGATCGTGCTGAAAGATGGCTTGGCTTATGTGCAGGCCGGAGCGGGGATTGTCGCTGACTCTGTTCCGGAAAAAGAATATCAGGAATCAGTGAATAAAGCTAAAGCTTTGATGGAAGCAATTAGAAATTAATCGGTAACGAAAGGAGAAGTTTAATGGCTGTACATATTCGTTTAAGAAGGATCGGTAAGAATCCGGCTGGCAAACCGCATTTTCGCGTTACGGTTTTTGATGAGCGCATGGGCCGGGATAGCCGGATCATTGAGGAGTTAGGTTATTATAAACCGACTAGCGGTACTGCGGTGCTTAAAAAAGAGCGCATTGCCGAATGGATAAAAAATGGTGCACAATTATCTGCAACCGTAAAGAGTTTATTGAAGAAGTCAAATAAAAGCCTGCCTGCCGGCAGGCAGGGAGCTTAATATGCCACAGGCAAGCGCAGCTAATCCGTTGATCCAGCTTTTACCTTTAGCTTTAATTTTTATTATTTTTTATTTTCTGTTAATTCGACCGCAGAAACAAAAAGAGAAAGAGCATCAGAAGATGTTGGCAGGAGTTAATAAAAATGATGAGATTGTAACCCTGGGAGGTATTCACGGCACAGTGGTTAATGTTAAAGATAAAACTTTAATTTTACGGATTGATGATAACGTTAAGATGGAGATTGAAAAAAACAGCGTCTCTTATATTAAGAAACCCCAAGGCGCTTAAAAGGAGAGTTTTAATCAATGGAAAGAAAACTGATCTATAAAATACTGCTTATTTTAAGTGTAGTGGGTTTGTGTTTATATTACACGTTTCCTTTGAATAAGCGCATTAATCTGGGGCTTGACCTTCAGGGCGGGATGCATCTTTTACTTAAAGTTGATACCAGCCATCTAGAGGGCCAATCTAAGCTTGATGCCTGCGACCGGGCCGTTGAAGTAATCCGTAATCGTATTGATGAGTTTGGGGTCAGAGAAACTTCCATTCAAAAGCAGGGCGAAGATGAAATTGTGGTCCAGCTTCCCGGAGTTACCGACCGGCAACGCGCTATTGATTTAATCGGTAAGACCGCGATGTTGGAATTTAAGATTGTTTCGACTGATACGGATAAGCTTAAGGCGGCGATTGCCGGGACGGTACCTGAGGGCTATGAATTAAAATATACCTCGGAAGATAATGAACCTTTGCTGCTAGAAAAACAATCTGTTTTGGTGGGGGATTCATTGACTGATGCTTCGGTGCGTTTTGATCAGAGTCAATTTAGTGAGCCGATTGTTGGCTTGCGTTTTAATCCTGCCGGCGCTAAAAAATTTGCTGAGGTAACCGCGGCCAATGTGGGTAAACGCCTGGCGATTGTTTTAGATGGCAAAATTCAGTCAGCTCCGCGGATCAGAGAAGCCATTCCGTCAGGTGAGGCGGTAATTACCGGCAGATTTGATGCGCAAGCTGCCCAGGATCTGGCTTTAGTTTTGAGGGTAGGCGCATTGCCGGCTCCGATGCATATTGAAGAAGAAAGGACAGTCGGGCCGTTACTCGGGCAGGATTCGATTAATAAGGGAGTTAAGGCCTGCGTCATCGGGATTGGTTTAGTTTTTATTTTTATGGCCGGTTATTATCTTTTAGCCGGGCTGGTCGCTGATATTGCGTTATTGCTTAACTTAGTTATAATTTTAGGATCCTTAGGAATGCTGCCTTTAATTTTTCCGGGTATCTCGGCTACCTTGACCTTGCCGGGTATTGCCGGTATCGCTCTTTCTTTGGGTATGGCGGTAGATGCCAATGTGTTGATTAATGAGCGCATCAGAGAAGAGTTGGCTGCCGGCAGAAGTTTGCGCCTGGCAATCACCAATGGATATGACCGGGCTTTTAGCGCCATATTTGATTCAAACCTTACGACATTGATTGCCGCTTTTCTTTTATTTCAGTTCGGCACCGGGCCGATCAGAGGTTTTGCGGTAACTCTAACTATCGGTTTAATCGCCAGCATGTTTACGGCTATTGTTGTAACCCGGACAATTTTTGAACTCTTGCTTAATTTCGGCTGGATTAAGAATTCTTTACCCATGCTTAAATTAATCGGAGAAACTAAATTTGATTTTATTGGTAAGAGAAAAATATTTTATGCTTTATCAATTTTGGTAATTACAGTGGGGCTCTTTTCATATTTTAAAAAAGGCCCGGCAGCTTATGGGATTGATTTTGCCGGAGGCCAGCTTCAGGAGTATATGTTTAAAAGCGCTCCTTCCGTGGATAAGGTCAGAAAAGTTTTAGATGAGGTTAACCTTAAGAATGTTTCGCTACAGCAATTTAAAGATAATCCCAATGTTTTATTGATCAGGACCAGCGAAGATAAAAATAAGATATTAACGGAAAAGCTTCAACAAAGTTTTCCTCAGGATGATATTCAGGTTTTAAGAGTTGAACGGGTTGGCCCGGTAGCGGGTAAGCATTTAAGAGATAAAGCAGTGTCAGCGTTGATCTGGTCCTTGGCCGGTATTCTTATTTATGTCGCTTTTAGGTTTAAACATTTTAATTTCGCGATTGCCGGTATATTGGCGCTCATTCATGATGTTTTAGTGGCGTTAGGCGCGCTTTCTTTAACCGGAAGGCAGATTGATCTTTTAAGCATCACAGCTTTCTTGACTATTGCCGGTTATTCCATAAACGATACGATTGTTATCTATGATCGCGTCAGGGAAAACGCTAAGCTCTACCGGAAATTAAGCCTGTATGAATTAATTAATTTAAGCGTAAATCAGTGTTTAGGCCGGACAGTTCTTACCACGGGAGTTACTTTATTATGCGTTTTAGCTATCTTTTTATATGGCGGAGAGATCCTGGGTAATTTTTCTTTTGCATTATTAATCGGTTTTTTCTGTGGCGCATATTCTACCGTTTATATTGCCTCGCCGCTGGTGTTAGCTTGGAGCCGTAAAGGCGCAAAATAAAAGATCAAAGGAAAACATGGGGACGGTTCTATTTTTCTAATTGAAATCGGGAAAAATAGAACCGTCCCCATTATTTTAACATGCTATTTAAATCTCTTAAACTATATCTCAATCAGGAAATCGAGTTAGAGCATCTATCCCAAAACTTAATTGATTTTGATTATAAGCGGCAGGAGCAGGTTTGCGGCGAAGGAGATTTTAGCCGGCGCGGTTTTATTACTGATATTTTTCCGTTTTCTTTCGAGTTACCCATCCGGATTGAATTTGATAACCAAAAAATAGTTTCCATCAAAACTTTTAATCCTTCCAGCGGAGAAGCCCTTTGGCAGCATAATATTGTTATTATCCTGCCGTATAAACAAACCTCTAGCGCTAGAGGCGCTCTGTTTAACGAAGAGTTTCCTTTAAAAAATTTTATTGATTTAAATGTCGGAGATCTAGTCGTGCATAATCAGCATGGCATCGGGAAATTTCTGGGCATGCAGAAGATTAAAAAAGCCGGTAGCCTTAAGGATCACTTGGTAATTGAGTATGATCGTAAGGAGACTCTTTTTGTGCCGGTTGACGCCATGCATCTGGTACAGAAGTATATTGCAATTCAAGCGGCTAAGCCTAAGCTTTATCGTTTAGGCAATAAAGAGTGGGAAAGGGTAAAGGCGCGCACGCGTAAAGGTATTCAGAAACTAGCCTGGGAGCTTTTAGGCTTGCAGGCGATGCGCCTGGCTTCTGTCGGGTTTAAATTTTCCGCCGATACCGATTGGCAGGCTGATTTTGAAAAAACATTCCCGTATGAAGAGACTCCGGATCAGGATAAAGCGATGCAGGAAGTTAAGGCCGATATGGAGTCTTTTAAGCCTATGGACCGGCTGCTTTGCGGAGATGTGGGATATGGAAAGACTGAGGTAGCCATGCGGGCAGCATTTAAGGCGGTGATGGATAATAAGCAGGTGGCCTATCTGGTCCCGACGACGATTCTGGCTGAGCAGCATTATAAAAATTTTACCGGCCGTCTGAAGAATTTTGCGGTTAACGTGCAAATGCTTTCTCGTTTTCGTACTGTAGCGCAACAGAAAGAGATTATCCAAGAGCTAGCTCAAGGAGGCGTGGATATTGTTATTGGCACGCATCGTTTGCTTTCTGAGGATGTGGTTTTAAAGATTTAGGCCTGGTGATTGTCGATGAGGAGCAACGTTTCGGGGTTAAGGCCAAAGAAAAGCTGAAGAAAATTAAAACTACGACTGATGTTTTGGTTTTAACCGCGACTCCCATCCCGCGCACCTTGTATATGAGCCTGATGGGGGCAAAAGATTTCTCCGTAATTAATACTCCTCCTGGAAATAGGTTGCCAATCAAGACGGTTGTGGTAAAATATGATGTTGATTTGGTAGCCCAGGCTATTAAAAGGGAATTGGCCCGGGGCGGACAAGTGTTCTTTTTACATAATCGTATTCTGGATCTGGAAAAAATCAAAGATAAAGTTGCCAGAAAGCTACCGGAAAATGTGCGCCTGGCTATTGCTCACGGCCAGATGCCGGCTAAGTCACTTGAGCAAATCATGGCGGATTTTATTGCCGGGAATATTGACGTGTTGGTTTCGACGATGATCATTGAATCCGGAATCGACATACCTAATGCCAATACGATTATCATAAATAACGCCCAGATGTTCGGATTAAGCGACCTGCATCAATTACGCGGCAGGGTAGGCAGGTTTAATCGCTGCGCTTATGCGTATTTTATGATTCCTGGGCATATCTCTCTGGAGTCGATTGCTAAAAAGAGGTTGCAAGCGATAGAGGAGTACACGCAGTTAGGCGCGGGTTTTAATATTGCCCTGCAGGATTTAGAGATCCGGGGGGCCGGAAATCTCCTGGGGAAACAGCAGCATGGATTTATTGTAGCCATAGGATTTGATCTTTATTGCCGCCTGCTTAAAGAGGCAGTCGGTAATTTCAAGAAAGCGGGTTTATTTAATGAGACTAAAGCTTAGTTTTTTTATTCTTATAATTTTTCTTTTTTGTTCCCAGGGTATTCTTTACGCCGATGATAAAGTAGTGGCGATAGTGAATAATGAGATTATTACTCAAAAAGACCTTAATGATTTTTTGAATTTTATTCGTTTAAAATACTCCCAGGAATTTAAAGGCAAAGCTTTAGAGGAGAAGGTCACAGCGATGCGGCAGGATCTATTACAGCGCTTAATCGAAGACCGGATTATGCTCACTCAGGCCAAGAATGAAAAGATGATTATTAATTCGGATAGAGTCAGGGCCAAAGTTAATGAGATAAAGAAACGTTATCCGTTAGAGTCGGAATTTGAGCGGGATTTAGCTAAGCAGGGGTTGGTAGAGGCGGACCTGGAGAATAAAATTCGCGAACAGATGCTGATGTATAATGTTGTTGAGCAGAAGGTGCGCAGTAAAGTAGTGGTTTGGCCGGAGGAGATTACCAGTTTTTATAATCAGAACAAACGGGAATTTTTAAAACCGGAGGAGAGGGTTTTAACGGTTATTATTTTACCCGGTGAAGATATAGCTAAGACTGTAAGTTATCAGCTGCGGGCCGGAACTAAGTTAGATGAGCTCGCCGCTAGATACGCCTTTACTACGGATAAGCTTTCGGCATTGGCCGGCCAACAGTTAAGAAGTGAAATTGAAGGAGTAGTATTTAAATTAGGGATCAATGAGGTTTCTAACCCGGTTCATATTGATCAACAGTATTATGTTTTTAGGTTAGATAATATTATCGGAAGCCAGCAATTGAGTTTGAATGAGGCCCAAGATAAGATACAGGCCTATTTGTTTGAAAAGAAGATGCAGGAAGCGCTGGCTAAGTGGATAGATGAGCTTAAAAAACAATCCTACATTAAAATCCTCGAGAATTAGAGTCGGCCTGACTATCGGCGACCCGTCCGGGATCGGCCCGGCGATTACTTTAAAAGCGCTCAAAATTTTAAAAGCTAAAATAGATATTACGGTTATCGGCAACAGTTTTGTTTTGGCTAAAGCGGCTGATAAATTAAAAATAAAATTACCTAAGGTAAAGTTAATCGATTTAGATAATGTCAAAAGCAAGGATTTTGCGTTCGGCAGATGCAGCGCCCAAGGCGGCCGGGCAAGCCTGGATTATCTGGATACTGCCTTAGAGCTATTTAAAAAAAATAAAATAGATTGTTTAGTAACTTGTCCGATTTCCAAAGAGGCGATTAATCTGGCCAGAGCTAAATTTGGCGGGCATACTGAATATCTGGCTAAACAGACCGGATGTGGCAATTTAGTGATGTTATTGCTTAATCATAAATTAAAGTTTAGTTTGGTTACCCGGCATGTAGCGCTTAAAAAGGTAAGCTTAGAGTTTACAAAAAGTAAATTAGAAAAAAATATCTTAGTTACTATTCAAGGATTAAAGGATTTATTTTTAATTAAGAAGCCAAAGCTGGTTATTTGCGGGGTTAATCCGCACGCCTCGGATAACGGAGTGATCGGCACAGAAGAAAATAGCCTGATTATCCCGGCGATTAAAACTTTAAGAAAAAGGATTAAAGGTGTTGCTATTGCCGGCCCATTGGGGGCTGATACGGCAATTTCTTCTGCCGTCAAAGGGAAATTTGACTGTGTAATTGCCTCTTATCATGATCAAGCGCTGATTCCTTTAAAACTTACCGGCTTTGACAGCGGAGTAAATCTTACTTTAGGGCTGCCCTTTGTGCGCACATCCCCATTACACGGCACGGCTTTTGATATTGCCAATAAACCTGAATTAGCCAATCCTGGTTCGCTGATTAGCGCGATAAAACTTGCCATTAAATGTACATTAAACCAAAAAAAAGCCTAGGCCAGAACTTTCTCAGTGATAAAAATATGCAGAGAAAGATAATTAAAGCCTGTAATCTGACTAAGCAGGATATCGTTTTAGAGATTGGCGCGGGTTTGGGGAATTTCAGCGCCCAAATTGCCCCTTGCGTTAAGAAGTTGTATGCCCTTGAAATCGACGAGCGGCTTTATCCGTATCTGGAGCAAAGCTTGATCAAGCAAGACAATTGCCAGGTGGTTAAATGCGATATATTAAAATTTAACCTGAGTAAATTCTTAAAAGATAACTTAATAAAACAAAAAATAAAAGTTATCGGTAACATTCCTTATTATATATCCAGTCCGATTATTGAGAAGCTGATTAATTACAGAGATGATATCAGTGTAGCTTTTATGACCGTGCAGAAAGAGTTTGCCCGCAGAGTTGTAGCCGGTCCGGGCTCAAAAGAATACGGATCATTTAGTTGCTTTGTGCAATATTATACTTTAGCAAAAATCCTTTTTGAAATTAAGCCAGGCTGTTTTAATCCTAGCCCGAAAGTCGATTCATGTTTTCTGTCTTTAGAGTTCAGGGATCAACCGGCAGTTAAAACAGAGGATGAAGAGTTTTTATTTAAATTAATCCGCACCGCTTTTGGCCAAAGAAGAAAGACCTTAAGGAATAGTTTAGACGGTGTTATCGGCCAAGTGGAACTGGAAAAATTTCTGGATGAGGCAGGAATTGATAAGAATATCCGCCCGGAGGCCCTGGCTTTGGAACAATTTGCTCAATTGGCGAAAAAAATACAAAAAATATCTTGACAAGCACCGCTTTATGTTATAAACTCTTTTACTTTCACGACTATCTAGTATAATAGTAACTTCAATTCAAATTTTTGGTTACCAAAGAAATAGTTTGAATAATTTCTTGGGGGTAGATTTTTTTTATTTTCAAGCTTCGCGACGAAGGCGAATCCATTATTGCTGGAGTAGCTCAGTTGGCAGAGCACGTCCTTGGTAAGGACGGGGTCACGAGTTCAATTCTCGTCTCCAGCTTAAGTTACTTAACCCGACGGACGGGAAGAAAGATATAAATGCGTGAAACAATAACTTTAGAATGTACGGTTTGTAAAAATAGAAATTATACGACGTCAAAGAATAAAAAATTGCATCAAGACAGGCTGGAGCTTAATAAGTTCTGCAATTCTTGTCATAAGCATACCCCGCATAAAGAGATTAAATAGTTATTAGGGGCGTCGGTTAATGGCAAACCAACGGTCTCCAAAACCGTGACTGCAGGTTCAAGTCCTGCCGCTCCTGTAGTTTTTGGAGAGAGGTTAAGGATTTAAGGAAATTA
>ERZ1292630.3696-Hain-H41-02um-R3-3696-length-13268-cov-8_pt1 | contig 13268 bp, 11 predicted proteins | sample MGYA00564408_ERZ1292630 | MGnify/ENA primary metagenome ERZ1292630 (study PRJEB36523, sample SAMEA6512641) | groundwater metagenome | collected 2019-01-08 | study: AquaDiva: Metagenomics assemblies of 32 groundwater samples | reverse complement strand
CGACGGCCGCCGCGCGGACGACGCCATGCCCTACGCGAACGCGGGCTAGCCGATGAGGACTCCTGTCATGCACCAGCGGCGCGGACCGCGCGGACCGAAACGTAGGGGAGATCGATGATGAAAGCTCTGGTGGTCGACGACTCGCGCTCCATGCGAGCAATTCTCTCGAAGCAGCTCCGTGAGCTCGGCTTCACCGTGGTGGAGGCTCCCGGCGGGATCGAAGCCCTCCGCGCGCTCGATCAGGAGGGTCCGTTCGACCTCGTGCTCCTGGACTGGAACATGCCCGAGATGGACGGGCACGAGGTGCTGACGCTCATCCGTTCCCAGGAGGCGTACCGGAACGTTCGCGTCATGATGGTCACGACCGAGAGCGAGATGTCCCAGGTCTCGGTCACGCTGGAAGCGGGCGCGAACGAATACCTCATGAAGCCCTTCGATCGCGACGCTCTCGTGGAGAAGCTCGTCCTACTCGGTCTGGACCCGAGCGGCCAGACGCTCTGATGGGGGACGCCATGCGTCGAATTCGCGTGATGGTCGTGGACGACGTCTCCATCGTTCGGAGACTCGTCTCGAACGCGCTCGGCGCCGATCCCGACATCGAAGTCGTCGGGTCGGCGGCGAACGGGCGCGAAGCGCTCGAGAAGATCCCGATCGTGAAGCCTGATCTGGTCATCCTCGACTACGAAATGCCGGAGATGGACGGGATGGAGACGCTGAAGGAGATCCGCAGGCGACCCGGCGGTCCGAAGGTGATCTTCTTCTCCTCCTACACGCGACAGGGCGCGAAGGTCTCGCTCGACGCGCTCTGGCAGGGGGCCGACGACTACGCGACGAAGGTGACCGCAGACAATCTGGCCGCCGCGACTCTTTGCGTGCAGTCGGAGCTCCTGCCGAAGATCAGGGCGCTCTGCGAGAACATGACGGCGCCCCGCGTCGACGCGGCCGCGCCGGCCCCCGTCGCCTTGCCGTCGGGTGTGCCGACGCCGGTCGCGGCGGGCGGCCCCGGACCTTGCCGCGCCGAGATCCTGGCGATCGGAGCATCGACGGGAGGGCCTCGGGCGCTCTCGACGGTGATCGAGGCGCTCCCCGCCGACTTCCCGATCCCCATCGTGGTCGTGCAGCACATGCCTCCGCTCTTCACCCGCTCGCTGGCGGAGCGGATCGCCTCGCGTTCGGCACTCCGCTGTCTGGAGGGAGTCGACGGGGCGCTGCTCGAACCGGGAACCGTGTGGATCGCGCCCGGCAACTGGCACATGACGCTCCAGCGAGACGGGGCCGAGACGCGCCTTCGACTCTCGGCCGATCCTCCCGAGAACTCCTGTCGTCCCTCGGTCGATCCGCTCTTCCGGACCGTGGCCGACCTCTACGGCGCCGGCGCGCTGGGCGTGATCCTGACGGGGATGGGGCAGGACGGTCTCCTCGGAGCGCGCCGCCTTCACGATCGCCAGGGCCGAATCGTGGTGCAGGACGAGGCGACGAGCGTGGTGTGGGGAATGCCGGGCGCGGTAGCCCGGGCGGGGCTGGCGCACCGGATCGTGCCGCTTCACGAGATGTCCGGAGAGATCCTCAAGTGTGTGAGCGCCGTCGGCCAGCACCGCGCCACCGTCGCGTAGCCCGAGGGACGACCCGGACCGCTCATGGATTCCAACGGCTTCCCCACCTCCGCGGAGATACTCAGTCCGAGCGACTATGCCTACCTCCAGCGTCTCCTGCTGGAGCGAACCGGCATCGTCCTCGAGCCCGGCAAGGAGTACCTCGTGGAGGCGCGGCTTCACGCGCTGATGCGGAACGAGGGCTTCGCCTCGGTCTCGGCGCTCCTCGGCGCGCTCCAGATGGACGAGCGGAGCGGCCCGCTCCATCGCCGCGCGATCGAAGCCATGCTGAACGGGGAGACATCGTTCTTCCGGGACCACTACCCGTTCGAGGCGCTCCGAACCACGCTTCTGCCCGAACTGATGGCGGCGCGGGGGGGGACGAAGTGCTTGAACGTGTGGTGCGCGGCGACCGCCAGCGGCCAGGAGGCCTATAGCGTCGCGATGCTCCTCCTGGAGCATATGCCCTCGTGGCGGGATTGGACCGTCCGGATCCTGGCGACGGACGTCTCGGAGGCGAACCTCCAGCGCGCCCGCGAGGGCGTCTACCGGCAGATCGAGGTCAACCGGGGGCTTCCCGCCCCCTATCTCGTGAAGTACTTCGACCGGGCCGGCGAGGAGTGGCGCGTGAAGGAGCGGGTCCGGGCCATGGTCCAATTCAGCCAGATGAATTTGATCGAGCCATGGCCCAACGTTTCCCGCCCGGACGTTATTCTCCTTCGAAACGTACTCCTTTACTTCAGTACCGATGCCCGGAAGTCGATACTGAAGAACATGGTAAAAATACTCCGCCCCGGCGGCTATTTATTCCTCGGAGGCGGGGAGACGATGCTGGCCTTCGATCACACGTTCGAATCGGTGCGCGTCGGCAAGGCCATCTGCTATCGGATTCGCGGCGATCGCCGGGACGGCGCGCCAGAAACGGAGAACACGGCTCGATGAGCACGACGACCATCGATCTCCACGAATGGCTCGATTCTCTCTCCGAGATCGCGCTGCACTATGCCACGAACCATCTGCGCTTCGACCGGAGCGCCGCGCCGCCGGGTGCCGCGACGTCCGGCACACCCCGGCCCGCGGTCTACGTCACCATCCTCGGCGCGCGGAACAGCATGCATCTCGGAATCGCGACGACCCCGGACGGCGCCCGGACGCTGACGCGCGCGTTCCTGGGGCTTCGCGGTCCGGAGGAGCTGGCCGATCGTGACGTCGTGGACGGCTTGAGCGAGATCCTGAACATCCTGGCGGGCAAGGTGAAGTCGCGGATGACGGCCCGGGATGGAACGTTGAAACTTGGACTGCCGATGTTCGTCTCCGGCTCCGTGGGCCACGGCGAAGGAATCGAGAAGGCTACGGCGGACGTGATGCTGGGGCCGGTTCCCTGCCAGCTCCAGATCTTCCGCCAGAGTCGATCAACGTAGGGAGACGTCCGATGATCGCCACCATGCATTCCAAACACCAGCACGTGTCGGCAACCCGGATGGCCGGACTCCTGGCGCTCGCCCTCGCCGCGCTGGCACTCGGCGCGGCCGCTCCCGCCCGTGCGGCCGGAAGCCGCGGCGCGGCGATTTTGGCCGGCGTCGTGCCGGGCGAGACGTTCGGCTGCTCGGTCTCCACGGCCGGCGACGTGAACGGCGATACGTACACCGACGTCATCGTCGGCGCCTACCAGAGTGGGACCGCCACGAACCCCTCGGGCCGCGCCTACATCTACTTCGGCGGGCCGCGGGCGGACGACCGGGCCGACGTGGTGCTTTCCGGCGAGGCCGCGGGAGACGCCTTCGGCGTCAGCGTGGCGGCCGCCGGGGACGTGAACCACGACGGCTTCGGCGACGTGGTCATCGGCGCGTACGAGAACGACGCCAAGGGCGCGAACGCCGGACGCGCGTACGTCTACTTCGGCGGGCCCACCATGGACGGCCGTCCAGACGCCGTCTTCACGGGCGAGATGCCGGGCGACGCCTTCGGCTATGCCGTCGCGGGCGCGGGCGACGTGAACCGCGACGGGTTCGCGGACCTGGTCGTAGGCGCCTACGAGAACAGCGCGCGGGGCGCGGGCGCGGGGCGCGCGTACGTCTTCTACGGTGGGGCGCATCCCGACGCCCTTCCCGACGCGATCCTGAACGGCGAGGCCGCCGGGGACCGCTTCGGAATCTCCGTCGCGGGTGCGGGTGACGTGAACGGCGACGGCTCCTCCGACGTTGTCGTCGGCGCCTATCAGAACGATGCCGGCGGCGTGGATGCCGGACGCGCCTACGTCTTCCTCGGCGGCGTGCGCCTTGCTGACCGGGCGACGACCGTCCTCACGGGAGCCGGCGCGGGAGACGCGTTCGGCTTCTCGGTCTCCGGCGCGGGAGACGTGAACAAGGACGACCTGGCCGACATCGTGGTCGGCGCCTACCACAACGGCGCGGGCGGCAAGGACGCGGGCCGCGCGTACGTCTATTACGGCGGGAGGAACATCTCCCCGTCGCCCGACGCGGTCTTCACGGGCGAGGCGTCCGGGGACGCGTTCGGCTACGCCGTGGGCGCGGCCGGTGACGCGAACGGCGACGGCTACGCCGACGTTCTCGTCGGCGCCTACGGCAACGATGCCGGCGGCTCCGCCGCGGGCCGCGCGTACGTCTACTTCGGCGCCGCCACGCCCGATCCCGTCGCCGACTGGTTCCTCACGGGCGATCGGACGCTGGACAATCTCGGGTTCGCGGTATCCGGCGCCGGCGATGTCGATGGCGATGGCTTCGGCGATGTCGTCGTCGGTGCGCCTTACTCGGATGCTGGGCGGGTTTATATCGCCAAGACTGTTGCGGGTAAGAGTCGGCCGGTGGTGGCTCGGTAGAAGACTGCGATAGCCCGGGTCGGGGAGAGCGGGGGATTGCTACCCGCTGGCTCCGACGGAAACGACCAGTCGCCTGCGGGTAGCAATCCCCCGCTCTCCCCGACCCTGCTACCGCGGAGTTCGGGCTAGCCGCTGCGGTTCATCTCCCCTCCCGCTGACGCCTCCTCCCAATGTGACATCGCCGCTACGAAATGATTCGTGGCGAGAAGAGGTGGGAGCTAGAAATGAACTTAGGGGTTTAGTCCGTCTGCAGCGACCCCACACCAGCCGTTCGAATACATATTCGAATACGTACAAGAACTAAGCCCCAGCAGGAGCCTTCCAAGGAGTCTTGTTCTTGATCACCGCGATCCGCTCCTCCCGCAAGGCGGGAACGAACACGTCGACGACTTCCGCGGCGAACTGCGACCCGGCCTTCGTGGTCATCTGCTCCATCGCCCGCTCCGCCGTCATGCCCGCGCGATAGGGTCTGTCCGTGGTCATGGCGTCGAACGCGTCCGCCAGGTTCACGATCTTCGCGTGGAGCGAGATCTCGTCGCCGGTCAGGCCGTCGGGATAGCCCTTGCCGTCCACCCGCTCGTGGTGGTGGCGGATCATGTCGATCGCCTTCTCGAGGAACTTCACGCCACGCACCATCTCCGCGCCGCGCACGGGGTGCGCCTTGACCATCTTCCACTCTTCCTCGGTCAGCGCGCCCGGCTTGTGGAGAATCTCGTCCTGCGTGTGAACCTTTCCGATGTCGTGCAGAAAGGCGCCGAACTGGATTGTCTGGACCTCCTCCGCCGGCAGCACCATCTCTCGCGCGATCGCGACCGAATAAGCCGCCACGCGTTCGGTGTGGCCGTGCGTGTAGGGGTCCTTCTCCTCGATCCGCGAGACCAGGAGCCGGACGGTGGAGACGTAGGCTTCCTGGAGGTCGCGGAAGAGGCGCGCGTTCTCGATGGCGATGCCGGCCGACTCGGCGAGCGCGCGGAGCATTTCGAGATCCGCCGACTGGAACTCCTGGCCGCTGACCTTCTCCCCCACCGCGACGATGGCCGTCAGCCGTCCCTTCACGATCACCGGGCAGACAACCGTCAGGCCGGCCGAGAAGAGACGTCCTACGTCGGCCGCGATCCCCGGGTCCCGTTCGATCGAGGCGAGGCGGATGGAACGCTGGTCCTCGCCGTCCGCCGGCCGCAGGGCGCGCACCAGGTCGCTGTCGTACGCCAGGGCGATTCCGCGGACCTGGTCCTCCTTCAAACCCTTGAACGTCGAGACGTCGAGACGCGTCGGACTCTCGCGGTCGTCCGTGAGGAAGAGGCACGCCGAGTTCACGCGGAGCTGCCCCATGACGCTCAGGATCAGCGTGTTGAGGAGCGGTTCGAGTTCGAGCGAGGCATTCAGCTGATGCGTGAGCCCCATGAGCGTCTCGAGGCTGTAGACCTGGAAGCGGAGCTCCTTGTTCCGCACCAGCAGGTCCTCGCGGTTTCGCTGGACCTCGCTCTCCAGCTCCTGATTCTTGCTCGAGAGGACGTCGTGCCGCTCCATACGCTCGAAGATCCGCCGCACCTTGATGATGAGCTCCTTCGGCGAGAACGGCTTCGTCAGATAGTCGTCGGCGCCATGCATGAGCCCCTGCAGGCGGGAGTCGACCTCGGCGCTGGCGGAGACCATCACGATCGGAATGTGCGACGTCTCGCGCGTGCTCTTCAGCGCCGCGCAGATCTCGAAGCCGCTCTTCTTCGGGAGCCGGAGATCGAGGATCACCAGGTCGGGCGCCTCGCGCCGCACGGATTCAAGCGCCTCCTCGCCCGTCATCGCGGTCCGGACGGTGTAGCCGTTCTGCGTGAGCGAGATTTGAAGGAGGTCGACGACGCGGCGATCGTCGTCCACGACGAGAATCGTCCGCTTCGATTTCGCGAGGCTCGGATCGGTGGCCGGCCGGAGGCTTTCGGTGGTCACGAGTTGGTCTCCACGGACAGAGGGTCGAACGGTTCGGGCGGAGCGCCTGGCGCCTCGCCTTCGGAATCGGTGGATTTCGAGGCGGAGGCCACGGGAATCGTAGCGCCCGATCCGAGCGGGTCGAGTTCGGCGCGCTCCGCGGGCCCGGTCCCGTCGCGTCCCTCTGGGGCCGGGGCTTCCACGCGGGGGCGGGAGCGCTTCTCCATCTTCTCCAGAACGGCCAGGAAGGCCTCCACCAGAGCGGGATCGAACGGCGTTCCCCAGTTCTCCGAGATCACCTGGCGCGCTTTCTCGTACGGGAGTGCGCGCCGGTAGGGGCGCTCGCTCGTCATCGCTACGTAGGCGTCCACCAGCGACACGATCCGCGCGCCGACCGGGATATCCTGCCCCTTGATCCCGAGCGGATAGCCGTCTCCTCCCCAGCGCTCGTGGTGGTTCAGCACCACCTCCACGACATCGCGCGGGAGGTTCATCTCCTCGAGGATCTGCGAGCCCCGCGTCGGGTGCTGCTTGATCATCGACCACTCCTCCTCGGAGAGATGGGCCGGGTTCTTCAAGATCAGATGACTCACCGCGATCATGCCGATGTCGCGGAGGACGGCTCCGTAGATCAGGCCCTTCACCTGCTCGGGTGAAATCTGAAGTACGCGCGCCAGGGCGGTGACGAAGCGGACGACGCGCTCGGTGCTCCCCTTCGCGTAGACGTCGCGGCTCTCGATCAGCGACATCATGCCGCGTGCGAGCCCAAGATTCCGTTCCTCGGCCTGACGGTGGAAGCGCGCGTTCGCGATCGCCACGGCGGCCTGGTGCGCGAGAATGGTGAGCAGGTCGCGCTCGTCCTCCTGGAACGACCTTCGGCTGCCGCGGCCGCCCAGGAAGAGCATCCCGACGAGTTCGCGGCGGATCCAGAGGGCGATCCCCCACTCGAGCCCGGAGCGCCGGAGAAGCTCGGAGACCTCGGGCGCGCCCGCTTCCTGGTCGCCGCCGACCAGCGGCTCGTTCCCGGCGGAGGGCGCGGCGGCCTCGAGAACGCGGAGTTCGACGAACGTCTCCTCGCCGACGATCGCCTCCACGGCGGGCATCGGGAGGAGAAGATCGCGGAAGTGATGCTGGCCGAAGCCGCGGACCTGCCGCGGCGCCAGGTGTCCTTCGTGATCGGGATCGGCGAGGAAGAGCGCCAGCCGCTCTACCCCGAACTGTCCCATGACGCTCAGGCTGAAGAGATTCAGGACCGCGTCGAGATCCCGGGCGAGATTGAGCCCCTGCGTGATCTCGAAGAGGTTCCGGAACTCGACGATCTTCCGGCGAAGCTTGAGGTGAAGGGCCTGGTGTTCCGCGGCGCTAGGCCCCGACTTCGACGGAGCGACCGCCTCGGCCGGGGCCGCGGTGACCACCGTGCCGTCGGCCGAACCGTTCGACGCGAAGAGGAGCGCGCCGGTCCGGACGAGCGCCTCGCGAACGCCTCCGCCGACTCCATGTACGACGATTCGCCGCTCGGTGCTCTCGTAGACACGCGCCTGCCGCTCGAAGACCGCGATCCCCAACGTGGAGATCTCGCTCACCGCCCCGACATCGAGATGAACCTCGCGGGCGTCGCGCGCCTGGCATTGAAAGAGGAGCCGGTCGAGAGCGCGCGCCGTCGGCGTCGATGACGCCGCGAAGCGCGAAGCGGAACTCGTCGCGAGGGGCGATGCGCTCCAGGGAGAGTCGCTTCATGCCGCTCCTTCTCCGCTTCGCGCCGGCGCCTCGTTCCCTCCGAACGCCGCGCCGCGAAGCCGGCGCATGACGGCCGCCGGATGGAGAACCAGCGTGACCTGGCCGTCGCTGCCGAGAATGCCGCCGAACACCTCTTCCACCGGATAGAGGCGCGGCGGGAGCGGCGTCAGGCGCGCGTTCTCCCGCCAGACGATCCGGTCGAAGCCGATGGCGCCGGTCCCTCCGCCGCAGCGGAGGACCGCGAGCGGACCGTTCGACGGCCGCGCCGCATCGCCGGCCCGTCGCGGCGACGGATCGCCGGCATCCGCCGGCGCGAAGAGAGACGCGAGCGGCACGACCTCGGGTTGCTCCTCGCCACCCGTCCACGAGAGTTCGTCGGCGCTCGAGCAGATGCGGTCGATGGCACTCCAGGGGAGGGCGATCCGCTGTCCCGCCGCCTCGACGATCAGGAATCCTCGAAGCGAGCGCGCCATCGGGAACTGGAGATGGAGAAGCGAGGAGCCGTTCTGGTCGCTCTGGAGCGTGACGAAGCCGCCCAGCTCTTCCAGCCCGCCCTCGAGCTGCTGGAGGGCGTCGTGCTCGAACGTCACGCGCCCCTCGATCGCGATCCGCGCTTCCAGCCCCTCGCGCGCCGCCGTCAGACGGAGTTCGCGCGTCGCCTCTCCCTCCGGAGACGATGCCGTCTCGAGAAGGCGGAAGAGGAGCGGCAGGAGAGTGGCGCCGATCTCCGGCTCGAAGCCGACGCCGCCCGTATGGACGGTCAGCACGCTTCGCCGGGCATCGGTGTCGCGCCGCGACGCGGCGGCGTAGAACTCGTCGATGAAACGATCGAGCGGATCGAGAAACTCCCAGAGAAGATGCTCGTCGAGATCCCGCGCCCGCCGTTCGAGCGAGTACTGGATACCGAGGAGCTGATGGAGATCGTGGACGAGCGTTCGCATCCCGGACGCCACTTCCTCCAGCTTCTGGCGGATTCCGATGGCCCTGGCCGCCACCGTCGGACCGGGGTTCACACGGCGCCGGCCTCCTGACGCGGGCGCTTCCGGGGCGGGGCTTCCGCGCGCCGGATCGATCGCCTTCATGAGGCCGTCCCACTCGGTGAGAGCGCTCTGCATGGAGCGAAGCGTGCCGCCGAGGCCGTCGCTGATGGCCCCGATCCTGTCGTTCTGACGGACGAGCGAGGACTTGATCTCGAACGTCAGCGCGAGAAGATTCTCGCGCGGCGCCATATCGGGCGTGACGTCGTCGATGACGCCGCGGGACGCGTTGAGCGCTTCCGTCTTGGTGCGACCCAGACGCGCGCGAAGCTGGTCGACGGCGTCGCCGACCGAGGCGGCGTGCGCCAGCAGCGCGGCGAACCCATCCGTCCGGAGTTGCTCGGCCAGTTTCTCCTGCGTGTCGAGCGCCACGCGGCAGTGATTCACCAGTTCCTGGCGCTGCGCGGGTCGGAGGCTTCCCAGCTGCAACAGGGTTTCCCGGAGCTCCCGCGCCAGCGACGCGACGGAGCCGACGTCGAGCCATTCGGCGCTCCGCTCCACGAGCCGGACCGAGAGCTCCACCAGCGGCCCCATCTCGTGCCCTTCCAGATCGGTGGCGTCGCTATCGAGGAATCGGCGAACGATGTCGATCTCTTCGCGGATGAGCGCGCTGAAGGTCGCGCTCAGGCGCGACATCATCTGCTCGTTGCTCAGGTGCTCCGAGGCGGCGGTGCGCATGATGTTCGCTGGCCTCCCTGCTAGGAGCGACGCCGCGGCTCGATCCCTTCGAGCCAGTCGGGAATCTTCGGTTCGACGTACGCGACCGGTTCGGCCGCCGCGGGCGATTCGGGAGACGCGGGCGATTCAGGAGACGCGGACGATTCGGGAGACGCGGACGATTCGGGAGACGCGGACGATTCCGCCGGCGCGCTCGGCTCGGCCGGCGGCGGCGGCGCTTCGGTTCCCCCGAATGCGACCGATCCGAAGGTCATGTGCGCGTCATGCGGCGATTCCGGCGCGGCGGAGGTGTCGATCGCGGCCACCGTGGGCTCGGGCGCGGCGTCGGCATCGGCGACGGAGCCGACATCGACGACGGCCGCGCGCTCTTCCGCCTCCACGTAGGTCATGTGGACCATCGCCGTCTCCTCTTCCTGGACATCCGGCGCTTCCTCGCGAACCGACGTTCGCTCGCGGAGCGAGCGGACGCGGAGAAGGAGGGCCTGGAGGGCCGTGACGGTCTCCGGCGCGACCGCGCGCGACGCGGAGCCGGTCCCGCCGCCGAAAGAGGCGACGGCCGCCTTCGCGTCCTCGCTGCTCGTCTGAATGGAGGAAATCGTCTCGCCGACCTTGATCTCGATCTCGTTGGAGAGGCTCGAGATGGTGTCGGTCGCCTCGCGGGCGTACTCGGCCAGCCGGCGCGTCTCCTCCGCGATCGAGGCGAAGGCTTCGCTCCCCGAGCGAGTCGCTTCGAGTGCGGCGTTCAGCGCGAGGAGCGTCGCGCGATTCGTCACCCGCTCGGCGACGCCGGCCAGTTCGCTGGCGCGCATCAGGCCCGCCGCCAGGTCCTCGATGCCGTCGGCGGCCGTCTGGACCAGGGCGTCGACCATCTTCGCCGGCGTCGTATCCCTCGCGGGCGACGCCGAGGAGCCTTCCACGCGAAGCGCGGCGACGACCGGTTCCAGCTCGCGTTCGATCGCGTTCAGTTCCTCGCGAATCGGATCGAGCGCCTCGGCGAGCGCCTGAAGCACGGCCGCGCGATCGTTCGTGACGGCGGACATCTCGGAGGAATCGGAAGCGCGGCCCGTGCCGACCAGCTCGTCCTCGCCGTGCGACGGGCTTGGCTCGAACGCGGCGGCGGCCGTGGTGGCCGGCTTCTGCTCCAGTTCGCGGCGAAGGCGTTCCACTTCCTGAACGGCGAGCGTCGCCGTGCGCTGCGCCTCCGCGTCTCCGACGCACAGGAGATAGAGCGACGCCCACGGCTCCCCGCGGAATCGCGAGGAAGGCATCGAGGAAGGATTCTCGGCGGTGACCGCTTCGAGTAGCGCGGTGGCCTTCACGTCGGGTGGCGCGCTCTTTCCGGCGGCTACGGCCGCGACCACGGCGCCGGCGACCGCGATGGTCGCGCCGACACCGAGACCGAGGAGGTCACCCAATCCGTAGGCGGCGCCGGCCGAGCCGAGCCCCGCGAAGAGCACGACCGCGAAGACCGCGACCGGGGGAGACGGAGGGGACGAAGGCGCCCCATGGCCGTTCGAGGAATTGTGGTGATCGCGACCTACATCCGTCATGGCGCGCTCCTTTGCTCAGCGACCGCCGATCCCACTCAGCCGGAAGGCGGCCGGGGGAGCGATCGAATCCATCAGGGACCAGTAGTCGAGACCGAGGACTTCCCGGCCGGCGATTTCGTAGACGGCGAGGACGGCGGGGCCGTCGTCCTCCGAGTCGGGATCGGGCGCCTCGAGCTCGCGATGCTGGGCGTCGCGCGAGAGAACGAGCCGCGGCATGCCGCGCACGAGGAGCGCGAAGCGATCGGTCCCTCGCTCCAGGACGATCACGTACGCGCCGGTGGCGCTCGACTCCTCCACGTTCAGCGCGGCCGCGAGATCGAGCACCGGCACGACGCCGCCGCGGAACGCGACGACTCCCGCCATTGGCCCGTTCCGACCGGGAAGCGCCGAGATCCGATCCGCGTCCAGGAGCCCGGCCACCACTTCCACCGGCGCCGCGTAGCTTGCGTCGCCGACGTTGAAGGTGATCAGACCGCGCGTGGCGAGAACGGACCGCAGTGGCTGTTCCATCGCTGTCGCTCCGAGGCCGAGGATGCTTGGGACATGAAGCAGACAAGAGGAAGGCAAGGAGCATGCCACCGAGGGGGTTTCCGCTCTCGACGTAAGCCCCTGTCTTGCTTCTGCTTCGCTACGTTCCTATCGGCAGGGAGGGAGCGTTCCGGAGCGATTTCGGCCGGTGTGTGGAGGGCACGTTGCATTCCTGGCCGCGAAACGCAACACGGGTCGGGCGGGGCGCGAAATTCCACCCACCCCTGGGGCTGAAACAGACCAACCGTGGATCGATGGAGCCCCCAAAGCGATCCGGACGGTTTCTATCCATCGCCTGTATTGCGCTGCACCGCAGAACATTAGGTGGATCCACCCCCCCTCCAGGCGCCCCGGCACGGCATGTGCAGAGAGAGTCGGACGTGCGTCGCGGTGGTGCAGGGCCGCGACAGAGGGAAGTCCGAGAAAGGGGGAAGGGTCATGGCGGGAACGAGAAAGGTCGTCGCGGGGAAGCCGGCTCCACGGAAGGTGCGCCCGCACGCCTATGTCGCCATGAACTGTCTCCTCCTGACGCGGGCGGAAGGTACGCCTCAGAACGGTGACCCACTGCCGCAAGAGGATGTGAACGCGTACCTCGAGGCGCTTCGCGACCAACTGGAAGCGAACGTGCCCCTTCCGCCGGAACGCACGCGGCTTCTCTCGCGCTACGACATCGCCGCGTGGCGGCGGTTGGCGGGCACGACGCGTGGCTCGCTCAAGTACCAGATCCTTCGTACTCCGACCGACCTCCTCCTCGTCTCGGTGGGGATCTTCGAGCAGTGCGGCCCGTACGTTCCGAGCCGCCGCGAGGGGATGCTTCCGGGGGAGGAGGCCGACATGGGCCGGAGCCCGGGCTGGTATCACTTCTCCTACACGTACGGCGAACTCCTCGAGAACCCGACGTCGACGCTCAGCTCGGTTCTCGAGAAGCTCACGGTGAGTTTGGAGCGGTATCACAAGATGCTGTCGCACATGAAGGGCGAGTACTGGAGCATGGCGTCCCGATTCCAGGACGCCCAGGTGTTCCGCCTCGAGCGCAGCGTGGACGAGGAAGCCCGAGAGCTGGCGATTCGCGCCATGCAGGACCGGCTTCTCGACGCCTACGCGGATTGGAAGCGCACGGGTGCTCGGAAACACCTCGACCAGATCCGCGGCATCGCGCGCGAGATCCGGACCCTCTCGCCCGAGTTCACTTTCTCGCTCCCCGCTGGAGGCAAGTAGCGCGGAGCGAACACGGTCCCCCCGCGTGCCCCTCGGTCCCCCGACCCGACATCTACACCCGGGGGGCACGCACCCCCCCTCGCGACGAAACACGGAGGCCGGTCCGGGAATTGGATCGGCTTTCTTGTTTGCTCCGACGTCTCGCATGGCCCGGGCTGGGGAGAGG
>ERZ1292630.3694-Hain-H41-02um-R3-3694-length-13270-cov-4_pt1 | contig 13270 bp, 11 predicted proteins | sample MGYA00564408_ERZ1292630 | MGnify/ENA primary metagenome ERZ1292630 (study PRJEB36523, sample SAMEA6512641) | groundwater metagenome | collected 2019-01-08 | study: AquaDiva: Metagenomics assemblies of 32 groundwater samples | reverse complement strand
GGAAACCCCCACCAATCCGCTGCTCAAGCTGTTCGATATCCGCAAAGTCGCCGACATCGCGCAGAAGCGAGGCCTCCCCTTGGTCGTCGACAACACCTTCGCCTCACCGGTCTTGCAACGGCCGCTGGAGCTGGGTGCGACGGCGGTCATGCACTCGACGACCAAGTATCTCGGCGGGCACCACGATCTGCTGGGCGGCGCGCTGGTCTTCGCGCGCCGCGACGCGCTTTTCGAAATCGTCCTCGACCTGCGCAAGCACTTGGGCGGTGTTGCTTCACCGTTCAACTCCTGGCTCCTGCTGCGCGGCCTGCGCTCGCTCTCCTGCCGCATGGAGCGGCACTCCACGAACGCGCTCGCGGTAGCGAGAGCGGTCGACGAACATCCAGCGCTCGAAGCCGTGCTTTACCCAGGGCTCCCTTCGCACCCGGGCCACGCCATCGCGGCGCGCCAGATGAGGATGTTCGGCGGCATGTTGTCGCTCCTATGCCGCGGCGGGCGCGAGGCCGCCATCGCCGTGGCGGCGCGCGTCCGTCTATTCAGGAACGCGACGAGCCTCGGCGGTCCGGAGAGCACGCTCGAGCACCGAGCCTCGAGCGACGGCCCCGGTTCGACCGCACCCGAGAACCTGCTCCGGCTGTCGGTCGGGCTCGAGCACCCGGACGATCTCGTGGCCGACCTCGTGCAGGCGCTCGAGGCGGTTCGTTGATCGGCTCCCTCCGCGGCAGGATTCGCGCCCGCGCGGCGGATCGGATCGTTCTCGAGGTCGGCGGTGTCGGCTATTCGGTGGCGATCTCGCTCAACACCTTCGCCGAGATCGAACGCGGCGGGGCGGGCGAAGAGATCACCCTCGAGATCCACACGCACGTACGCGAAGACGCGCTGGCGCTCTACGGCTTCGCCACGGCGCGCGAGAAGGAGCTGTTCGAGAAGCTGATCGCGGTCTCTGGAATCGGCCCGCGTCTCGCCCAGGTGGTGCTCTCGGGGATGGCGCCCGATGACCTCGTCGGTGCGCTCGCCAGTGGTGACATCGCGCGGTTGGTGCGCATCCCGGGCGTCGGCAAGAAGACCGCCGAGCGGATGATCGTCGAGCTGCGCGACAAGGTGCAGGCGCTCGCCGCCGAGCTTCCGGCGGCGAAGGCGGTGCCCGGCGGGGCGAGCTCGGACGCGGACCTCGTCGAGGCGCTGGTCAATCTCGGCTACAAGCCGAACCAGGCCCAAGCCGCCGTGAACGCGGCCCGCAAAGAGGCCCCCGGCGTCCCCTTCCACGAGCTCCTCCGCCTCGCCCTGCGCCGCCTGTCGCGCGTCTGACAGAGCTTCTTCTGACTAGTCCATTCCGCAGCGGAGGCGTTACCGTCTCGCGCGCAGGAGCGAGGCGTCCCGGATCGCCGCCTGTCTCGTGCCGCCGTGAGGCGGCGGCCTACGAGACGGCGAGAGCGGGACCCGCGCTGCGAGCACGAGACGGTGACGCCGGAGCGGCCGAAGCGCCGAACGGCTCGGAGTCTGTCTAGCGCTTCTTGGCGAAGCCGGTAACGACCCAGCTGCCGGAGCGCTCGTCCTTGCGCAGCTTCAAGAGGCCGTTCCGTTCCGCGTCCTGCAGGAGCTCCGAGAAAGTCGAGTAGCCGTAGTAGCCCTCGTTGAACGACGGCTTCTTTCTCTGCATGGTCTGTTTGACCATCGAGCCCCAGAGGACATCCTTGTTCTCGCGCTGGAGGGCGAGGATCGACTCGGTCATCAGGGTGAAGGCTTCGGCCTTCTTCTTGGTCAGGCCGGTGAGCTCCGGTCCCTTCTGCTGATCGCGCCAGACGTCCTCGTAGAAGATGAACTCGTCGCAGTTGTCGATCAGCAGGTTCGACGATGAGTTCTTGACCCCGATGCCGATGACGTACTTGTTGTTCTCCTTGAGCTTGGAGACGAGAGGCGAGAAGTCGGAGTCGCCGGAGAGCAGCACGAAGGTGTCGAGGTGCTCTTTCGAGTAGGAGAGGTCCATCGCGTCGACGACCATCTTGATGTCGGCCGAGTTCTTGCCGGTGTAGCGCCGTTGCGGGATCTCGATGAGCTCGATCGCCGCTTCGTGAAACGCCTGCTTGAACTCGCTGTAGCGATCCCAGTCGGCGTAGGCGCGCTTGACGATGATCTTGCCCTTCTCGACCAGGCGCTCGAGCACCAGCTGGATGTCGAACTTCTTGATCTCCGAGTCGCGGACGCCGAGCGCCACGTTCTCGAGATCGCAGAAGAGGGCGATCTTGCGCTCTTCCTCGGCCGACCCGCTGCCGCGCTGCACCGAAACCGGCATCGACATGAGGATCTCGCGCGCCAGCGTCTCGGTATCTTCGTCGTCCTCGTCATCCTCGTCGTCCCAGTCGGGGGCCGCGGAAGGGCGCCCTTCGGCGCCCCCGGTCGAGGCCGTACCGGCCGCCGCCGCCGTTCCTGCCGCCGCGGCGCCGCCGCGACTTCGACCACGGCCGCCGCGCCGGCGACGCCGCCGCGGTCGCTCGGCTGGCTCGCTGCCTTCGGCGGCCGGCGCGTCCACCTCCGGACCCTCTTCGTCGCCGCGCGGCTCAACTTCCGAGGCCGAAGCCGCGAGCTCCCGAGGCTCGTGCCGTTCGGCGATCAGGTCGGCGATCGAGGGAATGCGCGACGGCGGCTCGGCCGCGGCGGAGCCGGTGGCGCGCGACTCCTCCGGCGCGCTGCTCTCTTCGCTCTCTTCACCCGGAGGACGCAGCCACCAGGGGCTCAAACGATCACTCCACGACGAGCGACGGGGGGAAAGGTCGGATTCACGGCAACTCCTTCACGCGTGGCGGGTTTGCGGAAACGCGGGCGGCGGGCCGCGGCAGGCGGCGGGCCGGCCAGGATCCTAGCACCGGCTCCGGCTGCCCATGCGCCGCGCGGGATCCGGCTTGCGCCCGGCAGAGGCGCATCGTACGATCCGGCGCGGCTCTTCCAAATCGTTTCTTTCCCTGGAGATCGCTCCCATGGCTGAGGCCGTCGAGACGCACGAGAAGAAGTTCCAGCCCTACGTTCCGGCGGCGACGGTCATGCCGGAGTTCACCCTCAAGGCGATCGTACTGGGCTCGCTCTTCGGCCTGATCTTCGGCGCGGCAACGGTCTATCTGGCCCTCACCGCGGGGCTCACCGTTTCGGCCTCGATCCCGATCGCGGTCCTGGCGATCGGCGTCTTCAAGTACATCGGCAAGTCGACCATCCTCGAGAACAACATCGTGCAGACGATCGGTTCGGCCGGCGAATCGATCGCCGCCGGCGTGGCTTTCACCATTCCGGCGCTGATCTTCCTTTCCAACGGCGAGGCCTACTTCAACTACTTCAACATCTTCACGCTGTCGCTGGTGGGCGGCATCCTCGGCGTGCTGTTCATGATCCCGCTGCGGCGCGCGCTGATCGTCAAGGAGCACGGCGTCCTGCCTTACCCGGAAGGCACCGCCTGCGCCGATGTGCTGGTGGCCGGCGAAAAAGGCGGCTCGCTCGCCAAGATGGTGTTCAAGGGGCTCGGAATCGCGACGCTCTACAAGGTCTCGATGGAGATCCTCGGCCTCTGGAAGGCGACGCCGATCTACTCGGCCGCGAAAGCCTCGGCCTTCCCGCGCGCCACGGTCAATTGCGACATCACCCCGGAGTATCTGGGCGTCGGCTACATCATCGGACCGCGCATCGCCGGGGTGCTGGTCGCCGGCGGCATTCTGTCGCAGCTCGTGCTGGTGCCGCTGATCGCCATCCTCGGCGACACCCTGGCGAGCGCGCTGCCGCCCGGCGCCCTGCCGATCGGCGACATGAACTTCAATCAGATTCGCCTGTCGTACGTGCGCTACATCGGCGCCGGCGCGGTCGCCGCCGCCGGCCTCATCACCCTGATCAAGACTCTGCCCACCATCGCCGCCGCTTTCCGCGAGAGCTTCAAGAGCCTGCGCGAGAAAAAGGGGGGCGGCGGGGCCGTTCCCCGCACCGAGCGCGACCTGCCGATCACCTGGGTGATCTTTGGCTCGCTGGCCTTGATCGGCATCATCGCTCTCCTGCCGCAGCTGCCCGGCGACGGTCTCGGCGCCAAGCTACTGATGGGCCTTCTGGTCATCGTCTTCGGCTTTTTCTTCGTGACCGTCTCGTCGCGCATCGTCGGGATCATCGGCACCTCCTCCAATCCGGTGTCGGGCATGACGATCGCGACGCTCATGGGTACCTGCCTCCTGTTCGTGACGCTCGGCTGGACCGGCGACGCTTACCAGGCGGTCGCCCTCTGCGTCGGCGCGATGGTCTGCATCGCGGCCTCGAACGCCGGCAACACATCGCAGGACCTGAAGACCGGCTACATCGTCGGCGCGACGCCGCGCTTGCAGCAGCTGGGGCTCATCATCGGCGTCATCGTCTCGGTCTTCGCGGTCGGCTTCACCATCAAGCTGATCGACAACGCCCAGGTCGCCGACCCGATCGTTCAGGGTCACGCCATCGGCTCGTCGGACTACCCGGCGCCGCAGGCGAATCTGATGGCGACGATCATCCGCGGTCTCCTGGCGCAGGATCTGCCCTGGGGCCTGGTTTTCGCCGGCATGGCGATCGCGGTGGTGATCGAGCTCTGCGGCGTGAAGTCGCTGTCGTTCGCGGTCGGCCTCTACCTGCCGCTCTCGACGACGATGCCGATCGCCATCGGCGGTTTCCTGCGCGGCCTGATGGATCGCAAGAAGGGTGGCGGACATGACGAGTCGGAAATCTCGTCCGGCATGCTCTACGCCACCGGTCTGGTGGCCGGCGGCGCGCTCACCGGAGTGGTGATCGCCGGATTGCAAGGTGTGCGAACCGGACCGAGTCGCAGTCTCGCGCTGGATATCCTCGACAAGGTCGGCGTCCATGGCTGGGAGCGGCTGGGAGGCTGGGCCGACATCATCGGCCTCGTCCTGTTCTCCGGGCTCTGCTTCCTGCTCCTGCGCGCCGCCCGGCAGAAGCTCGACTGACGATCCGCCGCCCGGGGTGCGCCGGGGCGGCCGAGATCTCGCCGGCGTGCCGGCCAACCGGTGCGAGTAGGATGGGCGCCGCGGAGGTTTCCTCGGTATGCGCCCGCCCAGTAGCACGCTCTTGCCGCTGGCCCTGCTTCTCCTCATCCTCGCCGGCGCGGCGCCGGCCGCGGCAGCGGTTCCCTCGCAAGCCCGGCTGGTGGTACCGCCGGGGAGCGAAACGACGCTCAAGTCGGAGCTCTCCCTGCCCGTCAAGGCGCTGCCGGCGCCGCTCCTTCAACCGGTCGCGAAGGGCGCGCTCCTCGTCGAGATCGACGTGACCAAGCTCGAGAAGGAGCTCGACGGGACGCGCAAGACCCTTGTCCGTGCACAGGCGGAGAGACGCCGTCTGGCTACCGAGCGGGGCGCCACCAGCAGCACGCCAACCAGCCAAAGCAGCGCCGCCCTGTCGGCCGCGCAGGCGGTCGCTAATGCGCAGATGGCCGAATCGACCGCGATGAGCGATCTTTCCCGCCTGCAGACGCAGATCGCCACCGCGAGTCTGCACGCTCCCGCCGACGGCTACGTGATCGAGCAGCTCTACGCGGTGGGCGCGAAGACCAAGCGGCGGAAGCCTTTGCTTCGCTTCGCCGAGGCCGCGAAGACGGTGGTCGAGGCGGCGGTGCCGGCCGCCGAAGCGGGCCCGTTCGCGAGTGGCGTCGAGGTGCGGATCGCCGCCGCCGACTCGACGAAAGCGTTTCGCGGCAAGGTGGAGAGCGCCACGCTCGCGGGAGATGCCGGCGAATCGGTCGCGCTGCGCATCCGGCCACTCGAATTGCCGTTCCTCGCCCTCGACTCGGTCACTCCGGTCACGCTCACCGTCGAGCGGTGAGCGCGCACCGCGGAATCTGAAGCTGCGATGGGCCGCCGCATCGCTCTGCTCGTCTCGGGCGCCTCGGGAATGCTCCTGCCGCGCCACTTCTTGAGCGTGCTGGCGCGCCGCGCCGAGATCGAGCGCGTGCATCTCGTGGTCTCGAAAGGCGCCAGCCAGGTGCTGTCGCACGAGCTCGGTCGCGATCGCACGGGCGCGGAGGCGCTCGTCGAGGCCGCGGAGCTCGACCCGGCGTCACGCGCCAAGATCGCGATCCACCGCGACAACGAGCTCGACGCGCCGATCTCGTCGGGCTCGTACCGCCTCGCCGGAACGATCGTGCTGCCGTGCAGCTCGGGGACGCTCGGGGCGCTCGCCACCGGCAGCGCGACCACGCTGGTGCATCGCGCCGGAGCCGTGGCGCTCAAGGAGCGCTGGCCGCTCGTGCTGGGCTTTCGCGAGACGCCGCTCAATCTCGTGCACGTCGAGAATCTGCGCACGCTGGTCTGGGCCGGCGCCGTCGTCGCGCCGCCGATTCCGGCCTTCTATCTCGGCGGCGAGAAGCTGGAGCACTTCCTCGACGCCTACTCGCAGCGCCTGCTCGACCATCTCGGGCTCCCCCCCGAACGCCCCGACCTGCGCTGGGAGGGTTGACGGCATGCAAAACGTCCGGATGCGCAGCGCGTCGGCGGCCCTCATTCTCGCGACCGCCTGCGCGAGCGGCCCGCCGCGCGAGCGCGGTGAGTTTCGCGCTCCGGACCTCGTCGATCTCGCGACGCTCAATGGCAGCGTCGCGAGGCTCCGTTTCGATATCCGCTATGCCACGGCGAGCAACTTCGTCGGCCGCCCGGTCTACAAGGAAGCGCGCGCCTTCCTGCAACGTCCGGCCGCCGAGGCCCTCGCCCGCGCCGCGCGCCAGCTTGAAGCGGAGGGTTACGGACTCCTCATCTTCGACGGCTACCGCCCCTGGTCGGTGACCAGGCTGTTCTGGGAGATCACTCCGCCCGACAAGCGCAACTTCGTGGCGAATCCGAAGAACGGCTCGCGCCATAACCGTGGCTGCGCCATCGACCTCTCGCTCTACGACCTCGCGACGGGCCAGGAAGTCGAGATGCCTTCCCCTTACGACGACTTCACCGGCCGTGCCAGTCCCAGCTACCCCGGCGGCAGCCCCGACTCGCGCGCCCGCCGCGACCTTCTCCGCGCCGCCATGGAAGCCGAGGGCTTCACCGTCTACGAATTCGAATGGTGGCACTTCGACTACAAGGACTGGCGAAGCTACCCGATCCAGAACATCGGGTTCGACGAAATCCGCGCGGCGCCCTGACCCGCCAACGCCCCCGCGCGAGCGGGCGTAGACTCCAGCTTCTCCAACACCCTGAGCCTCCGCCGTGCCTAGACCTACCGCCCCCAGAGCCCTCCTTCTCGCTGCCAGCCTATTCGCAGAGGTGAGCGCTGCGGCCACCGCGCAACCGGCGTACATGGTGGCGGATCTCCAGGTCGAAGCTACCCGGGATTGGAGCTTCCTGGTCTTCGCGCCCCGCATCGTCGAGAGCCAGGGGGTCGGGTACTTCTTCCACGACGACGGGATCCACGGCTCCGAGCTTTGGCGCAGCGACGGCACCGCGCTCGGTACGTTTCTGTTGAGAGATCTTTGTCCAGGGCTCTGTGGCGGCCGGACCCTGACGGGGCCGGAGCACTCGACGGCGCTCGGCGCCCACCTGTTCTTCTCCGGCTCCGACGGCGTCCACGGGGCCGAGCTCTGGATCACAGACGGCACCTCCGTCGGCACCGAACCGGTGCGCGACATTCGGCTCGGGGCCGACTCGTCTTCGCCCTCCCAGATGGTGACCGCAGGGGGTCAGGTCTTCTTCACGGCGGACGACGGTCTGCACGGTCGCGAGCTCTGGCGCAGCGACGGGACGGCGAAGGGCACCTACCTCGTCCGGGACCTCGCCCCGGGCTCCGAAAACGGTGGCATCTCCGCTCTCTTCGCGGGCGGCGGCCGTCTATTCCTCACTGTCTACGGTTCGAGCGCGCTGCCTGGCTTGTGGGTGTCCGACGGCACGGCCGGCGGAACGGTCCGGCTGGCGGCTCTGGACCTGCCGATGACGAGTCCCTACAAAGGGCGGAAGCTCGGCTTTCTGCCGAACGGCCTGCTGCTCTTCGCCGCGGCGGACGCAGGCTCCCAGGATTCCGAGCTTTGGCGCACGGACGGCACCGCTTCGGGGACCTATCGCCTCAAGGACCTCGTGCCGGGTACGACGAGTTCAATCCCGGCGACCTTCATGGCCTACGGCGACGAGCTCGTCTTCGAAGCCGACTCGGCGACGGTTGCGCTCGAGCGCGTCCTCTGGCGCAGCAACGGCAGCGAGCCAGGAACGACGGAGATCCCGTCGCCCGTGGACTTCGACCCAGACCCGGAGATCGGGTTGCACGCCACGGTCGGCGACAAGATCTTCTTCGCCGGGTCGGATGCCGCGACCGGACTCGAGCTCTGGGCATTCGACGGCGTTGCGGTCTATCGCGTGCGCGACATTCGACCTGGACCGGAGCCGTCGATCGACTACTTCTCCGGGGGCTTCTTCAATCACGGGATCTTCGCCGACGCGGGCGGGCGGCTGGTGCTGCTCGCCGACGATGGCGTGAACGGGCTGGAGTTCTGGACCAGTGACGGAACGGAGGCCGGTACGGTGCGCATCTCCGATCTCTTCTCCGGGCAAGAAGCACCGAAGTTCGACTCCTTCGCACAGATGAACCCGGACACTGCGCTGGGCGACCGGCTCGCGCTGCGGATTTTCGACGTCGACCAAGGCTATCGCCTGCTGGCGAGCGACGGAACCGCGGAGGGCACGGGCGACCTGGATACCATCGGTGCCGCGAGCTCCTCGTTTCTGCCGCGTCGCGACGCCGCCTACCCCTATGGTCAGACCGGCTCGCAATGCGCCGAGGCGAGCTCCCGTGGACTGGTCTTCTCCACGACTTCGCCCGAAGTCGGGCTCGACGTCGTTCGGGGGACGGATGGAACGGCCGTTGGGACCGACCTGCTGGCCTCGGCCTCCATTGACAGCTACAATGCCTCGGGCTGTGCGGAGCTGGGCGGAGACGTCCTCTTCTTCGCCGACCACGACGGAAATCCGGCTCTCTGGTCGACCTCGGGCACCGCCGCTTCGACCGTGCTGCTCACGAACCTGAGCAGCGAAGAGCCCCAGCCTTTCGGCGAGCTGCGCCCCTACTTCATTCCGTTCGCGGACGGCGTCGCGTTCGGCACGGTCGGGGGGCTCTGGCGCTCGTCCGGAGCGGCCGGGACGACGGAGCTCGTCTCCGTGATCGATCAGTTCTCCTGGGGCGGACTCGCCAAGACCGACGACGGCAGGATCGCCTTCGCGGGTTTCGAGCTCTATTTCAGCGACGGAGGCCCCGGCGGCGAAGTCATCTACATCGATCTCAACGGCGTCGACCCGAGCTATCCGCGCGATCTCACGCCGCTCGACGGCGGCCGGGTACTGTTCGTCGCCGAGGCGGACAGCCTGGGTGGAGAGCTCTGGATCTCCGACGGCACGGTCGAGGAGACGCATCTGGTGCGCGAGATTCGGCCCGGTCCACGAAGCTACTACGAGTACTCACGCGGGGAGCTCTCCGACGCCGGGCCCGAGGCGCACGTGCAGAGCCTGGGCGCGCGCGCCGTCCTCACCGCCGACGACGGCACCACTGGCGCCGAGCTCTGGGTGACGGACGGGACGGCCCTGGGCACGGGCCTTCTCAGGGACATCTACCCCGGTGACTATCCGTCGACGCCGCGCAACTTCACGCGTTTTGGTGACCGCGTCTTCTTCACCGCCGAGAGCGAGCTCGAGGGGCTCGAGCTCTGGGCGACGGATGGAAAGTACGACGGGACCGTGCTGGTGAAAGACATCGCGCCGGGTGGCGCTTCCTCGATTCCCGACGATCTCGTCGTCCGCGATGGCGTTCTCTACTTTTCCGCCTGGTCCCCCAACTACGGCCGCGAGGCCTGGAAGAGCGACGGTACCTTCTCGGGCACGATCCGCATCACCGACATCGCCCCGGGGCCCAAGTCCTCCTCGCCGCAACGCTTCGCGCGCGCCGGTAACCGCCTCTACTTCTCGGCCACCGACCAGATCCACGGCTACGAGCTCTGGGCGATCTCCGATGACGGCTCGATCCCGCTCTTTCTCGACGGCTTCGAGAGCGGCTCCACCAGCCGCTGGTCCGAAACGTCGCTCTAGGCGGGAGCAGGTTCCTTGCCGGCTAAGCGCCGGACTGCTTGTCGGCGACTCGATTCGAGCTCCGCGAGTTGCCGTGCCGCAGGAGCAGTCCGACGCGACGGAGCTCGCCGACCTGTCGCAGCCGGTCGCGGACGGCGTCGCCGGTCATACGCACTCCCTTGGCGAGCCTCTCGGTTACTTCTCCGCTCCGGCCGAGCTCGAGCGCCCGGCGAACGCGTTCGGCCACGGCGCTCGGGGAGTTGTCGACGGGGCTCATCCGTCGAGCTCCTCCAGCCGCCGCACGTCGGCAAGGTCCTGATCGCGTCCGGCGGCGAGCTTGAGGGAGCAGAGCCCCTTCCGCGAGACGACCGCGACCGCGATCTCGAGCCCGCCCAGGCGCCACCGCGACTTGACAATCTTGGACCTGTGTTCCTATACTTAACGCCGTTAAGTTAAGGAGCATCGTTCCAATGGGACTCAAGGAAAGACGGGAGAGAGAGAGAGAGGCGGTGCGGCGAAAGATCCTCGACGCCGCGCGCGAGCTCTTCATCTCCGAGGGCTACGAAGCCGTGACGATGCGCAAGATCGCGCAGGCCATCGAATACTCGCCGACCGCGATTTACCTCCATTTCCGCGACAAGAAGGCGGTGATGGACGCGATCTGCGACGCCGACTTCCTCAAGCTCGCCGTGCGCTTTCGCAAGATCGCCGAGATTGGCGACCCGATGGCTCGCCTGCGCGCCGCCGGCCACGCCTACGCCGACTTCGCCATGAAGCATCCGAACCATTACCGGCTGATGTTCATGACGCCGCACCCGCCGCACGACCCGGAGGCGAGCGCGATCGACGTCGGCAACCGCGACGAAGACGCTTACGCATTCGTGCTCTGGACCGCTTCCGCGGCGATCGCCCAGGGGCGGATCCGCGAGGAGCTCGCCGACCCGGATCTCGTGGCGCAGATGGTCTGGGCAGCGATCCACGGCTGGGTCTCGCTGCGCATGACGAAGTGCAACGAGGTCTGGGTCGACTGGCGTCCGACGAAGCGTTCGATAGAGGCGATGGTCGAGATGACGATTCGCGGCATAGAGAAGCGACCCGCCGCCAGGCGCCGGTGAAGCGATGCCGAATCTCGCGCTCAAGAACCTGCTGCACGACAAGCTGCGCTCGGTGATGACGATCGCCGGTGTGGCCTTCGCGGTGACCCTGGTCTTCGTCCAGGTCGGCCTCTTCCTCGGCATCCTTGACAACGCCTCGGTGACCATCGATCACATCGCCGCCGATCTCTGGGTGACCTCGCGCAACACGCCCAACGTCGACTTCGCGCACGGCTTCCCCGAGACCCGCGTGCAGCGCGTGCGCTCGATCCCGGGCGTCGCCCGGGCCGCCAACCTGCTTGTCCAGTTCCTGAACCTGACCCTGCCGGACGGCGCCGAAGAAGGGATGCTGGTCTACGGCCTCGAGGATTTCAAGCGCTGGGGGATCCCCTGGAAGATCGACTCCGGCGACCTCGCCGACCTGAAGCGCGGTGACTACATGTTCCTCGACGCCTCGGCCGAGCGCCGCTTCGGGCCGTTCGCCGTCGGCGACTACCGCGAGGTCATGGGGTACCGCGTCAAGATTCTCGGCCGCACCCGCGACGCGCTCTCGTTCACCACCTCGCCGCTCGCCTTCCTCGACTACTCGCTGGTGCAGAAGCTCGCTGGAGAACGGATGGACGGGCGCTCGACCTACATCCTGGTGAAGCTCGAACCGGGGGCCGATCCGGCGGCCGTCGCGGCCGAAATTCGCCAGCGCCTGCCCTGGAATGACGTCTACACCAGGGCCGACTGGGCGAAGCGCTCGCGCGGCTACTGGGTGGCGTCGACCGGCATCGGGCTCAACATGTACCTGACGGTCTTCCTGGGCTGCCTCGTCGGCGTCGTCGTGGTGACGCAGACCCTCTACACCTCGACCATGGAGCACATCAAGGAGTTCGGGACCGTCAAGGCGATCGGCGGCTCGAACCGCGACATCTACCGCATTCTCGGCTCGCAGGCGGTCATCGCCGCGGTGATCGGGTTTGTCGCCGGCCGCCTGATGGCGTTCGCCCTGGCCCCGGCGATGGCCGAGATCCGGCTGAAGCTCATCATCCCGACCGAGTTCGCCGGCATCGTCTTCGTCGGCACGCTCGTTCTCTGCCTCACCGCCGCTCTGGTTTCGTTCCGCAAAGTCTCGAAGATCGACCCGGCGCTGGTCTTCCGCGCCTGACCGGAGAGCTCCATGCAGATCGCGCCGTCACCCCACAGAAACGTGCTCGAAGCCCAGGGCGTCACCAAGGTCTTTCGCGAGGGGCGCGAGGAGGTGTCGGTGTTGAATGGCGTCGACCTGACCGTGGCGCCGGGCGAGATCGTGGCGCTCGAAGGGCCATCGGGCTCGGGCAAGACAACCTTCCTCTCGATCCTCGGCTGCATCTTGACGCCCACCTCCGGACGAATCGTGGTCGACGGAGAAGAGATCGACGCCTCCCGGCCCGCGCGCCTGCCGGCGATCCGCAAGCGCTCGATCGGCTTCGTCTTCCAGCAGTACAACCTCTTCCCGGCGTTGACCGCCCTCGAGAACGTCGAGTACGCGTTGAACATCAAAGGCACGAACGGCCGCCAGGGGCGGCGGCAGGCCGAGGCCGCGATCGACCAGGTGGGTCTCGCCGACCGCGCGCACTTCCTGCCGCGCGACCTCTCCGGCGGCCAGAAACAGCGCGTCGCCATCGCCCGCGCGCTCGCCGGGAAGCCGCCGGTGCTGCTCGCCGACGAGCCGACCGCCAACCTGGATACCGCCGTCGGCGGGCAGATCCTCGGCCTCTTTCGCGACCTCGCGAAGCGCGAGAACCGCGGCCTCCTCATCGTCACCCACGACCCCAACGTCCGCGCTATCGCCGACCGCGTGGTGAAGATTCGCGACGGCCGCATCATTTCCGACTTGCCAGAAGCGCCCGTCGCGAGGCTCGCCATGCCCATAGTCGAGGCGCCCCTCTCGCCGCGCCACTCCGCACGCCGCAGCCGCCGCAAGGAGAAGCTGTCATGAGCCGTCGAATCGTCTCTCGCACCGCCGTCGGGTTGAGCGCTCTGGGACTCGTCGCGATGCTGGTCTTCCAGTCCCGGGGGCTCTCGTCCCCGCGTTCGCCGCTCGAGACCGGCGATGGCGCCGCGAGCGAGAGCGGCGCACCGGCGGCGCGCGTCGTCGCCGAGGGTCGTCTC
>ERZ1292630.1145-Hain-H41-02um-R3-1145-length-26671-cov-7_pt1 | contig 13273 bp, 8 predicted proteins | sample MGYA00564408_ERZ1292630 | MGnify/ENA primary metagenome ERZ1292630 (study PRJEB36523, sample SAMEA6512641) | groundwater metagenome | collected 2019-01-08 | study: AquaDiva: Metagenomics assemblies of 32 groundwater samples | reverse complement strand
GTGGTTCTAAAGAACCCGCGTCGACGGGTCCCAATCGGATCGCTGCGCCCAATCCAAGGATGACGCACCACCGTGCGCTGCCATCGCGGCCGCGCGTCGCCTGGACCGACGGGAACGGCGCTCCAGCGCTTGCCGAAGCACCGCGAGGAGCATGTCCTCCTTCGGCTCCAGCTTTGCCGTGGTAGCCCTCCACGGGACAATGGCAGGCGAACCCTGGAAGCGTCCCGGCTGTTCGTGGTGATGGCCGCCGACGGGGCGGTCATCGTCGTCGCCGTCGCCATCGACATCGATTCGCCCCTGTCGCGTCCTCCTGGAAACACGTTCAGGCAGCGGCCAAGCAGTAGGAGGTTCGTTTCGGCGTAGTGTGGCGAGAAATCGCACGGTCGCGCCGGAGTCCGCGTTCCCGTAACGCAGCAGTGGCTCCAGCGCACCGTAGTTCTCGTCGGAGGGTAGCACCGACTTGGGCCGCGTGTACAACAGATCCCCGCCACCGGACCGCTCATTGTCGCGCATCGCCCGCGCCCGCGCCTTGTGGTCCACCAAATGGGTCGCGATGTACCGGCTCACGGCATCGTCGTCACCGTCAGAGAGGAAGCGTTCGCCGTCGTCGTCGTCGTAGTAACCAGCAGCTCGTCGAGCAAGCACGTGGCGCGATTCGGCCGCGTATCGCCTAGGTGAGGAGAATGGTGGTCGCCTACTTCTACTTTCGCCGCCTCGATCCGGGGCGTCGGATCCTACGACGACGGCTGGCTTCCAGCGACGTGGGGACCGGTCTAGGTCATGATGCATCAGCATGGCATCAGCGCGGAGTTCAGTGGCGGCGCCAGGGGCAGCCATGGAAGAGTGCCTCCTCGTCGTCCCCGTCGCACGCCGATGAGATGTCAGCGACATGGAGGGGGGATTTTTTTACGGGGAGAGTGTCCTGCTCTCCGATGCTAGAGGGGAAGGGGGGAGAGACCGAGAAAGAACCGGGAGTCTTCGCGTCGAATCCACTTTTTCATGAGGGAGGCCGCCTTTGAGAGCAGCAGGGAAAAAAAATGATGAAACGCAGCGGAACAACGAAACGCTGGGCGGCGGCGGTGTGTGTGTAGCCCCCATTTTTTTCCACATTCAGTCGTCGGTCATGTTCTCGCTGCCATCTCCCAGATAGCGCCTCGCGATGGCCGTCACGGTCGCCGACGCCAGGAACACAAGGTCGTGCAAGCGGTGGAAGTAGCGGATGGGCACGCCGACCCCCACCACGTGCAGTAGGTCGCGGCGTGCCAAAGAATGGGCCGGCAAGCCCAGGCGGAACATCACCAGCATCGCGAAAAAGTACAACCCCATCGCCTCGGTGAGCAGCAGCAAGGTCATGGCGGGACCTCGTTCGTCATCCAGCCACCAGGGCGACAAGGTGGTGGTCTGCTTTTCCGCCGACACGGACGTTGAGGGGGCGGCAGGTGTCGCAGGTGCGGAGCTGCTGGCAGCCCCCGTAGACGACGTCGTCGTGGTGGTCGTCAGCCGGAAGATGGTGATAAAGAAGCCACGGATCGCGGAGACGACGACGACCGCGTGCACCAAAAACGACAGCCGCCCCACCACAAGCAACATCGCCGCGCCGCCCCCGGCCTTTGATGACGTGGATTGGGGAGGAGCGGCCGCTCCGGCAGCCCCTGTCATCACCTCGTCGGCTGCTAAGAGCAGCCCCACGGCTCTCGTCACAGCGTCCACCGTGGAAAACCGGCCAAAAAGCAAATTGACGAACGTCATAGACAACTTGGTCACGGCGTACACCGACAAGATCGCACCCCACACCGCGAACAGCAGGCCGCTGACGCTCCTGCCCGACGCCGCAATCCGCCGCATATCCTCAGCCTCCTGCGCTTGGAGGAACACACCAAGACTGAGTTGGCTATACCCATCCGCCTGCGACGCCACCTGCTCTGCGGTCGCGCTCCCACCTCGACCGCCTCCGGTGACGGTGGATTTCAACTTTCCCCAAATGGTTTCCGTCGAAGAAGAAGGAGGAGAAGCAGCCCCACCGCCGGTCCCACGGCCACCACCGGCACCCACGGCACGATGGAGGCCGCCGCTTCCAGATGTCGTGGACGAGTACGGAGCCACCGAGAGACCCATTTGACGACGGCGCTGGCCGTCGCGGGCTAAGAAGAGCGCGCGCCGTCGCTCCATCCACACGTTGATCAAGTGTTGCTGCCTGCGGCCGAGGTCGTCCGCATACTTCACGGCCATCGCGCCGTTGCGCCGCCACAACACGGGCAGCAAGTAGCCCAGCGGGGTGGTCACGGTCGCGTAACCGCCGAGCAGCGCGACGAGGCAGACGCCCACCGCAGTGGCCGTCGCCGACAGTCTGTCCAGCACGCCGCCGGAGCACCAAGGTCGTGTCGTTGCCTCCTTCGTTCGATCGATCTCCCCTCCCTCTTCTATTTTACCGGGGCCTTCTGCAGCTGCGTTCGGAAGTGCAGTTGTGGGTGATAGGGGATCCGCGGCGGTGGTGAAGATGGGGCCGGCCTCGTCGTCCTCGAGCAGCAGACGCTCCACTGAAGTGGCCGGTGCCGCGCTGCAAGGCTGGAAGACCATCGACACGCCTACCCACGTGGTCAACACCATGGCGGCTGCCAAGAGCAGTCGCGCCTTCCTAAACGGCCGCAGAATCGGAAGGACGTGCATCTGTCCGACATAGGCGACCAACATGGGAGAGACGACCGTCGTGGCCACGAGAAGTGCATAGTAAGATAGTCGAAGAACCATCCTTCCGGAGGTGAACAGCGACGCCGCCAACACTGGCAGCGCCGGCGCTGTTGGCCCACCACCAACGTCAGCACGCGACTCCTCATCCGCGAACGTAGTGGTGGCCGAGGCACTGCGGCGGCTGCCCCCGCTGAACACTTGCAGCAAGACGGCGAGAAACGACAAGGCAGCCAACGCGAAAACAGTGCAAAACCAGCGCCGGCTCAGTCTCGCGTTGACGACACTGCGCAGAAAAATAAGACCCAAAAACGTCGCCGCGACGACGTACATGACTCCCGCGACCCCTATCCACATCAACGCCTCGGCCACATCCCCCAACGCTTGCCACACCGATGTGACCATCGGAAAGGAGGAGGGGGTGGTGGTGGTCGAGCGCGCGAAGAACGGGCGGTGTTTGTTGCCCCTCTTCGAGCGCGGCGGCGAGCACTTCGTCGTGCTTCACGGCCTCAAAAAAAAGGGCGCAGGGGGGAAATGTACTATACCTTTGAAGGCAATACTGAAAACACAAAACAAAGAAAATCAAATTTTGGGCAGCGGCGCGGAGGGACATGATAGAGCATATTGTCTTGACCCCCTGTCTCCATTCCGCGAGAGAGTTAGTCCCACAAGTTTTGGAACACGTTCGAAATTTTCGCAGGTGGCGGCGGGGGGCGAGGTGGAGGCGCGAGGGGCCTAGTAGGCGCCGTGGTGCGGCAGCTGTATTCCGTCGGCGTGCTCGGTCTCGACGGCGGGGACGCGTCCTCACGGTGTGGTGGCAGTGCGGCCGAGTGGTGCGCGGAGACCATTCGTCCCGTGCCCTCCGGAGACGGTGAGGGAGGGCGGTGTGGTGCATTAGCGCCGACGAGAGGGTTGCGATTGGGTGCAGCACCAGTAATGATAGTGCTGTTCAGGGGATCCGGGGAAGAGCCATGAGGCTCAACACCCGTCGCCGACCCATCACCACTGCGTCGAGGAGGCGACGGCGACGATGATGGCACGGTTGAGAGACTCTGCAGGTGTTGATCACGAACCCAAGCGGCCGCATGGTGGTGATCCAAAACAGGGCCTTGACAAGGGCTGTCGCTGCGTGTACTCGCCGCCTCCGTGCGCGACGCGGCCGGTGGCATGTTCGCGAGCGGGTTCGCGACGGCGCCAGAGATGTCCGTGCGGGGTGGGGACGCAGAGGGCGCCGACGACATCTGAACGGGAGAAGCTGTTCCGGTTGCCGTGGTGTTCACCGTCACGACGATCGGGCTGCTGGCGGGTGGAGCCGCAGTCTGACCGCTGATTGTCAGCGCGCTTGAGACCGGTGCGTAGGCGTGCTGGTACGCCACCGCGTGGTCTCGTCGCAACTGGCCTTGCGTGACGGCCGCTTCGTTGCTTCGGAAAATTATGTCGGTCCTCACCGCAGCTTGGCGCACCTCCTTCATCGCGATCCCCGACAGCGGCCGGTAGAATGCTCGTCGAATGAGTGAAATGATGTCGTCCTCCGTCGTCGCCAGCACGTCTCGGCAGCACGCTTCTGCGCATGCGCACGTCGCGGCGATGTGATCCTGACGTAAGCGGTGAACCACAGCGTCGACGTACTCCTTTGCGCGCGTCGCGATGGCCTGTTTCTTCTCGCACAACCGCATGCGGTCGGCGTCCGCGCCTTGCTCGGTTTCGATGTGGTGCAAGAACATGTCGGTCACCACGGACACGACGGGCGCCTGCCGGAGCAACTCGCGGTGCGCCGTGGTCGCCGTTGCGATGCTTTGCATCACCGTCTCCGAAGGTGCGTCCGTTAGCGTGAAGACTTGCGTGTGGTACGTCTTCCCGAAGATCGCCTCCGCGAGGCAGCAGCGAGGTTCGTAGATCGTTGTACTGCCCTCCGTGCCTACAGCGTTGTCCCGGAGGTCGCAAAATAGCAACTGATGCGACGTCTTCACCGTGTTGGCGATCAACGCGGCGCTGTCATTGGGGACGCGGTGGCCGCAGCAGCTGAAGGACATGAAGGACGGCAGCCGCAGCAGGTCGAGAAACGCCGCCGCCGCTTTGCTGTGGCACGAGCCCTTCTTCGAGTGATTGTCGCAGTAGAACGCGGCGAGGGCGCATGATCCATTGCTCTCCCGGCAGCTGCGCAGAACCGAATGGACCAGCGCCAACAGTTCGGACTCCCTCGCATGCTCACCGTTGACGCGCAGGTCGGAGATGTCGACGCAGCGGAGGTAGGCGGCGGGAACCGGAAGGGAGTCGGCCAGGCGGAAGTTGCCCCTCGTCTCCACCGAAACTTCCGCAAGGTTCAAGACTTCGAGGCCAGTGCAACCAGGCAACATGGAGCACAGCGCCTCGAAGTCCGCGACGGCGAGCTGGCAACCGACGAGGTGAATCTCCCGAAGCTTGCCCATCGCCTTGTCGCTCGCTTGGATGCTGCGGAACAGATAGGCCAGGTTGCGCACGCAACGGGCCGTCCGGCGACTGCCCGTGCCGGACGTGATGTTGATGGTCGCGACCGAAAGGTCGATCACCTCGATCCAGCCACACGTCGGTGCCGCGAACGGCTTGCAGTTGGCAAAGAGCTGGGCGTCAAATCCGCGGTCGCACATGAGGCACGGCAGGACCCCACCTCTGATGAAGAAGGACGCCAGGTGCACGTGCTTGTTCAAGTGACCCGTCGCGAGCACGTCGTCGAAGGCGGCCTCTCGCGAGCCGGAGGCGAGCCGCTGCAGCACTGTCGGTGGCAGCCGCGCCCGGTTCCGCTGCAACAAGTCGTCGAACTCGCGCTGCCGCCGGAAGACGAAGAAGCGGTGATCGTGAGCGCCCACGCGATCCAGGGACAGCAAGAAGTCGTCGCTGCGGGTCGGCGCCTCCGCCGCGTTTTTGCTCTCCACGTTCGCGGCCGCGCGCGCTCGTTGAACGCTGGCGGCGTCGGTTAATACGAGTCTCGGATCCCGAGCTTCGGTCGGCAGTTTCCGGTTGTTATTGTTCTGCAGGGTGATGCTCTCCAATTTGATGGCGTCAAATTCGATCGTTTTCGCCCGTCCGGTGCGCAAAAAGTGCTCCACGTAGCGATTCACGCACGCCTTGCGAATGTCCTTCGGAACGACGCTGGCGATTTTCAGTTCCTGCGCCTTCTTCCAGACGGCCACGTACTGGTCGAAGAGCTGCGCCATGCTGACGGCTGGCGGCAGCCCGGCGACGAACGCATCGTACTGCTGCCGGTGCAGCTCCTCCATCACGTGGGACGTGTCAATCCGCTGTCGCAGTTCGTCGTCGTCCGTCACTCTGAGGTTCGCATCGACGCGAAGCAGCGGCGCCGCGAGATCACCTCTGGCAGAGGCCGACATAATTCGCGCCCAAAAAAATTTGCGAGTGGGTTGAAATTATAGTTCCACTGTCGTGCCTCGGAGCCGTAAAACGGATGCGGCAATAATAAGTTGGTCTCGAAAGCCGCAATACTTTGTGCCGCTTTCCCGCGGCGACGAGTCGTCAACGACGAAACGACGTTTGAACGATATCGTCGTCGTTTTGCGTTTCACTTTCATTTTCCTCTTTCGGTTTTCTCCGGTAACGGGTGGTCAATCGTCGCGAGGCCAAAAGCGCCGCGCACGCCGAGGGATCCCTCCTCCATCTCGCATCCACGACCACGTCTCTTTTGTTAACCTCTCTCACCCCGACGCGAAGGCGCTCGAACGCCGACGTCGGACCAGCACAAGGCACCGAGCTGCGTTTCTGCGGGCACAGCCGGTCGTCGCGCCTCCGCTTCCGCAGCATCACCCTGTGGTCGATGGTCCGAACCGGCCGTTGCCTCCGCCTCGATGTCAGCGGTGGGGAGTCGGGTGACGTCGACGGCGTCCAGGCGGCCCACGCGGTACGGCCGGCGCGCCACGACGGCGTCAAAGTCGACGATGTACTCCAGCGCCACGCGACACGCCAACGCGAACGACACCGTCATCCAGCCTATCAAGTAGAGCGTCGTGACGGCGCCACAGACCACCAAAAAGAAACTGCCGACGTGAACGGGGTCGATTTCGCAGCGGTAGTCGCGGTAGCGCAGCTCCATGTAGCCATGGGCTGGTTTGATCATCAACCACTCCAAGAATAGGTTGCTGGAGGACAAGACGGGCCAGTCGCACCGTCGGCGGCCATCCAGGCGGAGGAAGTCGGACGCGTGTGACAACGAGGCTCCCCAGAGGTCACCCAAGCCAGAAGGCAACGAGATAGATGGGAAGCGAAGCATGATGTTCGGTTGTCGCAGGACGGACCACAACACTTGATGGGCGTCCTGCGTGTGCAGATAGGAGTTGAGTGGAAACTGAATGCGGTGCCGCACGACGAAGCGGCGATCGAGGGCGCGAAGAGGTACCCAATGCACCGCTTCGACATCGCCATGGGCAAAGGTGACGCTCGGCGTCAAATCTCCTAAATGCAGAAAAACAAACTGGCTCATAACGACCGACTCCCGAAGCCGTCGGCTGAGTAACCGAGTGTCCCGCATGCGACCGAGGAGCAAAAAGTCCGGCGTGTCAAGTGGCATGCCGAGGGCGTACTTCGCGTAGCGAATCACCGAGTCCAGGTCATCTCGGTCATCTTTTTCGTCGCGCTTGGACGAGGGGAAGGTCACTTTACCAGACCAGCGGTTGTCATCCACGTCGCGGCGCTTGAGGAAAAGCAACGTCAGCTCACTTTCGATTCCCGGGTCGCTGTGGTCTCGCAGCCGTTGGAGCAAATCGAGCGGAGCCATGGACGCGCGATCGATAGGTGCCAGCAGCTTCGCTACCTTGTTGCCCGCCTCGCCGTGGAACCGCAAGATGAGTGCAGCTGCTCCCCGGTTGTGATGCGGCGTGTACGCAGACAAGCGGAGCTCGTTCATCCGTTTCACGGCGGCCTGCAGAAACTCTACATCGGACCGTGGGATACCCCCCGCCGCACGGAACGGTGGCGTCACAGCAAACCGCCGAATTGTTGACTTCATTTACTCAATAAGAAGAAATTAGACCGCGGCAGCGCCTCTCAGTTCTGCATCTCCTCCTGTGGGAGGGACCGGGGAAACGAGAGGGAGGGGAGGAAGGGGGGAGGGTCCGTGTTCGTCGCAGGTGTTTTGCTTTGGAGGGTGCGATATCGGGGAGTGACGGTGGTCCAGACAGACGGTTTGTGCGGCAGTGGCGGGGCATACTGTAAACCCTTCCTGGGAGGAAACACCTCCAAGGACCAAAACTTTTGGGTCAAGAAACAATACGTACGACACTACTAGGAGACGGCTACCGTACGCTGCGGGTAGCAGGAGGGGGGACTATCACAGATGGGAAGAAAACGGTGCGGAGTTCGTCACGGTTGTGGTGCGTTTCAGAGCAAAGGATTGCGGCGCTGCGTCGTCGCCGCCGTGGCCGACGGTCCTCTTTCGCACCCCCGTGATGAGAATGGTCGGGCAGCAAGAATGGGAGGAGGGGGAGTCGGCAGCAGAAGCAGCTCCGTGTCGCCTCTAACCGAATCGTCGTGCAGACCGCCGGCGGAGGGTACCCTGTTCGGCGCCGTTCTCGTCGTCGACACTGCTGTCTTCCTGGACAACAGCCATTGGGCGGCCGTGACCACCGATCTCGCGAACGCGAACGCGGCCGCGACCATACCTATCCGCATGGTCCAGTCCATGTAGTAGACAGCCGCTTCCTCGCGGCTGTCGTTGCTGAAGAGCGCGGCGTAGCTGAGTCCAGCGGAGGCGGCCCCCAGTGCGGCGATCACCGTGTTGGCGACCGCGCGGATGTAGTTGGGATGCGGTGTGGCGATGAAGAGGTACGCGAAGTTGACGGCCGCGATGACGACGAGGGCGATGTGAGGGGAGGCGACTGTCTCGCACCGCACCGTGGCGACCGCCTCCACCACACTGGTGGCGATGGTCAAGCAGAGATCGATGACAGAAACATTCCGCGTCAAGTGGCCGAGCGGTCCCGGTGCATCACGGGACCCAGAAATCACAGGGCGGTACTGCCGCAAGTAAACGGGTTCCTCCTCCGCCAAGGTCGAGGATGATGCAGCTGCAGCCGTCGCCGCGCTTCGTCCTTCACAACGCCAAACACCCCTCCGCCTAAGCAGCAGCAACTCGAGGCGCCGGCGGACGCCGCTGGGCGGTGCGGCGGCCTGAGACGAACCTGCGTCTTTCTCCCCAGACGCCCTTTCCTCACCAGTGACCCCGGGCACGAAAGACGGCACAGCAACTGGAGGATCATCAGCTCCTTCTCGGGACACAGCCTCGAACTGAAGCGGATTGCCTTGCACGGCGCGGGCGCACGTGAAAAGCGTCGCGAGTGCCGTCATGGCCGCCAAAACGGCGGCGGCGAGTGCAGCCCCGGGGGGTTCGGACCCCAACGGCGCAAGCAATGCCACCGCCGCCCCAAAAATGGCCCCGTCGAGCGCCACGAACGACACGGACAGAGCCAACGCCGGGAACCGCGCTTCCGCTGCGCGTGTTGGCCATGGTACGGTCTCTCCGGTCCCTCGTCCCCGCATCGCGAGCGTCGCCGTCCCAGTGCACACCAACGCAACGGCGCCCAAGTTGACCAATGCGGCGCCCAGCACCGCGGATCCCCATGGCACCGCGAACGGCAGGAAGGAGCGCGGAAAGGCCATTTCCAAGTCGCCCCCCAAGGCGGAGGAGGATTCAGGGGGCAGTCCAGTAGGCGGTGCCGACGACGACGACGGGGACGGGGACGATCGCTCACTGCCGCTGGAACTGTTGACGAGGGCGTTGCTGGTTCTGTCCAAGCACCTCAGCGTGCGCACTGCCGCGAATGTTCTCGATAACAGCAAATAGTCCCCCGGGGCGCTGAGGCTCGAGGTGACGGCGGCGGCGATGGTGGTCGCGGAGGCGCTCGCAGACGCCGCGAACTGAAGCGACGCGGTCGCTGCGGTGAACGTCGCGATGCGATGCGATGCGCTCGTTGGCGCCGTGACGTTGGTGGACGAACGTGGAGAGGCTGAGGGGGTTGCCGGGGGGGCAGGTAGCAACGTCGTCGTGTTCGCAACGGGCCGACTGACAGACGACGAGGTCGATACTGCGGCCGTCGTCATCGTCGATGTGACCTGAGTTCCAGCCTTGGCATCGGCAGTCCGGAGTGGCAGAGATACGGTCTTGGTGGTGGTTGTGGTGGCGGCCAAAATGAGCGATACTGACCGCGACGGAGTTGACCGCCAGGGTGTGGACAACGTTTTGGTATCGCCGAGGGACGTCGTCCAGCTACGAACTCCGCCTTCCTCCTCATCGCCTTCTTCAAGCGGACACTGAAGGAAGGGCACCTCCGCGCCGGCAGTTTCGACGACGAAGCCAGGAAAGGAGTTTTCCAGCGACGCTGGCGGGATTGAAACGTTCGGAGGAGTCAACACGACGCGCACGCTCTTCGATACCGCAATCGACGTGTAGTTGGTCGCGCGCTCGCCTGGGTTCAACAAAACCGACATGGTCCACGCGGAATCCGGTGCGGCCCATCCGATGCGTGGTGCGATCGACCCGTTCGCCGTGCAGACGATGTTGACCGTGTCCATCCTGCATCGCAGAGGTAGCAACGGGCGGTCAGCTTGAAAGCAAGCCGCTTTCTGGGTCGCGTTGGTCACAATGTTCACGCTCGAGAGGCGCCAGCCTCGCAGCACCTCGGGCGTAGTCATTTCTGGGTCGCTAAACCTCGGCATCAACACCAGCGACACCTTCGCCCTGGCGACGAGCGTCGACTCGCACATCCACACGGTCGTCGTCGCCGGCACGAGGAACATCGTCGCGACGTCCCTCCGACTCGCCATGACGGCGTCCCCATAGCGGCTCGACGTGGCACCGTCGTCGGAATCGTTAAAAAGCCTAGGGTTCCACCGCCGCAGTTCACCGCTGCCATCGCCGTCGTCGTCGTGGCGCAGTCCCCACGACACGTTACAGCCGTCGATCACGATCGTGTTGTTCGCAGCTTCCAGAGGAGGGACTGCGGTGGCGGCCACATCGATAAACGAGAAGCGCCCATCTAGATTGCTCACGTGAGGAGGCACGGCGATCACCGCGATGTTTCTCAACCGAACCGAGGTGCGGTTGACTGCTTTTCCACGAACGAGGAACGCGGCAGCTCCGAACTGCCGCGCGTTCGCGTCCGAGTCCCTCTGTGTGAACAAGATAAGACTGTCGCGGACGATCATGCTGCCGTTCCACATGGCGTCCTTCGACGACAAGGTCAACACTTCCCCGTTCGCAAAGGGGCGTGGGTCCAACACGCATCCATCGCGTACCTCGATAACGACGTCGCGCATTTGCCCCGAGGTTGCATACAGCAACAGCGCCGCTGCGTCGTTGTTGAAGCGGCTACCCTTGTACATGGTCACGACGGTGGAGGACAGCATGATGCGCACGTTTGTCATCCAGGACGCGCTGACGACCACCGACCGGTGGGACGACAACGTGCAATTGGCAACTGAGATGACCGCATACTGAAGCGAGAAATACCCCGACACAAAAATGACGGCGCTTCCCGCGCGCAAGACAGAATCCCGAAGCGACACACGCAGTCGAGTCGCACCCGGTACTTCAATCGCCGTGTGACCACCCCAGGGTACGGTCGCGATGACATCCAAAGTGCTGCGAAGCATCCGAACCGAAAAATCGTCCAACGACACGCTATGGACGCGAATGCAATCCGTCGACAACCCGTCCACCACCACGACGCTGTCGGTGAGGTCGACATCAACGCGCTGCACGGAGGAGCCGCACGTGAATACCATAGCCTGGGCCATCGTGAGGATCACGCGAGCGTACACCGACACCTTGGACGCCTGCATGACCATAGATAAGTCTGTACAAGGGAAGGACGATTGCACGTTGAAGAAGGCGGAGCCACCCGCGCTCCTGGCACTCAAACTGGCCCGAAGCAACACGACACGGCACCCCGACACTCCGTGCGCTCCGCGGAGCACCATCGTCGAGGCCGCATTTCCCCCAATGGACGACACGGTCGCGTCGATGACGGCCACCGTCACGTTCGTCAGCGACCCGGTCGATGCCGAAAAGGTGAGCGTGTCGGCGTACGATGGTCCAGTGGACTGCAATAATGACGCCAGGAACGGCTCCGGTGAAGAGGAGACGTCACCGTCGCCACCGTCTCCGATGCGAATGTGGACGTTGGCGACCTCCGCGCAATCCACCACTAACAATCTCGCAGTTGCTTGCGGAGCATCCGCGTTCAGTCGCACATCACTGCCGTTCCATTCGAGCCCACGAATCTGCCCTCCTCGAAATACGGCCACCTGCGCGGTCGCGGCCGACGGCGCCATCGTGCTCGCAAGGAGGGACACATTTGAAAGAGTCACGCGGATAAAGGGATGAGCCCGTGCCGTGTCGTCGACGAGGGACACCACAACGGACGCGGCGTTGGCAGCGGAGCACGACGCGCGCACCTCGCTAAGCGAGAGAGATAGCCGTCGTCCATCAAGACGCCGAGTCATCGACGCGCTGTCGTCCTGGGTCGCGGAAGCTGACGCCGTGGCGGCAGCGCTGTCCTTGTAGCAAAAGAAGCAACAGGCACTTGGCGCGACGAGGGACGGAGGTGACGAAAGGGACATCATGAACGACGACCGCCGCGCGACCAGTGAAACCGCGAGGGGAAGCCCCATCCCGTTTCCGGCCGTCGTTCGGTTGGTCACCACCGAGAGCAAGTGCGCCGCGCGCCACCGGCCGCCCCGGCCGGCGTCGGCTGCTACTTCGTGACTTGTCGAAAAGTTACTATCCACGACCTCAAACCCGATCGTAAAATGGTCGCCGTCGGATGCGTTCGCCATCGTCGTCGTGGCGGAGGGCGACAATGATGATGTGTTAGTCGTGGGGGCCGTCAGCGCCTCGCCCCAAACGCTGCCGTTGGTCACGTTCACGGAACGAAACACCACGATGGTGGGCGCCAGCGCGCCGAAGACGATGCGGATGCTCACGTTCGCCACGACGCAGCCGTCAAAGACAAATCGGCGGGGATCGCTGACACTCTCGGCCGCGGCATCGACATACGTGGCGACGAGAAGGTCGGTGTCAAGCACAACGATGACACCACTGCCGCCGGCCTCTGGCAGATTCGCCGGTTCGGTGAGCAGCGAGCAATCCAGGGCCGTTTCAGAATGCGCGAAAAACGATCGATAATGACCCATCACCGTCATCAGCATCAGCAGCAGTACGGCGGGTCGCGGCACGATGGGGGCCGCGGACGCGTCACCACGGTGGGGACCGAACATGGGTTGCCGTTTCGATATTGTCGCATGTCCCGGGTGCGGGGGCATATTTTTGCTTTCTCTCTGGAAAGAGAGTCAAACGAGCGGTGAGGTTACTTGTTGCACTCGTGGGTGCCCTCCTCGTATGTTTAGGTGCACCGCGCATCGCTGGGCAGCGAACAAAAAACACCTTCAAGGTCCTTTTGCGGAAAGAGCAGGACCGAAAGCCGTGTGCGGCCGAAGGACCGAAAGCCAAAGTGCCAAACAGTGCCAGAAATAAAAATGGTAGAGAGAAGGAGCCGTGAATATGGAAAAGGCTCCTAAAAGTGAGTAGCGGAGGGCTGAGATC
>ERZ1292630.728-Hain-H41-02um-R3-728-length-33555-cov-6_pt2 | contig 13278 bp, 5 predicted proteins | sample MGYA00564408_ERZ1292630 | MGnify/ENA primary metagenome ERZ1292630 (study PRJEB36523, sample SAMEA6512641) | groundwater metagenome | collected 2019-01-08 | study: AquaDiva: Metagenomics assemblies of 32 groundwater samples | reverse complement strand
TGTGTTGCACGTAATTCCCACCTCCATCTTTGCCGTGTTGAAGGAAATTACGCGCATTTTGATTCACGAGCTTCGTCCGTGTGAAAGCCGCATCGCGAAGAAAGACATGCGAGAAATGTCTCAGCTGGAAACGAGGAAACGGCTTTCCGCGCTCACGAGTGAAATCGCGCAGTTCGCCACTGGTGTGCTGGCGATGGAGTCGACGCTGGTCGGCGTGATTCAGGTCGATCCTCATGGGTTGCTGGAGGACGGCATTCGGAAGGAGCTCGTCCGTCAAATCTCCGAGGAGCTGCACAACTCTGTCATTTTCGACCCCAAAAAACTGCTCACGGCAGAAGACTTCGATGCCATGCTGCAGCGCCTAGCTCGACAGTTCCAAGGCATGAAGGAAGCCTTCGAGTACATCCAGGACTACGTGTCCGTGCAAGGACTTCGCATCTGGCTCGAAGAGTTTAGCCGCATCGTCAGTTTCAACGTCGAGATGGAGTGCAACGCCTTCATGTCGACGTCGCTCTTCCACAAACACTCCCGCTATCAATCGGACTCCATCCCGATCCCATATTATCCGAGGCAAGTGGAAAGCGATCCGTATAGTTTTCTGGGCCGTCTCGTGATGCATCTCTTGAGCATGACGGACCCCGGCCGCGCGCGCTACATCGTGTCCCTCGGCGCGTGGTTTGACTCCACGGGGAAGGAGACGGTCGGCGTCAACACCTTCAAGAGCATGTCGTCCGCCATCGGTCAGCAAGGGTTACGCGCGCTGGACCGTCTCATCTGCTTCCTCATCGCGAAGGACTGTCAGGCCTTGCTACGTCTGTTTCAACGGCGGAGTGCCAACTATGAGGCGCTGTGGACCGCGTTTGAATCGACCGCGTTGCCGACGACGGGCGTGCCCATGGACGTCATGGGCTTGTACCGGGACTTGGACACGGCGATGGGAGGCGACTTTGACCAAACGACGCCCGTATTCGTCCGCATCGGCCGGTTTCAGCTCATCCGACAACACATTTCGGCGGAGCTTCGGTCGTCGTGCAAGCTGAACTCGGGTGCACTATTTGCCGCGTTGCAAACGTTGGACATGGCTCTCGTGGCGGATATTCACAAGCATTACTCCACGCCGCTGGAGCACAAGATGCCAGGCGCGATTCTCGCGGGAGCCGATCCTTTCCTCGACACGGCCGGATTTCACGATCCCTGGTCGAAAATCTACATCACGACGAAGCCCTTCTCGCCGCTCCCATTTCTCTTGCTCGGTGCCGTGCTTCGCATTCTGCCCCGTCTGCACTACGAACCGCTCCTTAGCGCATTGACCAAGCTGCAGGAGAAGGACCCGTTTGACCCCATCGCCTTTACCAACGGCGTGCACACCTTCCTGCAACAGTTCCACACGGAGCAGCGGAAAGTGTTCCTTGGACTGGCGTCGCAGTGGATCCGCGTGACGATGTGCCACTTCGACCGCCAGGACGCGAAGATCAAGGAAAAGGAGGTGTTACCACGGGATTCGTTGATGACCGCCCGGTTGCTGCGCAGCTTGCTCAAAGCCGCGATGGGCAACGGCGTCATCCGGTTTGATTCGGGCGAACTGTTCCGCGTGCCGCCGTCCCTGATGGACGAGCTGGTGGTCGCGTTGAAGTGACCGCAACGAGGGAACCGTCGGCCTGCTCCATCTGCTTCGCGCGCGCGCTACGACACAAGGTCGTACGTTTCCCCCCGCGCCACGTCCGTGGTGCATTGTGTGTGTGTTTCTACGGGCGACTTCTCTCGTGGTTGCTCCAGTTGCAAAGGGTGTGGCGCATAAAACGTCAGCTCATCGAAACGACACCTCGCCTCCTTTGATGTGTGAAACGAAGCTCCTCCAAGTCGCTGCTGCCAGTTGTTTTGGGTGTTTTGTTGCGCAAAACATAGGGATGGAATTCGGCTGCCGCTAGATAACACCCCATCATCACACCGCAATGTCGCGCTCCGGTACCCTGGCCCACGTGTTCGTGAGTCCAGCTGTGGTTCACGCGGCCCTTACGCATGCGCTGACCGCTGAGCGTGAGGAAGTCATGGGCGTGCTGTTCGGCAACGTTGTGCATCATGTGTCCCGCGACGAGTTGGACGAACTCGTGGCCTCAGCAGGCGCGGCGCCGTCCTCGTCAGGCGGTGGCCACGGGGCCACTGAACACTCAGCTTCGCGTCCCGATCCGCACGATAGTACGTCGGTGGCCTTCGTCCACCGGTCCTTGGTCCTACCCAGGGAGGACAAGCGACCCGACCGAGTCGAAATTAGCGCGATGTGCCTCGTGCATGCCCAGGAAGCGGCCGAACGACTGAACCGGGCCGTGTTGGATGCGGGTGGAATTCCTTCCGGTACCGCGACGGCGGTGGTGGCTCCTCCCTCTACGAAGGATTCATCGGCTGGCGCGGCTGAACGCGGCTGCGCAAATGAAAATGAAAAGTCGCAGTCACCCACTTCACCCTACGGCCACCACCGCGGCGTCGCCGTCCGCGTTCTCGGCTGGTATCACAGCCATCCGCACATCACGCCCTATCCCTCCGCCGTGGACCTGAACAGTCAACTCACCTATCAATCGATGGACACCAACTGGGTCGGCCTCATCTTTTCTGTTTTTAGCAATTCCGCGGCGTCGTCGAGTAAACACGGAGGGTCAAATCACCGGTCCCATCACTCTCAACCAACGCATCTGGCGCCAGGTCAAGCACACACCGGTTTTCCCGCCGGCGAAAGTGGCTTGGCACCGATGATGGGCGATGCATCGTCGGCGGTGACGCATGATGCTGCTGCTCATCGGGCCTCCGCCGCTCGCACGCAGCTCACTCACCACATATCCATGCACTGCTTCCAGACACGGTACGACCCGAACAGCGGCGCGCGCGAGCATATTTGTGTTCCAGTGACGGTGTTCAATACGCCGCTCTGGGAGCCCGTGGGTCTCAGCGGTGCCTTTGGCGGTCCGTCGCAAATCGTCAACGCGCTGCACGGAGAGTCGTCGGAGGCGGCCGGCAGGGCGTTCGACGTGGTCGCCACCGACGGACATGCCGAGGAGGTGGAGGAAGAGGAGGCACGCGGCGTGAAGGGTTATCTGGGGGAACGGCAACGCCTCGCGGATGTCCCACGCCTCCTTACGCAACGAGCCCTAGCCAGTCAGGTAGTCGCGCTCGAAGACGCCGCTGTCGCCTCTCAGGTGACGCTGCCCGCCTACGACGCCCTAGTCAACGTGACCATACCCGCGCTGCGAGGCCAGGTGGACATTGCGAAAGCACTGCTCGCCAGCTTGCGGGCCACCGAGCGGCAACCGGCGAAGTGACGTATTGCCAGCTCGTCTATTCCTCTCGGGGAGGTTGATTCTCGAAAAAGTGCTTCTTGGAAGCGTTATGATCAAATAGCAAATTTACTGTTTTGTTGAGTCTCACTCACAACAACGTTGGTTGTTTGAAGACATGTCGCGGGTCGGGGGCACAACGGCTGGACAGCCAGGGTGGAAATGCGGCATGTGTGGTGGCGCCAACGTGAAGGCTGCCCTCAGCTGCACCATTTGCGGCTACGTCAAACCGTACACGGCCGATAGTAGCACCCCTGGACGGGCCTCCGCGGATGCCCGAGCGGCCATGTCGGCATCCTTCGCGGCTGCCAACTCCTCCTTTGGCGCCGCTGCGGGTAGCGGCATGTCACTGGACGATATGCAGCGCGCATCCATGCCGCCCGGCGCCTCCGGAGGGGGTGGTGGTAGTGCATCCCCATCGCGAGGAGCGATGAACATGTCTGACAACAGTCGCGGCGGTGGCGCCGCGATGCAGCCCTTAACCGCCCAGTCGCCCGCCCATTCGCGGTCCGGCCAACGTGGCGGACCCACCACACAGTCATCGATCGCTGACGCGGAGCAAGTGGAGTATTTAAAGCAAGTGATTCAACAAGCCAAAGTCTACGGAAGGGATATTGAGGGCGCTGTGGAACACTTGGCGGACCTCCTGACGAAGAAAACATTAGAATGCGAAGGGTTACGGGCTCTTGCCAGCGAGAACTATAGCTCCGTCCGGCAAGCGGTGCAGACAGAGTACCAGCTCCGCGTCAGGGCGGAAGTGCGGCAAGAGCAAGAAATTCGCACCATGCAATCCAAGTGCGAAACTATGTCGATCGAGAAGCAGCGCTTGGAAAATGAAGTGGCTGCCCTTCGAGCGTTGGTGAAAGAGCTGGAAGCCACGCCACCGCATGCACCGTACAACCCCAAGGACTCCTCTCTGTTCAATCGAGTTCTCGCCGGTACCAAGGACGGCTCGGCGCTTGCGTCCACTACGTCGTCGTGGAACATGCCTACCGGCGACGGAGCGCCACCGGAAGGAAACCGCATGGATCTCATCAATTATCTATGGAACATCGAACCTTCCGCCGCCGATCAACTCGACAGTGCGGGTGTGTTCGACTTTCTACGGCTGGTCGCATGCCGCTGCTGTCAGCCGTTACCGGGCTCGAAAGGCCTCTATCCGGAGCTCAACAACGTGGTGACTCAGGTGTTGCGCGAGAGGCGTGAGGCGGGAACCGGCCTACCCACGGGTGCCCAACGCGTGGAGCTCGAAGATGGCATCCCCGTCGTCAACACCACCGAAAAGCGAAAGTGCATCCAGCTATGGAGGGCAAACAAGCCAAATGCCGCCGACACGCGGACGTTGGAGATTCTACTAAGTCAGTACTCCGGGCGTGAAGCTGAGCTCTACGCGGTCTTGCAGAAAGAGTTTGCGGCGGACGATGCCAAGCGCGATGCGGCCTTGTCGATGCTCGCGCAAAAGGGCCTCACGTCGAGGGCACGTGCGGACGCCGGCCAGTCCCCCAGCGCGATCAGCTCCGCGTCGAACGCGCTCGCCGCCGGCGGTCCAGGCGGCGCCGACAACACCGCCGAACTTCACGGTCGTATCATATTGATGTACCGTAAGTACAATCCGGCGAAAATTTCCGGAAAAGAGCTGAGCGAACTGCTCATCAAGTATCCGCCTGAAGTACTGCTGTCCTCGCTAATCGACAAGTATGGCCCCGAACCGACGGCCAAAGAGCGCCGCGAGCTCATCAAACAGATTGTCGAATGAATTCGAAAGAATTCGACCGTGTCTCAGTTGGTATCATGCACTGGATCCTTTGTGTGGTCTGTGCCATGTTGTACGTTCGGCGAAGAAGAAGGGTTGGCGTTCGATTATTTTTACGTTCTTGTTTCACGAATACTGCCACCCTGGTCGAAGCGCCCTTCCTTCCCTGCCGCCCCCAACAGTTACACATCCCTTTACCTCACACACTCCCCCGTTGTGTGCCGAGGTCGGGGCACGCGACCCACACCAAACCACGCACATGTTCAACAGTCCCGGACGTAACACCGTTACGGGCAACGTTCACCCTGCGGTAGCGAATCGAAGTGGCGGCGCGCTTGCCACGCAGGCGTTGTACACGATGGAGTCCAGATCTGCGGCCGGGGCAGCGGGGGCGCCGCCAGACGCGGACGAAGCTGAGGCACGCTCCAGGGCGAGGGAAATTTTACAGGACTTCATGAAGCAGAAAGCGCGGTGCACGGAACTGGAGCAACAGCTGCAGCGGGCCACTCAGGAAAACGAACGACTCGCGCATATCATTCATGAGCGGAAGACCGAATCCGTTTTAGACCGGGAGAAGTTTAACCGGGAGCTGGAATCGCTACGTGTGTCGAAATCCGACTCGGACTCTCGGGCTCTTTCGGCCCGCGACGAGGTGAAGAAGGTGGCTCAGGCCTGTGCTCAGCGGGCCGCGGATTCCCAGTCGCACCTACGTCTGCGGGAGCAGGAAGTGCAGCAGCTCGAGGCGGAACTTCTCCGCGCCAGGGAGGAAATCCGCGCGCTGAGGACAGAGGTCCTGCGGCTGCAGAACACCGGCAACTCGATGGAGGAGGTGGAAAAGAGCCAACAACGCGTCGTTGAAATTGCAAAGAAACTTCTCGATTCGGAAAAGGCGAAGAGCCAGCTCGAGCGGTCCATCGTGGAAGATCGCCGCTATCAGCAGCAAGCGCTGCGCACGATTGAAGGGCTGAGAAAGCAGTGCTCCGACTCGGAGCAGCGGCTCAAAGACGTCGAACAGGCATCGCACTTGGAACGAGACAAGTACGATGCCGCGGTGGCGGCACTACATAAGGAAATGGACATGCAGCGCGACCTCTACAAGACGTTCATGTTGCAATTGGGTCGCCCGGCCGCCGCACACTCCATCTTTAGCAGCGGTGTCAGCAGCGTTGTCGGGGATGGAAACCCCTACGTAGCTGCGTTTCACTCTTCCGATGCGGCGGCTAGCCACCACGCGGCGGCGCTGTCCAACAAAGACCACGACATGGGTATTCTCCGCGCCAAGGTGGAGGGTCTGACGCGGGTGAATGCGAAACTGGAACAGGAGGTTAGTGCACGCGCCTCGGAACTCGAGGAGGTGAAGACTCGACTTTTCGACGAGCGCTCTCAGCATGTTGAAGCCATCGGCAAACTGCAGACCGAAATTCATTGCCTTCAGAGCGACGTCGCCACTGAGAGGCAGCGCAGCAGCGTCATCGCCAACGCCCATCACAGCGACCGGGACAGTTTCCTGCAACTGCAAGCCGCCCACGAGACGGTCAAGCAGGAGCTGCAAATGGTGCGAAAGGACGCGGCCGCGGCGCTATCGTCGCTAGACACGGCAGCGGCGCAGCATCAAGCGCTTATGGAAGAGATGGGCTCGTTGCGGGAGGAAGTTCTTGCCCGCGAAGCCGTGGAAAAGCAGCTGAAGGACGCCCTCGAGAACAGGCGACAACTCGAGAATCGGCTCTCGGAATTGAAGATCAAGCATTCACACGAATTAGAAATTCAACGTTTGCAAATGTCTCAAAGTTTCGGAGCCGGCGCGGGGCCAGAGTTGCTACAAAGATTGTCCGCGCCGGGTGGCTTGCTCGGCACGCCGTACCGAAGCGAGGAGGACGCGCGCAGCAGCGAGATTTCCATGCTGAAGGAGCGGCTCACGCAGTGCGACCTCGAACGATCTGCCTGGAATCAAGAACGCACAGGGCTCGCCCGCGAGAAGGACGCTCTCCAGAGGGACACGCAGCAGCGATTGGAGGAACTCGTCAAACGAGGGGAACGCCTCCAGGCCGAAGCACTTGCGGCCCATTCACGCGCCGCATCCCTCGATCGCGAAAAGGAAGAGTGGAAGAGCGCGTTCGCCATGTCCGAACGGACCCGAGCCGCCCTGCAAGCACAGCTCGACGACACCCGTGCGGCGTACGCGGCCACGGAAAAGGACCGCGGCTCGCAGGACGTGCGCTTGTCGATGGTGACGTCGCAGATGCAGCGTATGGAGGGCCAGAATCAGCGTGACGCGCAGGAGCTGTTCCGACTCAGGGGTAGGGTGGCCCAGCTCGAACAAGACCTGGCGAGAAAAACCGTCGAGGTCAAAAGAATGGAAATATTTCGGATCGAGAACGAGAACGTGCCACCGCTTGCATCACACGGCGGTCTATCCGACGTGTCGATTCGCTTGGCCAGGGAACAGCAGCTCCTTGCCAAAAAGCTGGAACTCGCGGAAGAGCAGCGTCGTGTCGGAGAAGCCATGATGGGGTCACCACTCGTTGGGGAAACCCCTTCATCCAACACGGTGTCGCATTCTGGTGCTGACCACAGCGTCGCAGGGGCATTTGGCATTGCGCCCGCGATGGGCAACAAGACTTCTTCCGCCGGCATCCTTCTTGTCGAAAGTGGAGGACACCACCCGCCGCTTGCCGGGGATCACCACGCCATAGGAAGCTTATCGTTCGTCCACCCTCCAACGCCGGGCTCCCCGACGCCGGTCGCGACGACGCCGAGGGGCGTCAGTACGCTCGTAGTCGACGGACCGCCGCCTCCCTCATCGCACGCGGTGATGGCGGCAGGCAGTGGTGGGCCACAGCAACCGCAGACGTTACTTTCCAGCCAGCGAAAGTCACCGTCAACGCCGATGGATGAGTTGTCTCAATTTAGCCGCGACGTCTTCGCGGCGGTACGTCGCGCCACCGACGCGGAGCCCGCGGTGCCATTGGGTACTGCGCACCCCCTCGACGCCTCGCCCACGCGACCATTGAGGCACTCGGGCTATTAGACGCGAAAGGGTGAGGAAGAGCCGTTTCGGCCTATCTATCTATCTATCTAAATTCGCACCACTCCCTTCCGTTGTACCTCTATCTGTCAATTTTCTACAATCATCGTTCTCCGATGAGTCGTTTTTGTTTATGACTGTCGGAAGCAGCGGGAAAAGCCACGGTGCGGCGGGCCGGTCGCCACCGTCACTGGTGTCACAATCCCCACCACCGACGCACATAATCCACAGAACACTTCCACCCTTCACTTCGTCCAACGAACGAGCGACGAAAAATGAAATCCGGCGTCGGCACGATGGAGTTTAACGATAGCTACGTCAACCCCCGTGGCATTCCACGTGTGCAGTTCATCGAAAACATCGAGGAGTTTGTCACCCGGTCCGGTTTCACGGCGGAGACCATTCTACGGCAGATCCAGGAGCAGTATTCGAAGTACAAGCTGATGGAGACGCGTCTGGTTCAATCCCTCGCATCCTTGCGGCACCGCGTCCCTGAAATCAAAAAGACCCTGTCCACCGTCCGGTTCCTAGAGCAGCAAGCCACGTCTCGCGAAAGTTACGAGGTTGACTTTGCACTCACGGAGTGCGTCTTTAGCAAGGCGACGGTGAAGCCGCAGCGGACCGTTCATCTTTGGCTCGGAGCCAACGTGATGGTAGAGTATCCGTTGGCCGAAGCGATCACGCTATTGGAAACGAACTTGTCCGGCGCCGAGAAAAATCTTGAGTCCACAGACGAGGACCTGGCGTGGCTGCGTGACCAGCAGGTCATTCTCGAGGTCAACACGTCGCGCGTGTATAATTATGACGTCGTGAAGCGCCGTGAGGCGAAAGAGGCGGCCGCAGCCCCCGCGAACGCCGCTGGCGCGGGTGCGAAATAGATGGGGACAATCGTCGCAACGACGTGACCAGCCGACGATTGTATTCGTGAAGGCGACGAGGTTGAAACTAAACGTGCGTTTCCCTCACGCGGTGTGCGGTTTGTCGAAAAAACGCTACATTTTTTCATACCTAACAAAGAACGCAGTCCGCGACGTGTGTCGAGAATATGCATTATTATTGTTTTCTTCGTTCGGGCGCTAAGGTGTTGAACGGTGTTAGTTAAAAATCAAATTTGACGCCAGAGAGACAAGAGCGAACATGCAACTTCGCCGGCACGGAACCTGCGTTGCTTCACCACTGTCATGCATCAGCCGTCATGGGAGTTGTTTGTTCGTGGCGCTTCGCAACGTGGCCTTTCGAAAACCTCCGGAGGTCCAACAACCCGATGACGGCGATTACGATGCACGCGGTGATGATGACGCGGGTCAATCGACCCCCCCATCGGTCGGAGCACCGCCACAGCGAAGCGACGATGACCCCTCCGCGATGCTAAACTCCTTGATTTATGGTGGCGCACTGCCTCCTCCAGCGAACGGCGGGCCCCCCCATGATGGCGCCGCCTCCCCTGGCGTGCGCAACGAGATGCCGCCGCATTTCGGAACGGAAACACGTGCCTTGCCGGCTTCGGCCGTCATCTCACAGAACACGCGGAATCTCGCGTTGTCAATCCCGGACGTCATTTTTCGCCGAGAGCAGGTGTTGGCCATCATGCGTCAATTTCGTCACCCTCGCGGTGAGGGAACCGCCAGAAACCGGCAGTGGGACGTGGCATTAGCGGTGTTTCGAGGTCTTGCCGTCGCCGGCACAGAGTGGCGGTCCACGCAGAGTAACGCAACCCCATACTTCGCAGATACGAATCAAGCTGAATCTGCTGCTGTTGACTCCGTGAAGGACCCTGTGGCTCCAGCGTCTCTTGTGACCAACGGCGTGGTCGGCCCGAGAGACATCCAAACGATTCAGTTGACGCTGCTTTCGTCGATCACAGATGCTCTGAGGTTTGCAGCGCGGCACGAGAGGCGGTGGCAAGAGGGCGCTCAACGAGGGACGCTCACGGGAGCGTCCCGTGGCGCTCACCACGACCGCCTGCACGAGTCGTCCGCCATTGCGGCGTTGAGTGCCCCGGTGGTCATTTCGCTGGAGGCGTCACTTCCCGTGCACCCCGTGGTCCTGAGCAAGGTGACCGGAGCGCTGGCGGACTACGGCGGCTGGCGGGAGTGCTTGCTGTGGCTGCAGGCGGCGTCGTCGGATTGGTCCGAGCGCGGGAAGGCGGATGTTGCAGCTCCCGCAGAAGGCGTTTCCGACGCTGATAGCGGCGTAAGTCTGCCTGGAATGACGGAGGGAGGTGGTCCGCGTCCCGGATTGTACATCAACGCCATGCGCGCCCTGCTCCATGCGATGCTGCCGAACCGCTACCAAGGCGCCCTCGTGGAGGAACTGGACGTCCCATTCCACACCCCGCGGGTGATTCGCGACGTGCACGCCTGGCACACGATCGTGAACGGGAAGCAGTGGGAAAGCTCGCTGGAACCCATTCGGCGGGTGGCGAGCCTCAGGCCGGACGAAGAACCATCGGGGTACCTCCCTCGTAGCTACTTGCCCTGGGTCACGACGAACACGCTCCAGCAGCCATTCGACGTTCAATGCCACTTCTTACTCTTGGGCACGCGGCTGCTGATGCATTACTTGACCTTAGCCATGGGGGTGGCGGAGGCGCGGAATGACAACCTATCGCCCCTCACACCGCCGCTGGCAGCACGAGCCGAACCAGGGATTGCCGTGGAAGAACACAAAAACGTCGATCTTCCGACAACGACGGAGAGGCCGAACGACGACGAGGCATCGACAGCCGCGAGGAGCGGCGAGGAGCAGGCCTACCGCCCCAGCGGCGCCGCGGCCGTCGTCAGTCTCGCCGATCTACTTCTGCAAGTAGCGTGTGTCACCGTCAGCGACGTCACCACCGATGTCGCGAAGGCCCACTACTTGGGAGTGAAAGGGGACGTAGAGGATGCGGCAGCGCGCCGCACGCAGGTCAAACACCTCTGGGAGGTCGATTTGCTGCCCGCCGAGGCAGCACGAGACACCGCCGCGGACATGCATCGCTATCAGACCGTCAATGGACCACACATGGCCGTCGTCGACGATGTGCTGCAGACACTCGAACGCATCGTCGGCTCGTGTGGCGGGGACGAGGTGGCCACGCCGGCCGTTAAGAACGACGGGGACAGCCACGAGCACAGTGGCGTACACGGCATCGATAACGATACCAACGCGGTGCAACAGCGGTCTGACACCGCGGAAAGTGCCCTGGTCGCGATGGGGCGGCAGCTCCAAGCCATCCTACTGGAGGACGCGGTGCCGCTCATCGCCGGCGGACGGCAACTTCTGCAGGTTGGGATGCAACGAGGGGACCTGTCGCTGACCCAGCGGGTCGTCGCGCTCCAACTTCGAGTGAAGCTGCTTCGTCGGATAGTCGCAATGTATCGTAACCATTTTGCGTCGTCGGCGAACACGACGCTATCGCCGTCACCGAACGGTGCAACGCTCATCCCCCCACCATGGGTGGACGCCCTCGGTGCATTTGCGAAGACCCTTCGTCCGATTCAGCACGGCTTTCACTCCGGCATCAACGACCGCTTTCGAGGGGTGACAGCCGCCGCCATGGCCGTCGCCGCGCTCCGCCACGCCGGCAATGCAGCGCTGGCTTTGACCGTGGCGGTTCAAGCCTGTGACGTGTGGCAACAGCAGTGCAGTGGCCTTCCTCGTTCCACGCGATCATCGGACGCGGCGGAGGTCGACCCGTTGCCGCCGACATCGCCCGCGATGCTGGCCGCCCTCCTCCACGAAATCCGTCACCACCGCACATCGTCGCCGTCTGCGACATCTGCCGAAGTTAAAAGCGAAGAGGCGACAGGCGTGTCGACGGTCGCCTTGTCGGCGATTCTGCGCTCGTGGTCGTCATTGTTAATGTCTCCTGGCCGCGCGACATCGGGCTCGGCCGCCGCAAGGAACAACACCTTCAACTCGTTCCGCATTCGGTACCGCTTGAGCGCCAAAGATGCCATGTCGCTGCGACTCGGTCTGGACAAGCTGGCGGCGGCCGTGATGCAATGCTGGCTTAGCCGTCCCCTCACAGAACCCCATTCCGATGAGTATGCGATTGCAGCTGCCGACGTTGCCAGCAATGCATCCGCGGTCCTGGCCACCGCCGACACGGCCGCCGCGTCGTGCCACCGGCGCGGTGTCATGTTCAGTCGTCATGTCCTTGGGATCGACTTTGGTTACGCCTCCGTGTGTCAGGCGGACTCAGGAGGCAACATTGCTGCCTTGGTCGCGAGTCGCCGTCGCCTCATCGCCATCGCCGTGTTGGCTCTCAGCCAAGCGGGACAGCACGTTGAACTAATCAGCGCCGTGCATGGGCTCCGCAAAGCGGCCGATGACCACATTCGTTCGTCGCCGGACGATCCGCGATTGCCCAAGGTGCACCGCTCCGTGGTCCGGGCACATGCGATCGCTCGTGTCCTGAGCAGCTGGACGATCCCTCCTTTGGTGGACGCCTGTGTCGTGGAGAAGAAGTGGCGGCTCGCCCTCAGCGTCGTCGCCGAAGCGGTCATTGGTATGTCCAACCTGGGCGACAGCGCGGGGCACTCTGAGGTTACCGTAAGCCCTGCCGGGAGAAGGAAGGAGTGGCTGCTGCTCGGCGATCGTCGAGAGCGGCTCTCACTCGCGTACGGACGCGCGCTGAATTGCGCCATCAAGGAAGGATACCAGCCGCCTGTGGTCCACGGATCGCGTCATGGTGGTGACTTGTTCGATGCGTTTGTTCATCGTCTACTGAGTGGCAAGCCAAGATCGCCGTGACCGCTCCGTTGATACCACACCTGGCGGATCGTTTCCCATTTGCCATCTCACGTACAACAACTCACACGGATTGATAATGTTTTTTTTTTGCTGAATGTTTCCTCCCGCGCGGTGACTTCCTTCACAATATGACTACTACTACACCTTCGCGGCCCATGGTAATGCCGGCGGCTGCGGCGTCGTCGCCCGCCGCTCCGCCGACGTTGCCTATGGATACATCTCAGTTGTTCACATTTCTGATTTGCCGGTCACCGTGGTCCGTGTCACTGCCGTTGATCCGCGAGTTCCTCGACGCTGAAAAGCAACAGCGCAAAACCCGTGGCGGCGCGGTGGCATGCGACGAGGCGAGCGGCGGCGGCGGCGGCGGTGCGATCGTCGCGGCCCCCCCAGCGCTCGCGACAGCATCATTCAGCGTCGTTTCTTCTCCTGTCGCACCG
>ERZ1292630.3692-Hain-H41-02um-R3-3692-length-13281-cov-6_pt1 | contig 13281 bp, 13 predicted proteins | sample MGYA00564408_ERZ1292630 | MGnify/ENA primary metagenome ERZ1292630 (study PRJEB36523, sample SAMEA6512641) | groundwater metagenome | collected 2019-01-08 | study: AquaDiva: Metagenomics assemblies of 32 groundwater samples | reverse complement strand
ACCTGAAGATGTCGTTGACAGGCGGCATTTCCATACCTACCGGAACCATCTCAAACCGCGATGATAAGGGAAATATTTTTGATATGGGTATGCAGCCTGGTTTTGGAGCTCCTTCTTTCACTTTTGGTTTTGCGGCATCCAAGCTTATGTTTCCCCATTTTACATTGACGGCAGATACATCGATCAGGGCGTTTTCACAACAGAATGACAGCAAACCTAGCAACGAAATACGTTTTAATGTAGCCGGAGGATATGAAGTCTTTGAAGATCAAGACGGTTTTCTTACCAGGCTTGATATTATTACGGAAACAAATGTATTGCACCTTACCAAAGATCAGGGGGCAGATAGGGACCCTGAAAATGATACTGGCGGTACTATTCTCTATCTTTCTCCGGGTTTCAGAGCATCCTTTGGCAGTCATGTTAGCGTCGGGGCTTTAATTAAATTCCCGGTATGGCAGGATCTGAACAACGAATCTGTCCAACAGGGCGCAGAGGGCCTGGAGGATTACAGGGCGGTAGTTACTTTAACCGTTTCTTTTTAAAGGAGAACATTGTGTTAAGAAGCAAATATCTAATGCAAATTGTTATACTTTTGCTATTCTTTCATTCTTGTAACCTGCGTGATGTGTTTGCTCACGCAGGTCATGATCATTCTCATGATACTACACCAGTGACTATTGAACGATCAACATATGCACATTTTAAATTGGTATTGGAAATCTATCATGAAATTTATGGCAATTTAATAAAGGAAGAATTAAATAGTATTTCAGTTTTAGCCCAGAGGCTTTTGGATGCCACCAGTAAAGGTGTCCAAACTGAACCTGAAGGTTCGGGCAGGCATATGATGGAGCATATCATTCAAGGAGCGGAGAGTCTCAAGAAGGCTGAAGGTTTACGGAAAGCACAAAAAGCCTTCGCCTTAATCAGCGACGACATAATTCCATTTTTCAAATCGTGGCCTAATCAACTTCATCGCAACGAAATAAAACTCTATCAATGTAAGGAGCATGGACATTACTGGCTGCAACCGCAGGATATCTCACCTGCTTGTCCGTATACTTTAGATAAATCTTTGAACTGTTCAGATATTGAAGAAGTGATAACCAAAAAGTAACATATCAATGAATGTCAGTGTACTTTGAAAATTTGAATCCGTTTACGGGTTGTTTTTAATCCTGGGGCTGACTCATCCCCGGATAACGCCATAGTTTCATTATTGAGATTTCAGATAAATCTTCAGGTTATCCTTTCCGGAGTTGGCGACATTACTAAATACGCATTCCATCAAATAAGATCAGTCCTAAACAACCAAATATAATGACAGGTAACCATGCAGCCAGGAGTGGATGCAGGATGCCCATATTACCAAGATTTATGCAGACGTACGATAATACAAAAAATGCACAACATATAAGAATACTAATGCCAACCCTCAAGAAAATATTCCTGCTCATCCTCTCAAAACCGATAACGAAAGGAATACCTAAAAAGAGTAAAACAAAATTCGTCAGTGGATACGCAACCCTTGAGTGAAACATAACGCTATATCTCGGATTTTCCGGCTCTTTCTTACATAATTCTCTCAATTCTTTAAAACTCTTCAATGTTGAATTTATGTCAACCTTGCTTAACTGCTCAGGCGTTAATGTAGTTTCCAGAAAATACTCATCTATTTGTTCTGCCGGCGCAATCCACTTTCCACTATCATCATAATTGTGCCTGACTACATTTAACAACAACCATCCATTGTCATCCATCCATTTACCTTCTTTAGCGCTAAGAGTAAACTTCTTTTTACCATTTCCATGTTTTCCAATTACATAGACAGATTCTAAGCTCCCTTCAATAACATTAAGTGTCCATACCCTTAAGAGTATGCGGTTTTCGCTATCTTCAATAAGAATATTATTCTTTTCCTCTTCTTCAAACGTTGATTGCTCTACTTTTACAAGTCCCTCAGCAAGTCTTGGTATAAGCAGTTCCTGATTTGTGACTGCCAAAAACGACATAAGAACCGATAAAATAAAGATGGGAAGCAAAACCCTGTAAAGATTAATCCCCGCAACCTGCATAGCCAGAATCTCATTATTCTTTGCAAATCTTACAAGAACCAGACTGACTGCGATCAGTGTTATAGCTGGAAAAAGCTGTGCGACAAATACCGGCACCATTAGCGCATAGTAGTGTGCCGAAAGAGAGAATGCCTTAGAACCCATTTCGATGAAATCGTCAAGTTTCTGAATAGCATCAACAACTATATAAATGCCACATATCGCAAACATACATAAGACGAAGGTTGGTATAAATGCCCTAATAATGTATTTATCAATCTTAAATAACATTTTACTCCTTTAAACAAAACCGCAGATATCTACCTTAATTCTTTCAATAGTTCAGAAATATTTTTCCTTAATACCGGATGTGTGATGTCTGGAGATATCTCACATAACGGTTCCAACACAAAAATGCGTTCATGCATCCTTTCATGAGGAATCTTCAGATTATGATCATTTACGACTCTGTCTCCATATAATAGTATATCGAGGTCTATAATCCTTGGCCCCCATCTTACCTCCGGCTTTCTTCCAAGTTCAATCTCAATCTTCTTAAACATTCCCAACAGTGTTTGTGGTTCAATTTCTGTCTCTAATTCTATGACACAGTTAACATAATCAGGTTGTGGATGACCGCCAACAGGCTTTGTTTCATGGAAACCGGATTTGCTTTCTATGCAAAGATCATCACATGCGTCTATCCTGCTAATAGCACTAACTAAATTTTCCTCCCTATTTCCAAGGTTAGATCCAAGACCTATATACACCTTTGTCATTGTCATATACACTACAAATAATTAGAAAGTGTGCGGGATGTGAAGTTCCGAGTAGCAGCTTCTCATTCCAACATTGCTTATTGAAACAAAAGATATTTCTAAAACAACACTCACCACCCTGTAGCATAAATTAGTTACGCTTCTTTCTACCATCGGAAATCACGGGAGTCAAGGAATTAACAACCGGAAGAAGCTGATTTATCTTGTACTTAAAAGACTATTTCTTATAATAAATAAATTACTTTCTGCAACGTCAATGTAAATAATGTCAATACATCATAGCACAAAAATAGATAAAGTGTCTAATAGCTCCCACAACCACACGCACCGGGGCGAGGAGCGTTCAAAGCTCATATTAGCGTGTTCCTTAACCGGAGCTATGTTCATCGTGGAAGGTATAGCAGGTTTTTTAACCAATAGCTTAGCCCTGCTCAGTGATGCAGGACATATGCTAACCCACCTGATCGCTCTATTGATAAGTCTTGGAGCAATTCTGTTTGCGGCAAAGCCTCCAACTGCCAGGAAAACCTATGGCTTCTACCGTCTCGAAATATTAGCCGCATTATTTAACGGCGCTACTTTATTCTTAATCACCTTATGGATTTTCTTTCATGCCTACAAACGCATCATTAACCCGGAGCCTATTGCAAGTTGGCACATGCTCATTGTTGCCGTTATCGGCCTTATTGTAAATCTCGCATGTGCATACATCCTCAAAACAAGTCATGGAAGTTTAAATATCAAATCTGCTTTCATACACATGATGGCAGATACATTTTCGTCTCTGGTTGTGGTCTTCGGGGCAATCATTATGCATTACACACAATGGTATATGTTAGATCCCGCCCTGAGTATCCTGATATGTATCGTAATCCTGGTATGGTCATATCAGTTAATTACGGAATCAGTCGACATCCTGCTCGAGGCTACTCCAAAGGATGTGGACCTGGAGAATGTGGTAAAAAGCATAAGCGAACTTAATGAAATAGAGGGAGTACATGACGTTCATATATGGACGATTACGTCAGGTATGTACGCAATGAGTGCACACGTTTATATCAAAGACTTAATGGTCAGTGAAACTCATAGAATCATGGCAAATATCAACACACTGGTAAACGAAAAATTTAGTATTGGTCATACCGTCATACAATTTGAATCTGATGTATGCGGTGATAACTTACACCTCAAAAGAGATTGAAGAATTAAGGAATTGGGGAGTTGAATCCTTTCTAAACGTCTTCGTTAAGAAATACAGCCGATGAACATAATAAAGCTTTTCTTAATATCAAATGGAGAATCAATAAAACTCCATCTGGTATTGTACAATTAAACATAACGCATATTATTAAAAGGAGAACTTGAATCAATGACTGCAAAACTAATTAAAGGCACTGAAATTCGAGAACAAATATTGGAAGAAATTACTGCTGAAGTAGCAGAAATAAAAGAAAAATACGGGGTTGTGCCCGGGCTTGTGACTATCCTCGTTGGTGAAAACCCTGCTTCCATGTCTTATGTAACACTGAAGATCACGACCGCTCATAGGGTTGGCTTTAAAGAGGTTCAGGATTCTCAGTCGGTTGACATCTCAGAAGAATACCTACTCGCTCTTGTTAACAAGTATAATAATGATGATTCAATCAACGGTATACTTGTCCAGCTACCCCTTCCGGATCATATTGATGAAAAGAAAGTATTAAATGCCATTGATCCCGATAAGGACGTTGACGGCTTCCATCCCGTAAATGTCGGACGTCTCATGATTGGTGGTAATGAGGTTAAGTTTCCGCCATGCACACCGGCCGGTATTCAGGAGATGATTGTGCGTGCGGGCGTTGAAACAAGTGGGGCCGAAGTGGTGGTGGTCGGGCGTTCAAACATTGTGGGAAAACCAATCGCCAACATGATGCTTCAAAAAGGAAAAGGCGCCAACTCTACAGTCACGATTGTTCATACAGGCACAAAGAATATGGACGAGCACTGCAAACGCGCAGACATCTTAATCGTTGCAGCCGGCGTTCCAGGCCTGGTAAAACCGGAATGGATTAAGCCTGGTGCATGCGTGATTGACGTAGGAGTTAACAGGATAGGTGAGAAGCCCAGCAAGAATAATCCGAACAAGATGGTCGCAATCTTGAGGGGCGACGTTGATTTTGATGCAGCCAAGGAAATTGCAGGAAGTATTACGCCCGTTCCAGGTGGTGTTGGTCCTATGACGATTACTATGCTTATGAAGAATACACTCAAGTCACTTAAATTTAAACTGGGAATTCAATAGAAACAATACTCATCAGTAGTGTTACGTTTAACATTCTCATAATCTGTGTCCATCTTATACTCTTTGTCCTTGACAAACTACTTTAATAATTGTAGATTAACCGAGCCTTTATCAGAGTGAACCTCACATCAGAATTAGACAAACCCACTGCTTTGCTATTAAGATTGTAAGGAAATTAATAATATTCAAGGCAAAGTGTACTTATTGTACTTTGTTGTAATCAGATACCCTATTAATGATTATACCACGATTGAGAGTCTTCAGCCGTCCATTTTCCCCAAGGTAACAGGTTATGCGGCCTACAAAGCATAACATGCGGTTGTCACGCTGAATCATAAAGGAAAACAAGGCATGTTATAGAGAAATCCGTTTTAGATAAAAATCCTTTATGACGTCATGAAGTTGCTTGTGACAAGGCAACATCGTAATTTATAAACTATTTTAGTAATTTTTGAATCACTTTAGAGAAGAACGTTAATAGATAGAGAAGAAATGAATAATCTGGCTCAAAAAGAAGAAATCATTAATGAAAAAGATGGTTCGGTGATGAGGTATATTCCTGAAGGAACTTTTTTAAAGGGAATTGAAAAAGATTCTATAAAAGTTGATGCATTTTACATTGATAAGTATCCAATAACAAACAATCAATACAAAAAGTTTATGGAAGAAACAAGCTATAATGAACCAGCTTTCTGGAAAGACAAAAGATTTAACAACACGAATCAACCTGTAGTAGGTGTGAGTTGGGATGATGCAATTGCTTATGCAAATTGGGCAGGGAAAAGACTGCCGGAAGAGAAAGAGTGGGAAAAAGCCGCAAGAGGTACAGATGGGAGAGTATATCCATGGGGAAATGCAAAACCAGATAAAAGTTATGCTGTTTTTGATTTAGATATTTCAAAAGGCGCTCCTACTAATGTAGGGACACATCCCTCAGGAATAAGCCCTTACGGTTGTTATGATATGTCAGGAAATATTTGGGAATGGTGCCAGGAATGGTTTACTGAAGGAAAATATCGTGTAGTTCGCGGAGGTTCATGGATAAACCACATGAATATTCTAAGCTGTGCTTATCGAAGTTGCAGTGTGCCAAGTGGTAAAGATAACAATGTTGGTTTTCGTTGCGTCAAGGATATAACCTGATTAATGCTTTATTCCTTTTTCCCAAGAATATTCCAGGAATACGAATAATCAAAGTTACCTTCAAATTTGAATTTGTCTTCGAATTCTGTTTGAAAATCATAAAGGTCTTTAAAGTCATCTAAAGAATCCGATTCAGTTTTACCCATTAATCCGCTATCAACTAAATTGAAAACTATTTCTCCAAAATCTCTGCTATTAGTTATACCCCATAGTTCGAAAACTGTCCTTGTCATAAAACCAAACTTCCTCAAAGCGTATTGCCTGATCCCTTCGGAAAGTTCCTGTCCACTAACATGACGTTCCTCCTCACTTGAGCTATTGTATTTTTTCCCTAACCTGGAAGCAGTAAAGTCAAGAGCTTCAAAAATAAACTGGTATGACTGAACCGAATAACGGCTGTCTTTTTCAATTATTCTTTGCAGCTTTTTCCAAGTATCTTGTACAGTCTTCTTGCCCATTTTTTCCCTCTAATTTGCTGTGGAATATTCAACCCTTGGAAAGACCGGATTCCCCTTGCATACCCTGGTCCCGGGCCTCGTTCCCCCCCATGTTATTTTATTTCTAACAGAGTCATCATCTGAAGATAATCCCAACTGTTTTTGTATTTCATCAGAGGCATTTGGCATAAATGGTAAAATAAACAACGAAATTATTCTAATAGATTCTACAAGGTTATACAGGACTTCATTAAGCTTTTTCCCGGCACTCACTTCTTTCGCCAATACCCAGGGTTTTGAGATTTCCACATATTTATTGACTAGTCCGATGTAGTCCCAAATCGCTTCCAATGCCTTACTGAATTGCAGGTTGTTCATCGCAAGCTCTACTTCATCATTAAGCATCTTAGATCTTTCAATTAACTCATTACCCTCGGTTGATATTCTCTCCGCTTCCGGAACAATACCATCACGATATTTTTCAATCATAGTCAATGTTCTATGTAAGAGATTTCCAAGATCATTTCCCAAGTCACAATTTATTCTGTTTACCAGGGCATCGTAGGAGAAATTTCCATCCAGTCCAAATGGCACTTCTCTAAGTAAAAAATATCTATAAGTGTCTACACCATAAGTATCCGTTATCTCAACAGGATCTATTGCATTACCCAAGGATTTTGATATCTTTTGCCCTTCCAGTGTCCACCAGCCATGAGCATATATTTGATAAGGTGCTTCTATTCCTAACGACATCAACATTGCCGGCCACACAACACCATGAAACCATAAAATTTCTTTCCCGATTATGTGTACATTGGCGGGCCAATATCTCTTCAGCTTCGCAGAGTCATCATCATATCCTAAAGCCGTTATATAATTAAAAAGGGCATCAACCCACACATAGATAGTATGTTTCTTATCCATAGGAACATGGATACCCCATTCAACCGCAGCCCTGCTTACACTAATATCATCTATACCCCCTACTATCCTTCTGTGCAGTTCGTTTCTTCTTGATTCCGGCCTGATGAAATCCGGATGTTTTTCAAAATATTCTAAAAGTACATCCTGATATTTTGACAATTTAAAGAAATAATTTTTTTCTCTTATTTTTTCAACAGAACGTTTGCATTCCGGACAGCTGCCTGAAGATAGCTGTGATGACGTCCAGAAACTTTCACAGGGAATACAATACCAGCCTTCATACTCTCCTAAATAAATATCCCCATTCTCATACATTTCATTAAATACATTCTCTACTTGTTTAACATGACGATTCTCTGTTGTTCTAATGAAGTCGTCATTAGAGATGCCAAGAACTTTCCATAAGTGTTTAAATCTTTCTGCCATCCTATCTGCCAGTTCAATAGGGTTTTCATTATTCGCCTGGGCAGCTTTCTCTATTTTCTGGCCATGTTCATCCGTTCCAGTTAAGAAGAAGACATCGTAATCCCTCATCCTCTTATATCTTGCCAAAGTATCTGCCGCTATTGTAGTGTATGAATGTCCTATATGCGGAATATCATTTACATAATAAATTGGCGTAGTAACATAAAACTTTTTTTTATCCACAGCTATTCACGTGTCCATGCCCACAGCCAGATCCGCATCCTTTTGCCACACCTGTTCGTGCCCCGCTTACCTGCTCTAAAATTTCATCTTTTGCTACAACAACCAGTTTTTTGTCTTTTGATTCCATAGTCACTTTCTGTTGTAAAACATCATAATCTACCACCTCACCAACACCCTTGGTGGTAACTATTAATGTCCCTTTCTTTGGAAGTGTATCTTTCATTTCTTCATACGCTTCATCCTCATATCTCAAGCAACACATTAACCTGCCACATCTACCTGATATTTTTGACGGATCGAGCGTTGCCTTCTGATTCTTAGCCATCTTCATGGTAACCGGCTCTAAATCCCTCAAGAACGTTCTACAGCAAAGCTCCCTCCCGCAATGTTCATATTCAGCTAACAATTTGGCTTCGTCTCGAACACCGATTTGCTTCATCTCAATCCTGGATTTATACACCTTGGCTAAATCTTTAACCAATTCTCTGAAATCAACCCGCCCTTTAGCCAGGAAGTAAAATATTATCTTTTTGCTCCCAAAAAGATGCTCAACGCTGGCAAGTTTCATGGGCAAAATGTGTTCTTTTATCTTTTCCTGACAGAAATTATATTCTGATGGAATTGTTTCTTCTTCAATCTCTTTTTGTTTTTCCTCTTCTTCTTCTGTAATCTTATGCAGCACCTCTGCCATATTAGACACAACCGCTTCATCATCTAACTCCTGTGGTTGTGAAATAGCCACGCCAAATTCTACGCCACGGGAAGAACGAATAACTACCTTATCACCTTTCTTCAAAGCAGGAATTTGAGTAAAAGCATTCTCTACATTCCTTAAAATACCATATCTTATTGTCACTTGATACCGCATGATTTCTTCCTGATATTTTGTATTTTGTAAAATTAACATAAAGGCATTAGCTTGTCAAGTTCATCCATACTGTAACATTGCCTGAATATATGGGGATGCGGAATGTGTAACCAAAATAAACGCATGATTTGCAGTATCTCATTGAATTTCTAAATCTTTCAAGACTTGTCATGTGTTTTATGCTAATCTGTAAAACAAAGACTATTTTTTAATCACAAAGAAAGTGAGTGCCATAAGCTGAAAAACTATGGCAAGAAGTAAAGCAGAATGCACGTCTCCATTTCTATTAGTATAAGCAAATACTAACGCACCAAAAACGAAACACTGCGCAACAGATCCAACAATATTTAACCATGAAGCGGTCTCATACGTTAATACTCTCGCAATATTTTTAACTTCACTTAGAACAGATTCAAAGAGGAACTGTAATTCATCTAACCCTCCCTTATCTTTCTTTTTACCAAAAACTTCTGAACACTCCGGACAAATTAACTGTCCATAACGCTCCGTAGTTAATCCGGCTTCCAAATCCTTCTGAGGAATACTTTTTTTACATCGACCACATAATCTAATTTCTGCCATAATAACTTTCCTTATTTCAAGCCATACTTTTCTAGTTTTCTGTAAAGAGTCCTTTCACCAATCCCCAGTATCCTTGCAGTCTCTCCTCTATTCCCACCCACATATGCCAAAGTGTTCTTCATTAATTCCTTTTCCATCTCCTCTAATGTTATCCCAACAGGGAAGACAGGCCCGGTCAAAGCTGTTCTATTACTCTTATATATATGCTCCGGTATATCATTTACATCAAGTATACCATTTTGATTAAAAACAATCATACTTTCAATACAATTCTTAAGTTCTCTCACGTTTCCAGGCCAATTATACCGGAACAAAATCTTCCTCGACTCCGGAGTTATATCTTTAATCTTCTTGCCATTCTTTTTAGAAAATTCCTTAATAAAAGTATCCATTAACAGAAAAATATCCTCCTGTCTCTCCCGTAAGGGTGGGAGTCTAAGGCATATAACATTAAACCTGAAGTACAAATCTTCTCTAAATTTGCCCTCCTTCACTAACTCTCCCAAATCCTTATTTGTAGCAGCTATTATCCTTACGTCTATCTTTACCGATTCATTGCCGCCGACACGGACAATCCTTCCATCCTCTATCAATCTCAACAGTTTTGCTTGAGTTGTAATCGGCATGTCTCCAATTTCATCCAGAAACAAGGAACCGTTATTTGCATATTCAAATTTGCCTTTCCTTTGGTGCAAAGCTCCTGTAAACGCCCCTTTCTCGTGCCCAAACAACTCGCTTTCAAGTAAAGTCTCTGAAATTGCGGCAGAGTTTAATTCTACAAAAGGATTATTCTTACGCGGCCCATTGTAGTGAATTGCCCTGGCTATTAATTCCTTGCCTGTACCACTTTCACCCACGACCAGGACTGTCGCAGTAGTTGAAGCAATCTGCTTAAGTATATTAAATATTCTATGCATTTGCTGACTATTTCCTATAATACCTGAAACCCCAAATTTTTCTTCAAGCTGTTTATGCAATTCTATGTTATTTCGTACTATATTCTGCTTCTCAACAACCTTATCAACCGCAGCCCTTAAATGGTTTATGTTTATAGGCTTTAAAAGATACGTGGCCGCACCTTTCTGCATTGCAGTAACTGCGTTCTCAACTGTACCGTAACCGGTTACTAATATAACCTCCGTATCCGGTGATTTCTCTTTTGTTTCTTTTAAAATCTTCATTCCGTCTATGCCATGCATGACCAAATCCGTAATCACCACGTCTATCCTGTCTCTTCCGATTACATCAAACACTTCATTACCGCTCACGGCAGTTGAACATGTATACCCAACATTTCTCAAGCTTTCTGCTATCGCTTCGGCCTGATCTTTTTCATCATCGATTATTAATATGTTTGCATCCATCGCTATATTACTCTTCTTGAGCTTTGCTGTTTACAGGTAACTTTATTAAAAAACTACTCCCTTTGCCATCTTCACTACGTATACTGATTGTACCTTTACTTTCTTCAATAATTCTCTTGGCAGCAGGCAACCCAAGACCAGTACCGTTCTTTTTTGTCGAATAGTAAACCTGAAATATTTTATCAATTTTATCTCTTTCAATCCCAACTCCGGTATCTGTAATATCAATAAAAATATTTTCATCGTTTCCATAGGTTCTGACTATGAGTTCTCCGCCTTTCGGCATTGCCTGTTGAGCATTAAGTATCACGTTTAATAACGCTTGTTTTATTATGTTGCTATCCAGATTGCATTTTGGCAGTTTTGTATCAAAGCTTTTAAATATTCTAATAGAATTCTGCATGGCTTCAGGACTTATAAAATCGAGCACGCTGTCTATAACCTCATTAATGTCACATACCTCTAAATGGAGTTCATACTTCTTCGCAAATCGCAGGAAATCACTAAGAATACTATCCAGTCTACTAACTTCTTTCTGTAGCAATCGAACTCTTCTCGACATTTTTGAGTCTTTCTCTGAATTACGATTTTGTAAATCTTCATTTAACAATTGTAAATTTATGCTTATGGCATTTAAAGGATTCTTTATTTCGTGTACCAAACCCGCTGCCAGCGTATTGAGAGAATTTAAATCGCCGGAATCTATATTATTCTTTGTCATACCTTTTAAACTCCTTAGAATAGTAACCGTTCACACACACGATATCTCGTTTCCACTTTCCCACCTAAAAACCGGCGGGTTCCGCAAGGATTCCCATACAGAGCATGTGAAGCAGAGTGGGTCTTTTAAGACCGTTAAAATATACTTAAAAAAAATAAGCCAGGAAAGTAAATAAAATGCTTTCCCGGCTTTGGCTTATATAACAAACAAAAAAGATTTATGCTTGAGATGCTTCTGCTTTTACAACGTTTTGAGCTTGTAACCCCTTATTACCCTCTACAACTTCAAATTCTACACTTTCTCCGTCTTCTAAAACTTTGAAACCATTTCCTGAGATATTTGAATAGTGAACAAATACATCGCTACCATCTTCCTGTTGAATAAACCCAAAGCCTTTTTTTACATCAAACCACTTTACAGTACCTTTTATTGCCATTTCTGCTCCTCATTTTTCGTAGTACATTTCATAAACATATAAAATAATGACTTGCTAAAAAAACTTTTTCCCTTCTTTTCTTACTTTACCTCCTATAAAAAATTCTTGATGATTTAATATAAGAACAAGTCGTAATATTTTCAACTATTATGTACTAGTAGTAGTTTGAACAGCTCTTTCTTCCTTTAAGGCAGCTTTTCTGCTTAACTTTAGTCTTTTTTGCTCATCTATTCCTATCAATTTCACCTTAATTTCATCACCCATCTTTACCACATCTTCTACTTTCTCGATATAATCATTAGAAAGTTCAGAAATATGCACCAAGCCTTCTTTTCCAGGCATTATCTCAACAAAAACGCCATATTCCTTAACTGAAACGACTTTACCATTATATATTCTTCCTACTTCCGCATCATCTGTGAGCCCCCTTATATAAGTCCTGGCAAGTTCTACTGATTCAAGAGAGGCAGCCGAGATAATAATGGTTCCATCATCTTCTATTTCCACCCGTGTGCCTGATTCCTCCTGTATCTTCTTGATATTTTTGCCACCAGGGCCTATAACCAAACCAATCTTCTCAGGATTTATTTTAATTTTAACGAGTTTTGGAGCATGAATTGAAATCTCGCTGCGAGGTTTTTCAATGGCAGTCAGCATTTCCTTCAAAATATGCATCCTGCCTTCTTTGGCCTGAGCAAGCGCATCTCTCATAATTTGCTCACTTATGCCTGATATCTTCAGGTCCATCTGAAGGGCGGTGATGCCATCTTCAGTCCCTGCTACTTTAAAGTCCATAGCCCCCAAATGATCCTCATCTCCCAATATATCAGACAGTATCCGAACTTTCTCACCTTCCTTTACCAACCCCATTGCTATGCCGGCGACCGGGCGCTTCATCGGAATTCCGGCATCCATCATACAAAGCGTACCTCCACACACTGTAGCCATTGAAGATGACCCATTTGATTCGAGAATGTCTGATACTATCCGTATGGTATAAGGAAAATCTTAAAAAGCAGGCACCATCTGTTCCAGCGCCCT
>ERZ1292630.3691-Hain-H41-02um-R3-3691-length-13282-cov-7_pt1 | contig 13282 bp, 14 predicted proteins | sample MGYA00564408_ERZ1292630 | MGnify/ENA primary metagenome ERZ1292630 (study PRJEB36523, sample SAMEA6512641) | groundwater metagenome | collected 2019-01-08 | study: AquaDiva: Metagenomics assemblies of 32 groundwater samples | reverse complement strand
GTTTGTTATCAGGTAGCTGGGAAATTCAACAATTAACTGCTACATAGCCAAAAATTTCTCGGCGAGAGCGCTCGCTCTTGTACTTTGGTCTGTGATTTTTAGTTTTGGTGGCTGCGCGGTCATGGACAAAAATATTCCGGGCTGGTCACAATATCGAAATCCGGATAAAGTAAATGAGTTACAGTTGACATCCAACAGCATTGGGGAAGGCAATCCAGTGCTGCTTATCCATGGATTCGGTGCCAGCAGCTATAGTTGGCGGCATATCATTGCACCTTTGTCCCAGAAATATCGCGTAATCACCATTGATCTGAAAGGCTTTGGTGAATCACCTAAACCGCGCGATGACTTATATTCCGTTTACGAACAGGCCAGACTGGTAAGAAATTTCATCCTCGAGAACGATCTGCAGAACGTCCACATTGTTGGACATTCCTACGGCGGCGGTGTAGCCCTGGTTACCTCGGTATATTTAGCAGCATCGCATCCGAATCTACAAAATAGCCTAGTATTGATTGACAGCATTGCCTACCCGCAGGATCTTCCAGATTTCGTAGAGGTGCTTGCTACTCCTGTACTCGGGTCACTATTGATCTACACGATCCCGAACACGACTCAGGTGAAAAGCTTGCTAAAGAAAGTATATTTCAATGATGCACTGATTCCGCAAAGTGCCATAGAGCATTACGCCGGCAACCTGGATAAACCCAATGCGAAATACGCGACACTAACCACTGCACGACAAATGCTGCCTACAGATCTGCAACAATTCTCGAACAATTATGCCAGCTTGACTATCCCCACTTTAATTATTTGGAGCAAGGATGATGAAATTGTACCGCTGGAAATTGGTGAACGCCTGCACGCGGATCTTCCCAATTCAAAAATGGTAGTTCTCAATGACGTTGGTCACGCGGTTCAAGAAGAGAAACCATCACTTTTACTTCCGTATTTGCAACAATTTCTAGATACAGAAATGCGCCACCCTACTCCAGGCAGCAAGTAACAATCTTTGCAGCAAAAAATCCGGGGTGAGTATCTGCAGACAAAATACAACTCCGGACAGTTATTTGGCGCTCGACAAGAATAAATATAATATTTGACAACCTAAGAGACGTTCAGTACATTCAATCTTGTTCTAGCGAAACGATTATTTATTTTTCCTAGGACATTTTCTTGATATTTTTGACTTAAAATTTGGTGCTTTAAAACCATTATTGAGTTATTGGATCGTTGATCTGGGTTTGAAGCGATATCACTTCTGTATGGAGAGTATTATGGCGCGACATAGTGTGATTGCAATAGCAGCATCTTTACTTTTACTCCCTGCTTCTGTTTTCGCCGCTGGATATGGTGCAGCAGGTTGTGGACTGGGTTCGATGGTTATTGGATCAAAACCAGGTGTAGAGCAAGTCTTTGCTGCAACAACCAATGGAACATCAGGGTCTCAGACTTTTGGAATTACATCGGGGACTTCAAACTGCGGTGATCATGGTCTAGTTAGCATGAATAAAGAGCGTGAAGTTTTTGCGCAAGAGAATTACACCAGTTTGGTTAAAGAAATGGCGCAAGGTAAAGGTGAGAATCTGTATACCCTCGCCAGTTTATATCAGTGCCCCGCCGACAGTCATCAAGAGTTCGGTAAAATGGTTCAGCAGAAATTCGATCATTTAGTAGCGAATGACCAAACAACCTCAACTGAATTACTGAATCAGCTTGAAAATCAACTCACGCATCATCCGAAACTTGCAAAATCCTGCAATATCAAGCTCTCTGCATTAAATTAAGTAAAAATGGCAAATGGATATAGGTGAAAACCTGTATCCGTTTCAATATTTCTATCACTCCTATGATTCCTTTGTGCAGCTAGTCTGTCTTGTAGCTGGGTTAATTTTCTGGCTTTGCTTATTTCCTGCCACTGCGCATTCAAAATATCAAGACACTACTGGTTATCTGGCTGACTTACAGCAGCAAGCCACGCAAAAAAACCTTGCCGATGAACGTGTCTGGCACCTGCTTTTAAAGTACAACAAGAGATTCTTCGGCGGCATGATCAGTGAAGCCGACGGTATGGAGTTTTTTAATTCTCCACAAGGAAAAACCGATCCAGAATCAGAACTGCTAGCGACGCTAGCCAGTTTCTTTGTTTCGCTAACCAAGATTGCAGAAGGCAAAGAGCATCCGCAGTGCAACTTTCCCGCTCGTTTCAAATGGTTAAATCAACAATTGGCATTCGATCCCCAGCGCCTGCAAATACAAGCATGTGATCGGCTCGATCGCTGGGTAACAGCTTTAGATCCCGTCGGGGTCACATTGGTGTTTGCATCTTATTTCATGAATAATCCGGCATCCATGTTTGGGCATACCCTAATACGCATTGATAGCCGGAGAACGAGCAGTGGCCATAATTTAATGAACTATGGCGCAAACTATGCAGCGATCCCGGATACGGAAAATGGGTTTCTTTATGCGTTGAAAGGTTTAATAGGCTCATTTCAGGGCCGATTTGCAATTTTCCCTTATTACACCAAAGTGCAAGAATACAATAATTGGGAAAGCCGCGATCTTTGGGAGTATGAGCTTAAGTTTAACCAAGATCAGCTGAATATGATGCTTCTCCACTTATGGGAATTGGGCGGAACCTATTTTGATTATTATTATTTCCAAGAAAATTGCTCATACCATGTGCTTTCTTTGTTAGAGATCGCCAATCCCAATCTGCGATTGAAAGACTCATTCTTTTTTAGTGTTATCCCGGCTGATACGGTAAAAGTCGTGATGGCACAGGAAGGATTGGTAAAACAGGTCGTGTACCGGCCCGCGGTGCTCAACCAGATGAATCATAAGCGCTTCAAGATGATCGATGATGAGAAGCGAATATTACAAGGCATCATCAAAGGAGAAATCTCACCAGAAAGCACTTCCTTCGGCAACCTTTCCACTCGATCACGGGCCCTTTTGTTGAATGCCTATATGGATTATCTCCAATATCAGAGCATGCAGGAAAAGAGTGACAAAGAAATAAAAATTCCGCATGCCGTTTTGTTAGCCAGAAGCCGCCTGCAAGTTACCGATGAGGAAAATAGTGAAATCACGCGCTTTTCCAATCCGCCAGACCAAGGTCACGGTACGGATCGCTTGCGTTTTGGGATGGGACTCAATTCCCATGAGTCTTTCATAGAATTAGCCTATCGCCCGGCTTACCACGATTTAATGGCCAAAGATGTGGGATACGACAAAAACTCGGAAATCATTTTTATGGACTTTAAGCTCCGCTATTACTTAGAATCTGAGCGATTAAGGCTAGATCAGGCAAAAATTCTCTCCATTACATCGTTCAATCCCTACGACCCCTTGTTTACCAAACTCTCCTGGCGTGCCGATCTGGAGATCGACACACTGAGAGACCACGACTGTCATTATTGTAATTCCATCAAAAGCAGTTATGGCAGAGGTATTTCCTATCGACCGGATTTTTTCTCACCCCTTCTGTTATTTTCTTTTGTTGATCTAAAAACAGAATTTTCCAGTCATTTGAAAGAAAATTATCGTTTAGGCGGCGATGTTGAAGTGGGCGCGTTTTACAACATATCTGAAAATCTGAGAATCAAACTTGCTGCCAGTTATCAGGTTTATATTCTGGGTGAGAATAAGCGCTTTTTCACTTCTCATTTTATAACCCGCTATGCCCTATCGAAAAATCTTGATCTAAGACTGGAATTGAATCGTTATGACCAGAATAATGAAGGAATTTTTTCAGCCAATTATTTCTTTTAAGTTGCCAAGTCTAATTTAGAGTCTTCCTAAGGCGTATCGGGATTTTCAAGGAATAGCAAGAATGCATCACGGTATTTGCGATCGTGCCGCCAAAACACATCCGCATGCGTTCCATCGGAAATCCTCCAGAAAGTTTTCGGCTCAGCCAATTGTTCAAAAACCTTTTCGCCCAGTTCGGGCTCGACAACAACATCTTTTTCCCCATGAATAACGAGAACAGGGGTGGGTGAAATAGCTTTCAAATTTGCTGGCGCCCACTGATCGCTTAATAAAGCATAACTGAGCGGTTGCATCGGCCAAGTGAACCAATTGTGAGACAGTTTAACTCTGGCAATGCGCTGAAAAGACGCAAAGGTACTGTCTACAACGACAAGCTTTAAATTAACCTCGGATTTTTTATCGATCGCAGTGCGTAGCGCAACAATCCCTCCCATACTTTGACCGTAGATAATAATGGGGCCCCCCTCTCGAGATTTATTTTTAACCACCCAATCCAGTGCTGCGTGCCCCGATTCCAAACAGCTTTTAGGCGTAGGTTCTCCCTCAGATAGCCCATAACCAGGATAATCAAAAATAAATAAGTTATAACCCTCAGCAGTGATCCAAGCCAAATGCAAGAAGTGGGAAGTTAAGTTCTCAGCATTGCCATGAAAAAAAATAATCGTTGCCTTTGCCGGAGATTCTTTTGCGGAAAACCACCAGCCATGAAGCTTTCTTTGGACAGCATCTGTGAAATAGATATCCTCAGGAGCATATCCCATGGCTTTAGGATCGTAGTACAAACGTCCTTTATTAGGATAATAGAAAACACTTGAACAACTGCTGAGTAAAAATACGCCAAGAATAGTCAGAAGAAACAGTCGAATAAATACTCTTTTCATAGAGATCCCAGTTATTCTAAGTTTGATACAGGCAAGCTACTAAGTTGAAACTACAGAGACCCTATTCAAAATCGAAGCAAAACGATCCGGTAGATTCGTAATTACTGATAGATTGTATTATTGTGCAGAATCCAATCATCCACATGGCTCCCTTCAGGGTCATGATGTGTCCAATGAATGACCCTGACCTGGTCATAGTTGAGATAACATAAACTTAATGAATCCGCCTTTGGTATCACGTTTTCTTGAAACGACTATTAATTCTTTTTTATGAGACTTGGTGGTTTACAATAAAAACTTGATGGAAACTCCGCATTACGTTGCTTATTTCTGATTACATCCCCACCTTCACTCACACATATCATAATAGCCTTATCCAAAATTGGAAAATACTCATTCGACCCCGGTTGTGCAGAAGTTGGTGGCACTTTTTCTTTTATCCTCGCACATAGATCGTGTTCATCAGGTTTTGCCGGATTATCTTGCATGGCAGGCAATGGGCAGAGGCCACAAGGATCTCCCGGACACAAACACCCCTTACAACTTGCAAGTACCGAAGTTGCAAACATAACCAGCGACAAACCACAAATAAAAACTACACTTACTTTCAGAAATAGTGCCCCAGGTGACCTATACATTCTAGCTCCTTATATTAATAGTCAAATAATGTTTACAGATAGCAATGAACAAGAACTCATGCTTTTTGATATACTGATCTTACAATATCTTAAGATACAATATAGCAGTAGGGAAAAATATTGGCTTAGGTTGCTTACACTCGCGGTTTGATAGATGCGCTATAAACTAATCTATTCTTTTGCCAGTGATCAAGTTTATTGAAAAGAATCTTGATGTGGAACTTAATCGCACCACATTGCAGAGATGCATCGGTTCGCCGCATCATATGCTCCATTGAATTCTGAGTTCGTTCTTTTCTTACTATATGAATACACCATAGACACTTATGAATTAATGACTTAAAGGGCAATTATGAAAACCAACTTCAATTTTAGAAAATACAATCTCACCATTTTATTCACCAAAACTTGTTTCATTTTTTTTCTGACCGTCTTTGATCAGCCTCTTGTATACGCAGAGAATATTTCGAATCTCCAAAAAAATGCCAGTATTGCCTACGACAACATGATGCAAGCCAAGCAATCAGCAGATACATTAAATAAGGATGCAGTTTTCGCCGAAAAGACATTGTCTGCAATTAAACAAAAATTAGCCACAGCCGAGAGAGAAGCTGAAATTGCCAGAAAAAAATCAGAACAGGCTAGAATTTCAATGGAACAGGCAACCAATCAATGGAGACAAGCTTCAGATGCATTAGCTAATGAATGGGGGAAAACTGATAGAAAATAAACAGAACTAATTCAACAAAAGTATCATTCTGACATGAAGAATACCGGCTTCCCAAAATTCATTTCCAGACACCTTGAATCCAAATTTTTCGTAGAATTTAACAGCGCTCGTTTGTGCATTGAGCATTACTTTTTTTTCATGCCGGTTGCTTAACTCTTCCAGCAACTTTTTCAACATGGCGCCGCCATATCCTTTATTCCGCCATTCTTTTAATACTGCCATCCTTCCGATATGACCATCCGGCAATAATCTTGCAGTCCCCACGGGTTGTCCATCAAAATTGCGTACTAACACGTGAGTGCTAATTGCATCAAACTCATCCCATTCCATCGCTTCTGGAACTTGTTGTTCATAAATAAAAACTTCGGTTCGGAGGGCGCGCAAAGTGAGTGCTTCGTCTTCCCAGCTCACGATATGTACCGAATGAGAGTAGCACATGATTACTGCTTGCAGTCGTTTAGTTACAGCATTAAAAAGGCAATGCCCATTATTTGAATGGATGTCGCAACAAGATAGTATCCTTTCTGTCAGGTCCTGTAGAAATCATATCGATGGGTATTTCACAAACTTCTTCCAAACGTTTCAGATAATCCTGTGCGGCTTTTGGCAGTTGATCAAACTCTTTAATTCCGGCTGTATTTTCTGACCACCCGGGTATTTCCTCGTAGATCGGTTCACAACAATCCAGATCATCAGCACCAATCGGCAATATATTGCTATTATTACCATCGCTCAGTTTATACCCTACCCCGAGATTAAGAATTTCTACACCATCCAATACATCTAATTTAGTAATACATAATCCTGTTACGCCGTTTATTTGAATCGAGCGCTTTAACGCAACCGCATCAAACCAACCACAGCGGCGAGGGCGCCCTGTTGTCGAACCAAACTCATGTCCACGTGTGGCGAGATGCTTACCTACTTCGTCGTCCAGTTCAGTTGGGAATGGGCCAGAACCAACGCGTGTTGTGTATGCTTTGGTAATACCCAGCACATAATGCAACATTTGTGGCCCAACTCCACTGCCAGGACCTGCCGCACCAGCCACACAATTACTAGACGTGACAAATGGGTACGTACCATGATCAATATCCAATAACGCGCCCTGTGCGCCTTCAAATAACAGATTATCCCCTGCTTTGTGCGCATTAAATAAAAGCTGAGGAACATCGGCAACCATCGGTTTAATCCGCTCAGCTTGCACCAGTGCATCATCCATTGTTTTTTGGAAATCAATGACAGGCATATGAAAATAATTTTTCAAAACAAAATTGTGATAATCCAACATTTCACCTAACTTCGCAGCAAAGCGATCACGGTGAAATAAATCCTGCAAACGAATTGCGCGTCGCGCGACTTTGTCTTCGTAAGCTGGGCCGATACCGCGTCCGGTAGTGCCAATCTTTCCTACGCCTCTAGCAGTCTCACGCGCGTTATCTAATGCCGCGTGACAGGGCAAAATTAACGGGCAAGCAGCACTAATCCGCAAGCGTCCACTAACATTGACACCATTTTTCTCAAGCATATCAATTTCATCGAGCAGCGCTTCCGGAGAAATTACTACGCCGTTTCCAATATAACAAACAACACTGTCACGTAGTATGCCGGATGGAATCAGATGTAATACGGTTTTTTTATTTCCTATGACTAAGGTATGACCCGCATTATGGCCGCCTTGAAAGCGTACCACGCCTTGCGCATGATCTGTTAGCCAGTCAACCACCTTGCCTTTTCCTTCATCACCCCACTGCGTACCAATGACTACTACATTTTTAGTCATATCACTTATCTCTAAAAGACTTTGCTTCTAAAATATTAAATTTCTTCAACGATCCATTGCCCATTGTGAAATATTAATTGCCTGTCGCAATCCAAGGATTCGTTCTCTTGTCCTGGTAAATCCATCACAACAATTTGCCCTGTGCTACGCAGTTGCTCGATTATATTTTCCAGTCCTTTATTTTTTTTCTGGAAAGGTGCCCGTATTCCACTAGGATATGTTTGCGGTTTCATCAATCTGGATAGCTCTCTGAGATCCATGCTAAAGCCAGTAGCTGGGCGTGCTCGCCCGAAAGCTTTCCCTATTTCGTCATAACGACCACCTAAAGCAATAGCGTTTGAGCAGCCATCTGCATACGCAGCAAAGACCATTCCGGTATGATAGTGGTATCCACGCAGATCCGCCAAATCAAAAGCGATTTTATCGACATTTGGTTTCAATTCCTCTTCTACTATACTCAACTCATTCAATGCAATTCTAATCTCAGGATAATCCGGCAATTGTTTAACAGCGTCTATCAAAATATTCCTATCCCCATAAAGCTGAGGCAATAACATCAATGCGTCACGCGTATTTTTTTGTAACTTTATACACAATTCCTTTAAAGTTGAAACATCCTTTGCTTGCAGAACCGCAAACAATTCGGCTTCGAGTTCTCGCGATATACTCGCACCTTTAATTAGACCTCGGAAAACTGCCACATGACCAAGATCCAGATGAACTTTGCTAACACCTGCGACAGACAAGCATTGCAACATGATCCGTTGAATCTCCAGGTCACTTTCCAACCCTGAGTGACCATAAAGTTCCGCTCCTACTTGCAATGGTTCTCGAGTTTGCGTTACCCCAGATGGCACGGTATGCAACACACTATTGGCATAACATAGACGTGTTATACCTTCAGAATTCAATAAATGTGCATCAATTCTTGCAACCTGCGGAGTCATGTCAGCACGAAGGCCCATCATGCGCCCACTAAGCTGATCTATCACTTTGAACATATGCAAATCCATGTCGCTGCCGCTGCCGGACAGCAATGATTCCAAATATTCTAACAATGGCGGAATTACTTGCTGGTAACCGTGTACCAGCAACAAATCAATAATCTGACGGCGCATTACTTCGATATGCAATGCTTCTATAGGTAATATATCCTCGACATATTCTGGAAGTAGCCAATTTTGCATGTTTATGCTCGACAAATCGTCAACGAAAAGAAAATAATATTAACTTACGATAAGTAGCAACATTAGTCCAACCAACATTGAAGTCAGACCAATAAAACGTATCTGATGATCATCAATTTCAATCATTTTTCTAAATGCTTCTCTCCAAGTCTGGGGAGATAGAAATGGCAGCATCCCTTCTAGAATTAACATCAAGGCAATCGCAATCAGAAAAGTTTCCCACATATTGATACAGCTCCTGCTAAATCAGGCATCTTTATATTTTCTAAAATAGCAAAAAAATTAAGAGGTTCTGCTGTAACCGAGTAAAAAAACCACGATCCCCCAAAACCTCTTAAAAAGTTACTATATAAAAAACTACATATACTCACTCCGCAAGTAAATCATAGACTTGCACTCATATTATACTTATTTCTAAAAAAAGTCTTCGCGGAATCTTTTGTTCACACAGCTAGTTTTAATCAATCCTTAATTATCATTTACTAACAGCAGGATTTTTCAAATATTTGAAGAAATCGGAAGTGGGTTCAAGAACTAGCATATCTCCTTTATTTTTGAAAGATTGTTTATAAGCATCAACGCTACGCCAGAAAGCGTAGAATTCGGCATCTTTCTGAAAAGCGTTTGAATAGGTTGCGGCTGCCTGACTATCGCCATCACCCATCGTTTTCTGAGCTTCTCGATATGCTTCTGCCATTATGACTTCACGTTGTCTGTCGGCATCGGCACGAATCTTCTCCGATTCAGCTGCACCGGTAGAACGTAATTCATTGGCAACCCTTTTACGTTCTGCCTCCATACGTCTATATACCGATTCACTGACTTCCTGAGGTAGATCCACTCGTTTCAAACGAACATCAACAACTTCTACCCCAATCGAACGAGCATCACTATCAGCTTTCTGACGCATTATTTCCATAATAACATCACGTTCGCCCGAAACGACATCATGAACTGTACGATTACCAAATTCATCACGTAAACTTGCATTAATAGTTTGAGCTAAACGTGTTTGCGCCAAACTTTCATCGCCACGCACGCTGATATAATATTGTTTCACGTCTACAATACGCCATTTCACAAACAGATCTACCAAAACATTCTTTTTCTCTGAAGTAATAAAACGTTCAGGCTCTTCTGTGTTCATCGTTAAAATACGTTTCTCAAAAAAGCGTACATTTTGCGCGATAGGGATCTTGAAATAAAGACCAGGTTCAGTTTTAACATCAATCACTTCCCCTAGTTGAAACAAAATAGCTTGTTGCCGCTGATCTACAATATAGATTGCGGAACTGCCCAGAAAAAAAACTGCAATGATGATACCTGAAAACACCGATGTAAAATTTTTCATCTATCTTATCTCCCGTTCGCGGCTACGAAAAGACTCTCGTGCTCGCATTCCACTATCAGGTGCTGCCTCTTGCACCATAGGCTGCGCAGTTACTGATGAAACTGACGTTGATCCACTCATATTTATAAGCTTATCCAACGGTAAATATAAGAGATTATTACCATTCTTCTGATCAACGAGAATTTTACTGGTATTAGAAAGTACCTGTTGCATCATGTCCAGATATAAACGTTCCCGCGTCACTTTTGGCGCTTTACTATATTCCACAAGAATTTGCTCAAAACGACTTGCATCACCTTCGGCACTTACAATCACACGTTGTTTATATCCCTCAGATTCTTGAATCAATCTAGCAGCATTACCAACAGCTCTTGGAATCACATCATTGGCATAAGCCTGTCCCTCATTCTTTTGCCGTTCTCTGTCTTGCCCTGCTTTTACTGCATCATCAAATGCAGCCTGAACCTGTTCTGGCGGCTGTGCATTTTGCATAGTCACTTTACTGATAGAGATACCTATCTCATAACGATCTAGAATCCTCTGCATCAATTGGGTCGCATTGGCTGCAACTTGCTCACGTCCTTCATATAAGACATAGTCCATTTTACTCTTACCAATCACTTGTCTAATCGCAGTCTCAGCTGCTTGTAGAACTGCTTCTTCAGGATTCCTATTTTTAAACAGAAAGCTCTCTGGATTATTCAATATATATTGCACCGCAAACTGAATATCTATGATGTTTTCATCATCAGTCAACATCAATGATTCACGGAGCACCTTGCTTCTTACATTGTTACGATAACCAATTTCAACTGTACGAACCTGACTGACATTCACTATTTCTACTTTCTCGACTGGATAAGGTAAATGCCAACGCAAACCTGCCGGTGTCGTGTCAGTATATTGACCAAAACGCAATACAACACCTCGATGGCCTTCATCTACAATATAAAAACCGCTTGCCAGCCACACTACTACGAGCAAACCGAGAATCAATGCGACACTACCGCCACTGTGTTGCTTAGGGCCCTGAGTATTTGAACTATCATAACCCCCCCCCCTTTTTTTTTGCCCGAAAATACTATTAATCTTTTTATTGACATTTCGCAGCACGTCATCCAGATCTGGTGGACCGGAATCGCCTTTATTTTTTCCCCATTGTGGATCATTTAATCCCATATTAATTCCTGTTTTGTTCGTTCAAAAAAGTTCTTGTACCGTAGCACAACCTCCAATTACTCTCTTAATATCTGTAGATTGCTCATATATTCTCTTGGAATTTTCTACAAGTGCTTCTGTCAACGCTAATCTTACAAACTCTATACCTTCGCCTGTTTTTGCACTTAAACGAATACGCGATATTCTACCATATTCATCGCGCGCGCAACCTTTGCCGCCCACTGCCAAGTCTGATAGATCAATCTTATTTAAGATTAAAACTTGAGGAATTGTATCAGCACCGATTTCTTTTAATATCTTATTAACTTCTTCGATCTGTTCATCACGATTCGAACTGCTGGCATCTATTACGTGAAGCAGTATATCGGCCTGAACAGTTTCTTCAAGCGTTGCATGAAAAGCTGCCACCAACGTATGCGGTAATTCGCGAATAAATCCTACGGTATCCGAAATTACTACTGATCCGCTTTCAGCGAGGAACAGTTTTCTTGTTGTCGTGTCCAATGTTGCAAACAGCTGATCGGCAGTATAAGATTGCGCACGTACTAATTTATTAAATAAAGTCGATTTTCCGGCATTGGTATAACCAACTATAGATACCGAAAGTACATTTGTACGCCGTCTAGATCGTCTTTGTACGTTGCGTTGTCGCTGCAAGGCTGAAAGTTTTTCTTTAAGTAATTTGACTCGCTTCTTAATTAATCGTCGATCTGTTTCCAGTTGAGTCTCGCCAGGACCACGCAAACCAATACCGCCTTTTTGTCTTTCAAGATGCGTCCATCCACGCACAAGGCGTGTTGCAAGATGCTCGAGCTGGGCCAGCTCCACTTGTAATTTTCCTTCATAACTCTTAGCGCGCTGAGAGAAAATATCGAGAATCAAGCTAGTACGATCGATGACATTACAATTTAAGCGTAAGGACAAGTTACGTTGCTGAGCTGGCGATAAGTCATGGTTAAATATTACCAAAGAAGCGTTATTCTGCGATAGTAGTTGCGCTATCTCATCGACCTTTCCGCTTCCGATATAGGTTGTAGGATCAGGGCGGGAACGTTTTCCTTCTACAACCGCCATAACCTGGAGCTTAGCACTGATAGCCAACTGCTCTAACTCTTGCAAGCTATCTTTATGTGTAGCACTACCAAAGTCAAGACCAACTAGTATTGCTGGATTAATAGCTTTTATTCTATCTGAGCCTGATTCAGGCATCAGGTATCACGAGCTTCCAGTGTTTCAATCGGAATAGTAACAGCTCTTGCAGGCACTACTGTAGAGATTGCGTGCTTATATACCATTTGCGTAACTGAATTTTTTAACAGTACTACATATTGATCAAATGAATCAATTTGTCCTTGCAATTTAATGCCGTTTACTAAATATATCGATACCGGAATATGTTCTTTCCGCAATATGTTTAAAAATGGATCTTGCAGTAACTGCCCCTTGTTACCCATAGGTAACTCCCTATTCTAATTATTAGTTATTGGAATAAATAATGACTCTACTTTATTTTTATTTGTAAATCTATAACAGATTGTACTAATACAGTAGAACCATCAAATTAAATCAATTGTTTCCTGTCAGAATTATCGTTACATTGCAAGCATCCAGGTTATGTTCATAACACATGGATGCTTGGATTTGACTTCCACTTCAAGAAAATTCAAAAAAATTGCTTCTGATTTTTATATTCTAAAAAAAGCTATGTTCGCGTTAATTATTGGTAGTCATGTAACCTAGTGAATTTGCAGCAAAA
>ERZ1292630.3688-Hain-H41-02um-R3-3688-length-13293-cov-5_pt1 | contig 13293 bp, 15 predicted proteins | sample MGYA00564408_ERZ1292630 | MGnify/ENA primary metagenome ERZ1292630 (study PRJEB36523, sample SAMEA6512641) | groundwater metagenome | collected 2019-01-08 | study: AquaDiva: Metagenomics assemblies of 32 groundwater samples | reverse complement strand
AATTTGAAATTCCCGGGGCAAACCAAAGCCAGGTTGATCACGTCGCAAAACTCACCTTTGCCACGGGACTTCGCGCGCTCCTGCGCCAGGATCCGGACATTATTATGGTGGGAGAAATTCGCGATGAAGAAACTGCCAAGATCGCGGTCAATGCTGCGATGACGGGCCACAAACTTCTTTCTACGCTGCACACCAACAATTCCGCTACCACCATTCCCCGACTCATCGACATGAACGTGTAACCGTTTCTTATCTCGTCAACGTTCCTTTGTGCCATTGCGCAACGACTGCTGCGCCGCGTGTGCGATAGTTGCAAAACGACGGCGGAACTTACCAAAGAAGAAGCCACGGCAATTCTCAACACGGAAACAGCCACCGCAATTTTCGCCACGGCCAAAGCAGATAAAATCACTATCGCAAAAGCGAATGGATGTGAAAAGTGCACCAATACGGGATACCGCGGTCGCGTGGGAATTTACGAAGTATTAGAAAACTCACCAACCATTCAGGAACTCATTGCGCGACGGGCCACAAGCGAGGAAATTGAAGATCAAGCACGGAAAGAAGGTATGACTACCGTGGCTGAAGATGGCGCAAAAAAAGTCATTGCCGGACTTACCACCATCGAAGAGCTCGCTCGAGTGATGCAAGAATAAGTCTATGAAAAAAGGAGGAACCGTCAAAAAAGTACCAAATAACCTTGGAAAGGTGTCCGTACAGGAAACGCCGAGCCTGCTTACTCGTCTCACTGTTCGTCTTTCCCAAACGGAAAAGCTTCTGTTAACAAAATATTTATCAGTTCTTCTTCTTTCTGGACTGGCTATCGACGATGCGATCGACATTCTGCTCCAGCAAGCAAAAGGCCCACTAAGAAAAGTTTTGGAAACACTCCGGACTACCGTACGGAGCGGCAACACGCTTTCGTCGGGTCTCAAGCGCTATCCGCATATTTTTTCCAATGTCTTCATTAGTCTGATTGCTGCTGGCGAATCATCGGGAACGCTCCAAAAAAATCTGGAACATTTGGCCACCCAGATGCAAAAAGAACACGAGCTTAAAAAAAAGATCACCGGGGCCCTGATGTATCCTTCCATCGTGCTGATGAGTGCTATTACTATTTCCGTGGGTATTGTGGTGTTTGTGCTCCCAAATATTACTTCCTTGTTTGCATCACTCAATGTACCACTGCCGTGGACGACAAAAGTCTTATTATGGATCGCCAAACTGTTTAACGAACATGGTTTACTTTTGCTCATTGGGAGCATCGCAACCGTCGTCGCACTCCTTTTCATTCGATCTATTCGTCTCTTTCATCCTATCACGCATTGGCTTGCACTCCACTTCCCGGTAGTGGGGAAAATTGTCCGCAATACCAACCTTGCGCGCATCACTCGATTGTTTGGCACATTACTGCATAGCGGAATGCCTATTAGCGATGCCTTACCGGTGACGATTTCCATTATTAAAAATGTTCACTACCGAAACCTGTTTTCGCAACTTCTCGTGATGCTTGGGCAAGGACGCACTATCTCTCAAGGTCTCACCGGTTCGGACTACTTCATGCCGCCCATCGCACTCCGACTGATTCGCGTGGGCGAAGAAACCGGAACACTTGGTGACATGCTGCTCTATCTTTCTAACTTTTACGAGCAAGAAGTAGATGACGCAACGAAAAATGCCACCACACTTCTGGAGCCATTGATGATTGTTCTCATTGGACTCATGGTGGGCGTGCTTGCATTTTCCATCATTGCCCCAATCTATCAAGTTGTTGGATCAATTTAGCATGAAACCCAAAGGATTTACCCTTCTGGAAACGATACTCACCGTCGCAATTTTGGGATCGATTTTTTTGTTTTCTGCCTACGGACTTACCGCACTCCAACGATCGTTTGCCGGACAAGCCGTGGATCGTGAAGTGATCAACGCGCTTTCAACCGCCGCCCGACGTGCACGGATGGGCGTGCAAGGAAGTAATTGGGGCGTCTATATTCCCTACGACAATAACACCCGTACATCCACCACTATGATTTTGTTTAGTGGTCCAACCTATGCCACCCGAACGATTGCCTATGATCAAATTTACACCATTAACGATGATGCAAAATTCGTGACCGTTGATTTTAGTGGAGCCGCAACAAACACCAGTAGCGATCACGAAATCGTGTTCGCCTCGCATACCGGAACCACAACACAATACGGAAGTATCGCTATGGAGTGGTACGGCCAAACGCGTACCATCACCATCGATAGTGACGGATTTGCTCTTCGTACCCCGCTATGACACGCCCCCGAGGATCACTCCTGTTGGAAGCCCTTATCGCGGTTGGGATCGGCGGATTTTTTGCATCAGCCTTGGTGGGATATATCTTGTTATCCAACAACAGCACCGATCGTGCCAAAGAAAATACCATCGCCCTTTGGAATGCCCAGGAAGGACTCGATGCGCTACAGACCATTACTTTCGAGAATCTTACCAACACAACCACGGGGTCACTTACCTTTACCAGTAATCGTTGGACCGTTGGTACGACCGGCCCGCAAACCCTCCCCGACGGATCCACCCGAGTGATAAAGATCGAAGATATCTCTCGGGATAGCCAGTGTTTTATAATCACGAGCGGAGGAACTGTTGATACGGATAGTAAAAAGATTACCAGTGAAACAACGTGGATCGATTCGGCAGGGCGAAGCCACACCCAAACACTCGCCTCGCTCCGGACTCGTTGGGAAAACCCCCAGGGCTCATGCTTTGCCCCCACCCAAGTCTCTCAAGTGTCATTTAATGTTAGTGGCGCGCAATTTTCGGGAGGGAAACAGCTTCGTCAGGTATATTTTACCAATAACGGCAGCACCAACGTAACGATCGATACCGTTTCTTTTACCTGGACAAACTCCGCAGAGCTCAGTCAATTATTCATGGATACGTCAAAAGTTTGGTCAGAAACCGGGCCAGGAACGCCTACCGATGAAGTAGATTCCGGTGAAACTATTGATATTCAAAACTTTGTCCTGGCTGCTGGCGCTACTGCGGAACTAAACAAGGGACAGTTTGATGATCCGATGAGCGGAACCACCCTGACCATGACCGTTACCTTTACGGATGGCTCAACCTGGACATCCCCACCTTTTAACCCGACATAATGGTATGCGATCTTTTTCTCCAAAAGGGTTTACCCTCTTAGAAACCATGGTGTACATTGGAATTTTTAGTGTGGTACTTCCCGCCTTCACGATTTTTGTTTTACACAGCTGGCAACAACAGATCGGATTTGATGCGCGTATGCGCCTGGAACAATCCACATCGCTTATTTTTTTGGAAGTCAGCAATAGTCTCACCGAGGCGGACGCTATACTGGTCAGTACGTCTACCCTCGCCACCGATACGAGTATTCTTCGTTTCCAGGATGCCAACGGGGCAGCAGTGGTGATCGATGTTTCCAGCACGACGGTGAATTTTTCCGGTACGAATCAGACCGTTCGACGATTACGGTTGCAACGCGGCAGTTCAACACCGGTGTGGCTCACAGAACCGGAACATGATGTTACCCAATGGCGCGTGGAAGTCGTTCGAAATACCACTAATGTTCTCACAGGATTGCGTGTAAGCCTTGATGCACAACTATTGAATACATCTGGGAACGTCTACCGCAATGCCACATTTGCCGCAGATACGACGTTTGCGCTTTCTCCACATACCATCGAATTATGATCGTAGAAAAACAACATCCTCGAGGCGCCATCCTTCTCTTCAACGTGCTCATTATGGGCATTACCAGCATTGTCGCTGCCGCAGTGCTGGCGCGAGGAAGTTTTGAGGGCTTTCTCGACAGCAACGATGCCCTGGCTACCTGGAACACTCGTGCTGATATTCTGGGCTGTTTCGATGAAACCCTTATCCAGCTCAAAAAAAATAATGACTTCTCTGCAACGACGATATCCATTGGCCATGCAACATGTACTCTAGCAATCGCCACACCCGCCGCAGGGCAGCGAACCGTCACACTGACGCTCACCGAGGGAATAATCACGAGAAAGATTACCGCAACCGTCACCCTCGGTCCGTATGCGGTAACGCAAGTGACTGAACCGTAAATTACTTTCCCCCCTCCCCTGCTTTCACGAGTTCCTCTTTCTGCTTTTTCGATAATCGTTTTATCTCCATTTCCCAACGCTTGGCATCACCCTCGGAAGCACATCGCTGGTGCCAGACTACTTCTACTGGTCCTCGACCGCGCGTATATTTCGCTCCTTTTCCTGAATTATGTTTCGCAAGACGTCCCCTGAGATCGGTCGTGATACCGGTATAGAGAGTGTCGTCGGCGCAACGAAGGATGTAGAGCAGCCAAGTGGACATAGACTATCGAAGAGACACCGAGGCAGCTCGGAGCTGTGCCCGGAGTTCTCGATGATTTGGTATGGTTCGAGCAACAAGGCTCCAAAAACTCTTAGAGTGATTAAATTCACCCAGGTGGCAAAGTTCGTGGACGACGATGTAATCAACTAAGGCAGAAGGAAGAAGGACAACTTTGTAGCTGAAGTTCAGATTCCCCTTTCGAGAACAGCTGCCCCAGCGGGTGCGCTGATTGCGAATCGACACACGATTGAAGGTGAAGCTGTAGATTATATTAAAATACTCAAGGCGCGATCGAACCAAGTTGGACGCTGCCTCTTTGTGTGCAGCGTACTCCAGCTGTGATTTTTTCGAGGCAATTCGACGAGGACGACGCCGCAGCACAAACCGCATCCGTCGTCCCCCGATCCAGATTTCTAATCCTTTTCTCACAACGTTTACTTTTGGAAAACGGGGCGTTGACTGTTATTTGAGGTATTTCAATTTATTACTGATGTGACCATCGAACGTTTCGGCATAGTAAATATCTCCCACATCGGTAGTAAGGAAGTAGTAGTAGGAATTCGACGCTGGATGAAACACCGCCGTGAGTGCATTCAACCCTGGTGAGGCGATTGGTCCTGGTGGAAGCCCAGCGTGAAGGTACGTGTTGTACGGCGATTCGGTACGTGTCTCGTCGAATGTCGGGCTTGGATCGTCACCGTCGATGATGTAATTCACGGTTGCGTCAGATTGCAACGCAATGCCGGTGTCGAGGCGCTTGAGGAAAATGTCGGCGACGTTCTGCATCGCTTCGGGTGTACGTACTTCGCGTTCGACGATCGAAGCCAAGGTGAGCACCTCATGAATCGTCATCCCCGCTGCATCGCCGCTGACGGGACCGATCGTCTCGATATGCGCCTGCATGGTGCCAAGCATTGTTCGCACAATATCGACTGCCGTGGCATCGGTCGCAAATTCATATGTGTCCGGGAAAAGGTACCCTTCAAGATCGACACCGGATGGTTTCTGCGCAGTAATCACAAATGGATCCGTCGCAAAGGGACCATTGGCAGCAGTGGCCGTATTCCACGATTCGATGGAAATATCGGCAAGGACGTTGTGGATTCGCTCCCCCATCTTTTGAAGAGTGAATCCTTCCGGAATCGTGATACGAACCGTCTCTCGACCAGCACCATGCAACGCCACCATGATGTCCTGATAGCTTGATCCTTTCACCACCTGATAGTCACCAGGATAAACCGTTGCATCATCAAACAATCGGACGTACACCCGCAACCACCAAGCGTCCGCAACACCTTTCTCATCGAGATCGGTCGCGACCTCAGCGAATCGTTCACCGGGCATAACGGAAATCGTTGATGCTGGCGCATCAAGATCTGGAACGGCATACCACGCACGCTGTGAAAACTGCCAACCAACGACACCAACGACGATCACAAACATCACAATAAAGAGTGCAATGATCTGGACGCGTCCACGCCAGGATGATTGTGATTGTCGCCAAGAGGATTCGAGCATAAGGACTACAATTGAGGGGAAAGGATATTTTTTTCGATAAATGACGCAACGCAAGCCAAACGTTCATGCGTTCCGGAATCGAACCAGGGTTCTGTGGCGTGATAGAAGCCAACGGGGTGACCACTTGCGGCGATACGCGGCCAGAGATGCACTTCGTTCGAGAACGGAAGCGTATCGTCGACGAACGAGCGAACGTCCTTTGTCATGATATACCACCCTGTGTTGATGTGCCCGGATGCTCGACCTTCAAGTTCCTTTGCGGATTGCGTACGGTCGATATAGCCGCACAATCGTTCACGCTCATCATCGGTTCGGAGGATTTCATAGTTTACAATATCGCTGCTCGGCAATTCTGTTCCAGCAATCGTTGCAATCGCATCCGTCCCTCGGTGACGCTGCATGAACGCCTTAAGATCAATCCAAAAAAGATTGTCAGCGTTCGCCACAAAAAAGTGATCATCAAGCGTTTTCCAATCGACGAGTTTCGCCCATCCGCCTGTTCCCATTGGTTCGGGCTCGCGAAGATATGTCAATGACATTCCCAACCTCGAACCATCACCAAACTCTTTCTCGATGAGATGCCCAAGGTGTGCCACAGAAACTGCGACGTTTGTCACTCCTGCTGCTCGAAGATGCTCGAGTACATACTGCATCATCGGTTTCCCGTGAATCGCCACCAGCGGCTTTGGAAGGTGATCAGTAAGCGGCGCTAAACGCGTTCCCTTTCCGCCAGCAAGAAGAATTGCTTGAATCATACATGTTGGTTTCTACGGTAACACAAAAGTGTGGGCTCTTGCGAGCCCACACTTTTGGATAACTGACCGTGCATTACATGGTAGAAAGTTGCAGGCGTGTGCGCATTGAATCGAGATCGGTCTCGATGTCACCTGCGGAATCAATATCCTCGCCAAGTTCGAAGTGCGGCCAAGCAGTTACTGGCACGTCGATGACATAGTCGGCCCACATGGTGCCATACATGCTCCGTGCAAGGTCTTCCGTCATAATCCAGCGTAAGGTAAGCACGCCATCCATATCGACAACTGCGTAGACCTCATTTAAGGACTGTACTTTTACGAGCACGGTTCCTGCCTTCGCAAGCATCGGTGCGCCGATCATGTAGTTCGCAAGGTAATCATCGGTTACTTCGATCACACCATCAAAATTGTCGGCGTAGGTGAAGAAAGTTTGCGCATCCAAGAATGGACGACGTGTACCGTCTGCACCAATGTAGTACACCGTACTCCACGATGTTGAGCGCATGAATGTTCCTTCTGGCAAGAGATTCGCTTCTCCGTCCGTCGTTCCACTCGTATCGCCATCTTCCGAGGTATCGGTATCTTCATCCGTATCAACTGTGTCGTTCGTACCAATACTGAAAGCATCAGAAGTATCACTATCAAGCACGGTTACCAAATCTGTTGCTTGCGCGCGGATACTCACGTTCTGTTGCGAAATATTGGGAGCGGTCCAAGCATAACTGCCATCGTTGGATGTCCCCACCACAATACTCGACCACGTCGTTCCGCCATCAACCGAGTAATCCAAGTTCACCGCGCTTACCGTTCCAGTACCGGCGGACGTGGACCACGCGATAGCGATAGCATCTCCTACTTCATACACCGCAGCAGCAACCGGGGCAGTCACATGAATATCGTAGACCAGTGTCGTCGACGTACTACTCGATGAATCGCTCGATGATGCGTAAATCGTGTCGGCAGTGACTGCATTATTTGTTTCAATAATACCGTCTGATGAGTTGGTCGTGGAGATGGTATATGTCCCCGTCGATCCCGCAGCAGTTGGGTTTTGAATGCTCGCAATAGTGCACGACTCTGCCGCCCCAGCCTGTCCGCTTCCACCGCTTCGCGTGAGGGTTACTGCCTGACCGGACACTCCTGTTGCAAACGATCCATCCATCGTCGTGCACGCTCCGGACGATGCACTTGCAACGTTGAAGCCAGATCCAAACGTGACCACAATTTTTCCATTCGCAGGAATCGTGTCGGTTGTTGTGAACGTCACCGTCACGGTGTTCGTCGTTCCTGTCAGTGTTCCAGCAGGCTGAACGTTCGTTGAGCTCAACGCAGCAGCGGTAATCGTATCAGCGCTCACCGTCGCAAGTGTATCAATCGTCACATCGCTGCTGTTCGTTGTAGTAATCGTGTATGTCCCAGTTGTTCCAGCAGATACAGGGTTGACGATCGCATTAATTGTGCACGTCTGTGCACCGACCGGTTCGGACGTACCACCGCTTCGCGTGAGTGTAACCGTCTGACCTGAAACACTCGTCACAAAACTTCCATCCATCGATGGACATGCTCCACCAGCAGCTGAAGCGACGTTAAAACCTGCACCGAAAATGACTTTAACTTTTCCCGTTGAGGGGACTGGGTTCACCGTCGTGAACGTTACCGTTACCACATTCGTCGTCCCAGCAACCAGCGATGCCGGCTCGACGTTTGTTGATGTTAAGACTCCTGCAGTAATGACGTCTCCAGCAACTGCAGCATCGACATCAAGCTCAACATCACTCGCATCGGTCGTTTGAATAGTATATGTTCCTGTTGTTCCAGAAACTTGCGGATTAACGACTCCGTTAATCGTGCAGCTCTCCGCGGCGGCTGTTTGTCCCGTTCCGTCATTCTGACGGGTAATAGTAACCGTCTGACTGCTCACACCAAAAGCAAGCGTTCCATCAATCGTTGAACAGTTCACCGGACCGGCACTCGCCACATTGAAACCGGAAGGAAACGTTACCTTAATCTTTCCGTTTGCGGGAATCGTGGTCGTCGTTGTAAACGTCACCGTGACCGTACTCGAGGCACCGGCCACAAGGGATGCAGGCTGAACGTTTGTTGACGTCAGCGCCGCGGCGTGGACGACGCTTGGCAGAAGCGATCCCGCTGCAAGCATGAGCCCCATAGTGACAACGAGACCTTTGGACACTGCTGCCCGAAGTTTCGTTATAAATGCTTCTGAAAATCTTTGCATAAAAACAAGATTAATATGTTTGATGGGCAGTATACCACCCATCCTACGAAGATGACTCCCCCCTGGGGAAAGATTTATCCCAATCCAATCACCCCTGCCACAATCACCGCCCCCAACACCACACCCACCGTGATATCACCGAGGTAATGCACACCGACCATTACTCGCGAAATCGCGATACTGAACGCCAGAATAAATGCAGCGACGGCAAGAATCACTCCTGCATCGCCATAGGGGAGCACTGCAGCAGAGATCGTAATCGCAAAAGCGGTTGACGTTGAGGCGTGTGCTGATGGAAACGACGGCGTTCGCGTCCACATGACGATCGATGCGACGGAAAGTGGCGGACGGTCGCGTCGGATAATTTCTTGGAGGAGCACCGTGATCACTTGCGTGATCAACACCGGAATCGCAATAACCAAAAACAACGAACGATCCATGACGATAAGAACGATCGTCGTCACGATGAAAATCCACACCGCGCGCGAGGCAAGGAATCGCCAGAGTGGTAACAACGGCGCACCCGCATTCCGGACGATGGCGGTAAGATGTTTATCGAAGTGCAGCATAGAGGCGTGCTTTGAGATCGGTAATCCCTTGGCGCATTGCCGTGATCGAGGTCCGAATACGAGCGGCATCAGGCGGTGGCACAAGGTTCTTCTTGGCAAACGCACACTCATCGACCAGTGGACATTCCCAACATCGTGGCTTACCGGGAATACAAATCGTTCGACCAAAAGGAACGAACACGCGGTTCACAATGGCGTGATACTTCTTCGGGAGAAGATCAAGGAGCACGCGCTCAGTAACTTCAGGCACCTTGGTCCTTACCCAACCGAATCGATTCACGACGCGATGAACGTGCGTATCAACAGCAATCGCCGGGACACCAAAGGCTGTAACAAGGATGACACTCGCGGTTTTACGACCAACGCCGGGCAAACGCGTTAATTCTTCCATCGTTCGTGGCACTTCCCCGTCAAAATCCCGAACGATCATCTGTGCCATCTTCTGCAGATTTTTCGCTTTCTGTTGATACAGGCCAATCGTGCTGATTGCTCGCGTGATCACCGAGAGGTCTGCATCAGGGAGACATTCGGCGGTTGGAAACTTCTGAAAAAAGCCTGGTGCGAGTTTGAGTATCTGCTCATCACGCGTTCGAGCCGAGAGCGCGACCATGACGACCATATGATACGGCGTGCCAACCGCAAGCGCCCCGGGTTCTGGATAGAGCACCGACAGCTTCTCGAGGGTTGTAAGGATGGGTGTGCTCATGACAAAAGCGACGTGCCACTCATTTCGGGTGGCTGCGGAATACCGAGCATCGCGAGCACGGTCGGCGCAATATCAGCCAACATGCCACACGGAGGCATGAGTGAAAGATCACCATTCGGAACATCGCCCGCAATCGATGATTTACCTTCGAACTGTTTGCTGACGATCCAAAGCGGGACGGGGTTTGTCGAATGCTCTTTGTCGATCTCCTGCGTTTGCAAATTCATCACTTCTTCGGCATTTCCATGGTCACCAGTGATAAAAATCGCCCCGTCTTCGGCAAGTACTGCCTCCACAATCCGACCCACACATGTATCGATAACTTCAACCGCCGCCATTGTTGCTGCCATATTCCCGGTATGGCCGACCATGTCGGCGTTCGCGAAATTCGCAATGATCACATCGTAGTTCGCACGTTTCACTTCTTGAACGATGCGGTCGGTAACCAGCTCTGCAGACATCGCTGGCGTTTCGGCGTAGGACGATACGTGCGGCGATGGAATGAGAATGCGATCTTCGTGCGGAAACGCTTCTTCGCGTGTTCCGTTCAAGAAAAATGTGACGTGGGCGTACTTCTCCGTTTCAGCAATGTGCAACTGAACCAGTCCGGCATTCGACAGCACCTCCGCAAGCGGATTGATAACTTTTTCTGGTGGAAAGGCGACGTCGACCGGAAGTCCGTGCTCATACTCCGTCATCGTCACAAACGTCAGGTCCTTGATGTACTCCCGAGGGAACTTCTCGAACGCCGGCAATACAAACGCCTTCGTGAGCTCGCGCGAACGGTCGGATCGAAAGTTGTAAAAGATAACCGCATCATCAACTCCAACCGTCGCCACCGGTTTTCCTTTTTTTGTGAGCACCGTCGGTACAAACTCCTCATCGTAAATTTCTCGCGAATACGAAAGCTCAATAGCCTCCACCGCATTTTCCGTCATTACATCCGCCACACCAGTTGCAATGGCCGCGTATGCCTTTCCAATACGATCCCAACGATTGTCACGATCCATGGCGTAGTAACGACCGCAGATGGTTGCCAGTTCGCCTACACCGATCTCCCGCATCTGCGCTTGTGCATTTTTCACGAAATCGAGCCCTGAATTATAAAGCGCATCGCGACCGTCGAGAAAGGCATGAACCGCAACATGTTTCACGCCGTGTTTCTTCGCCATTCGCAATAACGCAAAACAATGCTCATCAAATCCGTGCACTTTTCCCGACGATAAAATACCCATCAGGTGCAACACGCCTCCGGTTGATTTCACCTTTTCAATCGCCCTCAAGAGCGCTTCATTCTTCATGAACACACCGGTCTCAATCGCTTTGGTGAGTCGAGGTAATGTTTGGTAGTAGACCCTGCCCGCACCAATCGCGAGGTGTCCCACTTCGCTGTTTCCCATCTCTCCCCAATTCAAACCCACTTCTTCGCTCGATGCCCGCAACGTCATCGACGGATAGCGTTCCGTCAGCATATCGAACGTCGGCGTGCTGGCTCGTGTAATGGCATTTCCTTCGGCATCTGGCGCAATGCCAAAACCATCTAAAACCAAAAGAATCACCGGTCGGGGACGATTAGGAGAGCCCGCATGTTCTGCTGCCATAATGGCGGCATCGTAACACAAAAGTGAGGGCAAGGGGCAGAGGGCAGAGGCGGTCGCATCGGAATGCGTCATAACCTTTGTCCGTTGCCCTCTGTCCTCACTTTCAACTTATCTCACCGCCACCACATCCGTTCCCGTTTTCACAAACGTCGGACGGTCAACTTTTTTCAGTCCAAGAAATGCTTCGCGTGTGCGCACACTATCGAGCGAACGCAAGCGTGCAATCTCCATGTCCAGACGATCACACTCCTGTTGCAATTGTATTTGCGCACGTTCCAAATCGCGCATGGCATACCCTTTGGTTGCTGCGGTGTTCACTTGTCCAACATAGAAAATACCGAAAGCAAGCATGCTACCGATGGTGATCACGTTGATGACTCGCGGATGTTTGAACGCGCGAAGCCATGTTTTTCCCCCTTGTTGCACCTCCATACATTTTTTTTAGAACGTTCTCATTTCGTCCATTTTCGGCTTACGGAGCCTCGACAACTCGTCATCGTACGTTGTAGTACGCTTCCTCGTTGCCACTCCCTCGGCCATAGCCATACGGGCGAGGCCGTGCACCGAAACTGAACAAAATGAGTACGTTCTACGCGTTACAATTTTTCGACGATCCGGAGCTTTGCGCTTCGGGACCGTGGATTCTGTTGCACCTCCTCGCGACTGGCGACGATCGGCTTCTTGGTGAGCGATCGTACCCCATCACGTTGTTTAAAAAAGACTTTCACGGCCCGATCTTCTAACGAATGGAACGTGATCACCGCGAACCTTCCTCCTGGCTTCAGTCGGTCGACGATGGCTCCAAGTCCTCGTTCGACCTCACCGAGCTCATCGTTGACCACAATCCGCAACGCCTGAAATGTCTTGGTTGCAGGATGGGTTTTCCCTGTTCGTGGCACCACACTCGACACGATATCTGCGAGCTGCTTCGTGATTTCGATCTGCATGTGACGTCGTGCATCCACAATCGCTTTCGCGATAATCGGTGCCCGAGGATCTTCGCCGAAGCGGCGAAGGATCGTCGTCATATCATCCCGAGTCCATGTGTTCACGATCATTCCCGCCGTTAATTCCTGGCGTGTGTCGTACCGCATGTCGAGTGGACCGTCGTGCATAAAGGAGAATCCTCGTGTTGCGTCGTCGACGTGGACGGATGAAAATCCTAGGTCGAGGAGCGCAGCATCGAACATTCCCACATCATGCGACGCGATGTTGCCGAACGAGTCGTGAATGAACGTCACCCGACCATCGAACTTTGTGCACTGTGCCGTCGCCGTTGTCAGGTTTCGTTCGTCGCGATCAAACGCGATGAGCTCACCGTTGGGCGACGTCGCATCGAGCATCAGGATGGCGTGACCGCCCAGTCCGACGGTGCCATCAAGCACACGTGCGCCAGGACGCAGTGCTAATCCCTCCAGAACCTCTTTCGCGAGTACCGGTATGTGTCCTATAAGACTCATAGGACCTATACGGTAAACGCACCCAATTGCTCCGCGATCGACTCGGCGTCCTTTTCCGTTTGCGACGTATACGTCGCCCAACGTTCGGCAT
>ERZ1292630.3687-Hain-H41-02um-R3-3687-length-13293-cov-31_pt1 | contig 13293 bp, 9 predicted proteins | sample MGYA00564408_ERZ1292630 | MGnify/ENA primary metagenome ERZ1292630 (study PRJEB36523, sample SAMEA6512641) | groundwater metagenome | collected 2019-01-08 | study: AquaDiva: Metagenomics assemblies of 32 groundwater samples | reverse complement strand
ACGCCGTCTATGTGCTTCCCCATACAAATGAACATGAGGAAATTATGCAATGGCTGTGTAATCAAACAAAAGAGGGCGGCAGCGACGCCTCATTATTTATCACTGAATCACTGGATAAAAAACAAGACGAGGAGATTATTAAGAGCTTCCATGAGATATGCGATAAGGAATATATTTCACTAATCGAAGTATGTGACGCCGAATTAAAGAAAATAACACAGAGAGAGGAGACGGAAGGAATAAGCGAAGGCCTTGTGCATGAGTGCAAAAGAAAATTAAATGAAATACTCAAAAGCGCCGATGCCATTTCTAAAATCGATTTCTTTCATGCACCACAAAAAGAGCTACTCTTACAAAAGATCTCATCGTTACAAAAGACGCTTTTGAAATGGACAAAGACATCTGAAAAGGAAATAAAGGTTACAGGCAAGGTATATCAGATAAAAGATTTTTCGGATAAAAAATGGGTAACAAGGAAAGATATCTTTATCGACCGGATTGCATCAGCCTGGCTTATCAAACGATTCATAGACCCAAAGGCACGGTTTGTTTTTTCTTCAAAGGACAAAATACCCGGAGATGCAATCCCCTTTGATATGTATGGCTCTGAATTTACCCATCACGGAGAAGATTGCACCTTTGAAACTTTTATTAAGGCATTTGACCTGAAGGATTCGGCGTTACAATCAATTGCTGAAATTGTCCATGATATCGACTTGAAGGACGATAAATACGGTCGAAAAGAGGTAGAGGGATTGGCTCAAATTATTACCGGATTGAGCCAGAAATTAAAGAACGACAACAAATTGCTTGAAAAGGGATTTGAAATATTTGATGCGCTTTATCAAAATTACTCTTCAAACAATGAAAGGAGTTAACACATGCCACCTCTCGAAAATCACTTGAAAATAGTAAAGAAAAAACAGGAAAGACGTATGAGGAATTTCATAATAAGTATCATCATTTTTCATTTTTGACGTTTGAAATGTAGTAAACAGTAGGAACAATAAATATATTTAAGAGGGTAGAACTGAGTAATCCCCCTAATATCACTATTGCCATTGGGCTTTGTATTTCATTTCCAGGTAAGTCGCCTGTTATTGCCAGGGGAATCAATGCCAAAGCGGTAGTTAAAGCAGTCATGAGAATCGGGTTTAGTCTGTCTAAAGAGCCTTTAATAACAGTTTCATACAAAGCAACTCCTTGACTTTGCAATACCTGATAGTGTGAAACCAATAATATCCCATTACGTGTTGCTATTCCAAATAGTGTAATAAATCCAATGATCGAGGGAACGCTTATGATTCTCCCTGTAAACCAAATGCTTAAGACACCACCTATCAGCGCCAATGGCAAATTGAGAAAAACAATTCCTGCAAGCTTGATATTTTTAAATTCCTGATAAAGCAAAAGGAATATGATGAATAAAGACATTAAAGAGGTAAAGAATAATATTTTCGATGCCTTAGCTTCACTTTCAAATTGTCCTCCGTATTGAATGTGGTAGTTTTCCGGCAACTGAATAGTATCATTTATTTTTTCTTTGATTTGGTTTACTACGCTTTTTAAATCACGCCCGGCAACATTGGCTGAAACCACAATTTTCCGCTGTATATTCTCACGGTTAATAGTGCTGGGTCCCGTTGTCGAAACAATATCAGCTACATAGTGTAATGGCACTTTAGGTGTTGAGTATTGAGTTTCTAACGGTGTCGGTTTGATATTGGTATCAATTAAAACGTTACGGATATTTTCTATTTTGTCCCTGTTCTCATCATTAAATCGTAATACCAAATCAAAACTTTTGTTGCTTTCAAAAACCTGAGATACTTTTTCGCCCGCAAAGGCGACATCAATAAATTCGGTAAATTGACCTATTGAAATACCATATTTGGCCAGCAAATTCCGTTTTGCTTTTATTTGTACTTGAGGAATTTCAATTTGCTGTTCCACGCTAATATCCACAAGCCCTTTTATGCCTTCAATGTTGCGTTGTATTTGATTGGCAAGAGAAAACATTTTAGATAAGTCCGTCCCGAAAAGTTTAATGGCGATGTTGGCTCTTGTGCCTGAGAGCATATGGTCAATACGGTGTCCTATGGGCTGCCCAATGGTGATGTTCGCTTCAGAAACTGCGCTTAATTTTTCCCGAACGTCCTTCATGAATTCTTCCTTGCTTCTTCCTGCCAAAACAAAGGGAGCATCAATTTCAGCTGCATTTACACCCTGCGCATGTTCGTCTAATTCGGCTCTTCCCGTTCTGCGTGAAGTAATTGAGATTTCTGGCACCGACAGCAGGATATTTTCAATCCTGTTTCCAATTTTATTTGATTCTTCGAGTGATATGCCCGGCATACTGACAGCACTTACCGTTAAAGTACCTTCGTTAAATTCAGGCAAGAAACTCCGCCCCAAACCAAGCATTAGAAAAATCGCCACAACGAACAACACGATGGATATCCCAAGTACTGTCTTTTTAATTCTCATTACTTTTTTTAACGCGGAATTATAATATCGGTGAAGCAGTCTTTCCGTCCAACTACCTTTTGCTTGTTTTAAAAGCATTTTGTCGCTGGTAAGCATAAAACTGCAAAGCACAGGGGTAAGTGTTACCGCAACAATGAGAGATGCAAACAGAGAAACGATAAAGGAGATACCCAGGGGCTGCAACATTCTACCCTCCATCCCACCAAGAAAAAACAAGGGGATAAAAGCAACGATGATGATAAGGGTTGCATTAAGGATTGAAGACCGAATCTCTTTTGAAGCGTCGTAAACGATAACAAGTGTGTTTTTTCGTCTTTCAATACTTTTTTGTGCATTTTCCTTTAGGCGCTTAAAGACGTTTTCCACATCAATAATGGCATCATCTACCAATGAGCCAATAGCTATTGCCATTCCCCCGAGAGACATGGTATTGATAGTTAACCCCAAAAATTTAAGGGTAATAATGGAAACGATAAGTGAAAGGGGAATAGCAATAAGGGAAATAATGGTGGTTCGGAAGTTCATTAAGAACAGGAACATAGTTATAACGACAAAGAGAGAACCCTCCATGAGCGCTTTTTTTATATTGCTTATAGAAGCCTGAATAAAATCTGCCTGACGGAATATTTTGGTGTTTATTTTGATGTCAGAAGGCAGGGTTTTGGCAATCTCTGTAATAGCATTATCAATTTTTTCTGTAAGTTCCAGGGTGTTAGTGCCTGGTTGTTTTGCTATGGTCATAATAATTGCCTGACTTGCTTTCAGTGAACCGTCACCGATTTTAGGGATTGCTCCGCCTATTTTAATCTCTGCAATATCCTCTATTTTTATTGGAACATTATTGACAACCTTAATTACGGCATTACCTATTTCTTCCACGCTGTTTGTTCTTCCAACACCTCTTATGATGTATTCATTACCAAATTCGTTCATGAAACCACCTGAAGCATTAAGATTGCTTTCTTTGCTTGCTTTCAGCAATTCGTTTAAAGAAATGTTGTAATATTTCATTTTTTGAGGTGATGCAAGTATTTGGTATTGCTTGTATTCTCCGCCAATTACAATTACCTGTGATACTCCTCCTGTCGCTAATAACCTTGGCCGGATATTCCAGTCAGCAATGGTTCTTAAATCCATTGGGGCTGTGCTATCTGATGATAAACCAATCAGCATAATTTCCCCCATGATGGATGATTGAGGCGCAAGCGTAGGATTTCCAACTCCCAGCGGTAGCTTTTCGGCAATGGTGGTTAGTTTTTCACTGACTATTTGCCGTGCCTTAAAAATATCCGTTCCCCACTCAAATTCTATCCAAACAATTGATATTCCTGCGGCAGATGATGATCTTACCCGGCGCACATTGGTGGCGCCATTGACTGCCGTTTCAATCTGAAAGGTTACTAATTTTTCGACTTCTTCCGGAGCCATTCCATGCGCTTCGGTTAACACTACTACAGTTGGGGCAGTAAGATCAGGAAATACATCAACTTCCATTTTGGAGGCCGTGTAAATGCCCGCTATCAAAAGCAGCGCTGATGCCGCTATAATCATTAAGCGATTATTTAAGGAGTACTCTATAATTTTATTTAACATGATTTCCCTCTTTAATGTTCGTGCCCATGAGCAGGCATTTTACCTGACATTGTTGCTAATTTTATTTGGTAGGCTCCTTTAGTGACAACTCTTTCGCCTTCCTTTATTCCTGCTAATACCTGTACATTCATACCATCATTGACTCCGATTTTTAATTCACGCTTTTGGAATCCTTCGCCCGATGTTTGCACATAGGCAAAGTAATTTTCCTGTTCCTCTATGAGCGCCGAATAAGGAATTACTAAAGCATCTCTAATTACATTGGTTTTTAGAAGCACCTCTACGAATGAACCAGGAATGATTTCACCATTATTGTCAATCTCAAAGTTCACTGGAATATAATAAGCGTTATTGTCGGCACTTTTCCCATATGAAACGAGCTTGCCATTTAAGCTGTCAGTACTGTATATTTTACTGTCATTAGCAGTTATGAAATTCGCTGATGAAATACTATTGAGTTTTGAGAAATACTTTTGAGGCAATTCGGCTTTTAAAATAAGTTTGAGGTTTTGGAAAACGATGGCGATGGGTTGCCCGATTTCAACATGCTCTCCTTCGCTTATCATCACATTTTTTATATACCCTTGTATTGGCGACATGATTTTGTGTCCACCAGCAGTATAGTTTGTTTCAATAGTGTTAAAAGTGGTTTGAGCATTTTTGTATCGGAGTTGTATTTCCTGGAAATATTTTTGTGAAACGACATTGTCTTTCGCCAATTCTTTGGCTCTTTCAAAATCTATTTTGTTTTTTTCATAGTTATTTTTTGCTTCTTTGTATTTCGTGTCTAAATTACCTTCTGTTAAACCGGCTCCTGAAATTATAAATAATGTTTCGCCTGCATTTACAGCAGAACCAATCAGTTTTTTATTGTTTCCGAATGTTATGATACCTTTGCTTTTTGCTATTATAGTTGTCTCGTCTCCAGGTGCAGGCAAGACTTGTCCTGTGGTTTTGATGATTTCAGTAAATGGCTGTCTTTTTACTTCCCTATTGGCAAAATCTATCTTCCATGCCTGTTCTTTTAAATAAACAATTTCTTCGCCGATTGTTTGTTCTTGTTGATTTACCAGTGCAGTTTTTGTGTCAGGGTAAACAGTGATATTTGCTATTGTTATTTTGTCGGAAAATTCCTTAGTTTGAATGTCAAAGACCAACTGATATGTGCCAGGATTTTCAGGATTCAAAGCCAATCGAAAAATGCCTGGAGATGATGGTTCTTCGGCTTTATCAGTTAATTGTGTCTTGTTTCCGATCAGGCTAACTGTTACGGAACCTTCTGTTACTGCTTTGAAGTTTTCTCCTAATTGTGTAAAGTGGGCAGCGAACTTTGAGGTTTCCCCTACGATCAAAGGTTTAAACTCTACAAATAGTTCCGATTTGTCTGTGTAGAGAGTGTAAGCAAGCGGTTCAATCTCTACACTTGTATGTACTTCGTCTCCGTGCAAATGCCCGTGTTCTGCATCACCGTGTTTATGATTGTCGTCTTTACAGCCTGTTAATAATCCTGCAACGATAATGAATGAAATAATTGCTTTATACATATTCCCCCCCTATTTAATATCAGAAATCTTAACCCCGACGAGCCTTTCTATTTCTGTCATTGATGTAAAAAGATTGTTTAAAGCCTTTAAATATGAAACATTTGCGGTTACCAATGTTCGTTGGGCGTCTAATACTTCAAGGAAATCAAACTCACCATGTTCATATCCCTGTTTTGACATCTTCAAAGATTCTTCAGCCTGTGGGACTATAGTATTAATAAAAGAACGAACCAGTTCACGAGTTGAAGCGTACATAGAATAAGCATTGTCCAATTGAAGTAATAATTTGTTTCTAGCGGCGGCCTCATCATCTTTTGACTTGTGTGACAATTCTTTGGCCTCAATAATATTACCCTGATTTCTATTGAAAAAAGGTAAAGGAAGGCTTATTCCAGCTTGGATTGTATCGTCATCTGTTGCCGAAAGACGCTTATATCCTATAGATAAATCAATATCCGGGATCATTTTTCTTTTTGCCTCTTTGACCTTTAATAACGAAAGGTTGACAATACTTTTTTGCGCTTGTAAATCAGGATAATTTTTTAATAATAACTCCTCTAATTTTTCCAATTTAAGAAGCGGCACATCGGTAACAGGAATAGGAACAATCTTTTGTAAAGGAGTTCCTGTTGTCCCCATAACAGTTTGCAATCTTTTAGTTGCATTAAACATATTCCTTTCAGCCTCGACTACATTTGTTTTTGCGTTGGATAATTCAACTTCCGCCTTAAGAACTCCTAACTTTGATATATCACCAGCTTTAAACTTTTTGTCTGACAGGTTTTTCAAGCTCATTGCTATTTCAACGGTTTTTTTTGCAAGGTTTAATTCGTCCTGCGCTGTGAGAAGGTCAAAGAATGCCTTTTTCGTCTGTGCTGTAATATTCCAGATGGCGGTTTGTGCATCTAAACTTAGGATATTTTTTTCCTTTTTTGCCACATCTGTTCTTAGCCCTCTTTTGCCACCAATCTCTAATTTCTGTGATAATGAAACCATATTTTGGCTTTGATTTAACCCTATTTCTTCTGTGGGCATCTCTTCTGTTAAAAGATTAATCTCCGGATTTGGCATCAATTTAGCCTGTTTTATTTTTCCTTTGGCTGCTTCTACCTCATGTTTCTTTGACAAAATGATTGGGTTATTGTTTATAGCAATATTTACCGCATCTTCTATGGTTAAAGGGTACTCTTTATGTTGTAATTCCAAATCAGAAGCAATTACAAAGACGTGGCAAGAAGATACTATAAAAAACGTAAATATGTGATTTACAGTGTCTAATATTTTGCGGAAATTCATCTAATGACTCCTAATATGTAAATGTCGTAGGCGCTCTAGTTAAAACACCTTTTCTCTACGATAAATACCCGATGAATTTTTTTTTAAATTTAAAAAAAGTTGTGAGCATTTACTTCCCTTAAGAAAAATAGAGGTAAAAAATGACACTATTTTCCGAAAGAGAACAAATTTGCGAACAACGGGAAATGTGGTAATACGATTGGTTTAGATAAGATAGGTAGAATTGAGTTGATATAATCTAGTGGAATAATGTCGATCTGGAGGTAAATGGCGGAATATTTTTGAAGTAAACCAGGGAATTTGATTGTCCTGCCGAAGTGAAAAACATAGGTGTAAATGGTGTTTTAGGGGAAGATTGATATTTTGAGAAGCAGATGTGTTTACTGATAAATAATCGAAAGACAAAATATTCTTTGCGTCTCTATGTTCCGTTTCTCCTAATCCATGACCTCCTAATCTATGATCTCCATTAGTATGATGGACATGAACAGTATTATGTTCAAAATGAACTTCATGTTTATGTTCAAAAAGCTCACCCATTGTTGCATTTGACAGACAAAATGCAATGGCTACTAATATTAAGAGAAGTTTGGTTGGTCTTATTTTTATCATCAGGGATTTGAAGAATAAAACATTAAATATTTTCGAAAATCATATTAACTCATAATATATTGCAGTGTCAACAAATTTTCATAGATTAATTACATAATCGAATCTTGCCTATATAAAAGTTTGTTGACATAAAAGATGGTGTTGTTATAATAATAACATTATGTTACGTATGTAACATATATAAATTGTCTTTGTTCTGAGAAAGATGAAATAGCAGATGCCTAAGTTCCTGGTCTCTTGGGAGCTTGAATATGGCTTTGTAGTAAAAAAGCTGAGGCCTGAGGTTCAAAAGTGATACGATTTGAGTTTCCAGGTGAGGTTGATTTGGATTACGGTTTACCCTGGAATGCAGTGGATTTGTAAACAAATTAGAGACAGTGGAAGTAATGCATCACTCTTTATTACTGAATCAATGGACAAAAAGCGCAATGAAGAGATTATAAAAATGTTTCAAGAATCCTGTAAAAAGGAGTATGTTCCATTCACTGATCAGTACAGTGATATCGCTGGATTGATGATAATAAATCAAAGCCTCCGGAAATCCACGACCTTGGAAAAATCCAGGAGAATATAGCGTATGTCCGTGAGCGATGGGGAAAATCGGCAGTCCAGGAATTTGTGCTTCATGTAAAAGAATACCTAGAACACAGATTAAAAGAAAATCTTCAATATTTTGGGCTCTTCAAATGACCTATAAATTATTTTCACCTTTTGTTACCTTATGTACTATTGGCTTCTTTGCCAGGCTGAGCTATGCCATGGCAAGAACTCCCATACTACCTTTATTTGCCCTGTCTTTAGGCGCTAAACCGGAGGCAATAGGGTTCGTAGTCGGCGCGTCAACCATCACAGGCATCTTCTTCAAATTACCGGCAGGCACCCTTTCTGATATTTACGGTAGGTACAAAATGCTGCTTATGAGTATCCTGGTTTTTGCCTTAACCCCATTTGTCTATTATCTTGTCACTAATTACTGGCAATTAGTCGGTATTAGATTTTTTCACGGACTGGCGACTTCAATCTATGGCCCTGTGTCTATGGCAATGATCGCCGATACTGCCGGTGGACAAAAGGGCGAAAAACTTTCCTGGTTTTCTTCCATTACCATTATCGGAAACCTTGTTGGGGCTCCTTTAGGTGGGTATATCCTCCAATACCTCGGTACTAATGGGAGTCATACGCTATCCCATTTTCATATAGCCTATGGTATCTGCGGGCTTTTTGGCTTAATTTCTTTAGCCTTCACCTTGAAGGCACTCTCTTCGGGAAATCGAGAGATAAGGCAAAATAAAATATCTCTGATAGACACCTGGCGGAAGTTTTCCAAAGGCATAAAAGAGGTAATGAGCGATTATCGGGTAATCATCACCAGCAATATGGAAGGTATCCAAAATATATCGGTAGGCGCCTTAGAGGCATTCTTGCCTGTCTATGCAGTCACTGTTGCAGGTCTGAGTGCATTTCAAGCGGGGATTCTCTGGGGGGCACAGATTGTTACCACCATTCTGGCAAAACCAATCATGGGAAAAATCTCTGACCGATATGGAAGAAAACCGATTATTTTCTCCGGAATGTGGATATGTGCGATTCCTTTTGCCTGTATTCCACTGACACGTGATTTTTATCTTTTGTTATCTTTGGCTGCCGTTTTTGGCGTTGGTGAGGCCTTTGTGACTTCCTCTTCCGCGGCCATGGTAGCCGAATTTTGCAAGGAACAGCATTACGGTGCCGCAATGGGGATATTTGGCAGTCTCTTCGATATTGGTCATGCATCCGGACCCATTCTGGCGGGATTTCTGCTTGCACATCTCAGTTATCAATACTCTTTTCTCATTATTTCGACACTATTAATATTGGCCTCGTTTGTTTTCGTTCTAACGGTATTCGAGAGAAAAAGAACTATTTTTAAGTCTGGAGGCATAACATGAAAAATTTGTTTGTAATTATGAGTGGTTTTATCTTATGCTTTTATGCAGAATATGGATGGTGTGACGACCCCACGCATCTCATCTGGGAGTCTTCTTACACGAAAACTCCACCAGTTATTGATGGAAAGATGGAAGAAGTTTGGGAAAGGACTAAACCACTAACTGTCACAGTCAGAGAAGCAATAGGAGGTGATAATCCTGGACAGGTAGTACTTCGTGCCCTTAATACAGATGATACTCTTTTTGTAATGGCTCAATGGCCTGACGACACGAAAAGCGTTATGCGCGATCCGTATATCTGGAACGCAGAAAAGAAAGCCTATGATCGCCCATCGAAACCTGATGACCAGTTTGCCTTGGAATTCCCGATGACGGGGAAATTTGATATTCGAATGATAACTCTGTCTCACGAGTATATTGCCGATGTATGGCACTGGAAGGCCGGGCGCGGCAACCCTGTTGGTTGGGTAGATGATAAGCGACACATCATCAGTCAAAAACCAATTCAAAGTGGGGTTGAGTATTCGATGGGTGGACACGGAAATATCTATATAGCACGTATCATGGATGAAGGTACATCTTCTTACCACTTGAAGCCCAAACCTGCTGCATTTGAGGGTACTGTGGTAGATTCTTTCGAGCAACGCCAGGCTGGCGGCAGTTTGGCTGATGTACGTGGAAAGGGAATACATGACGCTAAGAACTGGACACTGGAGATGTCTCGTAAATTTAATACAGGTCACAACGATGATGCAGTAATTGATCCTTCTAAGGATAACATCTGTGCTATTGCTGTCCTTGATGATGAACTTTACTGGGAACATTCGGTTTCGTCTTTGATTACACTACGATTTGTCAGCAATGGAAAATAATTTATATGACTATTTATTTTGGAAAGTGAGGACATGTTACATGAAAATACTTCTTAAAACCGTTTCAGTTTGTTTATTAAGCACATCAATTTACAGCTATGCCCATGCTCAGCAAGGACAAAAAATTACCACTTCAGAAATTCTGGGGGAAAGAAAGGAATTTTATTTTGATGACAATAAAGTTAATGAATTGCCTGTTGGGTTTCAAAGTGCCTTTACAGGAAAGGGCGAACCAGGACGTTGGGTAGTTAAGAAGATTGAACATGCGCCTTCAGCCGACAATGTGGTAGAACAGACCAAACTGGATGAAACCGATTATCGTTTCCCCCTTCTGGTATTGGATGGCGTGTCCTATAAGGATTTCATGGCATTTGTGAGATTCAGGACTGAGAGTGGGAAGGTAGACCAGGCAGGTGGGCTGGTTTTCAGGTATAAAGACAACAACAACTATTATGTGCTTCGCGCCAATGCCTTAGAAAATAATGTCCGGCTCTATACGGTAATTAACGGGAACCGAAGACAAATTGGAGGGAAAAATACCAAAGTAACACCAAAGGAGTGGCATCTACTCAAGGTCATCTGCAAGGCGGACAAGATTCAGTGCTTTTTTGAAAACACAAAGGTCTTCGAAGTATCAGACGACACATTTGACAGCGGAAGTGTGGGACTCTGGACAAAGTCGGATTCGTATACCTACTTTGATGATCTGTTGATACAGGAATCAAAGTAAAGGTATCAATTTTTGTAACTGTTTAACCAAACATCACCTAGCTGTTAAACAGTTACTTGTATCTTTATAATTTATTTCAACAGGATAATATTTTATGCTGCACGGTCAGCTTTAACTACCCGCAGTTTACTGGCTACATAACGCAATGTTACACGTGGAAAAGTCCATTACTATAGTGGATGTTATGAATGAGTTTACATCCAAGTGTCATTGCAAGGGCAATAGCCCGAAGCGATCTCTAAGGTTTGGATTGCTTCGCTCCACTCGCAATGACAATTTTCATATTGCGTTTACTATAATAGCCTTATTTCTTCTGGCATGCCTTATTGCCCCTGCAAAGGTCTTTGCATTAAGGCCCTTTGTCACGACGGATGCAGATGTAGTCGAAACCAATTTGGTTGAGATCGAGTTGGGCATCTTTGGACTGCATACACAAAGGCATCCAGGAGCAGATGAGCTAACATTGGACATACCGGGCATTCGTTTCAATTATGGATTACCATGGGATAGTGAAATCGTATTGGAAACCGTGGGGGAGTTGATTGATAATGAATACAAAGGTGAGTTGGGCATAAAGGAAAAACAATTTGCCCATACCGCGGGTTTCTATAAGAAGGTCTGGTGGCGTGGAAGTGATTGGATACCCAATTTTGCAACAGAAACAGGCATTGTATTTCCCACAGAAAAAGACACCGCTGGATTGAACTTCGAGGGCACGGGTATCTTCTCGTGGTATCTCAACAACCTTACGTGCCATCTGACACTTGGCGGAGGCACTGAGAAAGAGCCCTTCGAGCAGAACAGACAAGGCCTCTTCATTTATGGCATTATATTAGACGTACCTCTACCTCAATATAAAAAACTCCATTTCGTATCAGAGTATAGCGGGGAAAAGATGGAAAGTGCTATATTAGACCATCAATTACTGGGTGGGTTCATGTGGGAAGGACCAAAAGAGATTGAGTATGACATTGCCGGATTTACAGGTTTGAATAGCGAGAGTATGGATTGGGGCATGACGATGGGTATTACATTTATTATCGGTAAAACAGTTTATCGCAGAGAACATTGATGGGTGTAATGGAGAATAACTTACTTTCATTTGAAGAGTATAAGATACTTGTCGAACAAGCCCCAATAATGATCTGGCGGTCAAATATTACAACTGCATGCGATTATTTCAACGAGAGGTGGCTTGTTTTTACTGGACGCACCATGGAACAGGAAATAGGAAATGGATGGGCAGAAGGGGTACACCCTGACGACTTCGACAAATGCCTTAAAATCTACTTAGACACTTTCCAAAAACGGGAAGTATTCGAGATGGAGTACCGTCTCCGCCGGCATGACGGCCGGTATCGATGGATATTCGACCGGGGAGTGCCGTTTAAAGGCCCCAATGGACAGTTTGCGGGTTACATAGGAAGCTGTATAGATGTGACAGAAAAAGTAGAGGCGCGAGAATACCTCCAGAAAATACACAGAAAACTGGAGTCGATTGTTAATGAGCGCACTGCCGAACTGCGGAGGAAACAAAAAGAATTGGAAGAACTGAATGAAGCCCTTGAAAAACAGGCGATTACCGACACACTGACCGAAGTTTATAACCGCCAGAAATTCCATGAAATGCTGATACAAGAGACAAAGGAATCCAGACGGTACAATACCCACCTCTCTCTCATTATGTTTGATATCGATCACTTTAAACTCGTCAATGATACGTACGGCCATCAGGCTGGAGATGCAGTCTTAAAAGAAACGGCAAGGTTGATAAGCGAAAACATCCGTGACGCAGACCTCCTTGCCAGATACGGAGGAGAGGAGTTTATGATTCTGGCTTCCCACACTGACAGAGAGAGCGCCTTTATGCTGGCAGTAAAATTAAGAGAAACAGTCAGAACGGCAAAATTCAACGGAGTGCAACACGTTACCTGTAGCTTTGGCGTGACGCAGTTTCACGGCAGAGACACCATAGACAGTTTTCTGAAACGGATAGATGATGCGCTCTACAAGGCAAAGAATAACGGGAGAGACAGGGTTGAGATGCTTTGAGGGTACTGGTAAAACAAAAAAGTGAGGTGTAATTATGAAGTTCATTGCTATTATATGCACAATTTTATTCATGTTAGTGAAAGTTTGCCATGCGGGAAATGAGGTAATCGTTTATACATCCGAAGACAAGATTTTCTCAGAACCTGTGCTTCAGGCATTCGAAAAGAAGACGGGAATAA
>ERZ1292630.3683-Hain-H41-02um-R3-3683-length-13295-cov-6_pt1 | contig 13295 bp, 7 predicted proteins | sample MGYA00564408_ERZ1292630 | MGnify/ENA primary metagenome ERZ1292630 (study PRJEB36523, sample SAMEA6512641) | groundwater metagenome | collected 2019-01-08 | study: AquaDiva: Metagenomics assemblies of 32 groundwater samples | reverse complement strand
TGGTACATGACATGGACAAACCCGCCAGCGGCCTAACACCATCAGGCGCACTGGTTTTACTAAAGAGCAAAGCGATGCAGAAATTAGTGCCTCAGTAATGGCCAGAAATTCAGCACAATTTAAGAGAGATGCGAATGTTTGATAATGGACTCGACCAATTGGCTGTCAACACCATCCGGACATTGTCGATCGACGCCGTGCAGACCGCTAATTCCGGTCACCCCGGCACCGCTATGGCGTTGGCGCCACTGGTCTATACCATTTGGAATCGTGTCATGGCGTTCGATCCTCAGGATCCGATCTGGCCCAATCGAGACCGGTTTGTGTTGTCGAACGGTCACGCTTCAATGCTGTTGTGGTCGGTGTTGCACCTGTCGGGGACGCGTGCAGTCAATGCGGATTACGAAAAATTAGGGCAACTTTCTGTGACGCTGGAGGATATTCGCCGTTTCCGCCAATTCGGTAGCAAGGCCCCTGGTCACCCTGAGTATCATTGGGTTTCTGGAGTAGAATCCACCACCGGTCCACTCGGGCAAGGCATAGCAACCAGTGTTGGTATGGCTATCGCTGAAAAGTGGCTTGCAAGCCGCTATAACAAACCAGCTTTGAACATTTTCGACTATAACATTTATGCCATCTGCAGTGATGGTTGCTTAATGGAAGGTGTGAGTTCGGAGGCAGCATCGTTGGCTGGGCATCTTGCGCTTGATAACCTGTGCTGGATTTATGATAACAATCACATCACGATTGAGGGCAGTACACAAATTACGTTTACGGAAGATGTGGCGGCGAGATTTCTCAGCTATCACTGGAATGTTCTACGTTTGAGTGAGGCAAACGATATCGAGCAGATCGATCAAGCCTTGCAGAAATTCCGGGAGACCAAAGGGAAGCCTACGCTGATCATTCTTGATAGTCACATTGGATACGGTTCGCCCAATCGGCATGACACGGCTGCAGCGCATGGCGAGCCGCTTGGTTTAGACGAAATCCGTTTAACTAAGCGTGCCTATGGTTGGCCTGAGGATGCGCAATTCCTGGTACCGGAAGGGGTGCGTGAGCACTTTGCTGCCGGTATTGGAAGACGTGGCGCAGCGGCTCGTCAAGTATGGATAAATTTACTCAATGATTATCGTAACAAGTATCCTGAATTTGCTACCGAAATTGATCAAATGCAGCATCGCGAATTGCCGGCCGAGTGGGATAACAACCTGCCGGTATTTCCGGAGGATCCAAAGGGGTTAGCAGGACGAGAAGCTTCCGGTAAAGTGCTAAACGTATTGGCGCAGAATATTCCTTGGCTGCTGGGTGGCGCTGCAGACCTAGGCCCATCAACCAAAACATTGTTGAATTATCTTGGTGCTGGCGATATTCAGGCTCAAACACCGGGGGGGAAGAATTTGCACTTCGGCATCCGAGAACACGCCATGTGCGCAATTGTGAACGGGCTTTCGTTATCCAAGTTACGGCCCTATGGTGCTACTTTCTTCATCTTCAGTGATTACGCGCGACCAGCCATTCGTTTATCGGCGTTGATGGAACTGCCAACTATATTTATATTCACTCATGATGCCATGGGCGATGGAGAGGATGGTCCGACGCATCAACCGATCGAACAGCTTGCTTCTTTGCGTGCCATTCCTGGTCTGACACTTCTGCGGCCAGGCGATGCTAATGAAGTGGTCGAGGCCTATCGCGTTATCCTACAATTGCGTCATCGTCCGGCAGTTCTGGTGCTTTCGCGTCAACCGCTTCCGACATTGAATCGGAATAAATATGCGCCCGCTTCGGGCGTAGCCAGCGGAGCTTATATACTGGCTGATACTCCGGGCGGCAAGCCCGATATAATACTTATCGCAACCGGCAGCGAAATCAGCCTTGCTGTACAAGCGCATGAAAAGCTCATTGCTGAAGGTATTCGCTCTCGTGTTGTATCCATGCCCTCATGGGATATCTTCGAGCATCAAACACAGGAATACCGTGACAGCGTATTGCCTCCGGCGGTGAAGTCACGGATCGCGATCGAGCAAGCGTCAACCTTCGGCTGGGAACGCTATGTGGGTGATAGTGGCCGCATCATTGGTATGCAGACTTTTGGTGCTTCAGCTCCCTTGAAAGAGCTACAGAAAGAATTCGGTTTCGAGCCTGAGCGGGTAGTGCTAATCGCAAAGGAATTACTGGAAAAAACAACAACTAGGTAGCAGTTGTCGCAGTTTCCCAGATTACTGATTTATTGGTATCTTGTACGAGGAATCTTATGCAAGCACCTTCTGCAAAATTCCCTCACCCTACTTGGGCTCACGCTGGCAAGGATATGGTCGGCACCAGCCTTGGATCTTCACGTCTTTGGTTTACCATTGCAAAAGGAATTGTTACCGAGGTTTATTATCCACGCATTGATATTCCCCAAATTCGTGATCTTGGTTTTATCATTGCCGATAAGCAGGGGTTCTGGGTAGAGCTCCGCCGTCTCGGTAACTATCGAATTAGCTTACCGAAGCCCTATGTGCCTGCTGTTGAGATTGTTCATAGCCACCCATGTTTTACCTTTACGTTACAAGTTTGTCCATCACAGCGGCGAGATGTACTCCTGCTACGTTACCGATTAGAAGGGGATGAGAGTCTACGGGCCTATGCGCTTTTGTCAGCACGCCTGGGTGGTGATGCGGAGAATAATTTCGCCTCCGTAGATAAGCACAATGGGCGTAGAGTACTTTGGGCGGAGCAGGGGCCTTTCGGGTTGGCGCTGATGGCGTGTCAAGATACAGGTGCCGGAGCTTTCGAGCGTTGTTCTGCCGGTTATCTTGAAACGAGTGACGGCTGGCAGGATTTCGATCGACATGGACGCATGACCTGGGAGTACGATCGTGCAGGCCCAGGTGCTGTCTCGCTGATGGGTGAATTGCCAAAACAGGCAACACTCGCGCTTGGTTTCGGAACAAGCAAAGAATCGGCGGCGACACTTGCAATGTCGAGCTTGACCGAAGATTTTTCAGAGGTTTGGGGTGCTCAATGTCGAGTCTGGGAAGCATGGCACAAGAATTGCCATCTTCTCGATTTACCGCATAACCTTCAGCGGATGCTTGCGCTTTCGGGGATGGTTCTCAAGGTTCACGGCGACCGCACTTATTGCGGTGCTACCGTAGCAAGCCTTGCCATACCATGGGGTGAGGACAGCCAAAGCCGCGGAGGATATCATTTGGTATGGTGTCGCGACCTCGTTGAAACCGCGGGCGCTATGGTTTCACTGGGAGCGCTTGACGATGCTCGCGACGTATTATGTTACTTGATTGCCACACAGCAGGCAGATGGTCACTGGTTCCAGAATCAGTGGCTTGGGGGCAATGCGCTCTGGCAAGGAATTCAGCTTGATGAAGCTGCCTTTCCCGTCCTTTTAGCTTCTGCATTGCATGAACGCGGTGCTCTAGGAAGTGTCTCGTGCAAGGATATGGTCAGGCGAGCGTTACGCTTTATCGCCCATGAAGGTCCGATAACCGGCCAAGACAGATGGGAGGAGGATTCTGGTGTTAATACCTTCACACTCGCAGTAGCTATTGCCGCGCTAGTTGACGGCAGCACTTTTCTGGATGGGGAAGCGAAAGAATTTGTACTGCTGCTTGCAGACAATTGGAATGCCTGCCTTGAGGAATGGACTTTTGTGACAGATACACCACTTGCCGAGAAGTTTGGCGTAGCGGGTTATTATATTCGCACTATGCCGAACGATGTGTTGATACATGCGGATGCCCAGGCCGAGCATGTTCTGATCAAAAACCGTGCACATGCCCCGGATTTGCCCGCCGAAGAACAGATCTCAACTGATTTTCTTCAACTTGTACGCTTCGGGTTGCGTCTGGCGAAGGATCCTCGCATTCTAGATAGCCTGAAAGCCATAGACCAGATTCTTAAAGTTGAAACGCCGAACGGTCCTGTGTGGCATCGCTATAACGGAGATGGCTATGGCGAACATGAAGATGGTAGCGGCTTCGACGGTACCGGGTTTGGACGGGGATGGCCGCTTCTGACAGGGGAACGAGGTCATTACGCGCTAATGGCAGGTGAAGATCCACTGCCTTACTTAGATACCATGGCGGCAATGACAGGTATTGGCGGCCTTCTTCCGGAACAGGTATGGGATGGCGCGCCCATCCCAGAACATCATCTGTATCCAGGCAAGCCGAGTGGCTCGGTTATGCCACTTGTTTGGGCGCATAGCGAATTTATCAAGCTGTGTTATAGCCGTGCGTCAGGCTATCCGATTGACCGGCCTAGTACTACCTGGAAACGTTATCAGGGAAAACGCCCTGAAATCACCCGTACGCTTTGGGGGCCGCGATATCATCCGCATCTCGTGCGTTCGGGTAACGAATTAACTGTTGCGTTGAGGACGCCAGCTCGTGTGCATTGGGGTATCAATGGATGGAAAGAAATACAAGACATAGATACCCGAGATACTGGACTGGATATCTATGTGGCAGATCTTCCGATCGCAGCGCTCAAGCCTGGCGAAACTGTCCAGTTTACCTTTTACTGGCCGGATAGAGAAATATGGGAAAACACTGAATATGAAGTTCTGGTCGTTGATGCTAGAAATAAATCGATGTAACTATCCAACGTAGCTTTCCTTAAGTCTTTCAGCAAATCAAGCAAATTATATTCAAGATGGAAATTCATGTGCAAAGCGCATCAGAGTTTACAATAAAAGCCAATCTTTCTTAATAAATCTTTTGATATATAAGTGCTTGCACTTACGTGTCTGCACGGATACTGTCTCCTATTATTCTCCAGTAGTATGTGAAAAGTCTTTAATACGAAAGGGGTATAAAAAAATGAGCGGCAAGACTTTTCAAATCACTTTCTGGTTGACCTGTTTCATAAATGGTTTTTTCTTATGGAGCGGCAATACATTCGCTACAGAAACAGAAAAGACAGATGAAACGAAGGCAAAAAAATTGATACTTTTCAATAAAAGTTCTAGCAATATTGCACAAGTTGCCGCGCCATATAATAAAGCACAATCTGGCCCATTCACTGCGCAGGAAACCGTAGGACGCACTCGATTTGACTTTGATAATTTAACTGGACTTATGGAAAACCATAAAACCCCACTTGCTGCGATGGCACCGGATTGGCTCAATGTGGCTGTTGAACATCGCACGCGCTATGACGTATTTGACAATGGTTTCACAAAAACTATTCCAGGTTTTAATGATCAGATTCATCAGCGGACAAGATTCTTGATGGAAATTAAGAATATCATCGATCCGCTTAAGTTCACGCTTGAATTGACTGATATGCGCTCCACGATGGCCAGTTTCGGGCAAGCTCATAACCCGAATTTCGCCGATCATTTTGACTTTACCCAAATGCACCTCGGCCTGCACGACAAAAATTTTCTGGGTACAGGCTATGCGGCGAAATTCGAAGTCGGTCGTTTCATGATGGACTTGGGTGAAGCGCGCTTGGTAGGCGGACATCGTTGGGGAACTCTCTCGCCCGCGTTCGACGGCTTGCATTTTATGCTCGGCAATACAGATGAAAAATGGAGTCTGCGCGTGTTTGGTTCCCGGCCGGTTCAACGGGTAACGACATCGTTAAACTGGAATACCCCCGAAACATACTTCTCCGGCGCTTATGTAACCAACCGCGATCTGCGCTGGGCTAACTTCGACGGTTATTTCTTGCAGTTAAACGAAAGCGATAATCTGAAGCAGCGGAACTTATCGACCCCCGGTTTCAGGCTGTTTGCCAAGCCTGCGAAAGGCATGATGGATTATGAAATTGAATCCATGTATCAATTTGGAGATACTCAAAATGAAAAAGTTTTTGCGCACCGTCATCATGGAGAAATTGGATACTCCTTCGATACGAAGATTTCTGGTACTAATATGCCCACTAGATTGATCTACTTATTTGATTATTCATCAGGAGATCGTGATCCTAACAAGAATTTTGATATTTTATATGCAAAACGTCGTGTAGAGTACGGGCCAACTGGGATGTTTGGGCCGTTTTTCCCCTCTAACTTAATTTCACCTGTAGGCTTTCGTGCAACCTTGTTACCTACACCTCAAGTCAGGCTTATGATGTCTCACCGTGCCTATTGGCTGGCCAATAAACATGGTGCTTATGTAGGCAGCGGCCTACAAGATGCAACTGGTCAAGCAGGCAGCTTTCTGGGGCACATGCTTGATGTCAGCGTAGGCTGGGATCCACAGTACAGTTATCTAAAGCGCGTGAGTTTTGATATAGGGTATAGTCATATTTTCAAGGGTGATTACTTTGATAAAGTCGGACCAGGTCTTTCCGCGGATACCAACTATGGATATACCATGGCTACCTTTAAATTTTAGCTTCTTAAGGCCTGAATATGACGACTTCTGTTAACAGCTTTTATAATCTAAACTGTTTTAAGAAGTCGTTAATAAATCTGCGAGAACAAAAAATATATACTTCAATACGCTCAAGCTAAAACTTGGTCAATCTGTATCTGCACCAATGTTGCTCATAATAAATTATTTCCATCATGTGCAACTTAGTGAAATATTAGTCATAAGCGCGAAGATTCCAATGAGTAAGCACCCATTCGTTCGCCTCCTTTGGCGTGCACTAGGCGCAGCCGTGGCAATTTCACTTGCACTATGGATTGCGGGACTATCTGAAAAATCGTTTCTTCTGGCTTCACTTGGAGGGTCCACTGTTTTCCTTTTTGGGCTTACCCGGGCTCCAGCTGCCCAGCCGCGTGCATTGTTTGGGGGGCATCTGAGTGGCGCATTTATCGGCATCGCCTGCTACCAAGCCTTCGGTGACTCCATTTCAGTCTATATTGCAGCCACAGTTCTTACATTTTGTTTCATGCTCATTACCCGTACTGTTCATCCGCCTGCCGGAGCCAATTCTATTATCATGATTGAAGCCAACGCCGGATGGTTGGTACTTTGGCAGCCAGTACTGCTAGGCGTTGGTAGCCTTTTCCTGGTAGCTATCGTCTGGAGTCGCCTTTACCCAGGGCTCGCCCATTATCCGGCATCACCCATGGAGCCATCGCCACCGAGTTTCGACTGGAGTGATTGATTTGTATGATATTGTGGCTAAGTATCTATGACATCTATTCAAGCAGAAACAATTTTATTGTTCGGTGAGGTACTGGCAGATATATTCGATGATCGGAAAGTGTTTGGGGGTGCGCCGTTCAATGTTGCACGCCACCTGCAAGCATTTGGACTGCATCCAGTACTGATAACACGCACTGGAAACGACGAACTTCGCCGTGATTTACTTGCGGTAATAAAAGACGCCGGCATGGATGATCGCGGTATACAACTTGATGTTTCTCGTCCAACTGGTCAAGTGATGGTGCATATGGAAGGGCGCGAACACCGCTTTGAAATTCTGCCGGAGCAGGCATATGACTACATACATGCTGGCATAACACATATGATTACTTTGGCAGTGCGTCCGCAACTGATCTATTTTGGCACCTTGGCCCAGCGCAGTGCAAAGTCCGCTCAGGCCTTGGGCGAATTGATCCGCAGCAGCAACGCCCCCCGTTTTTTGGATATTAATTTGCGTAAACCTTGGTATGACGTATCCACCTTAGAACGCTCTTTGAGACGCGCAAACTTGGTAAAATTAAATGAGGAAGAGTTGGATATACTAACATCGTTATTTCGGTTATCCGGTAAAAATCAAGTGCAAAATGCTGATGCGTTGGTCAGATGTTTTGGTTTGGACGGCGTTTTGGTTACATGTGGTGAACGAGGAGCTTGGCAGCTCGACAACGAGGGAAAGGCGGAAAGTGTCGAAGGATCTACATCTTTACGATCACTGGTGGATACGGTGGGTGCAGGGGACGGTTTTGCTTCTGTTTACATCTTAGGCTTATTGCGCGACTGGCCGCCTACGCTTACCTTGTCGCGTGCCAATGACTTTGCTGCTACTTTGTGCGAAATACGAGGAGCAATTCCAGATTCTGCGGATTTTTACGAACCGTTCATGAAGGATTGGAATATATGACGATGGAACTGATTAATAACGAAAACCCATTGTATATTTTGATGATCAGTCCGCACGGCTTGATCAGAGGGAATAACATGGAGTTGGGGCGAGATGCTGATACAGGCGGACAAACCACCTATGTGGTGGAGCTAGTACGTGCATTGGCACGCCATTGCGATGTTGGACAAGTTGATTTGTTGACGCGGCTGATCGATGATCCCGCAGTATCTCCGGATTATTCCCAGCCCATTGAAGAAGTTAGTAACGGCGCGCGTATTCTGCGCCTGCCTTTCGGTCCATCGCATTACATACGCAAGGAATTACTGTGGCCTCATCTCGATCAATTGGTGGATCGTAGCCTACATTTTTTGCGTCAGCAGGGGCGATTGCCAGATTTGATACATACACATTACGCCGACGCAGGGTATGTAGGGCAGCAATTATCACTGCTCCTTGGCATACCTCAGGTGCACACGGGGCACTCACTGGGGCGCCCTAAGCAGTCGCGCTTGTTGGCAAGTGGCCGGAAAAAGCATGCTATTGAACGTCAGTTCAATTTCGAACGCCGCATCGCAGTAGAAGAGGATTTGCTGGTAAGCGTTAATATGGTGGTTACCAGCACGCGGCAAGAGGTAACCGAACAGTATGGCATGTATCATAACCATGAACGCAGTCGCTTTGTCGTGATTCCGCCAGGGACCGACATTACGCGCTTCTCGCCGCCGGGACGTAGAACAATTAATCCTAATGTTATGCGAATGGTAGATAAATTTCTATCGGATCCAGCCAAGCCGATAATACTCGCAATTTGCCGCCCTTCCATTCACAAGAATCTGAAGGGTCTGATTGAAGCTTATGGAGGTAATCCTGAGCTACAGAAAATGGCCAATCTGGTTATCGTCTCTGGCAATCGTGACGACATTCGTGAACTGGATGAAGCCTCGCAGAAAGTACTGAGGGAGCTGTTGCTGGATATAGATCGTTATGATTTATGGGGGTGCGTAGCGATACCCAAACACCATGCTGCCGAAGATGTGCCGGAGCTATACCGTCTGGCTGTGCGCCGCCGCGGTGTATTTGTTAATCCGGCACTCACCGAACCATTTGGCTTGACCTTGATTGAAACCGCAGCGAGCGGTTTGCCCTTTGTAGCAACCGAAGATGGTGGGCCGCGGGATATTTTGGCGAATTGTTGTAATGGTTTGTTGGTGAATCCGTTGGATCCGGTTGCTATTGCTGCGGCATTATCCAACGTATTATCGGACAAGCAGCAATGGCGGACGTGGTCGAAGAATGGCGTCATAGGCGCACGCCGTCACTATAGTTGGGATGCTCACGTAAGCAAATATATGAAGGAAGTACGCAGACTGCTGCGCCGTGATCGCAAGCGCATGCGGCGTCAGATTTCATTCACCATGCAAGACGGCAAATCGCCCATGCCGCTGGCGCGAAGAGCCTTGGTCAGCGATATAGACAACACCTTGCTTGGGAACAGAGAAGGATTGCAACAGTTAATTAGCTGGCTAAAAAAACATGCAGGATCAGTTGTCTTCGGTGTCGCTACCGGACGCTCTCTGGAAAGTGCAGTGAAAGTTCTCAAGAATGCACGGGTTCCAATTCCGAATGTGCTAATCACCTCAGTTGGAAGCGAAATCAATTATGGTCCTAGGCTACAACCGGATGTCGGATGGGCCAACCGCATTGCCCATCTATGGCGACGTGATGCACTAGAACAAGTTTTGTCCGGCCTGCCGGGGTTGATACTTCAAACCGCTGAGAACCAGCGTAAATTCAAGCTAAGCTATAACGTGATATCAAAGAAGATGCCTTCACTGCAGGATTTATATCGATTGTTGCGGGAACATCGTTTGCATGCGCGACTTATCTATTCGCATGAAAAATTTTTAGACGTATTGCCGATACGTGCCTCCAAGGGGCATGCCATCCGTTATCTGGCTTATAAATGGGGGCTACCCCTAGAGAATTTTCTAGTGGTAGGTGACTCCGGTAATGACAAGGAGATGTTGCTCGGTGATACGCTAGGGATAGTGGTTGGTAACTACAGCCCGGAGCTTGAGCCGCTGCGTGACTTGGAGCAGATATATTTTTCTCAGGGTCACCAAGCTGACGGTATTCTGGAAGGGCTGGCGCACTATAACTGGCGAATTGAGCATAACAAATAATTCTAGGCGCATATATTTATGTATGAACAGATTTCACATTCTTTGCTCAATGACATTCTAGTTGAACTGAAGAAAAAAACTAAGCCGCAGAATCTGCAATTTTTTCATACTCGGCTGGGAGCAAATTTCTATGCCATTTACTCGTTATTCAATACGCTTTATGGGGAGCATCCAGATTCCAAGAAACATATTCTGCATCTGGTGGAAACGCTAATGCGTCAATATATCAGACGCCCCAGTCATCTTAAGAAAATTGATTTGGAGCGAGAAAAAGATCACAACTGGTTTCTAAATCAGAAATGGGTCGGCATGGCACTGTACTGCAACGGATACGCTGACAACCTGAAGGATATGTTGTCCAGATTGAATTATCTTCAAGAATTGGGAGTTAATCTAGTACACATCATGCCTATCTGCGATTGTCCCGAAGGCAAAAGTGATGGCGGATATGCCGTAAGAGATTTTTGCAAGATTGATAGCCGCTTCGGTACCTTCGAAGATTTTGATAAATTGGTTACTAACTTAAAAAAGCGAGACATGCTGCTGACATTGGATGTGGTCGTCAATCATACCTCCGATCAGCATGAATGGGCTAAGAAAGCACGAGAGGGCGATAAGGCATATCAAGATTATTACTTCATCTTTGATGACCGGTCGATTCCGGATATCTATGAAGAATCCATGCCGGAAGTATTTCCAGAAACTGCACCCGGAAACTTCACTTGGGATGAGGCGATGGGTAAATGGGTGATGACCGTGTTTAATCGCTATCAATGGGATTTAAACTACCGGAACCCAGCAGTTTTTATAGAGATGCTAGACATCATCTTGTTCTGGGCAAATCGAGGCGCGGATATTCTGCGGCTTGATGCGGTGGCATTTATGTGGAAGAAAATGGGCAGTTCTTGCCAGAATGAGCGCGAGGCGCACTTGATTTTGCAGTTGATGAAGGATTGCTGCCAAGTTACCGCTCCCGGTGTGCTATTTATCGCGGAAGCCATTGTTGCACCTACCGAGATAATCAAATACTTCGGTGAAGATGCCATCAATGCTAAAGAATGCGAGATCGCCTATAACGCGACTTTCATGGCGCTGCTATGGGATGCAGTGGCGACAAAAAAGGCAATACTGCTGAACAAAGGGATACAAAATATTCCTTCAAAACTTGAGCGGGCAACTTGGCTCAATTACGTGCGCTGTCATGATGATATTGGCTGGGGTTTCAGCGACGACGATATTGTCACTGCTGGGTATGAGCCGCAGTCGCATCGGCGCTTTTTAGTGGATTATTTTACCGGAAATTATGAGGGATCGCTTGCGACCGGACTTGCCTTCGGAAGAAATTCCCAGACCGGTGATGCGCGTATCTCCGGATCGCTGGCTTCACTCGCTGGACTCGAACGTGCGCTAAAAAATAACGACCCCGATGCCATTAATATGGCCATCAAAATTATTCTCCTATTACACGGAATGATTCTTTCGTTCGGCGGTATTCCAATGCTTTACTACGGAGATGCGATCGGAACACTAAATGATGATTCTTATCTTAATGATGAATCAAAAAACGACGACAGCCGCTGGATACACCGTCCGAAGATGAACTGGGAAAAAGCTATGCAAAGAACACAACCAGGAACAGTTGAGTACAGCATCTTCAATGCAGTAAAGAAAATGATTTCTATACGCAAGGAAATACCAGCTTTTGCAGATAGAAACAATCGCGAGTTATTGAACGTTGATAATCCCCATCTTTTTGTGTTTTTACGATTTGATCAAATCAATAGCAGCTCGCGCGTTTTGGTCATTGGAAACTTTAATGATGAGCCGCAATTTCTGGATCTATCACCTTTGCAACGCATGGGATTTTTTCAGTACGATTCAATCAAAAATTTGTGTAATGGAGAGTCTTTGCATGCAATGAATGGGAATCTAATGATTCCTGCACGGTCTTTTTACTGGCTGCAGGGATAATAGTTATTAAACACAGATTTCTATTTACAGTTGATCGCTATTGAATACCTTTATATCGAGCTGACTAAAAAGTCATAAATAGCTTATTGAATTAAATAATGGTTATATTTTGGCAGAATAGTGCACGTAAATATGTGAATTAACACCAAAAACCATGCACTATGATTCTGTATATCAGACAAAAGCAACAGCCCCTCGAAGGATTTGATACGCCGCCAAGGGCATGATTCTTGACCCCAATAATCGCTGGGTAAAACTGTGAGATTGCCCGTCGTGGGATGATTTGTCCGAGAGTTACGATAAGACGTTATGTTCAAGACTAGGCCACCCAACCAAAGATGCCACAATTGTGATTGGAGCGGCGACTATTATTTGCTACATAACCTTTCCTATAGATCCGGAACTATTTATTCGTGAATCTTTTTGCAGGTAAGCACTTGTACTGTATGTGTATAGAAAACACACAAAATCATGAATAATTCGCTCCGGAGCAATAATGCATCTTTATCATTAACGTGATCTGCAGTGCAATCTTTGCAAATAGCTGCTATTTTTATAAAAAAGATAAGCGACTTATTATTTAATTCCAGTGATTTCTTCCGCTTCAATCAACTCGAATTTGTTATCGCCGATATGTCTAAGTTTGACTTTATAGTACGTTCCCAATGCCTTTACCTGCTGGATGTCTAATGTTCCAGTTTCAGTTACAAAAACAGAGTTTTCGTTAAGATCCGTCGCTGCTGAAACTGCCAGTTCAAATTTGTCGTGTTCAAGACCACGATTAAAAACTATTGTAATCGGGGATGTCGCGATAGAAACAGAAGTATCGCTATTCGCTTTAGATTCGAATAATTTGAGCTGGATGCGATAGGCGCCGACACTGCCGCCTAACGCATTCGATGCATCAAAAATAGACATTTCCAGGTGTTCGTGCATTCCCCCATCGCTGCCAATTTCACCGATCACCGCGGGTGTATTACTCACACCGTCGGTTCGATACGAAATAGCATTGCCAAGCGCATCGGTAATTTCAATTCGTTCTCCGTTTGGCGCCGTCGTGCTCCATTCAGTGCCATTCCAGAATAGCAATTGACCGACAGGCTGGAAACGCAGCCAATTCCCTGGGGTGAATGCTCCTTTTAC
>ERZ1292630.3682-Hain-H41-02um-R3-3682-length-13296-cov-7_pt1 | contig 13296 bp, 12 predicted proteins | sample MGYA00564408_ERZ1292630 | MGnify/ENA primary metagenome ERZ1292630 (study PRJEB36523, sample SAMEA6512641) | groundwater metagenome | collected 2019-01-08 | study: AquaDiva: Metagenomics assemblies of 32 groundwater samples | reverse complement strand
CCTTCTTTGACCCTGATGCCGGGCATCCTGTGTATCGCCTCCTCACGTGGGTTTGGCGTGAAATGCAAGCTGCCCACGTAGGTGGGCAGCATTCGCCTAACGCTAAAGAAGATACCCCGAGGTCCTTGATTTGTCAAATACCTCGCAAACCATTGACAATGATCGCGTTGCGAAGCATCGACAGAAGCGCGATGGAGGCGGTTTCGGTGGTTAACCGGCTGGGACCAAGAGAGATCGGTCGAAAACCCGCCGCCCGGAGCGCCGCTTCTTCCCCCTCGTCGAAGTCTCCGGGCGGCCCAACGGCAACGGTTACGGCGGTTTGCGGTGCCTCACCCGGAAGCAGCAGATCGGCGTCCCCGGATGGGTCGGCCACGAACCGGTGGCCCTGTCGCGCCGCCTCGAGGGCTGTCTCCAGGCTCGCCGCGGTGCCGAGGACCGGGAGTCGCGATCGCAGCGACTGCTTCACGCCGGCGATCGCGATTCGCTCCAGCCGCTCCAGCTTCGCCGCGCCGAGTTCGTCGCGGCCGCTCCGCCGGCAGGCGGCGAAGAGGATGGAGGCCACGCCGAGCGGAACCGCGTGCTCGACGATCGTCTCCGCGGCGTGGATGTCGGGGAGCCCGACGAGGAGGTGAATCGCTGCGGCGATTTCTCCCACGCCCTCCACGCGCTCCACGATTTCGGCGCGAGCCTCGCCGTGGTGCTCTTCCAGGAGGCGGCAGCGATAGCGGGTTCCCGCGCCGTCTGTCGCCTCGAAGGGCGTGCCCGGCTCCGCGCGGAAGACCCGCAGGAGATGACGCGATTCATCGGGGTCGAGGGAGAGCCGGTTTCCCGCGATGCGCGAGGCGTCGGCCCAGAAGAGCGTGTCGGGACGGCGCGCGCCGCGCACTCGCCCCTCAGCGGCCGTCGTCCCCGGCTTCGGGGCGCCGAGGAGGAGGTGTCTTCGATTCGGGGAGCGCGTCGAGTTCGTGAAGGAGCTTCTTCGCCTTGTCGGAGAGCTTCGACGGCACGGCCACGACGAGCCGGACCAGGAGATCTCCCGTGCCCGACCGCTGCAGGCTCTTCATTCCCTTTCCGCGTAGGCGAAGGAGCTTTCCGCTCGGCGACCCTGCCGGAACGTCGATTGCCGCGCGGCCGCCGCCCAGGATCGGCACCTCGACCTTCCCGCCGAGCGCGGCTCGCGCCATGCTGATCGGAAACTCGACGATCAGGTCGTCGCCGTCCCGGAGAAAGAGTGGATGCTCCGACTCCTCGATGTGAGCGATGAGATCGCCGGCCGGCCCTCCGCGGGGGCCGACGTCACCCATGCCGGAGAGCGGCAGGTAGTTCCCGCTCGAGACGCCGGCGGGCACCTTGATCGAGATCTCCGACTGCTGGCGGACGCGCCCCTCGCCCAAACAGGTCGGGCAGGGGGAATCGATGATGCTTCCCTCTCCGCGGCAACGCTCGCAGGTCATCACGCTCATCACCTGTCCGAAGATGGAGCGCTGCATGGTGCGGACCTGGCCCGCGCCGCGACAGACCGCGCAGGTCTTCTTCCCCGAGCCGCTCTTCGCGCCGCTTCCGGTGCAGGTCGCGCAGGGGCGCATGTGGCGCACCTTGACGCGCTTCTCCACGCCGGTCGCGATCTCCTCCAGCGTGAGCCGAAGCCGCAGCTCCAGCGTGCTCCCTCGCCGCTCGCGGCCGCCGCGCCCCGGGGACTCCCCCTCGAACATGTCGCCGAAACCGCCGCCGAAACCGCCGACGTCGCGCATGAAGGCGCGGAGCGCGTCGGAGAGATCGAATCCCTGATGACCCTCGAAACCGCCGCCGCCGCTCGGCGCTCCCGCGGGCGCGTGTCCGAAGCGATCGAAGCGCGCGCGCTTCTCCTCGTCGCTGAGAACGTCGTACGCCTCGGCGACCTCCTTGAAGCGCTCCTCGGCCTGCTTGTCGCCGGGATTCTTGTCGGGGTGATACTGGAGCGCCAGCTTCCGATAGGCCTTCTTCATTTCCTCGGCGCTCGCCCCGCGCTCGACACCCAGAACCTCGTAGAAGTCGCGTTTCGCGCTCATAGGCCGCCGCCGGACTCGGGAGCGTCGGGGCCCGCGGCTCCGCGCGACGCGGGGGCGGCTGTCGGCTCCGACGCCGAATCGCCTTCCGCCGCGACGACGACCTTCGCGTGGCGCAGAACGCGGTCGCGATAGCGGTATCCGGGAATCGCGACCTCGACGATCGTGCCGGGCTCGGCGCCGGGAATCGGGAGCTGCGCGATGGCGTCGTGCAACTCCGGATCGAACCGCTCGCCCCGAGGACGAATCGGCTCGAGCCCCTCCTTACTCAGAATTTTCGCCAGGCGGTCGTGGACCAGCACGACGCCGGCGCGGAGCGGATCGTCCCCCGCGGGCAGCGCGCGGAGCGTCCGCTCGAAATCGTCGAGCACGGGGAGGAGTTCACGAAGGAACGGCTCCGCGGCGAAGCGGAGCGCCGACTCTGCTTCCTGCTTCCGCCGGCGGTTCACGTTTTGCAGCTCCGCGAGCGCGCGGAGCAATTCGTCCTCCCTGGCGCGGAGGCGGTTCAGTTCCGCCTGCGTGTCGCCGTCGGCATCCGCCGGAGCCGCGGCGGCGGACGTCTCGCCGGCCGCTCCGGGAGGCGGCATTCCCCCCTTCTCCTCGGGTGGCGCGCCCGGCGAGTCATGATGATGCTTCTTCTTCACGAGTCCCTCCTCGGCGCCAGCCGCGCTCCGACGTAGGAGAGGAGCGCGAAGACGCGGCGGTAGGGCATCCGCACGGGTCCCATCAGCCCGATCACCGCCCGCGACGGGCCGATGGCGACCGCCATACCGACGATGGAGCACGACTGGATGGCAGCCGGCGCGTGTTCGTGGCCGATCGATACCCGGGGCAGGTAGGCCGCTGCAAACGACTCGAGCGCGCGCGCCAGATGCTCGCGCTCGGCGAGCACGGTCACGAGCGGGCGAAGCCTGTCGGGCGTCTGGAACTCGGGTTGCGCCGCGATGTGCTCGGCGCCTCCGAGGCGAACCGCCGGCTGCTCCATGCCGGTGACGAGCCGCGCGGCGAGATGGAGCGCCGCCTCTAGTATTGCCGCGTGCTCCGGCCGGGCCTCCGTGCGCGCGCGGATCGCGAGCGCGTCGAGTCCTGCCGCGCCCGGGACCGGGAGCGAGGCGCGAACCCACGCCTCGGCGCCCCGAAGCGCGGTCGTCTCGACCGGCGCTTCGGGGCGCCAGGTGGTCGTCCCCAGCGGGCCCCCCTCGATACCGACGGCCACGAGAAGCTCTCCGCCCTCGAGTCCGACGAGTTCGAAGCGGTGAACCCGCGAGGAATCGCGGGGACGGACCGAGACGACCGCGAGCTGGCGGGCCGCGCGAGCGAGCGCCGGCGGCAGCCGTTCGTCGAGCGCTCCGGCGAGACTCGCGTCGTCGACCGCCTCGTCGAGCGCGCGGCGCGTGGCCGGCGTGAGCGATTCGGGACGCATGAGGTGATCGACGTAGTAGCGGTATCCATGCTCGGTCGGCACGCGGCCGGCCGACGTGTGCGGATGCGAGAGGAGGCCCAGTTCTTCCAGCTGCTGCATGGCGTTCCGGATCGTCGCCGGGGAGATGCTCAGATGATAGGCGGCGCGCACGTACTGGGAGCCGACCGGCTCGCCGCTGGAGACGTGGCTCTCCACGACAAACGTCAGAATGCGGCGGAGCCGCTCGTCCAGAATGTCGAGGGATGGCGGGGTCATGGAAGTCGCGTTCGGTCCTCGGGGTCGGGGGGAGCCGTCTGGCACTCGAAAGCCTACAGTGCTAATCGACGCCGACGCTATCAGGGGGGCCCGGGGGTGTCAAGCCGGGCCCCGCCGAAGGCCCCGTATCCGATTGCCGATGCGTCGGATTCGCTCGGCTTCGCGTCCCTCCCCCCATCCGGACGAAGAGCTCGGAGGCAATCTCGTGGGAGGTGAGGAGGCCGCGCGCCGTGGGCCGAACCCGACCGGGCGGATCGACCCGCAGCGCGCCGGCCTCGACACCCCAGGCCACCCATCCGTCCACCGTCTCGCCGGCCAGCGCGCGGAGCCGCTCGATCCGCATCCCGCGATCGCGTCGGAGCGCCAGGAACACCTCTTCCTCGGCGGCGGCCTGCGAATCGAGCGTGACGACGTCGTCGCGAGGCACCCCTTCCGCCTCGACGCGCTCCAGGTATCGCCGCGTGTCGTGCTCGTTCGCCCAGCGTCGCGTTCCGTCGAAGGAGTGTGCGCCGGGACCGAGGCCGAGGTAGGGGCGGCGCATCCAGTACCCCTCGTTGTGGCGCGATTCGGAACCGGGGAGCGCGTAGTTCGAGACCTCGTAGTGCCGGAATCCGCGCGGGAGAAGGAGCGAGTCGAGGAGCGCGTAGCGATCCGCGGCCGCGTCGTCGTCCGGCGGCACCAGCGCGCCGCGCGCCACCTTCGCCTCGAACGGCGTGTTCGGCTCCACCTGGAGGCTGTAGGCCGAGAGATGCGTCGCGCCCCGCTCCACGATCGCCTCCACGCCGCGCGCGATTCCCTCCGTCGTCTCTCCCGGCACCGCCACGATGAAATCGGCCGAGATCCTCGAGAAACCGGCGCGGCGGGCGCGGTCGATCGCGTCGAGCGACTTCTCCGCGCTGTGGATCCGTCCGAGCGACTTCAGCACCGGCGCCTCCAGTGACTGTACGCCGAGGCTCAGCCGTCCCACGCCGGCCTCGAGGAGGAGTGCCAGCTTCTCGTCGGTCAGCCCCTCGGGATTCGCCTCGACCGTCCACTCGCGGACGGCGGAGCGATCGAACGACGCGCGGAGCCAGGCGAGGAATCGGCGCAGTGTCCGCTCGTCGAGCGCCGTGGGCGTGCCGCCGCCGACGTAGATCGTGACCGGGCGGGACCACGGTCCGTCCACCGCGCGCGCCGCCGCCAGCTCCCGATCGAGCGCCGCCAGAAACCGCTCAGGCTCGGCGTGATGGAGCGGCGCGGTCGCGAACGCGCAGTAGGGGCAGATGCTCCGGCAGTAGGGGATGTGGATGTAGAGGCCGAATTTCATGACGCGCTCCGCGCGCGGGAGGTCAGCGGACCGGATGGAGGAGCCGGCCCGGACGCGGCATCCGGCGGTCGGCGTCCCACGACCAGTAGAGGATCATCGCCTGCCCCTTCACGAGGGTCCGCGGCAATCCGCCCCAGAAGCGGCTGTCGAGGCTGTTGTCCCGATTGTCCCCCATCATGAAGAGCTGACCCTGCGGGACCACGTACGGGCCGAAGTTGTCGCGGGGACTCGTCTCTCGCGGGAAGACGCGCGGGTCCTTGTGGACCACGTGCGACTCCTCCTGCGCCTGCCCGTCCACGTAGAGGACCTTGTCGCGTAGCTCCACCGTCTGGCCCCCCAGCGCGACGCAGCGCTTGATGAAGTCGCGCTCCGGGGCGTCGGGAAAGCGGAAGACGATCACGTCGCCCGGCTTCGGTTCGCGGATCGCCGGGAAGCGGTGGTAGACGAGCTGGTGCCCCGCCACGCCGATGTCGATCTCCGAGCCGTAGACCATCTTGTTCACGAAGAGGAAATCGCCGATCTGAAGCGTCTCCTCCATGCTGCTCGTGGGGATCCGGAAGGCCTGGATGACGAGGCCGCGGATGACGATGGTGAGAACCACCGCCAGAACGAGCGCCTCGAGGTACTCGCGGAAGGCCGACTTGGCCCGGGAGCGCACACGGGTCGTCGCGGCTGCGGCTTCGGCCATGCTCGTGCGTCGCGGACGGCGAGCGCCGCCCTAGCGCTCCACCTTCAGGACGGCCAGGAACGCCTCCTGGGGGATGCGGACGGTACCGACCTGCTTCATCCGCTTCTTTCCCTCTTTCTGCTTTTCCAGGAGTTTCCGCTTCCTGCTGATATCTCCGCCGTAGCACTTCGCGATGACGTTCTTCCGCAAGGCGGAGATCGTCTCGCGCGCCACGACCTGGTTTCCGATGGTCGCCTGGATGGCGATCGGGAACATCTGGCGCGGGATGAGTTCCTTCAGCTTCGAGGCGATCGTGCGGCCCCAGTCGTGCGACTTCTCTCGGTGGACGATCATCGAGAGGGCGTCCACCGGATCGCCGTTCAGGAGAAGATCCATCTTCACGAGCTCGGCACGCTTGAACCCGGCCAGTTCGTAATCGAGCGAGGCGTAGCCGCGGCTGATCGATTTGAGCCGGTCGTAGAAATCGAGCACGATCTCGGCGAGCGGAATCTCGTACCCCAGGTGCGCTCGCTCGGGACTCGGGTATTCCATGCCGGTGAACACGCCGCGCCGGTCCTGGACGAGCTGCATGATGTTCCCGACGTACTCGGTGGGGACCACGATCTGCACCCTCACGTACGGCTCTTCGATCGTCTCGATGAGGTTCGCGGGCGGCATGAGGGCCGGGTTGTCCACCATCAGGAGATCGCCGTTCGTCTTCAGCACGTGATACTCCACGCTGGGGACCGTGGCGATGAGATCGAGGCCGTATTCGCGCGTCAGGCGCTCCTGCACGATTTCGAGATGGAGGAGCCCCAGGAATCCGCACCGGAAGCCGAAACCGAGCGCGAGCGATGTTTCCGGCTCGTAGGTCAGCGACGCGTCGTTGAGTTGCAGCTTCTCCAGCGATTCCTTCAGGTCCTCGTACGACTCGGCCTCGATCGGATAGAGCCCCGAGAAGACCATCGGCTTCACCGGCCGGTAGCCGGGGAGCGCCTCGGGCGCGAGATCCTCGGCCGAGGTGATCGTATCGCCCACGCGCGCGTCCGACACGACCTTCACGTTGGCGATCACGTAGCCGACGTCGCCCGAAACGAGTTCCTCGTGGGCCTCGTATCCCAGCCGGAGGACACCCACCTCGAGCACCTCGTAGCTCCGGTCGGTCGAGTGAAACCGGATATGGTCCCCGGCGCGGATCTTTCCGCGCATGAGCCGGACGTAGACGATGACGCCCCGGTACTGGTCGAAGACCGAATCGAAGATGAGCGCCTGAAGGGTGCCGTCCCCCTTGTCGGGAGGCGGAGGGATGCGGGCCACGATCGCCTCGAGCACGGCGGCCACGTTTTTCCCCTCCTTCGCCGATACGCGCACGCAGTCCTCGGGCTCGCCGTGAAGGAGCTGCGCCGTCTCGAGGGAGACCTCGTCCGGCATGGCGGCCGGAAGATCGACCTTGTTGATCACCGGCACGATGGTCAGCTTCTGCTCGAGCGCGAGGTAGAGGTTGGAGATCGTCTGAGCCTCCACGCCCTGGGAGGCGTCCACCACCAGGATGGCGCCCTCACACGCGGCGAGGCTTCGCGAGACCTCGTAGGTGAAGTCGACGTGGCCGGGCGTATCGATGAGGTTCAGCGTGTAGTCCTCGCCGTTCGCCGCGCGGTAGCGCATGGCGATGGCGTGGGACTTGATGGTGATCCCCTTCTCGCGCTCCAGGTCCATGCTGTCGAGGACCTGCGCCTTCATCTTCGACTTGGGAATGGTGTCGGTCAGCTCGAGCAGACGGTCCGCGAGCGTCGACTTCCCATGGTCGATATGGGCGATGATGCAAAAGTTTCGGATGTGGTCTCGATGGCTCATTCGTGGTGGCTCAAAATCTCACGTGTAGGGAAAGGCTGAGGCGCGGGGCGCCCCGGGAGCCCGACCGCTCGTCGGCCGGTCCGAACTCCGCGTCGAAGTTGAGAAGGTGGGCATCCACGTACGCGTCGGCCATCTGGAGCAGATGCGCGGCGGCGGTCCACCAAATCCAGTCGATCTTCCGATTGCGATGCGTCAGCTCATCCGCCACGGCGGCATCGTACTCCGGCGTGTCCGCGATCGTGGCGGCCTGCCGGTCGATCGCGTCGTTCTGCCGCTGGAGTTCCTGGAAGATCTTGTAGGTCAGGAACCCCTCGCCCGCGACGACGACGACGGCTTTGAGCGGCTGTCGATTGTACACCTGTCCCCACCCCGGAACGATCGCTGATCGCGCCATGACCAGGAATGGCTTCACGTCACGGAGCGTCGAGTCGCGGAAAGTCGAGTCGCGAAGGGTCGAGTCGCGGAGGGCGGGCGCCGCGGACGGGTCCGCGGCGGCGGGTTTCACGAAGGCCGTGTCCGCGGCGGCCGGCTCGGCCCGCCCGGGAACCGCGAACGCCAGGGCCGCGGCGGCCAGCGCCACGAGCGCGAGCGTCCGCCGGGCGCGCCGATAAGCGCTTCGAGACGAAACGGGCCGTCGCGAGGAAGAGGAGGAACGCCGCGCCGACGACGTAGATCGCGAGAACCGCGCCTTGGGCGACTCCGGGAGCGAGGGCGGCATGGCGGAGGAGGTAGTCGAATCCTTGCCCCAGCGCGACGACGAGCGCCGCGAGGAGCACGAGCGCCCAGCGCCTCCAGAGCGCGATGGCGGCGATGGCGGCCACGAGGGCCACGACGAGCGGGTCATGCCAATCGAGCGCGAGCCACCGGCCGATCAGATCCGGCATGGCCGCGCCGCCCGGTGCCGCGATGGCGGGAACGTGTGGGAATCGAACCCACCTCGGACGGCGGAGCCGCCCGACAGAAGGATTTGAAGTCCTCGGAGAACACCAGATCCCATCCGTCCCCGCGCGAATCGCCGCGTCACGCCAACACCCGGAGCGGGCGCCCCCGGTGGGGCGTCACCTCGCCGATGACCGCCGCGCGGACGCGCGCCCGCGCCAGCCGCTTCAGAAACGCGTTCATCCGCGACGGCGCGATCGTCACCAGGAGACCGCCCGACGTCTGCGGGTCCGCGAAGAGTCGCCTCGTCGCCTCGCTCACGCTCTCGTCCCATTCCGTCTCGTCGTTCACATAGTCGAGATTCGATTGAAGTCCCTTCGCCCAGACGCCTTGCGCCACGAACGCGGCCGCCGCGTCGAGCACCGGCACCGCCCGGCTCCAGACGCGGATCGTCTTTCGGCTGGCGCGCGCGACGTTCAGGGCGTGACCCAGAAGGCCGAAGCCCGTCACGTCGGTCGCGGCGCTGGCTCCCGCGGCCGTCATCGCCGCCGCGGCGTCGCGATTGAGCGTCGTCATCTGACGCGTCAGGAGCTTCAGCGCCGCGGGCGGAAGGAGCCGCCGCTTGAGCGCGGTCGCCAGGATTCCGGTCCCGAGCGGCTTCGTCAAGACCACCAGGTCGCCCGCCTTGGCCCCGGCGTTGCTGACGACGCGCCGCGGCTCCACCGTCCCGGTGACCGCGAAACCGAACTTGATCTCCGGGTCGCGCACCGTGTGGCCGCCCAGGAGCGAAACCTTCGCCTCGCGAAGCATGGCCGCACCGCCGCGGAGCATCTCGCGAAGGATCGTGGGATCCTCCTTCTCCGGGAAGCAGACGATCGAGAGCGCCATCAGCGGCGTCCCGCCCATGGCGTAGACGTCGCTCACGGCGTTCGCCGCGGCGATCCGTCCGTAGTCGTAGGGATCGTTCACGACCGGCGTGATGAAGTCCACGGTCTGCACGAGCGCCAGGCGTGGCGAGATCTTGTAGACGCCGGCGTCGTCCCACGTTTCGGGGCCGATCAGCACCTTGGAGCCGCGCGGCGGGCGCGGGAGCGATCGAAGCACGTTCTTAAGGTCCTCCGGACCCAGCTTGGCCGCTCAGCCCGCGCAGGAAGCCTGTTCGGTCAGGCGGAAGACGTCGCGCCGGGTGTGGTTCACGGCCGGAAGGCCCAGGCTTCGATCTCCACGAGGCAGTTGAGCGGGAGCCCCTTCGCCGCGATCGTCGTGCGGGCGGGCTTGTGGTCGCCGAACCATCGGGCGTAGACCTCGTTCATGATCGCGAAATCGGCCATGTCAGACAGGAACACCGTCGTCTTGACGACGTCGGAGAGGTCGGCTCCGCCGGCCTGGAGTACGGCACGCACGTTCTGCAGCACCCGATCGGTCTGGGCGGGAACGCCTCCCGCCACCAGCACGCCGGTGGCGGGATCGATGCCGGTCTGGCCCGAGGTGATCACCCAGGTGCCCGGGCCGGCGACGACGCGACCGGGAGCGTACGGTCCGATGGGGGCCGGAGCGCCGGGCGCCGCGATCGGCGTGGAGCCGAAACGGCCGCTCATTCGACCGTCACGCTCTTGGCGAGATTTCGAGGCTGATCGACGTCGCATCCGCGCTCCACCGCGATGTAGTACGAGAGGAGTTGGAGCGGAACCACGGAGAGCAGCGGCGTAAGCGGCCCCATCGTGCGTGGAATGTAGAGCACGTGGTCGGCCTTCTGCGCGACGTGCGTGTCGCCCTCGGTCGCCACGGCGATGATCTTTCCCTTCCGCGCGCGAACCTCCTCCATGTTGCTCAAAACCTTCTCGTAGGCGGAGTCCTGCGTGCAGATGAAGACGACCGGCATGTTCTCGTCGATGAGGGCGATCGGGCCGTGCTTCATCTCGGCCGCCGGATAGCCCTCGGCATGGATGTAGGAGATCTCCTTCAGCTTGAGCGCTCCCTCCAGCGCGACCGGGAAGTTCACGCCGCGGCCGAGATAGAGGAAATTGTTGTGGTGCGCGTTCGCGAGCGCGATCTCGCGGATCCGTTCGTGACCGGCCAGGATTTGCTCCACCTTACCCGGGAGCGACTCCATCTCCCGCGCCAGCCGGGCACCGAGTTCCGGCGAGAGCTCGCCGAGGCGCCCGAGATAGAGCGTGAGGAGCATGAGGGCCGCGACCTGCGACGTGAACGCCTTCGTCGAGGCGACGCCGATCTCGGGGCCCGCGTGGATGTAGACGCCGCCGTCCGACTCGCGCGCGATCGTGGAGCCGACGGCGTTGCAGACACCGAGCACGCGCGCTCCCTTCCGCTTCGCCTCGCGCATCGCCGCCAGCGTGTCGGCCGTCTCGCCCGACTGGCTGATGGCGATCACGACGGTTCCCGACTCTAAGATTGGGTTTCGGTAGCGGAACTCCGACGCGTATTCGACCTCGACCGGGATGCGGGCGAGCTCCTCGATGAGGTACTCCCCGATGAGGCCCGAGTGCCACGACGTGCCGCAGGCGGTGATGATGACCCGGTTGATGGCGCGGAGCTCGGGGATGCTCATGTTGAGCCCGCCGAGGCGCGCGGTCCCCTCGCCCACCAGGAGCCGGCCGCGCAGCGTGTTCCGGAGCGAGGTCGGCTGCTCGAAGATCTCCTTCAGCATGAAGTGCGGGAATCCCGCCTTCTCGATCGTCGCAAGGTCCCAGTCCACCGTCTCGACCTTCTTCGACACCGCTTCCTGACGGAGATTGCTGGTATGGATCCCCTCGGGGGTCAGCACGACCATCTCCTCGTCGTCCAGATAGACGACCTGGTTCGTGTGGCGAATGATCGCCGAGACGTCGGAGGCGAGGATGTACTCGTCGTTGTCGCAGATGCCGACGACCAGCGGGCTGCCGTGGCGGGCGCCGACGATCTTGCGCGGCTCGTCGCTGGAGATCACCGCGATGCCGTAGGTGCCCGTCAGATGACGGAGCGCCGAGGACACGGCCGCCTCCAGATTCCCGTCGTAGAACTTCTCGATCAAGTGGGCGATCACCTCGGAATCGGTGTCCGTGGTGAAGCGGTGCCCTTCCTGCTGGAGCTTCGTCTTGATGGTGGAGTAGTTCTCGATGATGCCGTTGTGGACGACGGCGATCTTCCCCGTGCAGTCGGTATGGGGGTGGGCGTTCACCGTGTTCGGCTCGCCGTGCGTGGCCCAGCGGGTGTGCGCGATGCCGAGCGTCCCGAGCGGGCGCGAGGATGCGATCTTCTTCTCGAGTTCGCTGATCTTCCCGGCCGCCTTCTCGATCTTCAGGCCGCTGCCGTTCATGATGGCGACGCCCGCCGAGTCGTAGCCGCGGTACTCGAGGCGGCGCAGGCCCTCCAGAAGAATCGGGAGCGACTGCTGCTTCCCGACGTAGCCGACGATGCCGCACATGCTGGTACCTCCTTTAGGCCGAGATGCCCGCGGACTGCGAGCGCGTCGCCGCATCGACAGCGAGCGCCGCGAGCGCCTCCGCACGGGTATCCGTCGGCGCCTCGGCGATGATGCGGACGACCGGTTCCGTCCCCGAGGCGCGGACCTGTACCCATTGATCTTTCCAGATGAACTTCTCTCCGTCCAGTCGGTTCCGCGTCCCGTCCGGAAACGCCTGCTGGAGCGCCGAGCCGAGCGACTCCGGCGCCGTGATCCTCAGATCGAGTTTCCGCTTCACCATGACCAGCGGCGGGAGCTCGGCCACCCGCTCGGAAAGGGGCCGCGCGTCGAGCGAGAACCAGTCGAGCGCGATCGCCGCGGCCAGGAGCCCGTCGCGGGTCGCGTGGAGTTCGGGATAGATGACGCCGCCGTTCCCCTCGCCGCCGATCACGCCGCCGCGCGCCATCAGAAGTTCCGCCACGTGCGCCTCGCCGACGCGCGAGCGCTCCACCGTGGCGCCGTAGCGCTGGGCGATGAACTCCACTCCCATCGACGTCGACACGTTTACCACCACCAGGCCGGCGCGGCGCCGCAGCGCCCAGTCGACGGCGATCTGAAGCGTCCGCTCTTCGCCGATCGGTTCCCCGCGCTCGTCCACGATCGCCAGGCGATCGGCGTCGGGATCGTTCGCGAAGCCGATCGCCGCGCCGGAACGGCGAACCGCCGCCCCCAAGTCCTTCAAGTTTTCGGGAAGCGGTTCGGGAACGCGCGGGAAGTTGCCGTCGGGCACGCAATGGATCCGCTCCAGCGTGCAGCCGAGTTCCTGGAGCAGCGCCGGCGTCGCCTCCGATCCGGCGCCGTTCACGCAGTCGATCGCGACGCGGAAGCCGCGCGAACGGATCCGGGAAAGGTCGAGGCCGGGGAGCGCGAGGATCGCCTCGCGATGCCGCCGGATGGCGTCGTCGTCGTCGCGCGCGCCTCCGACGTGCTCGTGCGTGACCCACGCCGGCATCCCCTCGCGGGCGCGCCGGACGACTTCCTCGGATTGGGCCGGCGCCAGAAAGGTGCCGCCCGGTCCGAAGAGCTTGAGCGCGTTCCAGGGGGCCGGATTGTGGCTCGCGGTGATGGCGAGTCCCCCCGCCGCGCCGTGGTGGCGGATGGCGTAGAGAATCGTGGGGGTCGGGGCGATGCCGACGTCGATCACCTCGCGGCCAATCGCCATGAGGGCGGCCTGCGCGGCCCGCGAGACCCAGGCGCCGCTGGGGCGCGAATCGCGTCCCACGACGACCGGACCGGGGCCGAGAAGAGCGCCGTGGGCGCCAGCCACGCGGAGAATCACGTCGGGGGTCAGGCGCTCGCCCACGATGCCGCGAACGCCCGATGCGCTGATCATCAGCCCGTCGAGGGGGTCGATTCGTTTCGTCATTGGGATTCTTTCGGAGGGTGTCACGGGCCGCTGGAACA
>ERZ1292630.1167-Hain-H41-02um-R3-1167-length-26386-cov-6_pt3 | contig 13299 bp, 11 predicted proteins | sample MGYA00564408_ERZ1292630 | MGnify/ENA primary metagenome ERZ1292630 (study PRJEB36523, sample SAMEA6512641) | groundwater metagenome | collected 2019-01-08 | study: AquaDiva: Metagenomics assemblies of 32 groundwater samples | reverse complement strand
CCACCAGGGCGCTGATCTGCTCCCCCTCCTTGAAGCCCTGGGTCATGACGCTGAAAGAGATCGTTCGATCGCTGAAGATCTTGAATGTCTGAATCCGAATAGTCACCGTGCCGCTATTCTTTCGCGGGGGCTTGCTCCAGCGTCCGAACACAATGGGAAGAGGCTCCGTCTGCCCAAGCCCCCCATCCCAGTTTAGAACGGCGGCATTCGCCCCCCACGTTGGCAGGCACGCCATCAAGGTCGCGGTCATAATAATGCAGCGCACGCCGTCATTTTAGCTTATGACGCGCGCCTACAGCATTCATCCCAGCCCCGCCTCATCCTGCGCCGGTTCGTTGTCACCCGGATATTGATTATTTTATCAAGACCGGGTTTGTTCTCCAGGGGCCCTTTGGCCTCATTATACGGGGAGACGTCGCGTTCCGGACTTTAGGCCCTTGATCGAGGGTTGGTCGGCAAAAATTGAAAATCCGGCTCGGCGGTTTTCCACCAATCGGACCAGTTCTTAGCCCACGCCGTCCGGGTTTCCAAGCATTTGACTTCGGGGAGCTGATAGCTGGGGAGAATGCGTTCGGGCGTGCTCGGTGTGACGGGCTCCTCGGGGACGATGCCGCCGCTGAAGTCGACGCACGACTCCCAATCTTGGCCCTTGGCCGTTCGGCCCGTGAGCGCGCCAAGCGAGGACGCCGCCGATCCTGCCACGAACAGCTGCGGGTCGGTCAAAAGACCGATCAGGATCGGGATCATCTCCTTGCGTCGAAAGGAGCGCGCGTTGACGGCGGCGACGTCGCGAACGGAATCGCTTCGGTCCGCGGCCATGGGAGCGATCAGCTTGACCGCCGCGTTCCGGTCGATGTCGGCGACGGTTTGAAACGCCAGGATCTTGTTGGACGGGCTCTCATCGTAATTTTTAACGAGACCGCCTAAGGCGGGGACCGCCGCAGGGTCCTTGATCATGCCCAAAACCGTGACGATTCTGCTGCGCACTACGGGCGAGCGACGGGACAGCCCCTTGATGAGGTCGGACACCGCGGCCGAGCCCATGAAGTTGAGTTTCCCGATGGCGCAATACGCCTGAGGCGAATCAAGGGCGTCGATGAGCGCGGTCGCGGATTGTTTTTTACGCGTGTCGCACAGGGACTTGGCTTTTTGCGAGGAGGAGTCGGAGAGTTTGGCAAGAATCGCTTGATAGCCCGATTCGGCCGAAGCCCAATCGTCGCAGCGGGCTCCCGTTGCGAGAACGGACGCCGTCAGGCCGACAATCAATGTGCTGGCGATGCCATGCTTGGTTATCATCATTTTCCTCCCAGACGCCTTGGTATAGGATAACCCGCCGGGAGGGAAAATGTTTAGGACAATAGTCCTAGGACATCTGGGCCTCCGGTTATTTCGACTGCGCCGGAGCCGCCATCAAGGCGAGCGCCGTGCGGGCCCGCTGCGCGGCGGCCCCCAGGAGAGCGGATTCATCGCGAAGCGCGAGCGCGGCGAAAGCCCCCTGCCAGGGCAGCCAGCCCGCCCGGCTCAAGACGAGATCCGCCTTGGCCCGAGCCGCATCCAAGGCGTCGGCGGTCGCGCTCAACGCCTCGAGGCGTCCCTCCGGCTTGGCGGCGGGAGAAAGTTTCAACCAGGACGAATCGAGGTTTCCGGCCAGGCCAAAATGCGTGGAGAGAGGGCGAACCTCGTCTTCATCCAGGCTCGTTTCGGTAAACGAGGTGTGAGCGGTGCGACGAGGCGCGCGCGAGGAATACGGAATGAGGATATAATCAACGCGTTGATCGCCGAATGTGCGGCCGCACATTTCATCGCCGTGAGACACGCATAAATCGCGAAGGTCGAGGAGGTCGAAGAACAGCCGGATCTCCGGAGAGTCCGGCGGCGCGGCCAGGTCCCCGAGGATGACGAAGGAGCCGGTCGATTGCGCGCGGATGAATTCGGCCAAGTCGAGAAGCTGGGCGTGTCTGTGGGCGGTCGCGGAGGCGTCGTCTCCTGCCGTCAAACGAACCGAGTAAACATCGGCTTGGCGTTTCAGAGCGGAGAGTCTTGCCCGCAGGACGCCGCCTCCCCAGCCCAGGTCGCGCGAGGGGCCCCGTTGCAAGGGAATCCGGCCGATGACGGCCAGTCCTAGGGCCGTATCCGCCACCTGATAATCCAGGCCAGCCGAGCGGGCCAGGGCCGCGACGTCCTCGTCACGCCAGACGTTTTGGAAGGCGGCGACGTCGGCTGGCTCAGCGGCCAGGCGCGCGGTCAGCGCGGCGCGCCGCGTCTGCCAGCCGTGATGAACGCGTTGGGGCCCCGCGACGTTGAGCGTGAGAACGGTCAGAGCCAGGGCCGCGGTGTTCATGCGAAAGCGCCCCTTGAGATTCTCAGCGCCACTGTGATCAGGGCAGCGGGACGCCTTCGGCCTTGAGCAGGCGGCGCTTGGTTTTGAGTCCGCCCGCGCCCGAGTAGCCGGTCAACCGGCCGTCGGCGCCCACGACACGGTGGCAGGGAATCGTCGGCGCGAAGGGATTTCGTCCCAGCGCCATGCCCACCGCCCTGGCGGCGCCCGGCTTGCCGATTTTCCTTGCGATCCAGCCGTAGGTCCGCACTTGGCCCCTGGGAATCGAGGAGCACGCTTTCCATACCGCTTGGTCGAAGGCCGGATACGATTTCATCGCGGCGACGATGCTTTTCGACAGTTTCATGCGGGGATGATTTTACCAAGGATTCGAGGTCCGCGCGACCCCGTCGCGGCCGGGGCGGAGTTGACCCGGCCCTGGACGGCGCGCACGGCCAGCCAGGCGAAGCAAACGGCTTCTTTAGCCATGACGGGAAAATCCGTGGCGCGAACCGGCGCGGGGGCAAACAGCGCCTCGAGGCGTCCCATCAAATGCCTGTTGAGAGCCCCTCCTCCGGAGACGAGGACTTCCGTGAGCGGCCCCGGGGAGTTGCCCAGCACGCTTTTTGACAGAGAGCGGGCCGTCAATTCGCACAGCGTAGCCATGATGTCGGGAAGAGCCCGCTTGTCCATTCTCGGGTAATGAAGATCGAGGAACGCGTCCGCGAATCTCGAGCGATCGAGCGATTTGGGGGGGGCTTTGCGTAGATAGGGATCGGACAGCATCGCCGAAAGCTTTTTTTCATCAACGCGTCCCGCCGCCGCGAGGTCGCCGTTCCGGTCGAAATGCCGGCGTCCCCGAGAGGCGCGGCGCATCGCCTCGTCCATCAAGGAATTGCCTGGTCCGGTGTCGAAGGCCGAGTGGAGCCGGCCGCGACCGAGGATGCTGACGTTGGCGATGCCGCCGATATTGACGATGGCCCTGAGCGGGCCGCGTCCGTAGAGAAAAAGGTCGAAGGCGGGAACCAGAGGCGCTCCTTGGCCTCCCGCGGCCATGTCGCGCGGTCGAAAATCAGCGACCGTCGTGACGCCGCAACGTTCAGCGATGATGGAGGGCTCGGCGATTTGAAAGGTGTTGGGCGGAATGTCCGAGGGGCCGTGCCAGACGGTTTGCCCGTGGGAGCCGATCACCTTCGGACGCGCGCCCCGGCTGATCGCCAGAGCGGCGGCGGCGAATGCCTCTCCCAGAGCGACGTTGAGGCGCGAGAGCTCCGGCGCGCTCAAGTTGGGCGCGCGCAGGACCATGCGTTTGAGCGTCGGCGGGTAGGGAGTGGTCTTGCAGCGCAACAGGCGGACGCCGCGCGCGCCGATCTCCACCAGCGCGGCGGTCACGCCGTCGGCCGAAGTTCCCGACATCAATCCCACCGCGAGGGTCATCGCAGAACGTCTCTTAAGGCCGCGTCCAACTCCGGATGAGAAAAGGCGTAGCCTGCGTCCAAGAGCTTCTTGGGCACGGCGCGTTGGCCGCCCAGGAGCATTCCGGACATCTCGCCTAGGGCCAGCCGGAGGGCGAAAGCGGGCACGGGAATCAGGGCCGGCCGTCGCAGCGCGCGTCCGAGGGCTTTGGAGAAGGCCGCGTTGGTTTTCGCGTCGGGCGCCGTGATGTTGACCGCGCCCCCAAGGGAGCTTTCGATCAAGAATAGAACCGACGCGACGGCGTCGTCGCGGTGGATCCAGGCGAAGGGCTGCCGGCCGCTGCCCAGGCGGCCGCCGAGACCGTATCGAAACGGAGGGAGCATTTTAGCCAGCGCGCCTTGGCCCGGGTCGAGAACCACTCCAAAGCGCGAGAGGACCACGCGCACGCCCAGCTTTTCGGCCGCGAGCGCCTCGCGCTCCCACTGTCCGCATAGAGCCGCGAGAAAATCGCTTCCCTGCGGGGCGTCTTCGGGGCAGTCGCCTCGGCGGGATGTCCCGTAGTAGCCGACGGCGGAGGCGTTGATCAGAACTCCCGGGCGCTTGACGGCCGCCGCCATCGCCGAGCAAAGGACTCGGGTCGCGTCGAGGCGGCTTTTAATGAGGATCAGTTTGCGTTCGGGGGTCCAGCGGCCGTCGCCGACGTTCGCTCCGACGAGATTGATCACGGCGTCGGCCCCGTCGAGAGTCAGAACCCATGGTCCCGGATCGCGCGCGTTCCACAAGCGGGCGTCGACCTCTTTTCCCCAGCGCTGCTGGGCGGCCGCAGGAGTTCTCGTGAGCAAGACGACCGCGTCGCCCCGTTTAACGAGGGCGCTGATGATCGCCCCGCCGATAAATCCCGTGCCCCCTGCGATGATGACTTTCATGTGAAAAGTATTCGTACCATTTAATGATATCGGCGTGTCGACTTCCAGGGCGGAGCGGCCCGAATATTTTAATTGCTACGCTTCTCTAATGCTCGTCCGTCTCTCGGCGGCTTGTCTTCTTGTTTGGGCGTGGGCCGCGGCTTCGGCCGGCGCCCCCGAGGGCATGGCCCTGATCGCGGGGGGTGCGTTCACTCGGGGCTGCGACGAAGTCGACGACCAGCATATGGGACGCCCCCAATCCGTCGAGTTGGACGCCTTCTGGATGGACAAGACCGAGGTGACCAACGCGATGTTCGAGTCCGTATTCCCCGAGCACCGGGCTCGTCGCCACGCCACGTCGGCCTGCGACGACTGTCCCGTGACCAAGGTCAGCTGGTATGAAGCTTCGGCCTTCTGCAAGGCCGTGGGCAAGGACTTGCCCACGGAAGCGCAATGGGAAAAGGCGGCGGGGGCGGAAAACGGCTGCCGGTATCCCTGGGGCGGGGAGCTATTTCGAAGCCCTCAAGAGGCCCGGGATTCGGGTTTGGTTCGCGCCGGGCTTCCCTTCGAAGCCGGGCCTTCTCCCGTGGCTCGCTATCCGGCCAATCGGTACGGCTTGTACGATATGATCGGCAACGTGTGGGAATGGACTCGGGATTGGGCCGCGGCCTACGACAGGTCCTCCCCGCGCAACCCCGAGGGCCCCTCCTCGGGAATCCGAAAAATACGTCGGGGCGGGGCCTGGTCGGACGAACTCCGCGGTCTTATTCCCGCGTGGAGGGATTGGTCACGAGCCGACACTCCCTACTACACCGACGTCGGTTTTCGCTGCGCCAAGAACGCCGATGAGGCGCCCTTGAGCGCGTTCCCAAGGGAACAATAGCTCGGTCTCGATCGTCTGTAAGGGGTGAGCCTTTTTCGTCGCCCGTTGTTCTTGCTCGTGCTTCTTGGCGCCGTGGCCGCGCTGAGCGCTCGTCGAAACGGTCTCTTATCATGCCGGCGTGATCCGGATTGGCTGAGGGTCGCGCGGGCCGGTCCGGTGCGGGTGGTGGGAGTCTTCGACTCATCGGTGCGCCAAACACGCAGAGGCTGGCGCATTCGTCTGGCTTTCGCCTCGCCAAGCGGGGTGCAGCGGGCTTTGGTGTGGCTGCCGTCGGGCCGCGAGGTGTCGGATTTGGAACCGGGTAGAACGGTCGAGCTGAGCGGCCGGCTCAGGCCCCCGCGCCGGGCCCGAGATCCCGGGGATTTCGACGAAGCCGGGGCCCTGGCGTCCGCGGGCTGCGCATGGGTTTTTCATGCGCGTTCGGTGATGGTCTCGAGCGCGCCTTCGACCCTCGCGTCGATTCCCTGGGTCTGGGCTCAACGCGCCCGATTGTCGGCCGAATCGGCTTACCGCAGGCACCTTCCGGCGGAGGAGTCGGCGCTTCTTGCGGGCATCGCTCTTGGCGATGCGGGCGGCTTATCCAAAACGCTCGCCCGGGCCGTGCGGGACGCGGGCGCAACCCATCTTCTCGTGGCCTCGGGTTCCAATGTCGGTTTCGCCGCGGCGATCGCGCTGCTGCTGTCCTTGGCCGCGGGGCTTAGACCCGTTGCGCGCGGGATTTTGGCGTTGACGGTGGCCGCTTTTTACACGCTGATGGCCGGGGCCGACCCGCCGTGCGTCCGAGCGTGGGTCATGTTGGCCGCCATGATCGTTGCGCGCGTGGCGGGACGCGAGACCACGGCGGGGGCCGCGTTGACGCTGGCGGCCGCGGTCATGCTCGCGCTCAATCCCGCCTCGGCTCTATCGCCGAGCGCGTTGATGAGCGTGGGTGCTTGCGCGGCCATTCTGTGGGCCGGACCGGCGGTGGAAAAAGTGGTGCCTTCGTCCTGGCCGGGCCCGGCGCGAACAATGGCGATCCTATTTTTGACGGGCTTGGCGGTCGCCGCGGCCTTGTGGCCTCTTTGGACCGGAGTGTTCGGCCGGGTGTCGCTGGTCGGGCCTGTGGTCAACATGATTCTCGTCCCATTGTCGGGGCCTTTGCTGGCGGGGGGATTTATCGTGTGGGCGGCGGACGCCTGGTGCCCGTGGTTGGTTCCCGTCGCGGCGCGTCTCGTCGGAGCGGGGCTGTGGATTTTCGAGAGAACATGCGTCAGGGCCGCGGCGATTCCCGGAGCCGCCGTCGATCTGCGGCCCTGGACGGGGACGGAGATCGCGGCGTGGATGATCCTGTTGGGAGCGATCGTTGCCTGGCCCAAACGCCGAGCCAGCTCGGCGTTGGCGGTCGGAGCGGTCTTGACTTTGGCGGCTGGATGGATGATGACGCCGCGCGCGCCCGTGGCCGCCCTTTTTCTGACGGATGGAAGCGCGTTGATTCGATTTAACGCGGGGCCGGCGTGGTATTTCGGCTCGCATCCGCCGCGAGCTGTCGCCCGCCGCGCGGCTCGGGCGACGGGCGCGGGGACTCTGGAGCGTCGGGCGGTCGGGGGACCCTGGACTCTCAGGTTGGGGAGAATCGAACTCCTCGTCGGGGATCCCCGGGGCCCCGCGGTCCGGAGCGAGGGGGGCTCTTTTGCTATAATCAAGCTTCCTTGGGCGAGTGCGCTTGAGGTGTCTACCGATGGAAACTCGTTCCTTGTCCAGGATCCCCTCCGGCCGAACCTTCAACTCGGCCCTTATCTTTCGCAACGAGGCCAAGCTCGACTCGCTGCGGACGCTTCGGCTCGTGCGGGCGCTGCTCAGGGCGCGTGGTGTCGTCGTGAAAACGGCGACGAGCACGCCGTCGCCCAAGGAGCTTCGCGGCGTCGATTTGGCCATCGCTCTGGGGGGCGACGGGACGATGCTGCATGTGGCGCGTGAGGTCTCCTCGCGGGGCATACCGCTTTTGGGCGTCAATGTCGGGACGTTGGGTTTTTTATCGGGAGTCGAGACGTCGGCTTTGCGACGCAGTCTCAGAGACGTGCTCGCGGGACGTTTTGTCGTCGAAGAAAGATCCATGTTTTCCGCTGAAGTCATGCGGGGAGGGAAGCGAGTTTTCGGACCTGATTTGGCGTTAAACGAGGTCGTTATCCGGTGCGGCGAACAAGCCCGCGCGATCACGTTGTCGACTCGTTCCGGGGAGCGGTTCGTGGCGGATTATTTCGGCGACGGATTGATCGTCGCCACGCCGACCGGCTCGACAGCCTATTCCCTGGCCGCCTCGGGACCGATCATCGACCCCGCTTTGGATGTGATGCTGATCGCCCCGATCTGTCCCCACGCGCTGACCCAGCGCCCTTTGATCGTTCCGGCGCATTTGCCTTTGGTCGTCCGCTTGGGCCAGCGTCGCGAGAGCGAGGTGCCGCGCGTTCTCATTTCCCTCGATGGCCGAGCGGGCTGCGAACTAAAAATAGGAGACGAAGTGCGCGTATGCCGCGCGCAGGCTCCTTTGCGGCTTTTGCTTCCCTCGGGGCGGTCATTTTTCGAGGTCCTCAGACGCAAGCTGAAGTGGGGGCAGCGCTGACATGCTGCGCAGGCTGAAAGTCGTGAATTTCGCGGTCGCCGAGAGAGTCGAGTTGGAGTTCTCCTCCGGATTTACCGCCATGACCGGAGAAACCGGCGCGGGAAAATCAATTCTCCTCGAGGCGTTGGGCTTTCTTCTGGGCTCGCGAGGATCGTCGTCTTGGCTCAGAGCCGGGGCCGACCGGCTCGAGGTCGAAGGGGTCTTCGATACGACCGATTTCCCCGAGGAACTCAGGCAGCGGTGGAGCATCGGGTCCGATTCGACCGTCACGGTGCGTCGAGAACTCGACTCGACCGGGAAAACTCGCGCGGAGATCGGCGCCAAGCCCGCTCCCGTGGCCGCCTTGACCGCTCTCGGAGCGGCTTGCGCCGATTTCCATGCCCAGCACGAAAATCAGTCGCTGCTGCGGCCCTCGGTTCAGTTGGATTTGCTCGACCGTTTCGGGGGCCTGGAGGACGAGCGTCGGGCCATCGACGAAGCGTACAGCGCCTGGTCCTCGTTGAAAGCCCGTCTCGAGGCGTCCTCGATGTCGGAAGAGGAACGCCGCCGCCGCACCGAGCTTCTTCGCTTTCAGGTCGCGGAAATAGACGCCGTCAATCCCAGACTGGGGGAAGAGGAGGAGCTGGAGGAGCGGCTGCCGCGCCTGAAAAACGCGGAGCGCCTTCGCTCCTTTGCCGATACGGCCCATGGGCTTCTGTACGCCGAGGAAAATGCCGCTCTTGGCCTTCTGCAGAAGGCTGGACGGGCTCTGGGCGAGCTCGCTCGAATCGATTCCTCGATGGGGCGCCTGCGGGAGGAACTCGATGGGGCGCGGTTGGCGACGGAAAGCGTCGCGCACGCGATCGGCGATTACCGTGATCGCGTTAGCTCCGATCCCGAGGCTCTCGACGCGCTGTTGTCTCGGCAGGACGCCTTGGGCCGATTGAAAAAACGGCATGGCGCGACGATCCCTGATGTTTTGAACGAGCGCCGGCGTCTGGGCGGCGAGCTGTCTGATTTGGAAAACGCCGATCATACCATCGACGTCATCCGCCGCGAGCTGGACGAAGCGCAGCGGGCCCTGGCCGTCCTCTGCGAGCAGATCCATAAATCCCGGACCCAGGCGGCCAGGCGCCTTGAGCTCGGGGTGCTTAAGGAGCTCAAGCCCCTGGGGCTGCCGCGAGCCCGCTTCGTTTGTTCGGTCGAGATGGAGGAGGGAGCCTGGTCTCGCTGCGGAGCGGACAGCGTCGAATTTCAGCTCGCGGCCAATCCCGGCGAGTCCCTGCGATCCGTCAAAGCGGTGGCCTCGGGGGGCGAACTGTCGCGAGTGATGCTCGCCCTGAAGACGGCGTTCGCCAAATCAGATCGCACCCCGCTGCTCATTTTCGATGAAGTCGACAGCGGCGTCGGGGGAGAGGTCGCGCGCGCTGTTGGAGAGAGGCTGGCCTCTCTCGCCAAGGGCCGGCAGGTCCTTTGCGTCACGCATATGCCGCAGGTCGCCTGCTACGCTCGGACTCATTTGCATGTGAGCAAGGAGGTCGCCGCCGGACGTACCCGAGTGCGCGTCGAGCGCCTTGAAGGAAGCCGCCGCCTCGAGGCGGTGGCCTTGATGTTGGGCGGCCGCGCAGCGAGCTCGGCCGGTCTTAAACACGCGCAGGAATTACTGGAGACATCGACATGAAAGTGCGCACCCGCTTTGCCCCGTCGCCGACAGGCTTCCTCCACATCGGAGGGGCGCGGACGGCTCTTTACAACTGGCTGTTCGCTCGCCGTCATAAGGGATCTTTTATTTTGCGCATCGAAGACACCGATGAGGTTCGTTCGACCGACGACTCGGTGACCGCGATTCTCGATTCGATGCGGTGGTTGGGCCTGGATTGGGATGAGGGCCCCATGGACGGCAAGACCGACTCCGGGCCCCATGCCCCCTACTACCAGATGAAACGGGTCGATATTTACCGCAAGTTCCTCGAGCAACTGCTGTCCGAGGGCAAGGCGTATCGATGCTATTGCACGAAGGAAGAGCTCGAGGAGATGCGCCGATTGGCCCAGTTGGAAAAAAGACCCCCTCGTTATGATGGCCGGTGCCGCTCATTGTCGCCCTCCCGACGCGGCGCGATCGAAGCCCAGGGTAAGGCGTTTTCCGTTCGTTTTAAAATGCCCACGTCCGGCACGACGGTGGTCGACGATCAAATTCGCGGCAAGGTGGCCTTTGACAACGTGCTGCAGCAGGATTTGGTCATCTGGAAAACGACGGATGGACCGACCTATAATTTTTGCTGCGTCGTCGACGATCACCTCATGGAGATCAGCCACATCGTCCGCGGCGACGAGCATTTGTCCAACACCCCGTCGCAAATCCAAATTTACTTTGCCTTGGGATGGACGCCCCCCCTGTTCGCGCATCTTTCGATGATTTTGGGCCCCGATGGGACGAAATTATCCAAGCGTCACGGCGCGACGTCGGTGTTGGAGTATCGCGATCAGGGGTATCTGCCTCACACCATGCGCAATTATTTGGCCTTGTTGGGTTGGTCTACCCCGGAATCGCAACAGCTGTTCAGCGACGAGGATTTGATCTCTAAGTTCAACTTGGAAGGCTGCCAAAAGAATCCAGCCGCCTTCGATACAGTCAAGCTGAATTGGATGAACGGGGAGTACATCCGCCAGCTGACGGTGGATGATCTCGCGGCCCTCGCCGATCCCTTTCTCGAGAAGGCGGGGTTAAAAGGCTTGCCCGGACCGGACCTGAGGAAAGCGGTGGCGTTGGAGCACGAAAAGTTCAAACTGCTCGCGGAAATCCCCGCGCTGGTCGAATTTTTTTATAAACCAGCGGAGTTTACGCCGAAAGCGATGGAGAAAGTGCTCAAGGCGCCCGGAGCCAAGGATGTCTTGTTGAGTCTAGCTGAGGCATTGAAGGATTTCACGCCATTCGAAGATAAGGCGCTTGAGGCGCGTATTCGGAGATTCTGCGAAGAAAAATCACTGAAAACAGGTCAGGTTTTTCATCCCCTTCGCGCCGCCGTGACGGGCCGAACGGAGGGCCCGACGCTTTTTTTGATGCTTGAGGTGTTCGGACGAGACGCGGTGGTGGCGCGCTTGAGAGAGGCCGCGGCCCGCTTGAATTGATGCGTTTTTTCGATTTACCCCTTGCACGGCTTGGCGCTTCTCATATATTATCTCGTCTATTACGGCGGAGGTTCCGATGGTGAAAAAGAACGTCAAAAAAGCCGCGCATTCCGTGCGGAAGCAGAAGTCGAGGCCTCAGCACCGGCCCGCCCATCGAACCAACGCGGACAGCTTGGCGTGGTTGACCCCCTCGCGGATCAAGGAGATCCGCAACGATCTGGTGCGTATGCGGGACGATATCCTGCGGACCGTGCGCAAGCAGACCGTCGATGACGTCGACAACGGAGATTCCGTCGATCAGGCAAGTCAATCAATCGAGAAAGAGTTGATGTTCGAGTTGTCCGATAACGAGCGAACCACCTTGGATATGGTCGAGGCGGCCATCCGCAAGATCGACAACGGAACCTACGGCCTGTGCGAGGCGACTCAAAAACCAATCTCGAGGGCCCGGCTTGAGGCGATCCCCTACGCGCGTTATTCCATCGCCTATCAAAACCAGCTGGAGCAGAAGGTGACCGAGAGCACCGAGCCGGGATTGGATTTTAGCGTCATCGGCGAGAACGAGCGCGCCGGCGAGTAGACCTTCGGCCCCCCCGTTTCACACGGAGACCCTGGATTTAGCCTTGAATTTGTAACACCTAGGGGTTATCCTGAACCCCAGTGGAGTATTGGATTTATAAGGAGTCTCGTATTCTGGGCCCCTTCGACAAGGCGGCCGTGTCCGAATTGCCAGGCGTTGATTCGGGGACGCTGGTCTGCGTCGGGAGCCCTGATAGCGGCGCCTGGCGGCCCGTCGGAGATTACGATGAGTTTAAGGGGCTCCCCCCCATCTCCCAGTCGCGCGGCTATGTTGGAGATTTGGCCGTCTTGCGCAGCTATCGCGACCGTTTGAGTTTCGAAATGTCGGATCTTCTCGGTGACGATGTTCTGGACTACGCGTCCCCAAAGGACCTATTCCACGATGATGATCTGAGGAGTTTCCAGGACCCCCGGCCGCAGCAGACAAAAAGCGACGATTTAGAGCTGTATCAATCTCGCCAGAAAGTCGCCGAACTTGGCGTGCGCTTGGAAATTCTTGATCGACGAATTTCCGAGCTCGAAAACGGCCAAACCGATTTGACGCGGCGCATGGTCGAAAAAGAGTTGGAGTTGCGGCGTCTGGTTAAATCATCGTCGACGCCGGCCCCCGTAGTCCCCGCTCCGATTATTGCGCCTCCTCCAGCTCCCGCGGCTCCTCCGCCCCCGGCCCCGGCTCCCGTGGCCGCCGCGCCGGTTGTCGCGCCTCCTCCGGCTCCCGTAGCTCCTCCGCCCCCGGCTCCCGTGGCTGCCGCGCCGGTTGTCGCGCCTCCTCCGGCTCCCGTAGCTCCTCCGCCCCCGGTCCCTGCGGCCGCCGCGCCGCTTCCGCCACCCGCCGCGTCCGAGTCGGTTGGGCGAGCCCTCAGCGCTCCACACGCGCCCTCCTTGCCGATGCCTGTTCAGGCGACGGTCCCTCTCGCCTACCTCCCGACCCTTTCCATCCCGGTGGCGTCTGTTTCAACGTCGGCTTTTTCTCCGGTTCCCGCGGCCGCCGCTCCGGTTGTCGCGCCTCCTCCGGCTCCCGTGGCTGACGCGCCGGTTGTCACACCTTCTCCAGTTCCCCCGCAACCAAATTCTCCTGTCTCTGCCCCACCAGCACCCGCACCCGAAGCTGCGCTTCTCTCTGCACCTGCGCCGGCGACTGCTCCAGAAGAAAAAACCATTGCCGCCAAACCTCTCTCCATTCAGTCCTGGTCGCCGGAGTTGGCGGCAGCTCTCGCTGCCATATTTCCGGATGCTCCTGTTTTGCAGCTCTTGAAGTTGTTGACGCCCACCCCCATGGCCACTGCTGCGGTGGAACCTCCCGCCCTCGCGCCCGCGCCGGCGATTGCTGCGGTGGAACCCCCCGCCCTCGCGCCCGCGCCGGCGATTGCTGCGGTGGAGCCTCCCGCCCTCGCGCCCGCGCCGGCGATTGCGGCGGTGGAGCCTCCCGCCCCCGCTCCCGCGCCGGCGATTGCGGCGGTGGAGCCTCCCGCCCCCGCTCCCGCGCCGGCGA
>ERZ1292630.1095-Hain-H41-02um-R3-1095-length-27346-cov-15_pt2 | contig 13303 bp, 17 predicted proteins | sample MGYA00564408_ERZ1292630 | MGnify/ENA primary metagenome ERZ1292630 (study PRJEB36523, sample SAMEA6512641) | groundwater metagenome | collected 2019-01-08 | study: AquaDiva: Metagenomics assemblies of 32 groundwater samples | reverse complement strand
AAGTGTGTGGATATTTTAGCGCCACGGGGCACGTAAAAACAGCTCTTATGAAGCTGTTTTTACGTGGTGCCGAGGGCCAGGATTGAACTGGCGACGCAAGGATTTTCAGTCCTTCGCTCTACCACTGAGCTACCTCGGCTTAATTTATTCAACTTCGATTAACGCGTTGAGAGCGGGTAGGGGGAATCGAACCCCCCTCTCAACCTTGGAAGGGTCGCATAATAGCCACTATACGATACCCGCTCACAAAGCACTATCTCCGTTCACTGCCTGGTCGGGCCAGTGGGACTCGAACCCACGACCCCCTGCTCCCAAAGCAGGTGCGCTAGCCAACTGCGCTATGGCCCGACCAGATTGTGAACTCAACTCTGACTCTTACCCGCATGGGTGGGCGCGCCTGGACTCGAACCAGGGACCTTCACATTATCAGTGTGACGCTCTAACCACCTGAGCTACGCGCCCACCAATGCGGGTAAATTGTTTAAGGCGAAACCACCTGAACTATGCGCGAGTACTCTTTACTCGTGAAAACGTCGCAATCATAACGAAACGTGACCAGCTTGGCAAGGACTGCGAGCATCACCCGTTTGCTCTTTCATGAACGACTGTTATGATTCAAATATATGCCGCTAAACGCTCAAGCGATGCAGGATGAGATTTTTCGAAAGATGACACCTGACCAAAAAATAAAGATCTGGACGAATTTTTGGAATTTTGCGAAAACTCTGGCCGTAAACAAAGACTGGTATGGAAATCATCAACCCGGGACAAGTCCTGGTAGACGTATCAAGGATTCTCGATAAACTCAACATACCTTATCTCGTTACCGGAGGGATTGCTGTTTTGTTGTGGGGAAGGCCTCGTTTCACGGCGGATATCGATTTAGTCGTCGAATTGCCGGCCAATAAAGCAGATGCGTTAAAAACTGCTCTGCTTGAACTAAGTAAAGGCGGCTACGTTGATAAAGAAGCAGTTTTGGATGCCATTCAGCAAAAAGGAGAATTTAATTTTATTGACGGTGATACAGGAATGAAGGTCGACTTCTGGATATCCAAAGAAGACGCATTCAATAAATCTCGCATGGATAGACGGGTTCCTAAGTCAATTATGGAACGGGTGATATTTTTCTCTTCTCCTGAAGATCTCATCTTGAGCAAGCTCCAGTGGTACGCAGAATCTCGGTCTACGCGCCATACGGAAGACATCCAATCCATATTGTCTGTATCCGGTAACATTCTGGATAAAGAGTACGTAAAACTTTGGATCGAAAAATTAGGCCTGACTGACATAGCGCGAGAAGTCAATGGTATCTTATAATTTAGTTTTATTTCCAGCGAGCAATCAAAAAAGCTCCTGTTTGAGCCGCGTTTTCACGTCGACTGAACACGAAACCAATATCTCCCTGACGCATTCCATAAACCCTTTCGGGCCGCACATGCAATACGTCGCGTCCGCCATGTTCTTGATGCGCGAACGTACCATCTCCGCATTCAAGCGGCTTGTCTCCCCTTTCCAATCCAACGGCTTTTCATTTGTTAAAATAAATATCGGATAAAATTTCTTGTGCTTCACTTCGATGTCCTGAAACTCTTTTAGGAATGCCATGGTCTGACGTGATTTATCAGAATAGAAAAGGAAAATCTCACGATCTTTTTGCGTGACCAGCGCTTCACGCAACATACTACGAAGCGGGGTGATCCCGATACCTCCGGCGAAAAAAACTAGCGGCGCTATTTCGCCGCTTAAAATAAATGCGCCGTACGGCCCCTGAATCCCCACCAAATCTCCCACCTTCAATTGCGAAGCGCGGTGCGTAAAATCACCCCTTGCTTTAATCGCCAACTGGAATCTTTCCGTTGACTCCGAAGGCGCCGTCGCTATCGAGTAAAAAGATTTGCCCCAAACGGATCCGTCGTCGTTATAAATATGCAAAGAAATAAATTGTCCTGCTCTGAACGCGAACATGGGTTCTCCGTCAGCAGGTTCCAATTGAAGAACAAAAACATCTTCCGTCTCTTGTTTACGATCGACTATACGAAAACTACGAATCGGTATCGGCATGGATTACAAAATAATTTCAGTGCCGTCGTCTTCAAAAAGTTTGATCGCCAAAACCGGACAGGAGCGCGCGCCTTCGACGATGCTTTCGCGTGCATCCATGGCTTCCGTGGCTTCGGATTCGACAACGGTTCCCTCGGATGACATGACCGCGGTTTCTTTTTTTTCATTCAGAATAAATGCCTTGCCCTCTTGATCCAATCCGAACGTTTTTGCGGCTAACACGATGCATGTGGCCGCGCCGATGCATTTGTCGCGATCAATTATTATTTTCATATTGAAAGACTTTACCCAAAACTTCATCTTTTTGCAACGCCTCCACGTTTTTCTTAAACTGCTTCCAAAAATGCGGATGGTGGATTTTTCGAACAAGACGAAACCAGTGGCGATACAATCGTGGCGGCTCTTGATGATGCGCTAGCTCGTGGCAAATGACGCGCAAAATCGCATCCAACTTTCGCGGCTTCATCGTGCGCGGCGTGTAAAGATCAATGACTATCAACTTTTCATTCAGCCTCGTATATCCGAGCGCAAAGGATCGTAGCTTCCCATGTCCGCGAACGCGGCGTCGCAAAGGTCGGAGCTCGAACTCCGGCATATTCAAGACAGAACGCGCGCGACGAAAAAGATGGTCGACTAACGCTTCATGACGAGGATCGACGATATCGGACATGTCTAAATCTCTATCAACCTATTTTTTTACGACCACTCATTACGAACTCGTTTGAGATGCGCCTCAAGTGCTTTTTTCCTGTGTCGAAGCAATCCAGCCGCCTCATACAAACTCTTCGGAAGAGTCCCCGGTCTGATATCTGCGGCACTGATCACTTTTGCGTGCGCTCGTTGTTTTGCCGCAAGTATTGTCGCCATATGGATACAGGTTAGCATTTGGAAATGGATAACACAAAAGCGGCATAAGCCACTTTTGTTTAGAAATTTTCCTCCGATTAGATTGCCGCGTCGTTGCTACTCCTCGCAATGACAGAATCCATACTTTTATATCAACGCCGCAACCAAGAGCAACGCCACGATGTTCAAGATCTTGATCATCGGATTGATCGCTGGTCCCGCAGTGTCTTTGTACGGATCGCCAACCGTGTCGCCTGTAACCGCCGCTTGATGAGCGAATGATTTCTTTCCGCCGAAGTGGCCGGACTCGATGTATTTCTTTGCGTTGTCCCAAGCTCCGCCGCCGGATGTCATGGAGATTGCAACGAAGAGACCGGTGACGATTGATCCGACTAATACGCCACCGAGTGCGACCGGACCGAGTCCGAAGCCAACTATAACAGGGACTACTACCGGCAAAAGCGCAGGAACAATCATTTGCTTTATCGCCGCCTTTGTAACGATATCAACTGTTGCCGCGTAATCAGGTTTGGCCGTTCCTTCCATAATTCCAGGAATCGTTCTGAACTGTCGGCGCACTTCTTCCACTACTGCACCTGCCGTCTTCCCTACCGCCTCCATTGCGAACGCTCCGAAAAGATACGGGAGAAGTCCACCGATGAATAATCCGGCGATAACTTTCGGATCTTCCAAACTGAATGTCAGTGTTTTTCCTAGATTGGCGAACTCTTGCGTGTACGCGGCGAACAGAACGAGTGCCGCAAGTCCGGCTGACGCGATCGCATATCCCTTTGTCACCGCCTTTGTCGTATTGCCGACTGCGTCGAGAGGATCCGTGACTTCGCGAACGCTTTCCGGGAGACCGGCCATTTCGGCGATGCCTCCGGCGTTATCCGTGATCGGACCGTATGCGTCAATCGCGACGATAATTCCCGCGAGCGACAACATGGACATTGCCGCGAGCGCGATTCCGTAGAGTCCTGCGAAATTATAAGCGAGAAGCATTCCGGCGGCGATCACGAGAACCGGAAGCGCGGTGGACTTCATGCTCATCGCAAGTCCGGCGATCACGTTGGTTCCGTGCCCTGTCTCGGATGCTTTAGCGATGTCCTGTACCGGTCTGTATTTCGTTGACGTGTAGTACTCTGTGATCCACACCATTAGCGCGGTCACGACCAAGCCGACGAGCGATGCGAGAAATGCTTTTTGCGATGAGATGACGCCACTGATGTTGCTCGGAAAAAACTGCCCTGCCGCGTACCAAAACGCGACCGCCGCGAGCAAGCCGGAAACTATCAAACCCTTGTACAACGCGCCCATGATATTTTTATTTGCGCCGAGCTTGATGAAGAACGTCCCGATGATTGATGTGATGATGGAAATGCCGCCAAGAACGAGAGGGAACATAACGATTTTCTCGCTTCCCGGAAACGCAAGAGATCCAAGTAACATTGCGGCTACTGCTGTGACCGCATAAGTTTCAAACAAGTCAGCTGCCATTCCGGCGCAGTCGCCCACATTGTCGCCCACATTATCTGCGATGACTGCAGGATTGCGCGGATCGTCTTCCGGAATACCGGCTTCGACTTTACCAACGAGATCAGCGCCGACATCCGCGGCTTTCGTAAAAATCCCTCCTCCAAGTCGCGCGAACAGGGAAATAAGAGAGCCACCGAAACCAAGACCGATAAGCGCTTTAAGGTCGTGCGTCAACGCGTAAAAACCGGCGACACCCAAAAGACCGAGTCCGACGACGAACATGCCGGTCACAGTCCCGCCCTTAACCGCCACCTCCAACGCCTCCTGCATCCCCTTCTTGGCAGCTTCAGCAGTGCGGACGTTCGCTCTAACCGACACGTTCATTCCGATGTATCCGGCGAGCGCTGACAAAATTGCTCCGACAGCGAATCCGAACGCCATGGTCTTCCCGAGCGTAAGAAGAAGAATCACGAATATCACGGCACCGATAATGCCGATAGTTCGATACTGGCGATTCAGATACGCACTCGCGCCTTCCTGAATCGCCTTTGCGATTTCAGTCATTTTCCCTTCCCCTGCCGGCTGGCGAAGAACCCACCGAATGAGCAAAGCGCCCCATACAAGAGCGATGACCGCGGAACCGAGAGCAAATTGAATTGGAGACATAGATTAGAGAAAAGTGAGTAGTGAGTAGTCGGTAGTTTGTAGTGGCGGGCTTGTCCCGCCCTCCCCGTTAGTAGGGGCGGATCCTTGCGATCGCCCAGCCGGTATGGAATGTTAATAAAAGACGCTTTTTTGGTCAATTGACTCGCTTTGCGGCCGCATACTTCTCCATGCAATCCCGTAGTGCTTCTTTGATTGGTCGCAAATGAATCCCGAGTTCCGGTAGCCGTATATTTTGCATGATGTTATTCGATCTCGTTTTCGCGACAAGTCCCTGACCTAGCAAATCCTCCTCCTCTATCCACTCGTTCGTGTGAGTAGGATCGACAAGTTCCTCGTAAAGCGCGATAAGATCACGGTGACGCATTGCTCCGGGATTTACAGCGTGAAAAATCCCGATCCCCTTCTTTTCGATAACGCCGATAACCGCGGTGATGAGATCGTCCACGACCGTTGCGGAGTTTTCGACATTGATAACTTTTTTATAATTCGCCAGCTTGTTGATTAGATTTCTCGGATCCGGCCGATCGTCGATCGGCATTCGAAGACGCACGATTGCGACGTTCGGAATCTGCGTCAGCATCAAATCCGCCGCATACTTCGAACGTGTGTATGTCGCCGAAGGATTTGCATGATCATATTCTTTCCAACCAGCAGGATCTGGCGAAGCTCCGTAAAAAATACAACCTGTCCCAAGATGCGTAAAATGAATTCCGCGCTCCATGCAGGCCTGCGCGATTAGAAGCGGACCGATCGTGTTGGATCGCATGGTCTCGATCTGATGCGTTTCGCACCAATCAACGTTCGGCGTTCCTTTTTTTCCTGCGCAATTCAAAACCGCGTCCGGCTTATGAGCTTCAAGCGCGTTTCTAACCGCGACTTCATCCGTTATCTCAACTCGGACAGGAAAAACTTCGTGCCCTTTGTCACGAAGCGCGTCAACGATCCTCTCTCCTATGTAGCCAGGGCTGAAAACCAGTACCTTCATGCAGGCAATTCTTCTTTAATTTTCTCCGCAATCTCCGCGCGCTTTTCCGGCGTCTGTAATTCTTTAACATTCTGTCCGTGCATGCTCACTCCGTGATTGATAGCGGCGTTCACCACGTCGTCCGCGGAGTTACCCTTCATCTTCGCGTTGCAATCCAACCCAAAGTCCCGACAATAAATAACTTTCATATAACAAAACTCTAGCAAAATCTAGGTTTTTATGCAACTTCAAGACCGTCACAAAAACCAAATATCAATAGGTGTTTGAAGTTCGTCGTTCTAGATGGAAAACAAGTATTATATTTTCGTTCGTTTTAAGCTTAAAAAATAATCTATACGATCCGATTCGTCGCCGCCAAACTTGTTCTTCACCTTTCATTTTTTGAATATCGCCAAAATACGGATCAAAAGTTAAAAGCCGCATCACTTCAAGAAGTGCAAGCGTATCACGATGCGTAAATTTCTTAAGAACTTTTCCAACACTCGGATCAATTCGCAAGTCCCAATGTTTCGGCAAGCTCATGAAATGAAAGGGTTTTTTTGTGTTGAAAGTTTTTTTCAGCTCTGGCCAACGCTTTTTTTTGCGAAACGGTAGGAGAAAATTTTATCGAAGTATGGCATTTCAATAATGCTTCAAGTTCTTTTCTCGGAAGAATGACCAAATCGCCTTGAGCCGTAACCTTTTTTGGAATTGTGATCGTATTCATGAGAATAATATAACGCATTATACGCTGAATGTGAAGTCGTTGCTCAATCGTCCACCGCATTCTAATATCAGCGTACAAGCGACCTTATGCCTCCACGCGCCATTCTTCTCGACGTAATTCCGCCTGACATGACACCGAACGTGGCTTCGCGTCGTCTGACGGAGTTGGAATCGCTGACTGCGACATACGGCGGAATAACTGTCGTTAAGATGATTCAGAAGCGTAGCGTTCCGGATTATCGGACTTACGTCGGTTCAGGGAAACTTCAGGAACTTCTGCGAATCGCGGAGACCGAGCGCGCGGATCTTCTTATCATCAACAACCAATTGAAGCCGCGGCAGATGTACGAACTTGGAGAAATTTTGCGAAAACAAAAAATGGCCGCGTGGGATCGCGTTGATCTTATTTTGAAAATTTTCCAAAAACACGCGACCACTTCCGAAGCCAAACTTCAAATCAAACTCGCCGCCGTCCGGCACATGGGTCCGCGCATTTTCGGAATGGGGATGGAAATGATGCAACAGGCCGGAGGAATCGGAACGCGCGGAATCGGCGAGACGAATACCGAAATAATGAAACGCCACTTGAGCGATCAGGAACGGCAATTGAAAAAGCAACTGGATCGCGTGGCGAGATCGAGACAAGAACACCGACGATCGCGCGACAGACAAGGATTCAAAACCGCCTCAATCGTCGGATATACGAACGCCGGAAAATCCTCGCTCCTTCGAGCGCTAACCAAAAAAGGCGTATACGTGGCCAACGAATTGTTCGCCACGCTTGATACGCGAGTCGCGAAACTGCGTCTATCGGACGAACAAACGGTCCTGCTTTCAGACACCATCGGATTCATTCAAGACCTTCCGCCGAATCTAATCAGCGCGTTTCGATCAACTTTGGACGAGACGATAGATGCCGAACTTCTTCTCCACGTTATTGACGCGGGAGACGAACATATAGAAGAAAAAATCCGCGAGGTGGATGGAATTTTGGATCAGCTCGGAGTTGGCGAAACGCCTCGACTCCACGTTTTTAACAAAATAGACCTCGTCTCCAATGAGCGTCGCGCGGAGCTTAAAAATACATTCGCAGACAGAGATCCTATTTTCGTATCCTGCATCAACGGAGACGGACTGGATAGTCTCAAACGCGCGATTTCAAAAAGAATAATTCCGACGTCGGACGTCGGATGATATTCCGATGTTAGACATCCGAATATCGGTTAGTTTGTAATTTTCCGACGTCGGACGTCGGAAAATCGGCTAAACAAAAATCCCCCGAAATATAGGAGATTTTTGTTTTGATCAATTCGGCTGGTTCAGGGCTTTGTTAGTGGGATACAAAATCCGTTATTTCAACGCCCGCATCTTTCAATATCTGGGATAAGAGTCCGATCTTTATTTCTTTGTGCATAGGGACCGTAATTGGTTTGTGCGCGGAACTATCTCGATGTTTTAGTCTCACGTGACTTCCACGTTGCCTTACGACGCGATAGCCGATCAGCTCCAATCGCTTCACCACATCTTTTCCAGAAAACCCAGCCAGATCAGTCATATCAGACGCGAACCAGATGTAGGCTCACGTCGCCTTGCGGCTGTCGTTCAATCCTATCTTCGTTGCAGAGTGCGATTGCTTCTTTAATATTTTCAAGCGCCTCATCGACTGTTTCGCCCTGACTGTAGCAACCCTGCAAAATCGGACAAGAAACCCAATAGCCACCGGATCGGTCTTCTTGAACAATAACCGGATACTGGTTAACAATCCTTTGAATTTTCTTCATTTTTTCTATCTTCATAGGACTATTTTATATCACGAGATAGAATGAAAAACAACTAATTCTTTGCTTCAAACGTCACAGTCGCTTCCCACATTCCTTCCGCGTTTTTCTCAATCGTCGTCCCATTCGCGCCTGCCGTTGTTATCGTAACGTCTGTCTTTACAAACGGTTTTCCTATCAACGCTCCTTTTGCCTCTTTGTCGGTGATGAGATCGAATCGAACGTCGGTATATACTTCTTGTTTCTCTTTCGATAAAGCGATCGCGATCTTCATAAGTTCATTGAACAGTCCCGTGAAATCATCCGCTTTGATGGAAAACGTCCGCTCTCGCTCCCCTTCTTTCTCGAAAAAAGTCGGATGAACGACCGCGTGCATTCCTTTTATAGCCGCGACCAATAAACCGGCACGCGTGGTACCTCGAGCGTTAACTTGCGGTTCCGTGGTATTGGAAACAACATCAAATGAGTGCATATCTACAATAATACTACGTCATTGCGAGGAGTAGCAACGACGTGGCAATCTAATCAACTGTCATTGCGAGGAGTAGCAACGACGCGGCAATCTAATCAACTGTCATTGCGAGGAGTAGCAACGACGCGGCAATCTAGTAAGAGAGCATCTCTCCTCTGATTTGATTGCCACGCCCCTGCTGGGGCTCGCAATGACATAAATGCCGTTATTGCAAAAACCCGCATAAGACTGTATAAATTCAACTCGGTAGCCGCTTGCGTGCGCGAGTAGCTCAGCGGTAGAGCAGGCGTCTTATACACGCTTGGTCGTAGGTTCGATCCCTACCTCGCGCACATAGGCGACTACAAACGATATTTATGAAATTCACCCGGGTAATTACGGAAACGGACTCTAAAAAACGCTTAGATATTTTTTTAGCTGAACAACTTATCGAGACAACGCGAAGCGCGATAGCGAAACACCTGAAGGCCGGAGCAGGTACGGTGAATGGAAAAGTGGCGAGCGTTCATAGATTCCTGAAAATCGGAGATGCGGTCGTGTATGACGATGTAGGGGCGCATGCCATGCGCCCTCCCCGTATTATTACGCACGGCGTTCGTAATAACGCGAAAACAGGGCGGGACAAGCCCGCCCCTACGAGGGGAATTCCGTTTCTGAAAATCATCGCAGAAACGGCAGACTGGCTAGTGATCGACAAACCGGCCGGCATTCTCGTTCATCCTGATACGCACCACCACACCGGAACGCTCATCGACGCTCTCGTTGCGCACGATCCGGCAATTTCTCGCCTCGGCGAAAATCCGGAACGTCCGGGAATCGTCCATCGCCTCGACAAGGACGTAAGCGGTCTCATGGTAATTCCTAAAACCCAAACCGCGTTCGACCATCTTAAACAACAATTCGCGGAACACTCGGTGGATAAGGTTTATCTGGCGTTGGTCCATGGAGAAATGTCGAAGGACGAGGGTGACATCAAATTCCGAATCGCGCGATCAAAAACCAAGGCTCGCATGGCTGCTCGGCCGGAACATGAAGAAGGCGGACGCGCGGCATGGACGCACTATCGCGTGCTTACGCGCTATCACAACGCGACGGAAGTGGAACTGCAAATTCTTTCCGGACGAACGCACCAAATCCGCGCGCACCTTTTTGCGCTTGGAAATCCAATCGTCGGGGATTCTTTATATACGCTCCGCAATCCTGATAGAAAAATCAAAGGCACGCGCCTGATGCTTCAAGCCATCTCACTCGCTTTCACGGATCCGGCAACCGGAGAAAGAAAATCATTCTCCATTCCGCCCGATCCGACGTTTGTGCAAATCAAAAAGGATTTTAAGGTAAAAATATGATCATCTCAATTTCCGGCGTTCCGGGTTCCGGCAAAACCAGCGTTGCAAAAATCATCGCCGACAAACTCGGCATGAATTTTTACTCCATGGGAAATATGCGCGGCAAAATGGCGCTAGACCGTGGGATGACAATTGACGAGTTAAACGCGCTCGGAGAAAAGGAGGCGTTCACTGATGCGGAGGTTGACGAGTATCAAAAAAAACTCGGACAAACCGAGGATAACTTCGTGATCGAAGGACGCCTGTCATGGCACTTCATCCCTCACTCGTACAAGGTGTTTCTCGGATGCGACGTGGATGAAGCCGCGCGAAGAATTTTTGGCGCAAAACAAACTTCCACAACAGAACGTACGGACGAAGCTCCAACTTCTACAATTGAACAAGTGCGCTCCGCTCTTGCCACGAGAATGACTTCGGATGACGTGCGATATAAAAAATATTACGGCGCAGACTATCGCGACCATTCACACTACGATCTTGTTGTTGATACGATGGAAACATCGAGTCCGGAAGAAACGGCTGAAATAATCCTTCAAGAGCTGGAACGATACAACCAGATGACTACGCCGCAAACCGAGAAGTGACAATACAAAATTATTATTTACCCATTATAAAAGCCGACATTGCACCTGTTTTGTCTCTGGCTGAAATATATTTTCTTTCGAAAAGTCTAATTCAAATTCAGCGAGTATAGGACAATGATCCGAACCAAAAATATCGCGTAGTATTTCGCTCTTTATTAATTTATCAGTCAAGCAACCACTGGCTAAAATATAATCGAATCTTAAACCTTGAGACTCTCCGCGATTTGGCGCCGTATAAGGCCACCATGTCGCTAATTTTTCTGTTGATTCACAAACTCGTAAAACATCAGTGAAACCAAGAGATAACAATTTATCAAAATTATCTCGTTCTAACTTTGAACATCCTGGAAAATTACTGTTTATATAATTACTACCAACATCGTTTTCGCGGTGCGCAACGTTAAAATCACCGCATAATATTATCGGCTTTCGGACATGCAATTCAGTTATTAAACTGAATAATAACGCATCCCATTCATTGCGATAAGGTAACCTCGCTAAACCCAATTGTGCATTAGGAGCGTATATATTGACGATAAAAAAGTCGTGAAATTCCATTGCTAATACTCGCGCCTCCTCATCAATTTTGGAAATTCCAAAACCATGCATAACTTTTATAGGAATAAATCGCGATAAAATCGCTACTCCAGCGTAGCCTTTTCGTTTAGAAAACGATGCGTAATAAGAATACTTTTCTGATAATTTATCAAATTGATTAAGATTGGTTTTTTCCGTTTTTGTTTCTTGCAAACAAACGATATCGCCATCAAACGAAGACAACTTATCGACCAACCCTTGTTTCAACGATGACTGTAGGCCGTTTATATTCCAGGAGATAATTTTGAGCATGCAATTACTGATTTATTGTTTCTATAATAATTTTTCCGATTTTTCGAAACAGTAATTTTCTTTTTTTAATTATCGCAATACGCCTCTCATTAGAAAGATTTTGCTTGTGCAATTTTGCAACATTGTCTGAAATTATATGCAAATATGAAAACTGAATCTTTGATTCATTACATGCTTTGGCCATATGACCTATTTCAGGATCAATAAATATTCCAAGGATACTGTTTTTCCTAATATAATCCCTTGTCTCATCAACCACCGAAGGGCAAGTTATATGTACACCCTCAATAACTGAATTGTGATTCTGATTTATATTTTCAAAAATATTCTTCCATACAATGCATTTTCCATTCAAATAACTGCTTGAACCAGTTCCAATAAACGTATTTGGCACCTTATCTCTATCCAATGTGCCGAGTTTACCAACATAAATGAATTTTTTTATTTCCGTCTTAAACAAACTTTTGAATAATGCATAGCCGATATCTCCCCAAATACTAAATTCGCATCCTAGTAACAGGACATCGCTTTGCTTAATTTTACCTATTTTCCATTTAAAATCTCCATCGCCACTAAATACCTGATCTTCAAATATTCCGATTCTATCCACATTGCCAAATATTATTACATCGGCCTTCGGTAATTTATTTATATTCGTTTGCTGTAGAGTCCTAACCGTATAGCCATAATTAGTTAGGCGATATACCACTGGTCTATCTACACCGATAATTTTAAAATGAGTAGCAATCAACTTTGCATAATGTCTTATGTAATCGTTCCCAGGAAAACAGCAAAGATAGAGCGTCTTGCCCTTAATTACTGCGGTCGGTCTTTTGTAATTAAATAATTTATCGTTTTTTTCTTTACTTGAAATCTCCAAATCGCGGTCATAACAACCAATGACAACCACTCTGCTGAATCTTTTAATTGAGCTGCTTAATAAAGTGTGAATTTTTATCGCGACATATTTCTTTAAAAAGATGCCCATCGTATGTTGAGCCGGTAAGCAGCCTTCTGCCGTTTTAAATCTACCTAACTTCAGACTTGGCAATAAGCTTTCAAATTTCATATTCGAAATCGAGACATTCCTTACTCATGGTCGAATACCACTCCAGCAGAAATCAATTTTTGGTAATGGTTAGGTCGTTTTCTCTTAAGATACTCGATCACTTTACCGCGCACTGGAGCGATCATCAGACCAAGTTGCTTTGCATAAACAAGTATATTGTCGATAGCAGAACCAACTTCTTCCTTGGTATTAACCATTACTTCTATTTCACCGATATAGTAATTAAAATCTTGAAAATCCACTTTATCGAGATCAATAATGAATTCGCCATTCTTATGTTTAAGACGGGTGGTTGTGCAGACGCAAAAAGGTTTATATCCAAGCGCTTCTAGTTGACTGGAGAGATCGTTATCTATTTCCATATCCAATGCTTTTTTAATAGCTCGTTCATCCGTCAACTCTTCATATTGATCAACTAATCTCGTTGCACCTAGACATAATGATAGTTTTAACTCAAAAG
>ERZ1292630.3680-Hain-H41-02um-R3-3680-length-13312-cov-8_pt1 | contig 13312 bp, 6 predicted proteins | sample MGYA00564408_ERZ1292630 | MGnify/ENA primary metagenome ERZ1292630 (study PRJEB36523, sample SAMEA6512641) | groundwater metagenome | collected 2019-01-08 | study: AquaDiva: Metagenomics assemblies of 32 groundwater samples | reverse complement strand
TTGGTCAACCTAAGATGGGAGGTCAACACAGAAAAACAGTCCGAAACAAGCAAAAGTAGAAAAAGCCGAATGGCGCAAAGGGGGTGGAAAGGGGCCCGTGAAAGGGAACGGGAGAAGAAGGCTCCTCGAGGGAGGGAGAGATACTCACGGGCACACACAAACTTTTGTCAAAAAGGCTCGCCCTTTCGAAGGTGTCAGCGACGGCTACCGGTTGTTTCATCCGCATTCTGAAGGCGCCGCAACCATTGATCCTCACGCTGCAAGAGCGACGTGTATTGCTCCGACGTCACCATCGGCCCTCCCCCGAACACGTTCACCCATCGCCGGTAATCGGAAATGGCGACAGGGAGGTAAAACCATCTGGCCGAGGTGTGAATGTGGAAAAATGGGGCATCCGGTGCCGCGAGGCTGGAAGTGGCATCGTCGGCACCCCCGTCGCCGTCGGACGCAGTGGAATTTTTCGCGAGGTCGGTTGCGGAGGGAAGGCCATAGGTAGAACATAACTCAGTGTCCGAGCCTTGCATCGCCGCGGGGTGGAGGGACGCACGCGTTCGCCCTCCTCCCCCGGTGCTTGCTCCGTCATCGGACGTCTCGACCGCGGGGCGTCGTGAGTCGACGGCACCAGAGGCGGTTTTCATAACTTGAGCACCCAATCGGCCAGCAAATTGATGCGTGCGGCGCCGATGAGGAGCGCAGTAGCACATCGAGTTGGTCAAAGGGCCGGGCTCTACAAAGTTGGCCACTCGCAGGAGCCACAGCCGCGACACGTACACCACGTCCGTCCCAGATGGCGCGACCACCGCGCCGGCTGCGTGCGGGTCTCTTCCGCTGGCGGTGCGGGGCGGACTACTGTCGACACGGGTTGGAGAATGACTCACGTCGCTTGGCCCTGCAACGCCACCCGTGGCTCGATTGCCGGCGGTGCTTGCACCGTCCTGGAACGTCGTCGCCGTTGAGGCAGCTGGCCACTGCAGCGGCGCCATTCGCAACCCCCCCGCCGCCGCGGTGGGGTCATCCTCGGGCGCACTGCTACCCCCCGCCGCGGTGGCATGAGGAGGAGGAGGAGGAGGGGGAGGTGCGGAGCCCCCACCATTGATAAGATAGCGTCGTGCCATTTCGCGCAGCGGTGCGCGGACCGTTTTGCTCTCGTCGCAGATCGGCTTCCGAGTGTAGACGAGCACGTAGGCCTGGCTGTCCGCGACGACCTCCGCGGCAATGTTGCCCTTACTGCGTTCGTCGTCGAATCGCATCCAGCGGCCGTCCTCCTCCTTGGGGCCCTTGAAGGCGTACGCGGTGTAGTGCCCGTGGGAGAAGGTGCCATGGTGATTGATGACGGAGTCGAGCGAGTACGTGAACACACTATCCGGGGGAAGGGCGGCGATCGATGCCGAGACGGCAGAAGAAGAGGAGGGCGCTCCTCGGGGCAGCGCCTGATCCATCTGCGCCGAGGACGAAAAGGGTGCCGAACGGCGACCATCGGCAACGACGTTGGGCTCTGGGCGGGTCGAATCCACGCCGCCACAAAACGACGCGGCCATCGACGTGGTCGACGGCGAGCCGTGGTTCGAGGACGACTCCGGGACGCGAAAGTCGCGCCGGAGCGACGGATGCATGAAGGGCAAGAGGGACAAGATGCGGTCGGCAGGCGGTTGCGACAAGAATCTCTCTGCGGCGGCTTCGGCTTCCTCCTCGATTTTGGCGGTCGACTTTGCGGCATCGCGCGCGCTGTGAGGCTCGGAGCCCTGCCGCTCTGCCACGGTTAAGGTCGTTAGATCGCCAAGACTGCGAGGAACCGGCGTGGCGTGCGAGAGAAACGCGGTCCGCTCAAGCCGTCCATCCCAGTGACTTGACCGACTCGACATCCATTCTGGATCAACCGCTCGGTTCCACCATAGCAAGCGGCCAGGGTCGCAATTCCACATAAGGCGCTGCTCGGCGGCGTGCAACTCCGACTTGCTCAGAGGTTTTTGATTGCCCGATGCATTATTACCGTGCGACGCCGCGACCGCCGTTGCCGTTGCGGTGGACGGCAACGCGTCGCTCAGGGCGACGGGATGCGACACGGAGGCCTTCGGACACCCCACCGCGTGTTGGTCGGGCTTATTGACATCATGATGGTGTGAATAGTCAACGGGGATATACGTCCACGGCGTCGCCGCGTGCGGCACGAACCGTAAGTGCTGATTCACGAGCGCGGTCCACGACTGTGCCGCAGAAGGGGTTGCCGCTCCGTGCGCCGCCGCCGCGTGTGGCGGCCGTCCAGGAGAGGCTAGTGAGAGGCCGCCATGGCTGCCGCGGGGACCATCCATCGCCGGCCGAGGAGGTGAGGATGAAGTTGGTCGACCGGATGACGAGTTGACGATCCGATGGGCGTCATCTTCCGACAACGCGCGAAAGTTGAGCGGAAAATCCACGCAGCTGTGAATCTTCGAGTTCCAGTAACCGGCCGAGAAGCGTTTCAGGGAAATCGTGAGCACGTCAGGAACGGTCAGCAGACACAGCTGCTTGGTGGCGTCGCTGAGTCGATGACAGTTTGAACACTTGTATTTGTTGGTGCCGGAGAGCAGCTCGGGTTGAAAATAGACCCACAGCATTTCTTCAAGGGTAACAGGACCTCCGTCGCTGCCGCCGAACGATGAACAAAAGCGCGAGAAGGCGCTGTAGAGGCGAGAGCTGATGGACGGCTTCGGTGTAGCAGAAGGGGCGCCTCCGCGCGGCGGTAAGCCTGATCCCGCGTCGACGTCGTTGAGACTGTGCCCGCTGGGCCCCGATGCACTGGGCTCATCACTGAGAGGATCGTTGTGTTCCATCGGCTGCAGCGACGCGGGTATGACCTCCGTGACGGTCTGGCGGTGTTGGACGAAAGCGCGTTTGACAAACTCCCTGTACTTTGCTCGCTGCTCGACCGTCGGAAACGCGAGCTGCAACGCGGAGTACTCGGAGACACAGCGGCTCGTATACGCACACTCGTGACAGCGTATTTCGCTCAGTTGAAGTCCTCGGAACGCGTCCACGACTGGGCTGCGATGCAGCCGCAGGCTCGCATGCTCCCCGGAGTCGGTTTGAAACGCCGTGAGCTCCTCGGAATCTCGAGGCTTTCGCTTGAACTTTTCAACGAACGTTTCTTCCGCGTTGGCCCGGTCGACTGCGGCAATGATGCGGTAAACGAGCGCCGAGCTCCGAGATGCCGCGCTCACGGCGCCTTGCACCACGGGAGGTTCGCGGCTGTGCCACGAACTGGCGGCCGCATCGCCGTCGTAAACACCACCACCATTGGGAGGCTCCTCGTTGACGACGGCGGACCCCAGTTGTGAGGATTGGCCGCCGCCGACGGCGCCAAGGGCGGCCGCGACGACTGGGGCGTGCATCTCCATGCAATATGGCTCATCGGCGTAGTCCAACGCGGCCGACATCCACTCCACCGAATCGTGCTGGTCCCCCAGAGTGAATTCCTCATGGCAGGCGAACATGTGGCGGATGAAAGATATCGGATTGTATTGGTACGGGCTGGTGGCGACTTCCATGCGCTCCAACGTGTTGGCAAGCAGCACGGCCGTTTGACTGCGCAGGTCGTTGTGTGAGGCCAGACGTTTGATCACGCTGTCGAGCTCCGCGTTCACACCGCCGAGCTTCGACAGCCGGGCGGTGCGACTCGACACCGAGGGGGCAGCGGCTGCCGAGATGACGATCGCCACGGCTCGTTGGCCACCCCCTTCGGTGCAACAGGCGGGATCGGAGGACGAAGTGGTCGACGTATCTCCCCCCGCGGCCGGACCTTCGGCGGCGGCCGGGTCCGCCGTCATGCGGCGCAGCTGAAACACAGGCAACGTGGTGCCAAACCGCAATCCTGTCGCGACGTGAGGTAGGTTGGCGATGGCCTGTAACGCGGCGTTCGCGAAACATGTGTTGCCGAGGTTGAAGAGGGAGCACACGATCCAAGGATCAAAGTGGGAGCGATCCTGCAAGATCTCCTGGGGGTCGTCGGGCAGAACGACGGAAATTGGCGGCGTCGGCGCCGACTCAGCAGCCGTGTTCGGCGGCGGCGACGTCATTATTGGGCGCGATTTCCGGACCGAAAAGCTTGCCTGTCAGAAGAGAGAGAGAGATTAATGAGGAATGATGGAATCAAATTGCGATGCCCCAAAAAACACCAACGTCTTGGAAAAAATGACGAGTCGTCAAAGTGTGCGAACGGGGAAAGCCGTCCTCCCCCCCCTTGTCATCATTCACACTCTTTGTTCAAACAGCGGGCCGCGAGAGCACACATAATTTCGCGATCGCCATGTACGCAGCCACGAGCAGCACGGCCGTGAGGCAGCCGCTCACCAGGATCAAGTCACTATGAAATTGACTATCCACGGTGAGAAGGCGCGCCCCGACGTCGCCCGACCAGAACGATTCGACGTAGATGTCGTAGTTTGGCGGCTGCACCATCGCCGTAGAACTGCCTGTGGACGCGGAGCTAATCTGCCGCCGAGGGAGCTTCACCGCGTCATACAAACCAGGAAGATCTGGGTTCTGCACAAAATAAATTGGCGCGGAGTCTTTCACGTATTGTAGAGCCGGGGCGAAACTGTGGTGAAAATGGACCCGGCGTGGGACGCACACGTTGCGATTCACGAGACAGTAGAAGGTGCGGTTGCAAGGGCACGGGGGCGGATCTCGAAGCGGGAACGACGGAGACTCGGTGGCCGTGGTGGTCGCTGGACTGGCGGTTCCCGGGGTCGATGCGGAAGGTGGCAGGGTCGATGCGGATGGCCAGGTGCCGTAGAGACCTCCCCAATACTGCTTAGGCAACTCGGTCGCGTCGTCTCCCTGAAGCGCGTACACCAACGCGTGATAGATAATTTGCTGCGAGAGCAAGATCTGATCGTAGAAGGCGAACACCGACGGGTAATAGGAGGGCCGCAGACGGGAGCCCAGTGGCTGTCGAAGAGACGTCAAACTCAAATTATTGGTCACAAAGGGGCACGCAAGATCGCGGCCAAAGCATGTCCAAACCGCATCGAGATACATCCGATCGATCGCGGGTCGTTGAGACAAGACGCTCGGCGTCAGGGTTGCATTATCACGGATCAGCGAGCTGGAAAACGAGACGATCAGGTCGCTGCTGGCGTTGTTGTTGAGAGTTTGGGGGGCGATCGCGTTAATGGCGTCGCGAAGCGCCAGAGCGGCGGCGACGTTCGAGCGGTAGTCGTCGATGAGCAGTTGCACGAGCACGTCGGTGACGCTCTGAGCGGCGGTCGCGATGTTCGTCGCGTTCACGCGGTCCATGGTGTCGGAGGAGGACTGCTCGGGCTGCGAAATCGGGCCGCCGCTAATTGGCGCGCCTGGTGATGCTCGAACGGGACGGTAGCGGCTTTCGTAGCTGGCGAGGACCGTCAGCGAAGTGGGCCGCACCAGACCGTCCGTCGCTCGAGACGCGTTGCCCAAGGCCCAGGTGAGCTGTTGTAGCATCCCGACTGGCACATTTCCAGACGCGTTTCCAGCGGGCGTCGAACCGTTGTTAGGTAACAGTAGCTGGTTCACCTCTGGGAGCACACTAGAAGTGGTCGCGTTGTTTCTCCGAATATGAGCATTCTTGGATGATATGAATCGGAGAAGGTTGAAGGCCGAGGATGCGGGCAACTGCCTCTGAGTTAATGCCGCGTCCGCCTGGGGAACGTTGACCGCATTAAACAGATTGATCACATTTTGCTGCTCCATCGAGGTGGTGAAGTCAAAGAACTCGTCACTTGGAATGGCGGGGGAGACCGCCGCGGGGTCGACCTGACGATCGGAGTGCACGTAGAGCGGCGACGCAGAAGAGGATGCCGCGGCCGCATCGGAGGGACCGCCTACGTGATCGACGATCAGAATGTGCGCGAATTTCGCCAAATCCACAGATGTGAAATTGGTCGACCGGTAAAACGGCTTCAAGCAGCTCACGCGGCTCGCGGGGCTCGACGACTTTTCCGCACACGCGAACAACTGGCTTTCCAGCACAAATCTACCGGAGCCTGTCAAGCCGTGCTCCTCTCCAGCAAAAAAGAAGAAGTAAACTTGCAAAGGGGGAAGCGACAGCTGCCCGGTGGTCGCGGACATCACCGCGCCCGTGGACGCGACTTTCGTGGTCGTCGTGACACGCACCCCTGGCCACGTGGTTTCATCTCGCAAATAGCTGGCCAAGATACCTGACGTGGCGAGCGCCTGCGCGATGGACAGTACGGCCGTGATGCCAGAGGCACTGGCGTCCGCCGCAGGGACGTCATCCTGGAAGATGCTGTTGCTCGTCGACGACGTCACCACCGCGATGCTACGGGCGAATGGGTTGGCCCGGTCCGTGATGCCAAGATCAGGATCCTCCACGACAGACGCCTGCGACGGCTGCGTGGTTCCCCAGACACTGAGGCCACCGAGTGGCAAGCATGTGGGTACGGCGGTGAAGAGGCACGACGGCATGTACAAAGAGGCGTTGGCTGCCTGGGCTTTTTGATACGCGATGTTCAGCTGTTCCGTGGTCACTGGTCGTTGCTCCATCGCCATCGGGTAGAACGTCTCGCTTCCGTAGTAGGGGAAGAAGGCAGGTCCATCGGCAGGCGTCGCCCCACCGCCGCTTTTCGCAAATAAACGTTGAAGTTCGATGCGATTGCGTGTCGCTCGCTTCAGCAGCACCGACCATGCCTTTTCAGCATTGGAGTCAGCCGGCTGATTGCCAGACTGCACATCGAAGCCCAGAATCGTGAACTGCGACAGGACGAAGCTGTAGAGCATGCCAGTGGACGCATTGGAGGAACCACCGGACGTGGTGGTCGGGGGTTTGCCTGACAAGGTGGGAAAGGCATCCGGGAGCCATTGCCGCGGCGACGTGTACGGCGACGCGGACGACATGGGCGACGGAGGGGCCATGCCCGTGACATCCACATCCGGCAACCGTAAGAACACCGCATCGACGCCGGACGGCGCGCCGCCTGGGTTCCGCATGGCACGCCGTCTGTTGAGGGCGAGGAGAATGGGCATCAGCCAGCGCCAAACAAAGGTCCGACTGTTGGTGACCATTGCCGGCGAGGTGGTCGTCGTGGTCGGTGATCCCCCCGAAATGGGATTCGCCGCATCGAGAACGAGAGCGAACCTACCCTGCGCGCGTGAAAGCAAATCATCGAGCCAAGCCGCGGCTCCCGCGACGGCGTCGGTGTCCGTCGCGTACGACTGCGCTTGTACGGTCTGCACCATGGTCCGGTAGTCAGCCACCGTCAATTGAAACAGCGGCCGCGTGACGGCGTCGTTCGGCGGCGCGCATCCGATGTTGCGACTCGCGGCCGTCGCGGACGGTGTCGTCCCGTTCACAGGCAGAAACGTGGGTGGGTAATACACATCGGCCGTCGTCACGCACATCGCCAACGCGGGCAAGTTGTCAAAGTAGTGCTGGTAGATCGTGTCATACGGCGGGGGTGGGACGGTGTAGCCAAGAGCGCCCCGAAAGGGCGAGTGAACCATGGTTGCGAGGACGAGGACGACGGCGCCCAACGGCAGCGTCGCAACTCTGGGTGTCATGTGATATATCCCCGCTCCGGACAGACAGTGAGAGCGAGAGAGAGAGAGAGAGAGATGAGGAACAGAACACAACCGCCGTGTGGAACTTCCGTTCGATGAACGACCAACAGAAACCGCGACTGTATGGACATCGTATCTCTCTTCGACTATTACCCTAACAGGAGCGGTGGGGGGAGCGTGAATTCCTCGGTGCGTAGACTCACTTACTGGATTCGTCACGGGCGAATGGCCACGTCTCTTTCATACACAACATAAGGTGAAGTGCCAGCCGCACAGCAACACGGACAGAAAAGTCCAAACAGACGAAAGACTGGTGACCAATAAGGCAAGCTTCAACACATGCCAAAAAGGCGTTGTGACACTCAAACTCGGGGTAGCGGGGGTAGGAAATTAAAAACTGTGTTGTGCGCATTCGTTTTTTTTTGTGACGACGGAGAAAAGCACATTTCCTGTGGGAATGTGGCCGTGCGGCTCGCTGGCTGGGATGTCAAGTCCGCGTTTCCTCCGCGCGCGGTTCCTTGCCTTTCATCGAAGCTGCCGTGGGGCTCACACGACCTTCACGGCTGCCGTATCGACGATGGACCTCGGCGGCTCCTCCTGATCATCGTCCCTAGGCTTCTTCGCACGACCGTCATCGGCCTCTGCATCCGAATCCATAGATGACGGAAAAGTGTACTTGACATCCGGTGGCAACGAGGAGAGGGGTGGACCGCGAGGAGGAGGAGCGGACATGATGGGCTGCAGCGGCGGGATGGGGACGAGCGTGGAGAGTCGCCGAGATCCCTCTTCACGAAGCGAGCGCGGCGTGTCTCCGTCATGGCTCACGTGGCTGCCCAGGTCGACGCCGGAACCAGACCGCGGTTGCCGGATGGACGCATCCATGAATCCTTGCTCGACCGCTTTTTGTTTCAGTCGTTTCATGGTCGACTTCACAAGGCCATAGACCACGACCGCGACCGTGCGCGCCACCGCGAAGAGCACCAGAGAGCTTAGCACATACGTCAGCGTGGTAAAAAAGTCCGGGTACCCCAGGGCCGTCGTCGTCTGGATGATGATGCGATACCCTTGGAACAAACGGGAGTCCACGCCGCCAATGGAGCCCCAAACCTCCGGGAGATATTTGATCCGAATGGTGCCCTCCACGTCTGTGTTCAGCGACCACGGTCTCAGGTTCGTGTACGCCAATTCGAAAAGCACGTAGAACCCAGTCATGCGAAATACCTCGTCAGGAAACCCTTTTGCGGGCCGCTTCACGTCGAGAAGGTTCCGAGTACCAGCGCCGCCCCGGGGTTGGGTGGTATCCATTCCGCGCGTGAGCACCTCGAGCGAGACGTTGATGAACGAGCCGGCTGGGTACTCCGCGATGAGATCTCCATTTTCGTTAAACATACGCGTCTTCGGCAAGCTGATGACGCCCGCGGCCCGGTGATAGATACCATGGTTGATAAAGAAGGTGACCTGATCGGGCTGGGTGGTAAAGTAGTGGCGATTGAACGTTTGATTTCCAACGACGGTCGTCTCGATAAAGAAGGTTGCCACTTGTATTTCGTCCGTCTTGATGAACGTGATGGTTTCGGTCGGGAGGTATTGACAGCCAACGTTGGACATGTTCTTAGGGCCTTGCGTCTTGATCTGCTCGGCGTTTAGGATCCAGTCGTAGCTGTGGTTGTTGCAGTAGTAAAAAGGAGGAGGCTGCCCCCCGACGGTGGAGAGCGCGCCGTCGGAGGACGGCACCGTAGAGGTCGCTGCCCCCGACGCCACGGGGGGTGGGCTGTTGCCGCCACCGGCTGCGGGGGTGGTGGTCGCGTTACCATTGGTGTTGATGACGTCGCGGTATCCCACGGTCCATTTCGAACTATACGGAAAGGCGGTCTCGTATTTCGCGTAGTAGTGATATCCAATGAGCTGCGTCAGCATGCCGAAGAACGCCGCGAAGAGGAGCACGGTGTATAAAATTTGAAACTTGAGCCCGGCATCTTTCTGCAGTGGGATGTTAAGCTTCATGGCCCACGGCGAAGGGCCCAGCTGCCGCCTCGAGGGGGCTGGGAGGTGGAAAAAAAAAGGGATACACTATTCTGCTGGTGGTGAGCAAGGTGTCAACCAGCCATGTGCTTTTGGGACTTGGCGTCGCTCACCTCAGTCGGAGAGCGAAGATTAATTGACCGTTGACTGACCGTTGAGAGGTCACGTTAACGGCGGCGAAAAAAGACCCGATTGTTGGCGTTGCGGTTGGTCGCCACCGATTCTTCTTGCCGTGAGCCAACCTCATGACCTCCCTCACAGTATTCACCGTTCGGCCGTCTTCCTCGCAATTCTCGGCTTCCTACCGCCCCGCAGTCGTCGTCGGCGTCGCTTGGATCGCCCCCCGTTCGCGTGGGCCTACGCTCTTCCTTACGGTCGCGTGGACCACCTTGGAGTGTGGCCGCTCGAAGGTCCGAGGATGAGATGGCAGAAGACGCCGTCACCGACCGCGAATCACCACCATCGGCGCCATACGCAGCACCATCGGCGGCCAGGGGGCGGCCAGGATCCATCGTCCAGGGGACGGCCAGGGGGCGGCCAGGATCCATCGTCGTTGCCTCCACCTCCACTTCCTCCTCCTGCTGTTGGTGTTTTCTTCGCTGCAATGCCGAGCGCAACGCGACCCAACGATCGTACATGACCACGTTGACCGACGCGGCTAAGTTCAGGCACCCGCGAGTGGGAATGAAAACCGCCTCGTCGCAAGCGTCCACCACGCTCTGGGGGATGGTGCCGTCCTCCGGGCCGAAGATGTACACCGCGTGGCTCACAGGATGGCTGAATTCATGCAACGGCACGGCACCGTCGATCAGATCCACCGCGATCAAGCGGACGACTGGTTGACGGCAATCGGTCGCATGAACCTCCCGTGCCGAAGTGGGGCGGCTATTGCTGCGACCACCCGGCATCACTACGGCGGTGCTGGTCGTGGTGGTGAATGTTGCGATAGCATTGTCATCATCCACCGCCGTGGCGGTGATCGTTGGGATTGCCGCCGTGGGAGAGGAGGAGTGGCTGGGCGATGAGACATCCACGATGTGATCATGGTGCTGAGTCGGTGGTGGTGGTCGTGATGAAGGCTTGAAGAAGGCGGATAGCATGCCCGATGGCGGCGTCACGTCCGCACACACGTTCAACAGCGGGACGGAGCCGGTGTCGCCCAGAGGGTTGACTTGAAATCGTCTCGCGGTTTCAAAACGCGTGCCGGTGTACAACACAGCCGCGCAGCCGGAAAAGCACGCCGCAGCCCTCAAGGCACTCCCAACGTTGGCGGGTGTTTTGGGATTCAGCAGGACGATCGCGTGGCCGAAGTCACCGAGACCACTTTGAGAAAGACCACCACCTCCTTCTTCCACTTGGTTCCCACCACCTTCTCCGCTTCCTTCCATGGGACTCATCGTGTTGACGTCGCCATGCGGCGTGACGGACGATGGACGGTCCTGGCGGCGCCGTTGAATCGTCCGGTAGGAATGAAGCGCCTGTTGAAACGGGGACGGTCCAGCAGCGGCACGAAGACTAGCCACGGTAATCATGGAGTCGACCCCGGGCGCAACTTGGGCCAGCAGCGGACGGAATGACAACGCCGCGTCGTCGCCTTCGGCGCGATCAAGGACCATGCCAGTGCTGGTGGGACTGGGGCCTTCGTCCCTCTTCCTTCGGCTCCCTGGCTCGAACGGGGGAGGTGGGTTCTTGCAGTCGCCACCCTCCAAATGCTTCATGCAGCGCTCGAAGTTCTTGTTGTGCTGGACGCCCACCTCAGCGCCACATCGCAGGCAGCGATACGCGTACTCTGGATGACGCGAGTCCGACACGATGAGCTTGATGGAGCATTCGGGCGGCGCCGTGTTCGGTAGGGAGGCCGCCGATGATGTCGCGGCGTTGCCAAGAAGAAGCGGCGATGGCACTGGAACGAAGTACTCTTTCGCCCAACGCGTTTTGCCGCCCCAACCCATCGAATCGGTTTGTGTGTGTGTGGTTACCTCCCCGACCGGTTGCCACACGGAAATGGCTCGTCGAACGACAACGCGTTGTCTGTTTGGGGGGAGGGAGGACGCAGAGAGATACATGCCAACCAAAATGATGTTGTTGTTGCCTACGTACTTCCTCTCCTTGCCACGATGGACCGCTCTCTCACACCAAAAAAAAAGCCACGCAAAAAAAGAAATAAGTCGTCACGTCACGAAAAATCTTTCAAAATAAAAAAACCCGAGTTGTTTTAATGATCCTCCTTGTCGTAAACGGTGACGACCGACCGACCCAAGGCAATGGTCAATCTCGATATACGTGGCGGGAGCAACAAGGTACGAGAATCAAACGCGGTTGCCGCGTAGTCCGCGCCGGCTTGACCGACGTGCGGCCGACGAGAAGGACGATCCGCCTTGACAGAGGTATCGGACGCCGTAGCCAGGCTGTCCCAAGCATCTCTCCGCCGTCACCAACTGCAGCGGTGTGCTGGCATTCATGCAGCGGCTGTCCGAAAAGGTCCGGAAAGCGATTTGCTCCTCACAGCTCTCCGACTGCGTGAAGCTCATGAGCTGATCGGCCAACGGCACGCACGTGTTGCGGTCAAAGCGCTTGAACGAGTTACAGTTCATGCAGCGAGAGTCGCAGCCGTACTGATACGACACGAACGACGCGTTCACCGAGCAGCCGGTGATACGGCCGAAGGCGCCGTAGGGATCCGCGGAGCACTGGTCGCACGTAATGGGCTGGGCAAAGATGTTGTTGCCCGGCGCGCACGTGCCGTTGTAGAACGACACGCGAGCGCAGCGCTGCCCTGGCCGCTTCATGCACCGTGCCAACTGACTCTGATTGTTTCCGATGCCGAAGCAGGACTCCTGGGGCACGACGCTGTCGACCTTGCACGTGGAATTGGAGCAGAAGGGATCGTTGCAGACGACAATGGCGATGGTCTTATTGCCGCTCGGGGACGGTGGGGGAGAAGGGCCAGGGGTGGTGGGCTTGGGGCCAATGCGCGGGTGGCACGTCAGGTAGACGAGCAAGTTTTCCTTGCAGGGTTGCATCCAGGGATACGAGTTGTTGAAGGTGCAGTTTTGCAGGAACGAGTGCGCTGGGCACCAGACGTGGCTCAGGTACGCAGAAGGCGTGAACTTGCGGAACGCGCCGACCTCGGGCGTGGAGTCCCAGTACCCGAGGCTGTGGCAAGCGGCGGAGGCGTCGTCGAAGGAGAACTGGTCGAGGCACACACCGCCCCAGCTCGTGTTGCTCGAGCCGTTGAGGAAGTTGACCTGCAACAGCCCGCTGTTCGGCAGATAGCCGCCCTCGAGGCGCAGGGACATGGACCACGGATCGACACGGCCGCCGACGTGGTGATCCGCCGCGGGGGCTCCCCAGATGAGAGCCGTCACGGCGGCGAAGACTTTCATGAGGAGGAGCATCTTGGTATGGTATTGGAGAGGGGAGAGAGAGAGAGAGAGAGATTGAACAATTGGTCTGAAAATAAGAACAAAGAAGGGGGAAAGGGGTCGATTGAAAAGAAGTCACACCAACGAGCAACACTCACATGATATGCCGTGATCGTTTCCTCTCACCGATATGGACATTTTTGGGCACGTTTCTCCGACTACTGACGAGGGCGTGGTGCGGGGTGTGAATGAAGGGAAGGAAAGAAGTTGTGGTTCTGGCCCAGGTGGGCATAACCGGCTGTGCAGGCGTAGGCAATTTGCCTGGACTCATGCGGCACGATTCACAGTTCCGCCACCGATGGCGATGCACTTTTCCTACGATACCTTTGAAT
>ERZ1292630.3678-Hain-H41-02um-R3-3678-length-13320-cov-7_pt1 | contig 13320 bp, 10 predicted proteins | sample MGYA00564408_ERZ1292630 | MGnify/ENA primary metagenome ERZ1292630 (study PRJEB36523, sample SAMEA6512641) | groundwater metagenome | collected 2019-01-08 | study: AquaDiva: Metagenomics assemblies of 32 groundwater samples | reverse complement strand
CGAGCGCGACGTCCACGGCCGAGCCTCGCGACAGGGACAGGCTGGTCACGGCTGCCTGCAGCGACATGGTCCCCGTGATGGACAAGACGATGATGACGGATCCCGGCGCCTTGGCATAAAATAACAAGCCTCCGGGAGAGGGACCGCCGCCGCTGCCGCCTACAACTGATTCCTGCGCCGCCTCCAGCCTCTTCGCGGCGGCGCGCTCCTTCGCCTGCTGGCGCACGCAGTACACTGCAAATGCGGCACCCTGAAGCAGCGCCAGCACAGGGCACAGCACAAACAGGTTGCCGACGGCCGCACCGCGGTAGCTGGGCACCCAGCGCAGTGCCGCTTCCTCCGGCCAAGCGTCTGAGGCGTTGGGTAGACCCACCTGAGCGCTGCCGACCGTGAACTGCATCGGGTGCTCGAAGACGCTCGGAGGACCGGCGACGGGATCCGGGCATGCCGACACCGACAGCACCGCTGTCAGGCGTTGCATCGACCCGACCGCGGTCGGCGACACCGCCAACGCCGTGACCTGCACCGACGCGATCGCGACGGAAGAAGTCACCTCAACCGCTTCGCTCTGCCGCCTTGGCGTTTCCGTCGTTGCCACTGCCGCGGAGGTTGTGTTCGTTTGCGGTTGTGTCACGTTGAGTGCGTCAAAAGGGAGCGTAGCCGTCGCCGACGCAGAAACTGATCGTGGTGTGGTGGTGGTTGATGTCGTCGAGGCGGTGCTTGAGCCGGTTGCCGATGATGTTGGTGTGATCGTTTCCGAGGCCCCCAAACTACTCGTCGTCTTCGTTGTAGTCGTCGACGTTGTAGTCGTCGACGTTGTCGTTGAAGTGGCCGACGGGAATGGACTGCCAACGGTAGGCGTGACGGTCGTGGTCAGCGTTGGGGTTTCGGTGTCCGTTATACGCGGCAGCGCCGTCGACGTTGTGTTCGTATTGGTCGGTGTCGGCGCCAATGACGTCGCCGCCATCACCATGGTGCCTCCGCTGCACCCTTGCACGGCCGCGTCCAGCGCTGGTGACGAGATGTTCGGTGTCGATGAGTTGGCAAACATGGTGGCGATTTCGCTCGGGGACAGTACTTTGTCTTGCCGTTCCACGTTCACGACAATCGGTGGCGGCTGTGCCGCAGGCATCGCCATCCATCCGACGTTGTCGCAGGCGAACCGTGTCGACGCGATGACGACGGTCGAGCCACTCGTGATGATATTGAAGATCACCTGGAAGCACGTCAGAGCCGAGGCGTTCACTCCAATGACGGAAACGTTCGCATTACCCGTTGTCCCCTGGATGACTAATACGGCGGTTCCCGAAGGCGCGGTCGCTGATACGGTGCTCCGGCAAATGGACACTGTGGAAGCGTTGACCGGCGCGCCCCAAGTAACCGCGGACGCGGAGCTGGCGCTCAACGCGACGGACGATACGTTGGAGTCCATGATTTGAGCCGTTGAATGCGACATCGACACGAACCGTAGGGCAATGGCGGACGTGGAGGACACGCTTTGAGCCAAGAGAGTCGCATTGACGACGCGCAACGAACTTTGAAGGCCAAAAAGCTGAAAACGGAGCAAGGCCGCTTCCATTCCCGATGACCTTCCGACGGCGACCAACTTGCTGTCGGAGATGGTGATGTTGGTGCCGCTCGTGGCATCCGAAGCCACCACCATCAATTCGCCAGGCGCTCCCGTTGCTGATACGAAAGACCCGTTCAATACGCTCACCGAGGAATGAATCAGTCTATTGAACGCGAAGACCTGACCATCATTTTGATTCGAAGTCGTTGCGACTTGGATCGTACTGTGATCCGTGACCTCGAACGTCATGTCTTGCACATCATATTGAGCGACAAACATCCTTGCGTAGCCGCCGGCGGACATGATGACGGTCGAGTTGCGAATCACGATGGTCGACGCATTGACAGCGATGAACCGAGGCGCACTACTAAAACTGAAGCACGTTGCCGGCTGTAACGGACCGGAGATCAAAGTCACTGTTGACGCCTCGATCGTGACGTTGCTGGTAGTTATTGCCGTCACGTCATAAAAGGTCGCTGCCGAGGTTCCACTCACCGTCACGACGCTGCCCTCGCGAACTAACAGATGGGAGCGGGTGAACTGCGGTAGTACTAGAACGTGGGAAGCCTGGTCGGATTGGAGTGACACAAGGCTTCTGGCGATGTCAAGAGTCGTGTTGATGCTTCCGCCGTTCAGCGCCGTCAAAAGGTACGATGACCCGTTGGCAGTCAGTAGTGCGACGACGCGATTCAGCGTGACCGAGGAATGCATGGGTTGAAGCGACCAATACAAGACGTAGGCCAAACCCTTGTCGAAACCAGAAGGCATGGTCCCGGTCGCGGTCGCGGTCACGTTGCTATCCACCATCTCCAGCGTCAATTCGATGGCCTGGAAAAAGGCGAACGCAGCCGCCAGGGACCGTGACGTCACTTGGAAGGTCGTGTTTTTGATGGAAATCGCGTTTCTTTCGATCGGATTTCCGTCAAATTGGAATATATCGGCGTTCGCTCTTGCGTTGGTTGACACCGTGCTATTGATGAGGGTTATCCGCGAGTCCATTACGTTGCTCGTAAAATAGAGGGCACGCCCATTCTTGCCAGCAGCGTGAGTAGCCGCGACCGTAATGTTACAGTTGACAATGAGCAACGTCAAGTTGTTGACAGGGGCGGTCCAGCTTAAGGCGCGGCACATGTCCGTGCTCGACAGCGAGCTGATGGTTGTGTTCGTGAACGTGATCATCGTGTTCGCCATAGCCGCTGTGACCACAAACATATCCATGGCAGTTTTTAAATCCGGCGGTCCGAAGGAGCAGTTTGTCACGAAAATGCGGCAATCGGATCCCAATGCGGCTTCGATCCGCAGAGCTGCGTCGAGACGGGCGCCTTGAAACGTGATCGTCACGTTGGACGATGGGCTGAGGAGGTTGACAAATTTGACCGCACCCGGAAGCGTGCAGTTGATCGCCGTGAAGACACTGTTGTTGCTGACGTTCACCGGCGCGATGCCGCTGGTGCAAAGATCGAGAAGCACTGTCGAGGCGATTCGCGCGTGAAGAAGCATCAGAAAAAATAACGACGACATCCAGGCCGTCGCTGTTGGGTGGCGCGGCATTGGTGTGGTGCGAGCGTTTTTGTACAAAACGGAAACTTTTGGGTCCAAACGCAATGAGAAGGGTACCAGAAGAGCAAGACAAGCAAACAATACAGTATATGTGCTGCGTGCACCCTGTTGTAAAGCACCAAGCGTCGCGTCCACGAGCAGACAGAGGCCGTTCCACCTGCACTAAACACTCTACCTTTCGATCCCGATTCCATGGCGAATGGTGGCGAGCTGCTTTGATGCGACCTCGTTGGCGCCCACCAGCTCCGCCGTCCCCCGCCTCAACCGAGCGACATCAGCGCGTAGTTGCGGCATGCTCACCTCTGTCACGCAGGCAGAGGTCCACGATAAACGCTGCTGCGGCGATTGAGCAGGGCAGTCGCGGTATGCCGATGAATGATCTTCGGCGCTCATGAGACGCAACCGCCCACCCATCGCTGTGGTCGGTGTCGCCGCCGCGACAGTCCCGTCCGCCCTTCCTAACCCCATCCCCCTCTCTACCATCCCCACGATGGTCGAACTCGTCGCAACGGCTTCCATCGACACGCCCGCAAACAATGCGATGCGTTCTTCGACACCTTCCTGGTACAGCAAGATCAGGGTACCGAGGTGGTCGCTGAGTGACCGGGTGCAGGCGGCGTGAAAGCGACTCAACAATCCTAACGCGACGTTCACGACGACGCGTTGTCGAGAGGTGAGAACGGAGGCGGACGGAGGGCCGGCTGTGAGCGACGACATCGCGACGGCACGCAAGCGGAGAGGGGGAAAAAAACCACACGCCACTGTAAAACCCCTTTTGTCCCCGTTGGTGAAGTTGGACCCAGGTGCGTGACGAGCCTTCTCTCTGAAGCACTGTATGAATCCGTGAACTGGGGGGACCTTTATCGACTGAGCAGGACCGCTGGCGTCGAAGAGCTTTCCGCGGCTGAGGTGGGTGAGTGGCCCTCACCGACGAAGCGCGGGGTAATTTTGTTCTCTCTCCAAGTGCGGTGTTGTTCGTCTAGAAAAAGGGCCTTGACGAACTGGGTGCGACGAGCCTCTTTCTGCCGCAGACTGGCCATCTCGTGCAACGCGCGGGCGTTTTCGACGATCATGACGGCGGCCGCGGACCGCACTGTGGTGAGACTCGAGCGCAGCTCGTCAAACTCGGCTGCCGTAAGCTCAGTGGTCGTCATCGCGCTTCTGCGTTGCTGGCGAGAAAGAAAGCCCGGGCAACGGGGGGTGCGAAGGAGAAGTTTCCCGAGCAATGTGCTCTTGGAAACGGTGTTGGTTCTCGAAAACGAAACAAAAACAAAGACTCACTGCAGTGCCCGATGCGATAGAGCGCATGGTCTCGGGAGGCCTCTCTCGCCGCTTCTCTTTCTTTCAGCAATCAGGTCCGCGGCGCTGGTTGAAGTAGGATCGAATGTCGACAAGGTAACCAATGGCAATTCGAAAACACCAAATCCGCTCATCATCTGCTCGGATCGCCCAGTCGCCCAGGGGAGCAATGTATCCCGTGCTGTCGTCGGTCGACCCCCCTTGTCCTTGCGGACCGTGAAACCCACCGAGAAATTGAGTCGTTCCAAGATTCTGAACGCCAACACCGTACTTTTGCGGAATGTCGTCTGTGAACGCGGCCCAATTTTCGTTGGCCGTGAACGATTGCCAGGGCGGGCCAGGCACAGGGTAGGCGACTTGCGTGAGGGGTTCCCCAGCGAACGGTTGGGATCCCGTGTAAGTCCACAGGTTGTACAGCTGCCCAATGACGTATACCGCGGGCAACTCTTGCCCCATGCGCCCGTACTTGGTTTTATCCTCCCGAAACGTGACCAGACGATGGCGAACGAGGAAACCGTTTTCATCGAGCGTGATCCACGACTCGAACGTGCAGTTACATGGGACGTTGTCTAGAGCCCATTGCAGCGGTTGGGACTTGACGTAAATGGACGTCGCCGTCACGGTGAGGTTGAGCACGGTGCCGTGGTGCCCGACGAAGTCTCCCGCGCTGATTGGGTTCCATGGCCAGGGATGGCCTGACCACTGGGCACCGCGGTAGGGATCTGGCCCGGCGTAGTAAGATTGCTGAATTTCCCGACCCTGATCGTGGCAGTTGATCAAATTGACGCTCGGAACGTTATTGTCTAGGAGAGTTGTGATCGCGCCGCCGTGATCGGTGCTGACACCGACGGTGATAATGCCGTTTGTGATTGTTGGATGGGTGGGCATCGATGATGATGATGACCGTGGCTTAGCCTGCTGCCTGCCGCCTCTCTGCTTAGCTTGATGATGGTCGGGTCCACGCACGCCGAACGATAGGAGGGGGGAGACTCCGTGAAGGGGCAGCGGATCATCGTCGTCGTCATGTCTCCGCTCAGTAGGAAGAAACGTCGCTGCCACGAAGGTCGTCGCGAGGGGGATGGCAATACCAATGAGGAGGACGATGAGGCAACCAGCAGAACAGCGGCTGCGAAGGGCACGATGATGAGGCATTTCCCCCCCGCTTCAGAGAGTGAGCGACTTCCTTTTTTCCCCCCCTTTTTCCGGGGGTGGGTCAGCCACAAGAGCGCGCACTGGGTCATGTCCTGCATTAAAAACCCGCACGTGGTGCACTTGTACTCTTTTCACCCTACCTGAGGGTTACGCGCGACCACCACCACTACACCTAAGTCGATGTCTGAAGGTCACGCCACGAATCGGTCGAGGGGATAGCCACGCCCCGCGCCCCAACATTGATGGACGAGCGCCCTCAGCGTCTGCAGCCAACGAGGGGTAATGCTGCCTTCCGCCTCGACGCTGCCAAGGGACACGTCAATGGCCCGCTGCATGCCGAGCAGCAACTGCACATACTGCGCATCCCGCTCCGCGGTCCAGGCGGCAGGCATTCGTACGAAGGCTGGTTCATCGACAAGCGCGTAGGAGGATGATGCGCCTCCGTTCTCCTCCGCGGTGGTGGGGTGGTGGGGGGTTCCCCTCCCAGCAGCATCACTCCCTCCCGTGTCGAAAAACACTTCGATTTCCTTCGCCGATAATCGCAACAAGGACACGTCCTCCTCTGACAGTTTGATGCAGTGCCGAGTCGCCGTCGGACCTAGGCCGGCAAGTTGCCCCGCGGTGCACATGTTCTTCAACGAGTAGCTGTACTTGATGAAGTCCAAGCCGACGAGAAACAGTCCGTTCGCAGGAACCATCGGGCTGTTGCAGTGCACGTCAGTTCGCAGCAATGCCTCGATCACACGCTCCGGCGACCAAGCCTTTGCCGCCTTGGCAAGATCAAGTTCCGTGACAATTCCGCCGCTAGCAGACGGAGGTGGACCTGGCCTGGCTACCTGAGTGACGATGGCCGCGACGACTGACCCCACCATCCGACGAATCTGATTGAGCATGAAGGACTGTCCGTCGAGCCTCACGCGCACGAATTCGACGTCAACCATCGCCGCACGGGCGTTATCGATCTCTCGCTGGGTGGGATCTGTGGCCGGTGCGGCGGCGGCGAGGGGCGACGCGCGTGGGCAGGTAACGCAAAATGGGTCCGACACCGTCACGGACCGTATATACCTGCGCGTCGACAGGTCCGAGCTGACCCCTTTGGGGGTGAAGTTGTGAAACGACTTCGTGCCTTCATACAGCTTGAACAGGGTCCGCGCGAGCGCGAGCTGGTCCGCGGGGAGGCGATACGCATACAGCGCCTCCACGATGGAAAGGGGCAACGGCGGGATGTCAAACAGTAAGGTCGCCTGCTGCTGGGCACCCTCGGTGGGTTCCATGTCGTCGGTGGCCTCCTCTCCGTCTTCCACATGGCCATGACGGCCTCCGCCACCCTTTTTGCCTCCGTCGCGTCTTGGACGCTTCTCGCCCACTATGGTTGCAGGAGCCACGTCATCCTTTGTTTCCTCAGACGTACTCGTCGTCAATGTCTTTTGCGGGTCAGGGGGGTTTCGCTGTTGTTGATATCGGTGCCTGTCCGGCGCGTTGTCGAACAAGTTCGCCCCACAATACGGCTGGTCGAGCGGCATCAACGCCTGGTCAAACGCCGCGGGAGAGCAGAGGCAAAACGACGGCAACAGGTAATAGTACTGCCTCCCGGTGCAGAAGTGATACGCATCGAAGCTACCGGTGACAGGGTGCATGTAATACACTCGGATGTCGCTCGGCAGCGCGGCGTTCACCCGGGCCACCGCCGCGTCCTCACCGTCTTGAGGGGTGGCCAATTTGACCGAGACAATATTCCGCATGGCGGAGACGCCCTTATCGGTCCTCGACGCTCGCTGCCACGAGATTTTTTCAAACACGTTCCCGATGATATTTTCGTCGGTGATCAATCTGGCGGCATGAAAGGCATCGAGCAATTTCGCTTCCACGGTCGGATGCGACGGGTCGAAGTTGTGTTGCAAGCCACTATACGCTTTGCCGACGTAGCCGAAGTATACGGCGTACTTCGTCTTTCGGGGCAACGACGACGATCCCACAGGGGGGGTTTGTGAGGGGGCGGCACTCACCACCACGTTGTCGCCTGCAAGTGTCGCCATGAAAGCAACCGAAAGGGTGATTATTGATTAAGACTTTCGTACGAAGATTGGGTGAGGAGTGTTTCACCGCGAGAAATTACGGGGGGGGGGGGAGCTAGGCGACTTCTCCACGTCGTGGAGGGCGTTTGAGACCAACCACGAGTGTCTCTCCCACCCAAAAAACATCGCTCGCGAGCAAAACAGTAATACTCTCTATATCCCTGATTCCGTGGAACCCTCTCTCTATTTACCACCCTCAAAGCAATTCCATCGCCTTCTCTCTACGCGACCATGCCGCAAGAGACGAACTTGGAGGTGTAGGTGCCCGGATCGGGTGCGCGCGGCTTTTCACTCGCAAAGCGGTCGATGCGCGACGAGAAGGCGGCTCTCGCGGCCACCATGGGGCGCGGCGGCACAGGGTCGTAGAACTTGTCATTGATGCATTTCCGGGCGGGCTCGCGATTCGGCACCTTGCTCTTTCGCCACGACGTGCCGGCGTACTTGGTGGACGCGACGTCGTGCTCTACCGTGAGGATGGAGTGCGTGTACGTGGCTTGCGTCACGGGCTCGGCCGTTTTCGGCAGTCTTGGCGAGTGTGAGCGCATGCACGGGAATGGCTGCTTCTTCCCAGAAAGGACGTCGCTAAAAGCCGAAGGGACATCGGCCTGCGATGGCGGCGGTTTGTGCGACAGCACCGACTCGCTTTCAAAGCGCTCGGAGCGGCTCCGGAAGGCGGTCGCGGCCACGGGTTTTTTGTCGTCCCCGATCGACGATTTGACATCGTACACCTTATCACAGTAGACGGATGGCGTCTTCGGGCGGTTCGCCGTCGTGCTGCGGGCCCAGCTGGCCGATTTGTCTCTCTTCGCGCCTGCGCTGTGCTGTAACGTGCCGATGTTGCTGTTCGCGAAGCTCGGGCTGATGGACGGGGTCTTTTCGAAGCGATCGGCCTTGCCCGCGAAGGCACTAGATGGCTTCCGTTTCGCCGCCATGTGGGCTTTGTACTCCGCGTCTAAAACTGCAAGTCGGGCGGCAAACTGTGATCGCTGCGCGGGGCTGTTGTTGTTGCCGCTCACATCTGCGGCCGCCCTTTTGCTGCCCGTGGCGGTCGCCGCGACGTCCGCGGGATGCGCCTCTTGGTCCGCCAGGCGCTTTGTCTCAGGGGATGTCGACATCTGTATTTTCGTCCCAGCGTCAATTGTCCCACCGGGAATCAGAGGGGAAGGAAGGGGGGATTGGTGATATAACGCTCAGCTAGACGGAGAGAAAGGTGGGGGGAATATGTTTCCGCTCCAACCCGGAACAAAGCATCACCAATTCCAAAAAAAGGTATGGTAGTACGCTTAGATAGGACGCGTCCAAAATGCGACGCCCGCCCCGAAGTACACCGTGACATTGACCCTAGCGGTTTCGGGCGCCAAAGGACACAAAGTCGAATCGCGCAACCAACCGGAAGGGGCTCGGGTACACATGACGTTGGTGGCGTGTAATAACCAAAATCTCAGCTTTGGAGAAAGCAAAAAACTGCGAGAGAAATTCAGCAAAAAACTGTGAAACACAACGTGGTGCCTTGAATGGAGCGGGAAGCGAGCGCCCCTCCACCCACCCAATGTGCGAGAAAGGGGGATCCGTGGATCAATGTTCGCTCGTCCCGAGATGTCTTGAATAACCTCCGATCTTTTTTGGGGGGGAGTCACCCCGGGCAGTGGCAAACGGACCGAGGAAGGAAGGAAGGAAGATGTGTCACTCGGCTCGAAAGGCGTCCCGCATGGGAACGGCCATGACGGCCTCAACCGCTTCGCGTCGTTGCTTTCCCGTTAGGCCTTGCGCGGTGAAAGCAGAGAGCGTCACCGCTAGCCGCGCATACGCACACGCCGCCGTCATATCTTGCAGGCAGACGGCAGCCCGATCCGGGACACTCACGGCGTAGGACGATTTGGCCGCGCCCTGGTAACACTCCGTGACGTAACATACGGCGATGTGGCACTCGACGCGAAGGCGAATGAGGATGTCGATGATGCTTTGAGGGGCGTCACCGGCGCCGTAGGTTTCGAGAATGATGCCCTGATACCGAGCCCAGTGGTGAAACACACGATCGTCGGCGTCCACCTGAATGTTTGGGTACAGCCGCACGACGGTCAAATGAATATCCGGAAGAATGCTCTGTGTGAGGGTGCCGTGTTTGGCGTCAAAGTTGAGCGAACGCGCAAAGGCGACCGCGTCGGGAAGGCCGCGCCAGTCGCCTTTCAGCCGCTCCAAGGTCAGCGGAGGCAGCTGCTGAAGCTGTTGTTGCTCAGCAACCGAGGCCTTTCTTTTTCGCGCCATGGCTGTAAGATCTTTCGCAATCCGTTCGAGAAGGTCATCAGGAACGAAACAACACGCGCCACCTGCTCCACTGTTCGCCTCTGCCAGTCGCTGCGGCCGCGCCCCGCGTGGCGGTTGCGACAACGAGCGCCCTCCCGCGGGAGGCGACGGGCGGTGCCGCGGGGATTCGTTCGACGACGTGTCGTCGCTCCCGCCCGCCGCATCCGGGACGACGTGCGTCGACGAAGGCGAAGGTGCGGGGGGCGGTAAATTACCGGTCGTCGAGGGCCGTTGCTCGAGGACGTCGATAAGCGCCTCCCATGCGGCCGCGCCGAGAAGCGAAGTGCGTAAATAGTAGCGGTCGCTCAATGTCTTCTTGTTGTTCGGAGTCGTCATCGTGCCCAGCGATACGTCGCTCACAATGTCGGAGTCCCCAGCCACGCTCTCGTCTTCTTCTTCGTCGAGCACGTACTTCGCGACGGCGTCCGCCACGACTCGTCGCATCGCGCAAATGCGGTAAAATGGGATCATGTCGCAGTGCAGTTTTTTCAGTGTAAAGTCATCGATTCGCATCGCGCGGCCGTGGCTCTGCACGCGTCCCAAGATGGCCTGATTCGGGCTGCGAAACGCATCGTAGTTTGAGGCGTGCGCCTTGATAACTCGGGTGCCAAGAATGATCTCGTGGTTAAAGTAGACCACCACTTCGATAATACGCTCTCCGGGAGGCGCGGAGGCGGCCTCCTCTTCCATCCCGCACCGGCCGCCATCACTAGTATCTTTCTGCGAGAGCGCGAGGGAGGAAATGGCTGTGACGGATGGCTTGTTCACTCGGAATGACGTGCGCGAGCTGTTCGAGCTGAAGGAGAGGTTGATGGCCTGATTGGCACCCGTGGGAGGAGGGGGCGACAATGGGTCTCCTCCTCCTCGGTGTCCAACGGTCGGAAGGATGGGATCGCTTGGAAGCCGCGTCACGCCTAGCACGGGCGACGCACCGTAGCGCCGCTTGTCGCTCGGCATCCCTCCTTGCTCCAACCGAATTTGATCTTCATAGGGGTCGTTGTCCGCCGCAATGTCCAGCAGCAGCTTTAGCGATCCCAGAAAGTTTGGCATCGCGTCGTTCACGAGTCGGAAGAGAGGCGTTTGGCTGCCCGTAATGACAACCGGCCGGAGCAAGTCGGGAAGCATGAAGGACAGCGCGGAGGCGGTGAAGTGCATCGTGTCCGTGCCGTGGATGACCATGAAGCCCGAGTACTTCGTCCTGCGCAAGTCAATCAACCGGGCGATGAGGTTCCATTGAGGAAACTGCATGTCGGTGCTATCCAGCGGATCAATCGTGGACAAGAAGAAGACACTCGGCAGTCGCGTCGGCTTGGCCCCACGCCGAGACGCGACCGCCTCGTCGATCATCGTCGTGGTCAGATCGGGCGGCGTCGCGGCGCCATCTTGCCTTCCCTCCGTGGCGTCCGACGCTTTGCCGCTCCCCACGCTGCCACCCCCTGCGCCCGTCGGGAGCGGCGGCGGCGACACAATCGTTGGTGTATACGGATCAATGTTAGGAATCGGATCGTGAGTCGTGGAGCGCGGCGTCGGCGCGGCGGCGGCAGCGTTCATGGACTCACTCAACCGCTTTAGCTCCAACCGCTGCCGGCGGCGTCGGTCGTGGTGACGGCCACGGAGGACTTCCAGCTGCGCGTGCGAGCACATGGATAGCTCCTCGGCCATGTCCACCTGCTCATCGTAGGACCGCACGCCCTGCAAGCACTGGGTTAGCTCTTTGATCGCTTTGTACACAAAGCGGCCGTCCGTCGGCTTCAGCAAGTTGGAGTTGTGCGGATCCGGTTTGCACCCAAACGTACCGCCCGTGTATAGTATGCAAACGCGGACCTCACCGGTGGCCACGTCGGCCATGTCGGCCGGAACGGGATAGTCCAATAGGAGCTCGTCGACTTCCTGCATGACGCGCCTGGCGCAGTCCATGGCCACCGTGGAGGGGAGGGGGGCAGCCCCGGCCGCGGGTTCACCACATGGCCCCATCTGGTCATCGGAATGGGCTTGAAACATGGGGAGCGTCGACGCCTGGGTCGGTGGCGACTGCATCATTGCCTCCCAGCGAGAAATCGAGGTAGGTAGTGCGGGAGGAGGAGGAGGCCTTCCCACAGTCACACAGACACCTAACGTAACCTAAACGGCCCGGTTCTTAGCTGCTCGCGACATGCGGTCTTTGGATGGCTGGAACAAACGTTGCAGAAATTGTGCGAGACACTATCAAAACAACAGTCCTCAGCGTCGACGGCGCAGGAAGGAGAGAGAGACGGAGCGAGAGAGCGAGAAAGAGAGAGAGAGAGAGCGCGGAGCTCGTGGTGTCATGGGGAGCGCCTGGCGACGGGAAGAGAGGTGTCAACAAACATCGCTGCTGCTGCTACAGTTCAAGCGCTGAGTGACAAGGAAAAAAACGCACTCTTCGCATCTTCGAGGGTTAAAGCGGCGTGTCGTGGAACGGCAGGTGAGATGAGGTGAGGAAGAAGAAGCCCCACCGACGACGACGGGGTTTTTGTTATGCCGTGGTCGCACGGCGAAGACAGAATCGAACGACGCTCCGGGCGATGGCAAGGGCAAGCAGCACGTACATCCACGCGGCGACCGTAGCGGCCACCGCGAGCACGGCGACGTCGTAGGTCGGCTCACGCGGCGAGACGGCGCTCAACAACGCAAGGCCGAAGACGGAAAGCGCCGTTGTGGCGGCAAGCGCATTGTCAAGCGACGTCAGCCGGGCGCACAAGCGCAGCATGCGCAAGGTTGGCAAAACAGGCGGCGGAGATGAGCGCGGACCTCGTCGCGCACGAGACTCCGCACGCGCCTGACAGCAAATGCGCACGCGAGGTCGACCGCTCCGTAAACGCGCACGAGCGCCGACCGCGGGTCGCGAGCGTCATTCCACAATGCGCGATGGTGCTCGGCGAGCGCCCAGGCCGACGCAACCGCGACGCCGAGCATCGCCGCGTTGAGGACGAGGCCCGTGGCGGCGGCAATTCCACCACCGTCGTCCGCGACGATAGCGCGGCCCCCGCGAGTGCGGCAACATTCGGTCCGTAATAGCTGAGCGCGGCGAGATGCTAGTGGGCAATGTGCGTGAAACGACGTGCGCGGGCACATGCGCTGGCCGCGGCCGCAACGATGGTCTGCAGGAGCAGCGTAGAAGCGAGAGCGCCGGTTGTCGCGCTGCCGCCGACCTCGAAGACGTAGACAAACTGCGTCGGATCCGGCTCGAGAGCCGCCCAGCGGCAATCGCGGGCAGCGAGTATTCGCGACATCGTCGTGCCCTTATTCGCGGCCAGTGGCGCCGCTATAACGCCTAAGGTCGCCGTCGCCACCGCTTTTAGGAGGGTACTACCGTGGATCCTCGGCGCCGCATCAACGCAG
>ERZ1292630.3674-Hain-H41-02um-R3-3674-length-13332-cov-6_pt1 | contig 13332 bp, 11 predicted proteins | sample MGYA00564408_ERZ1292630 | MGnify/ENA primary metagenome ERZ1292630 (study PRJEB36523, sample SAMEA6512641) | groundwater metagenome | collected 2019-01-08 | study: AquaDiva: Metagenomics assemblies of 32 groundwater samples | reverse complement strand
GGCCGAAAAGGCCCAGCTGAAGAAGCAAGTTGCGACGCTTCAACGCGATGCCGGCAACGTGAAAGGGCGAACCTTGCGCGTCGTGGCCGCGCGAGGCCGGTCAACGCCCGGCGCCGTCGAAGCGGTTCATTCGTTCCTGCGGCACTTCGAGGGTCACATGCGTTACAACCGTTTCGGCCAAAAGGTGATGACCACCGCCGAAAAGTATGCGGCTGACACGCTGCCGCCAGATGAACGCGCGCGGTACGCCAGACTTTCTGGCGATGCATCCGCAGCTGAACGATCATCGAGTTTTGAAAGCGATCGATGAATTGCTGCTAACTCGCCTGCCCATAGCTGATCCGGCCGGTCAAGTGCGACGTGCGACCGCCGCGCAGCGAAGACTGAAATCGTTAGGACTCTCGAAGTTGAAGGGACGTTGAATCGCGACGAGCTGCGCGTCGTGGACGATCTTGTCCAAGTCTTGATGAACACGCCGGCGGCTTCACGATGTGAAGCACTGTTGGGGACGTCTGGGTGACGGGTCAGCGCAACTTGCATTTGCCGGAAGACGGCGAGAAAAGCGTTGATGCGGCGCTCCACCGGCCCGCCGAGCATTTGTCCCTCCAGACATTGACGTCGCGTCTGGTTTGTCGCGGCATGCCGTCGGTGGTGATCCAGCACGTGGGAGTCAGCGTAAGTTGGATCAACGAGGCCGGCCAAATCGCCGTCACGCGTCCCGGCACCAACAGGTGTTACGCGGATCACGCTTGCCGCCGGGATCGCGGGCGACACAGAGTTGGGCCGGCATCAAAATGCCCAAATCAGAAAGCGATGCCGTGCACTTGAAGACGCAAATTGCCGCGCTCGAACGCGAAGTATGCGAGTTGAAAAAGGAACACGTCGAGCTCAAAGCCGCACAGAGCGACGTCCTTTGCCGCCGAAGCGCAGTTTTGCTGCGTCACTTAAAAACGCACATGGGTTACGACCATTTCGGCAAAAGCTGACGACCACCGCGAAGCAGTATGACTGGCAAATTGCCGCCTGATGAACGCGCGGTACGCCCTCTTTCTGGCGTTTCATCCGCAGTTGAATAATCGTCTGCTTTTGAGAATTATTCGTGCGTTGCGGATTTCCCGAATACCCATTGCCTCATCCAGCCGACCAAGTGCAACGTGCGTCTGCCATGGAGCTTAACACCGAAATCGTGCGGCTCTTGAATATCACTGGCGCCACACGTTGAACCGCCCAACGAGCTGCGGGCAGTGGACGACCTTGTCCTGGTCTTGATGGACACGCCAGTTTCTACATGACGACCTTCCCCACCCCCTTCTTCACCAGGCGGCTGTTGGGGACGTCTGCGTGACTTGTCGGGCGCATTTGCACAATGATATCTAAAGGGAAGGCGATCATCGCGGTGCCATGACACCGTTGACGTCCGCCAAGGTTTACAGGACCCGGGATTCGGAGTACGAACCTGGTGGTGAAAAAGGCGCAGGATTGACGGGGGCGCCGCAGTCGTTGTTTCACAGGCGGTGATCGTCAGTGAAAAAGCATTTGCCGCCGGGAATCGATAGAGTGAGTGCACACACTGCTGCTCGCCAAGTCGTTCCTCCTCCCGTCTCGACCCGTCTCTGTCTTTCTCGTGTGCCCCCTCATGTCCGGCCCTTTGACCGCGTACATTTGCGCCGCCGCGCGAACGCCCGTCGGTCGCAACCGCGGAAGCTTGTCGAAGATCCACCCCGCCGACCTCGGGGCGATCGCGGTGGACGCCTGCGTTCAGCGCTCCGGCTGCCCGCCGGAGGCCGTCGACGACGTCATCATTGGCTGTGTGTCGCAGTTCGGCGCCCAGGCGGTCAACATCGGACGCACGGTCGTTCTCAGCAGCAAGGTCCTTCCCGAGACGTGCCCTGGCACCACCGTGGACCGTCAATGCGGCTCGAGCCAGCAGGCCATCCACTTCGCGGCGCAGGCAGTCATGTCCGGCACACAGGACGTGGTCGTCGCGGGCGGCGTCGAGGTGATGTCGTTGCTCCCCATCGGCTGCGTCGTCATGGACGCAATGAAGGTTGAACCCTCTCGCGGCACGCCGTACAACGGCAAGGGCTTTACCGACAAATACGGCAAGAAGATTGCCAAGACCGGCGCGCCCGCGCCGTCGCAGTTCATTGGCGCCGAACTACTGGTGCATAAGCACAAGCTCACGCGCGAAGGCCTTGACGGTCTTGCGGTAGAATCCCACCGCCGGGCGGCGGCGGCGATCAAAGCAGGGACGTTCCGTGACGAAATTGTTCCCGTCCCCATTGTCGACAAGGATGGCAACGCCACCAACTTCACGACGGATGAGTGCCCCCGTCCCGCAACGACGATGGACGCTATCAGCAAGCTGAAGACTCTCCACCCAATGGGCAAGCTGACCGCCGCCACCGCGTCGCAGATCGCCGACGGCGCCGCGGCGGTGCTCATCGCGAACGATCGCGCGGTCGCGAAGTACAACCTGAAGCCTCTGGCGAAGATCGTGACCATGAGCGTCATCGGATGCGATCCTATTGTCATGCTTGAGGGCCCCATCTTCGCGACGAAGGCCGCCCTGAAGCGGTCGGGGCTGTCGCTCACCGACATCGGCTTGTACGAAGTCAACGAAGCGTTTGCCAGCGTTCCTCTTTCCTGGGCGACGGCGCTCAAGGCGGACACTGGAAAATTGAACGTCAATGGGTCAGGCATCTCCCTCGGACACGCACTCGGAGGGACGGGTGCCCGCATCTTCACGACACTGGTGCACGAAATGCATCGGCGAAAGGAGCGCTACGGATTGGTGTCGATCTGCGAGGGCGGTGGCACGGCGAACGCCACCATCATTGAACGCGTGGATCCCGCGGAGGTCGCCAAGATTGGTCGTGGGGGAGCAGCGGCATCAAAGTTGTGAGCGTTTGGAGATAACCCAAGGGAAAAATACTGAAAAAAACTGTGGAACGTCACGTAAATGCGCGGATTGGATCTCTTTTCCTGAAGAACTCCACTTCGTTTGTTTGTGAACGTCGGTGTTTTTGACGATTCGACGGGGGTGGGTGTGTGCATGTTTCCCGCCTTCCTTCCTTCCTGGGCTGGCCGTGACGAATGCGACTCGCTGGTGCTTTTCGGCGTCGCTGGCCTGCGCTGCGACTCGCTTGCTGTGTGAGCCGCCGTATGCGCTTGATGACGTCCGCCTTGCGTTCCCCATTTCCGTCATCCGTCAAGGCTATAGGTTGTTGTGTGCACATGGCCGCCAGAGAGGTGCGTCGAGATCGAGGGTCGTCCGGCATCGACGTGCGAGATGGCATTATGCTGCCCTATGCGGTCGGCAGCATCGCCTGGCCAGTTACGGCTGACCCCGCGCTCACGGACACGTCGCCTGTTCCGACAGCATCGTCGGCGGTCGTGAGCCGTCGCGCGGTGACACACGAATGGGTCTGTTATTTGCGACCACCAGCAACGATGATCGCGGCGGGCGACGGCGACGGCGACGACGACGCGGCTCCGTTCTCCTCCCGCGTGGCGGCGAACGGTGACGCCGCCCGCTGCGTCGCGAGGGCCGCGCAGTGTTGGTCCAACGCCATCAGGTGCGTCACGTTCGTGCTCAACAGGACGTTCACCCCGAATGTCTACAAACGAGATCGACCTCCCTTTGAGGTGCGACAGGCAGGGTGGGGCGAACACATGGTCGATATCTACATCGAATGGCAAGGGGCCCTCGCCCCTCCCTCGACGTCTGCGGCAGATGGAGGCGACGAACCCCGCCAGGCCAGTGAAGCCGGCTCGCGGCCGCGGAGGAGACCAAGGTCCCTGGTGGATAGCGATGACAGCGAGGAGCATGGGTCCGACGAGGGCACCCGAGCCAGTGCGACCGATGCGGAAATTCGAAAATTGGCGGCGCGCGCGACGCTTGTGAGGCACTTTGTGGTGCTCCGTCAGCCGCTGATTCCGTCTCCGCAGCTATCAACGAGCTCCGTGAATGCGGTGGCCAAGACCGTGAATGAGACCGACTTTTCCGCGACGGGTTCCGACAGCGTAGGTCTCCCTCCCGGAACGGGGCCGAACCGCGGGGGCAACGGGACGACGAGGTTGCACTGGAACCTGGAGGGGGAGGACGCGACACGCCCCGTGGTCAGTGAACGTATGGACACGTTCCGGATGGAAGGGATCAACCTCGAGGCGACGCTTGCGACGCTGCGAAGGCCGGCACGGCCGCTCTTGTCACACCAACCATCGGACACGTTTCCGAGTTTCCGCATGTCGGAGAACGCGGCGCAGTGGATGAGACGTTGCCAACCATCGTCATGGTCGGTGGAGGAGGGCGGCGCAGCGGCAGAGCGCCGACCCGCGACGAAGGGGACGGCGTCGCAGCGTGCACCACTCGAGACGAGAGTGTTAGTGCTGCCTCACACGAGCGCGGACGTCGGCGTAAAACTTCATGCCAACTTGGAATGGTTTGCGGACGAACTCGTGGGCCCATCGATGTCTACCCAGTGGGGCGACGCCGCCCGCATGGCTGCCATGGAGGAGGCGCCGCGCCTCGCAACAGGGATCGACTCCGTGACGGCTTCCGCGTTGCCCGCGACCCTATCAGCCGGCCGCGCGATGAGGCGCCGCAACGCTCCTCTGCTCGGGCAGTGGGGACGGCCCGCCGTTGTGCAGGAGCTGCGCCGTGTGGAGGCTTCCCTTGCGACGCAATTCGCCGCGCTGGTTGCGATGCTCGTGAAAAGTGAGTCGGAGTTGACGGAGTGCCAGGGGCAGTGCGACCACGCTCGTGCTTCAGCACGAACGGTCGTCGGATTGCGGAGGAGTTGACCAAAATCTTTCGCCCTTTGGGGACCAGGTGGGTTTGGGGTTCTCACATGGAGGCGGAAAATGCGGGAAAACAAATCACTTTTGTTGGTTCCCGGTTTGTTTGTTCCGTTTTGCCAACTGCAGGGTCGGAAGTAAGACTCATGTCGGCTGCCGTGACGACGTCACCTAGCGCACGACCATCCACCGCAGCGTCGCTCGCCCGTCTGATTGCACAGGCGTCACTACCCGAGGACATTGCGGCCCCGCGACAATACCGAGGAGGAAGAGCAGGTGGAGGTGATCGACCGTCGTCATCGCCATCGTCGTTGCTCCCTTCCGCATGCCGTTCGCCGGAGCAGCTGCTAGCCTCTCGCCGCGCGTTCCAGACCAAAGTCGATGAACTGCAGCGCCTCATTCGAGAACGGCGGGCTTCCGCAGAGCGAAGCGTTGAGGCGGCAGCTGAAAGGCGGTCTGCGGAAAATTCGCGGTCCATCGGACGCCGATCGCCGCCGCCTGTTTCACCGCCGTTGTGCCGCGAGACTTCGCCGGCCGTCTTCGAAACACACTGGATGGTGGGCTGCAACACCAACGCGACCCACGAGGGGTTGCGCCGCGATCGATCATCATCGCTGGCGTCGCCAGACGTTAAGAATCCTTCCCACCTCCTCCCGCAGCATTCCGGGAGCACGGCGGTTCCCGATTCCCGCGCAGCGTCTGAACGTCGCACGCCATCCAGGTGGAATGCCAATGCGACCCCCCGGTCTCCCTCTCCCGGTTCGGGTGCTGGAACACGTAGCCGCAGTCGTGCGAGCGGAGAGGGCCCTCACACTGGCTGGGATCCAGAGGGGGACGCCAGCGCCGCGCCACCGCCGCCGTTTGCCCAGAGCCCCCGCCGCACTTCGCGGAATCCTCTTAGCGGCGCCAATCTAAGCATTGGCCACCACGCGGATTCCAGGAGCGCGCCCAGTTGCCATCCCACGACAGGTACCGCGGCTCCGTTCACGATCACCGCGACACCGCCATCGTGGACCACGACGACGATGTGGACGACTGAGCGGGAGGCGACACGACCGCCACCTCCCACGTACTCCCTGACCATTGCCGAGCCTTCCACATCACTGACGTGGGGCGGCGCACCGACGGTGCCTCCACCCCAGCGCCCGCGATCGCCATCCCCCGCAGCGCACCAAGCGGCCCCGCAGGTCGAATCCGCCCAAGGCGTCCATTTAATGCCGCGCATCCTGATCAGGCACCTCCCAGGGGAGGGGGAGCCCTCCTCGCTCCGGCCACGCGGCGCGACGGCTGCGGGGGAGGATGGTGACGCCGCATCGCCCCCACGCGGTGGCGGCGTCTCGGCGGTGGCCCTTGCGGCTCGCTGGATGGCGACACGACATGCCGCCGCCCAACGCGACGACGACGGGCCAGTCGTAGATGGCCAGTGGCAAGCGACGACGTATCGGACGCACGGCGATATGGCAGTTTCCGGGCTCAGGAGCAGGCCCATCGACCCGCTCTCGACGTCCCGCCCTGGCTCCTTAGGCTATCGATCCACCACGACCCACAACGCCGCGTACGACCCCCGTCATGCCGCTGACGAAGACGAGCAGCAGCGTCGGCTGTATCACCGACAAATCGCACACCAGTATCGTCTGTTAGATCGCGCGGTGAATGCGAATGTGGCGGCGAAGTGCCACGGGTGGGCGACCTCTCTCCGCGGCACGGCAATGCCGCCTGCGCCATCAAGACCAAGTACCTCCAGCTTTCACGCACCGTCCGGCGGGATGATGTTAACGACGATGGCCGGTCCTCGTGGCGTCGCGGCACAACCGTCGTATGCCCATCCCCCAGCACCACTACCAAGGCGGCAGCCTTTGCTCTCGACCGCATTCGGCACGACGCCACCACCATCGCAGACCTCGAGACGTCGAACATTGTCATCATCCGGCCGGCCTCAAACGGTGACCACCACGCTCGTCAAGCAGGGTCTTTCCGGTAATCGTGCCGCGGCGGCGGTGGTGGCGACGATGCTGTACCAGTCCGGAGGACGTAGAAGTCACGAAGCCGATCCTCCGCATAACGGATACCGACGCTCCGTGCCGGCGACGGCGGAACGAGCACCCCAAGGAACCAATGAGCGCGGTCGACTTACCCAGCGTTCCGGCCCAGATGCTTCTGGTGTCGATCAAGCCATTCGCAGCCGCAGCCGCTCGGTGTCTTTTGCTGATGAGCGAAAGTCCACGATGGTTCCCAGTGTCGCTCGCCGACCGTTCGACACCAGCAACATTGTGAGCACTGAGCGTGATGAAGGCCAGCCCAGCGTGCCCTCGAGGAACCACCCCCCCGTGGTGGTGGATGACGCTACGCAACGTCTCTTCGCCGGGGGCGGCCTGACGAGCAGCCCTGCGTCGCCATCCCTCGCGACCTTTCGAAGCCACAAGGGGCACCGTGCTGGTGATTCGGTGTCGTCTCACCAGCACGGTGGGAATCCGCAGGGGAAGAATCACCTGCTCTTTGTTTCGCCGGAAGGCGAGGCCGCCGTCGATGACGACGCCGACGACGACGACGACGAGAATAATGTGGACGGTTCCCCCAACGTCTTATTGTTGGAGCATAGTCCACCGCTCCCGATCGCGGCCGTCCACATTGCGGGGCCGATGTCATACGCGCCCATATCAGCCGCGCCGAGGCGGAGCCACCCGTCCTCTTCCGGCCGCAGCGGCGAGAGACCACCACCAGCACCAGCAGCGTGGGATGCAATGGGGCGTTCTCAGTTCGAGGCCCGGCCTATCGCGACACCGACGTCCGCGCCACCACCACGTCAGCTGAGTGCTCCCTCCGCTGTGGCGCTGGTTCCCCCCCAGCAGCGTAACAGCACCGCCGAGGACGTCGATGCCATGCTGGAACGAATCCGTGGTTTGCAGCTGGCGATGGTACGAGTAGCCGGCGAGGCGGGGGGACTTTTGCGCAACGTTGTGATGATCAACCGTTAGATCAGATTTGGAATCCCCAACTCTTGCCCCCCGCATGACACATACACGTGATTGTTACTTTTGTACGACTCGATTTAGAGTGCGCAACAACGGTTGCTGAAGTCGTGCCTCCCACAGTATTCGGCATGGGGTGGAAGGGGCCACCCCACACCGCTGGTGCATACCGCGGGTGCATACCGCGGGTGCATACGTCGCTGGGAGGGGCTCATGATTCGTGCCATCATCGCGGTGTGTTGGATCGATCGCGAAGTGACATAGTGATCGTGTGAGAGACGCCCTTCGGACCAAACCAAAACGAGAGAGAACGCCGTTTGGAGGCCGAGCGCGCGTTGCATCCCATTTCCCCCTTCCGTACGAATGACTCATCGACCCGGCGAGTGGGAGGCCGAACCTTTTCAACGCGCGCAGCTCGCCGTTCCCTGGTGGCGCGCCGGGCAAGAAGAGCCACCGGCGGAGCAAGTCGTCTGGACCCTCCCGGTACTCGACGCATCGGGCAGCGGCCGCGGAATGGCCCAGGGATTGCGCTTGCGGCGATGCTCCATCTCGATGTTCATCGCTGCCCGACGACCGCCTCCAGCCGCGGCATCTACCACGACGGGCGTTGTCCCACAGCTGGCGATGATTAAGGTTTTCCCCGCCGGCTATGCGGCCTATGCCAATCACGAGTTTGCGACGTCGGCCGAAGTCTTACTCGTCGATAGGCACTGTTGCGGGGAGGACGCCCAGAGAAATCAATCCGCCGTTCACTCCGTTGAGGGCATGACGCAGGATCGCCAATGGCTCATTTTGGCGTCGCCGGCGCCGGATTTTCCATTTATTCCGAGCGCCCGCCCCTGTGGCGGTATGACATGGACGGACTTCGTGCCCCCGATTGGGCGGCCGCCCTCCGACGTCGCGGCCCGGTCACCTCAGGACCAGCTCCATCCGCCATGGGACGCGCTCGTGCGACGGTTGCAGCTGAAGCTCATGCTGCTTCGGGTCCATTCGTTGACGGAGGCGGTCATCCGTTGGCAACGGATCCGTCGGCAGCTACTCTCTGGGGACGCCTCCGCCTGGACACATGGCTTCGTGAACCCGCTCACGATCACCGCCGAAGTTGACGAGGCGTTGGAGGCACAATGCGCGGCGGCTGTCGCGAGTTCGGTTGAGATCGAAGACGACGACGCTCGGGATCGGGCGGCGGCAGCCAGCTTTTCGCTGAGCGGTGAGCCGTTCGTCTGTTTGTCCGCGCCACCGCACTCCGCGACGACATTGTGTCCGACTCGAGAGTTGTACCAAGCCGCTCAGGGGAACGCCACTTCCCCCTTCATTATTGACACGACGGCGCGCGGCGTGGTCGACGTGTCGGTGACGCCCTACCGGCCGCCGGAGCTGCCCCCAATGCTCGCACCCAGCGATCTCGACGAACTCATCCGCGGCAGCACCGGCGACGCCGCAAGGGACGAAGAGGAGGCGTGCCGCTTGCGTCTCGCGGCCGCGGTTGACCGCTTACCGGACGTCACGAGCGGCCGTTACGATTGCGACGGGGCCATCGCCCTTGCCGATACATACTCGATCGGGTCTCTCCTCTGCGTGCAGCTGGGAGTCGTGTCCGCGGACTTCGGGGAATGTGAGAAAAGGAAAATGCAACGCGATGATGCCGTGCCGCCGACATGCTGCGCCGCGCATCAACGAACCGCCAGCAGCGCGTTGGAATTGGCCGCGAGGTACTGGGACGTGGTGCGACAAGGGAACGTCGGAGGACAGGATAAGTGGTGTCCCAATGGGGACCGCCCTGTTGCCGCTCCGTCGCGTGACCCGTTTTGCACGGATCCGTCGAATCAGCCGAACGACGACGGCCACTGGACGGTGCAACTGATTTCACTATGCCGCGACTGTGTTCACCTGTCGCCGGCATCGCGCCCGTCCCTAGCCTGGGTGCGCGCTCAATTGGCACGGTTGCTCCAATCCGTCCTGTTGGAAGAGCCGCCCTCCACGACCATGAGCTACCCGCCATGGCTCCAACCAAAAGCCGCCCGCATCGACGACGCACTCCGAACTGTTGTCGCCGCGGCGGAGCGAAGCAATCTTCTCCCTCCTGGCCATCTCGTCTCCTATTCCTACCTCCCCCGCGAGGCGCCCGCCTTCCATCCCGCCGAGGATCATCTCATTCAATCCTTCGTCGCCGAGGCGTCGACGTATCTCGCCGCGGCAGCCGACGTGATTTTCGACCCCGACGCCGCCGCCGCTGACGGAGGAGCATCGCCTCGTCCCACCGTGGAATCCGTCTTGCCGGCGGAAACGAGCCCCAACCGACGCACGTTGCCGCGTCCGTCGCCGCACGCCGTGTTGACCATCGCGAATGCGCTCGAAAGCGAAACGACGGAGTGCCACGCCATGGCGTACATCAAAGAGCGCATCGTCGCTGCGGGCTGCGCGCTCGTGCGAGCGGCGTGGCGGCGTGGCCTAGGCAAGACCCGAAGGGGCGACGAGGATCGCGCTGACGAGCTGCGAAGGTTTCACGCCTCTTGCGAACGGTTTCTCCGCGTGCTGCACTACTTTCAGTTCATCGAAAGTCGCTACGTCGACACCCCGCCGCCGTCCGGATCCACGTCGCCATTCCATGTCACCACGCGGGTGATACGCTTCGTCGCGCGACTGATGTTTGGGGTAGGCGAGGAGGATGCCACGGCGGCGTGCGCGGCGGTGCGGCCGTCGTCGTCCCAAGGCATGCCCGAATGCGTCTGTTCTCCCCGAGACAATCTTCGTATCGCGGTGGACAGCTTGAAGCGGAACTGGACACTTATCTGCAACCACTACGGCCACCGCAGAGACGAACGATTCAGTCGAGGCGGCGCTACGAGCGTTCTCGAGAACACAGTCCAACGAGCAAAGGTCAGGGTCCGTGGCTCTGCGTGGATGTTGAGTCGACTGGTGGGAAGGGGCAGTGGCTCGCCGCTCTCATTGTCTTTGCCGCTCAATCTCAGCGACAGCCTCGTGCCGATGAAGCAGCGCCTGAAGCAAGTGGCCTCCATCGCCGAGCTCACGTCCTCCTGCGTCAACACCGCGCCCGTGCAAGGTGCTCACGCCCCGGCGGGCACTCCACCTTCGACATCGGAAATCTCGTTCCGCATGGTATTTGGCAGCCACATGGGTGGCATGTTCCGCGAAGTCATGCCCGACGTGCGGGCGCTTCTGGACCGTTTTTCACGATCTCCTGCCGACGTGAGGGCTGTGTCCCAGGAATTCGCGCACCGCGCCATGTGCGTCGAGCGAGCGTTCGCAATGGGGTCGCCTCCGCTGCGTGGTGGCGCCATCTCGACCTGGCTGCCAACGCTGCTGCCACGTGCTGCTGACGTCGCGGCGCTGGCGGCCATGCTGTGGCACCAGTGCGCGACGTCTCCGCGTTCCAGTGCCGAGGCTATTCGCCGTCAATTGCATGGGGGCCGGGAGGCGTGGTGGGAGGCGCTCAGCGACGCCACCGGTGATGGTGTAAAAGGTGAGGATGATTTTGCCACCCGTGTGGCCTTGCCACACCACCGAAACCGGGTACTGATGGAACACCTCGGTGGGTTGCCCGCGTCTCCGTGCCGTCAACACGGCACCGCGGCGTGGTGCTTCGCCGAATTGACCGCGTTGCTTGCCTTCATGTCGCATCTGTGTCTCGCGGCTTCCGATGCGCCGGCGTGCCGGAGTTGGATCGACGACGTGTACCTCCCGGCGGTGGCCGCTGCGTACGTGACGCCTCTCTACACATCAATCATGGAAAGCCATCGCCGCGTCGTCCGCTCTGGCGGAAAGCCGATGGATGTGTCGTTGGCCGATGCCGAACTCGTCGTCGCGTTGATGATGGCCTCTGCCTTCACGACCACTCTTTCATCCGCCCTGTTTCTTAGCCGTGGCAGCGGTGCGGCGGCGTTCGACGACGACCAAGGGCCGTCGCCATTCTCAGTTATCAAGAACTCGCTCGTGCACGGGTTGCGACGAGTTCTTAAGGACGCCTTCTATGCCGCCCTGGCGGCTCATCCGATGTTGCTCGTGGACGACAGCACCGGTGCCTCATCGCCGCAGCGTCCAACGGTGGCGCTGCGGGTGGAGGACGCGGCCGCGTCGTACGTCCACCTTTGCTTGCTCGATGGCTTGGCCTCGGTGGCGGAAACATCGCCGCAGCATTTAGGGCAAGACGTCGTGTCGCAGTTTGAGCGGCCGTGGGCATCCGATGTCGGTGTTGCTTCAGCCGCCAAAGGAACGCCGGCGTCCCCGTCTTACGACGATGAGGTTACCCGTTTCGACAATGACGGCCTTATCGCCATCTCCCAAGCGGCGGCCTTCGTGTCGATGATGCTTCCCGAGAAGGACCGATTCTGTCGTTGCCACCGCGAGGCCATGTCGCGACGGTTGCTGGGCGATGAGTCTTCCTCTGCCTCCTCCTCCTCGTTGCGTTTTGACACGTACGTCGACCGGGAGCGGCACTTTCTTAGCGGCTTGTCGAAGCGCCTGGGCCGCCCCTTCGTCGCGACGCTGGATCACATGCTCAGCGACGTCGTCGCGGCGTCCGCCGGTAGCAACGACGTTGCCGCGGCGTCGGCCGACGCGGAGTGCCCCACCGGTGATGCCGCCGGCTCCCACCACCGCGCTGCTGGGGCCGTTGCGACCCCCCGGATGCGGCCCGTCGTGCTGACATCCTCCCACTGGGCGTCACTCTTTCCGGAGCGAGTCGTCTCACTTGGTGCGGCATTTTCCCTTCACAGCATGTTGGCGTCACAGCTGCTCGCTTTCGAGCAACGGCACCGCAGTGTTCATCCACAACGCCGGCTGACATGGATCCCGCTCGCACATTTAGGAAGCAGTGCTCATTGCGAGGTGATGGGATTGACTTGCGGGAGCCGCACCGTCGTGGGCTCGTTGCTCTTCGCGACGCTCCTACTTCACGTCGGGCAGTCCGCGGAAGGACATTCGACCACTGCCCAGCTGGCAAGGTCGGTCAACCTCGATCCGGCGTTGGTGCAGAAGCATCTCGACATTCTCGTCGCCAAGAAAGTTCTGAGCCCTTATACTCGTAGTGCACCACCCGTAGACGGAACCCACGATGCCGCAGCCGTTTGTGAGGAGCGAGAAGCGGTCGGTTACACAGTGGAGATGTGCGCATCGATGCACCGGCCGCGCCCGTTGCTGCTGCCGCGACTGAGAGTCGGTGGAGGCGAATTGGGTTCAAGCGGAACCGCCGGCGGTGGGCTATCACAGGATCGGCACGCAGCGGTGGATGCTTGCATCGTGCGGCTGCTGAAAAGTCGACGCCGCATTGCCGTGAAAGAACTCTTCGAATCGGTGATCCAGCAGCTCGGCCACATCTTCACGCCCGATGCGGCGATGATAAAGCGTCAGATGGAGGCCCTCATGGAACGTGACTTCTTCGTCCGTGATGCACACGACGGAACTTTTCTAGTTTACACCGCGTAGCCACCGTCAAAACGCGTCCAGATGCAAGGCCTTTATGTTTTGTTGAACAGTATATTGGTGGGGGCAATGGTAACGAGTAGGCGCTCTCGCGCACCAATACACGTGAACAGTGTGCACC
>ERZ1292630.3671-Hain-H41-02um-R3-3671-length-13336-cov-8_pt1 | contig 13336 bp, 6 predicted proteins | sample MGYA00564408_ERZ1292630 | MGnify/ENA primary metagenome ERZ1292630 (study PRJEB36523, sample SAMEA6512641) | groundwater metagenome | collected 2019-01-08 | study: AquaDiva: Metagenomics assemblies of 32 groundwater samples | reverse complement strand
GACGAATGAACGGCGTGCGAAGGACGCCGCGGTTGAGAGAAACCCAAAGCGACCCCAAATATTGTTAGGCGGACCCATGGTGGCACCGACTGTCGCGTGCGCGATGCAAGCCGCCGCGAGCCATGCTCCTGGTCGCACCGTGACTACGGAGGTGTTTTCAGTCGCCTCGCGACTTCCGCGCACTGTGGTGGGTGCATCTGCGGCAGCCTGCGCACCTACGTATATGGCGTCGCTCCGTGCGGACATTCGGCGAAGCCTCGATCTTCCCGATTCCCCCTCGCAGCCGCTACCTACAGTGGTGTCGCCGACTGTGACTGCGAGCAATTGGACGTACGAGTGGGGGTGCGCGCGCAAATCGGTCCTGTGACCCCTTTCCCTGTAGATGTATCCGTATGGGCGTCAGTACTGTCTGTGAACACATGTCTGTGAACGCGGGGGGTGCATCAAAAGACGTCTGCCTGCGCTGACGATCCTCCTACCTCACCTCCTCGTCTTGGGGTCTACCTTTCTTGTTGCCACGGCGGTGGATGGGTTCGCAGCGCCATTCTCTCTTTCATTTCTTCCCCTCTACTGCGCCGAGGAGAATTTGTTTTCCGAGTACTGTCGCCCCTCTCGTCTTGTACCTACCAAAGATGGACGAGCATCCAGAGACTGTCACACCGACCGCGGGCTTCGACGACCCATTCGCCGACGAGTCTGAGTCCGACCAGGTGTTGGCACCCCCGATGACGGTACCCAACGTGCGCGCCACCAACACGCAGCTACGGTTCACGAAGTACATGAAGGAATTCGACGCCACGGCAGGCCGTGAAAGTGTCGTGTTCTGCACGCTCCCGGCGGCCGTGGTCGACGATGGAAGTCGCGCTCAGCTGCTGGCAGCGGGCATCGAGAAGGAGGACGAGGCCATGCGGCACAAGAACACCCTTCTGCACATTGACGAACTGAAGCGCAACCGTTTGAAGGAGCTTGAGCAGGTTCGCACGCAGCGGCGCGCGCAGCACCTCAAGCAGCTCATGAACATCGAGACGCTGAGGCAGTCCACCAATCAGCTCCTCAGGCAGTACTACGACTTCGCCGAACAGGAGCTGTCTATCCACTTGACGAGCCGGCAGGGCGAAGTCGCCCAGAGCATCGGAGAAATTCGCCGCTTTCATCGCGGCGAGTACGATCCCAACGTGCCAGACTGGACCCTTTACGAACAGCAGGTGGAAATTCGTATCGTGAAAATTCGTGGCATGAAGAACAAGGTGCCCAAGGGAAAGTACACGGTGCTCATCAGCAAGTGGGACAAGCTCGGGGGCGAACCGTTGCGCTGGAACCACCGCGACGTGACCGACAAGCCGCCGCCACCTTGCCCTCTGCATCCCCTGGGCACGTCGCTTCACGTCCGCGCGTCGTGTGAAGTGTGCACGGGGTGGGCGGGCGCCACCATGCCCGTGGAATATGCCGCCGCACCGACGGACTACGAGGCCTCGTTCGACTCGCGCATCTTTACTTTCTTTTTGCCGCAGAAGCGCATTCGACCGTACAACGCGCTCTTATTCGAGGTCGTCCACATTCCGAGCGATCGGGAGTGTGTCCGCATTCGGAACACGACGGGCGCGGAGCCCCGTCCCCAAGTCGTGGGTTGGTGTGTGCTTCCCATCGTCGACTCCAACTTCCTGGTCATTAACGGCCGCTTCCGCCTCCCCGTCATGCGGGGGTCCTACACGCAGAACTTTCAGCACTACTCGACCCTTCAAACGGCGCTCAATGAGAACCTGGAAAACTGGTTGGCGAACATGTACCTCGAGATTTTCCCGCACGCCCGTGAGCATTTCGGCCGAAACGAGTTCCAGCTGCAGTCAGAGTTCACCTGCAAGCTGCTAGACCTCGGCCGCTTCCCGAGCAGCAAGGATCCTGAGGGGTGGCCGTCGGACGGGCGCAAGCGCGGCTGCTCTATTGACGCGACAAACACCGCCATTGGTGGGTCGGAGGCACTTTCCGGTGGCCTTCTCGGCATCACGGACAATGCAGGGTTATTCGACGACGACTTTCAATACGTGCGACCCGCAAAATTTCCAGAAGGCGACACACCGGCTGAAACCCGTTGGAACCTGCTACGTGTCGCGGTCAAGGACCGCTACTTGGCGAACAAGCGCAAACTGCAGGAGCAGCAGCGCGAGGCCATTCGACGCCTCGAAATGCAGAAACAGTTTCGCTATTCAATTCACCCTTTTGGCGCCACGTCGTTCCAGTCGATTTGGCGTATCCAGGTCGAGTACTGCATGCGCGCCATCATGGATGAGCTTTCGCTTCGACAGCCGCTGAGCTTCAAGTTTTGGACCAACGTATTCGTATTCGTGCTCATGTTCTGGATTCAGCTCTACGTGCACGGCATCTTCGTGTACGTCACTCTCTACAACCTTGGTTCGCCCGTCACCAAGGTCGAGCCGTCCTCGCGCGGCCTTCTCGTGGACTACAATCAGCGCATTCAAACGCCGCTCATCGAGATGCTCATCGTGCTCGTCAGTCAACTTTCCACGTACTTCATCTTGTTGGCCGAAATCGCGCTAGGATATTTTTTCAAGCGCTTCGCAGGCTCCATTCCCGAGCAGCTGTCGCGCTTTGTTTTTTGCTCCTCCTTTACCGCGGTGCTGATTCCCGTGTTTGAGATCGTCATGGACCTCGCGCTTGGGGAGCAACGCTCCGACTTCTTTCGCGTTCAACTATTCATGCAGACGCATCAATACGGCGACTACTTCACGTACATTATCATCTTCCTTGTGTACGTGTGCTGCGTCGTCGGGTGCATCGTGTCGACGTTCCTCTTCACCATGGCTCTCCATCTCAACGGCATTCTGCAAGACAGCTACTGGCGCATCATGATCGTGAACGAAGATACGTGTCACGTGCCTGAGGATCTGGAGGTGAGCGCGGAGGAATTGGACCACATTTTAGACCATGCCGAGAAGTGGCGGGGCAAGAACGGTGAACGACGCAAGATTTCTGTCGAGAAGATCGTCACCACCGACGAAACCGATGTCACATTCGAGCAAGTGGACCTGCACATCACGGTCCATGAAATGGCTGTCGCCGAATTTGAGCAATGGTGCAGCAAGGGTAAGCCGACAAAAATTTACCGGGAGTTCTACGTCATGTACACTGGGGCTATTTTGGAGGCGACGGGCGACAACCGCCCGGCTGGCATCTCGATTACGCTACACCAGGCGTCGAGGTCGCAACGACTGGAGGGCGCCGTGGACGCGCTCCTCGGTGGTGTTCGTCGCAAGGGTGCGGGTGGTGGGAACGACGATGGCTCGCTGAGCCGCGAGGTGTCGCTCGGACGATCCGACAGCGCTTTCTTTGGTGGCGGCTCGTACGACTCCACCGACAAGCCGAAGCGCAGCGTCCGGTTCTGAAGAGATGTGAGAAACGCGTTTTGTGTGAATCCTACTATCCATGTTCGCCTTTCGGCGCGTCGTCCGGAGGGTCACCCGCGCTCCCTGACTTGACCGCCGTTTCTTATGGTTCTTGAGGTCTTTGTGAATTGTTTCCTGTGGAACGCGTGAATGATCGATTCGTTCAACCTTGATTTTCACAGAGCGATGCCCATATGTGACGGTGTTATGTTTTTTTTGCTTTGAGGGGTGTTTCCAACCGACAACAAGCGAAAGTGACGGTGCGCAGCTTTACGGCCGGGAGGTAATGAGTGACGGTGATAAGGCCCGTCGGGGCGGCAGCTCCTTGTCGACCGTCGCCCTTGCCGTTTGCCCGCGCTGCGTGCAGCCTTTCCTCGTCCCCTGGTTGCATTGCTGCAACGCCGCCGTGGCCGCGTCGGCTGAAGTCGCGGCCTCATCCGCTTTGGCCGCGAACCTGCCGGCAACTCGAGCCCGATCGAGTGGATGCATGGTCGCAATATTGATTGTTGTCATGGCCACGCACTTCTACTTTTTCCATCTGTACCCGCCCGAATCGTTGGTGACGTTCGTGCAAACGGTGACGGCGACGCGACTACCTGAGTTGGTAGCAGAAGATGCTGCGACCGCCATGCTGAACTATCCGTCTACTAGCCCAGTGGTGAAGCAGCCACCTAGCGGCAGATCTCGCACTAAACCCGATAACGGACGGCGAGGCAATGCGGTGGCGGATGCGTCAACGTCGTCCAGCGCTTTGGAGAACGAAGGGGACGCGAGAGGAGGGACCGGCAGTGCCGTTCGTCCATTTCATCCGGACGAGGCGTCAAGCGAGGAAGTGGATGTTCTTGCGTCGCAACCGACATCCAAGTCGCCAAGGCAACAGCAGCGAGCCGCCACATCGCATGCAAGGAACCTGACGCTCGCCAGACGCCGGATCAGCGCCAAGCACCACGTCATTTGCCCGACCCAAATATTTTTTGAGTATCCGATTGCCTATTTGCTGTGCGTCTCCTGGGGATTAGCGCTGCAGCCGTGGATGAGCCCTAACCTCGTTTCGTTCACGCACCCTTTGTTTGGGCTCCTGGCGGGGGTTCTCATCGCGCGGGCGGCCATCGTCGTGCGTGCACCCGATAGAGGGGTGGCTGGCCCTGCGGATGGCCTCGATGAGGTCGGCGGTGGTGAGGGACTGCCCCCGACTAGCATTGGTGACGAGGAGCTTGGCTCCTTGGTGAGTGGTCGGGCGGTTGCGTCTGGCGTTACGACACCGCACCGCTTCACGCAGGTGGCCCTGCCCCACTCGTTGCCTCATCGGCAGGCGACCGCGGGCCCCCCGCCAGTGAACGTAGGGCTTCTCCGCCTCGGGGCCGTTTGTTTCACCATCCGCTCGATTCTCGACACCATGGACGGCGTGATTGCGCGCACGCAAAACGCGCATCGTATTGCGCTCCCGACGACGTTCGGCTACAGTGGGCACATGATCGATGCCACCACGGACACCCTCGGATGCATGCTCGGGGGGTCCGGTGTCCTCGTGTTCCTCTGGCAGACGGCCAACGATTATGCGGCCGCCGCGACCTCCGCATCGGTCCCGCCGCCCGTCCCCGGTCCCATGTCGCCCTCAAGCTCGAGCCAATCGCCGAGCGCCGCCGTGGGGGTTGGGATTTTTTCTTGGAAGCTGTCGCCTCGCACGATCGTGGCGGTAGGTTTGAGTTACGGCGCTGTCTGTGTGGCCATCTGGGAGAAGTACATGCTTCAGTATGCCAACCTGTTCGATGTGCACGTGTGGTACCACCCGGAACTGGTGCCGACGGACAGCAGCATTCATGTGCGCATCAACCAGTGGTTGTGGTCGCTGTTCAGCGGCGACGCGTTTTTCTTGTTCATCACCTATGGTTTGTTGACCAACAAGCTGTTCGAGGTGACGCGCGGCTTCTGCGTCATCGGTTACCCTGGATTGGTTCTCGTCACGCTGCATTCCGTCGCCGTGTGGACGTGGGTGGTCGGTGCGAATCCTGTGGCCGCTGCATTAATGGCAGCCCCGTCTGCTTAGTCGCACGGACAGGTTCGGTGGAGGCAGAGGTCGGGTGGCGTGGTCTCTTGATTTGGTTTTGCTTTGTGTCCGATTTGCATGAATAATCTGTTGATCCTTTCCATTCACCCCATGTTGCTATTTTGTGCCTGCGCCGACCAGTGAATCAATCAACCAGAAGGCCTTGCGCAAAAATGGCGACAGTCGTACCGCCGCTGCTGTCGGAGCACGGGCCGTCCGAGGACCAACCGGTCCACTCCGGAGCCCCTTCGTACGGGCCCCAGAACATTCGAGCGCGAATTTCGGAGCGCCATCGCGCGGTGCGACCCGCTATGTTAGGGCCCGTCCATCCGCCCGTCTACCCCGTGCGGACTCGCTTTGTGGACCCAGGCATCAAGCCGGAAGCGCTGCGGGTGCACCCACGTGGCTTTAAAGTACTGTCAGCGGGATCGCCGATCGACCGGCGCATCACGTCGTACTTCAGGCTGCCGCCTCGTCCTTCGCGCAAGGCGGCCGCCGAACGAATTGAATACGCCAAAAAGGCGGAGAAAATCGTCGCCGCCGAGCGGCGCGCCGCCGGTGGCAACGGGCAAGGGGTGATCCTCGATGGGTTCATGCTCCTGGCGGCGACGGGCGCCAAGGACCCGTCCGATGCGACCGAGGCCATCATCAACGACAGCTACGTCGTCGGCGCCGTCGAGGACGACTTGGGCTACTTCACCAACCTTACCTTTTTAGACCTCGGGGAAAACAGGATCCATCTGACCGCGCTCGCCGGCCTCACCGCGTTGGAGGAAGTTCACCTGCACTGTAACCTCATCCGTGACCTCAGTGGGCTCGATCCGGTCGTCGCTGCCGCCCGAAAGTTTGACGCTGGTGCTGTTGCTGCGACCGGCGTGGCTGCCTCCGGTAGGAAAGGGGACGAGCGTCCGCGAGACGACGACGTCACGGTGACGAAAAAAATCACTGTCGGTAGTACGGACGATGTGGATGGCAAGGGGGTTCGCTCGGCCGCGGAGGCTGCCTCCCGGCAGGGTGCCTTCCCCTCGCTTCACACGCTGAATTTGTCCTTTAATCAGATCGATCCAGTCCATCTCGCGTACTTGGCACATCTGCCGTCTCTAGTGCGTCTCGATGTCAGCCACAACAGGCTGTTGTCACTTCCCGACGATCTGAGCATGCTGGCGTCTCTCAAGCAAGTTGCCCTCGAGGACAACGGCTTCTCCAGCCCAGATGTGCTTCACGCGCTCGGCACCCTTCCCGCGCTCGAGGAGGTCAACCTCAGTCACAACGGCTTTCAGCAGTGGCCGCAACTCAAGCGCGACACCGATTTCCCCGCGCTGCGAGTATTGGGCCTCGCGGCGAATCAGTTCACCTACTTCGAGGATTTGTATCCCCTCCGGGTTGTGGCAGCCTCCGTTCCCTCGTTCTTCACGGATACCCAGCGCGAGAAACCGGCGGCAGGACTTGAAGGCGCCGACGAGTTCGAGGGCACCATGCCTGCGCCGCCGGGCACCGCGGGGACCGCGTCAAACTTCTCCATGACGATGGGCACCGAAATCCGGCCTCTTCAGCGAGTCATTCTGTGGGGCAATCCCATTGAGTTGCGTCCGAAGGACCGCGACATCGTTGTCCACGAGTTCGATGCCATCGGCGTCCAGGTCGTGATGGAGACGCCCATGCCGCCAAAGCGCACCGGCCGCGACTTTTGCCAGTTCAAGCCCTCGACCACCGCGGCGCCCATGGCTGAGGGAGGGGCGGTCGGCATTCCGCTCGTCACCATCGCGCCCGTCGACGCCAAGGGCTTGGACCGTGATCTCACGAAGCGCAGCCGCAGAGCGGCCGCCGGAAGCCAACGTCCAGACAGAGGGGGCCAAGATGTCGCCGCATCGCAGCCGCCCACCGTGGAGCCGGTACCCCCCGCCGCAGCGGATGGCAGTTTCTTCGTGACGCAACCAACGGACATCAACGCAAGCGGCGGGGGCATCAACGCCGCGACCGCAGCCACCACAAAAGCGACAGAGGGGGCCGGCAGGCAGACGGCCGCAGACCGGACGGCGGCGTCGAATGCCACGCCGAGCTGGTTCTCCGCCGCGCGGCCTGGATCCCAGCAGGCCTCTCTGGGCGGGACGTTGGGTTCGTCTGTGGGACGACAGGACGTCAGCGGCATCAGCGGGTCGGCACTGCCGTCCATCGGTGGTCGGAGGCCGCCTTCTGACGCGGCGCACCCACCATCATCGTCGCACCCAACAGCGCACCCCTCGCTGGATCGCTTGAGCGCCATGTTGGACGACGAGGCTCCCGAACCCCTCGGCGGCGACGATGACGGCGGTCCCCTTACGTCGGCGGACATCTGTCGGCCGAACGCGACGGCGCGGTCCATTCTCGGCGAGCTCAAGCGCACGCTGCGCCAGCCCCTTCCCCCAATGTACCGCCCCCGGCTAGGAGTGCTCAGTCAGCAAAAGGGCACTTAGTAGGGGAGCCCACACACAACAGTCGCTGGGCCGAGTGTACAAGGTTTGCTTTATTGTTGTGTGCTGTTGTCGTCCATTTTCGTTCGTGGTTCAGCGCGATACCATGTTGATCGTGGGGACCCCTCGCGCCGCAAGGGAGCAAGGATACATTCTCTCTTTGTGTTGAGTGTGTGTTGCGTCGAGGAAGGAAAAAATTGTTACTTTGCGCGCGGCTATGAAGCCCGTCGGGCAGCCCATCGCCAACCTCCCCGTTCCGCTTCACCAATGGGAGACGTCACACATCGGCATTGTTGGTTGCAGCGCGGCGGGCGCGGCCTTGTGCTTTCGCGTCCTATGTGAAGAGCTATCGGCGAACAGCGCTTCTTCAGGGTCGTCGTCGGGGCACACGGATCACAGCCATCCAGAGGTCTCCTTGCACACCTACTCACTGGGACAGTACGTGCGGAGCATAGAGCGGGGCGCGTGGGGCGAAGTCGCTCAGCTGATGCTTTCCTCCGCCACGAAACTCATCGCCGGTGGCGCGACGGTGATCGTCTGCCCCGACAACACCATCCATCAGGCGTGGCCGCTGCTGCAGGCGCACATTCCGCGATCGGTGCGGTGGCTTCACATCGCCGAGGTCGTCATTGATGAAGCCGTCCGCCGAGGTTTTCGTGCCCTTGGGTTGCTGGGCACCCAATGGCTCGTGGACAGCGATGTCTATCCAGCTGCGTGCGCTACCCGGGGAATCGTTTGTGTGCGGCCCACCCCGACGGATCGGCGAGTCGTCCACCACATTATCATGGAGCAGCTGACCATTGGGAAATTTGATGCCGAAGCGACGGCCGCCACTTTGAACGCCGTCATTCAGCGTCTGGGAGCGGGCGATGTGAGGTGCGACGCTGTCGTCCTCGGCTGCACGGAGCTGCCTCTTGTCATTGGGGACCACAACAGTCCCCTCGCGACCCTCGACAGCGCCCGGCTGTTGGCCAAGGCCGCCTTGCGGGCTGTTTGTTGATCTCTCCCCCATGACCGCGATTGGTGGGGGAGGATGCAGTTGGAGGGGTAACGTCACACGTTGCTCATTCGAGAATGTGCTTCAGGGGTGCTTTTTGTTTTGAGCTTCCATTTCATGTCGTCTCGATCAGTGGTCGTCGTCTTGGTCGTCGTCTTAGCCACCCTCGGGTGGGGGGGTGCGCACGGATTCGCATCTGACCGTCTTCGCTCCTCATCTTTGCACACGACTGCGCGTCTTGGCACGACGGTCCTCGCACCGCTGCATCACGAAGTTGTCGACGGCGCCGTGGCCCTTGGGCCCGGATGCCCAAAGCCCCCGCCGCCGTTCTGTGCGCCGTTGCAGTGTGCCATCAGTCTCGTTGAGTGGATAGAGTACTTCCGGGTGGTGCAGGCAGCGCCGCCACCTTCCACGATGGCGCACGCCGCGTGGCAACTCGCGCAAAGGGTCCCGCCGGTTTCGCGATCATCATCCGCCGCCGACCCGGGGCGGACCCTTCTCAGGCAGTACGCGCTTTGGCTCCGTCCCACACACGGGTCACGATCGTCCCAGTTCTTGTACTTCGCCTTTAACCCACTCTTTGTCGGCAGAGTGAACCCATCATCGGCCAATGCAACGTCGATCACCATTTCCACCCGCTGCTTCGAACAAGTCCAAATTAACGCGACTTGGAACAACCAAAGCACAAGCGACCGCAGCACGTCGCAGCCACGTAGCGTAGTGATAGACGTTTCCATCTCCACGGCAATGCCAGTCGGGCCTAACGGCACCGCTCCCTGTCAAGACCAATTTCAGTTCTGGTTGCCAGGCTTCCCGCTCAAGTTCATGGGGCCCAACTCAGTCACGATTCAACGCTTTCAGTGGGACGCGACCGCGTTAATCGACCACAACGTGTCGGCCGCATGGTTCCTTGGCACGCACGGGATTCAAGTCTTTCTCTTTCCTGGCTCCACGGCCGACGTGCTGGTGGACCTCATCGCGACCGCGGCGTTGTTCCTCGAGTCCGGGCCGCCGCTGGGAAACGCGACCGTCGCGGCGAACATTAACTTTATGAATGAATACGTCTTGTCTGCTGAGCGATTGGCCCCTCAGATCACGCGGCGCCCCGGAGGGTCCACGGTGGCGCGCTCGTTGAGGCCGTTCGTGGACATTTATCCAGGCGACGCGCTGATGATTCAGCGGCTCGACGGTCTTGACCCGACGCTGTCCTGGATGTTCGGCAGTCCGGCCGCGCACACCGCGGTGCTGCTGCAGAACCCCGACACCCTTGGTCTTGAGGTGTGTCAAGCGTATGTCGCCGCTCCGTTCTGGCCGGTCGACGGGATACAGTGCGCACCGTGGCTGCAGTGGACCGGCTTTGCCGAAACCGCGCAGCTATCTGCGACGCTGGCACCACTGGCAGCGAACGAACCCTTCGACAACGAAGCGGCTTGGTCGTTTGTGTCGGCCCATCTTGGACTGGACTACGGATTTCCCAACATGTTGTTCCCTTGGTGGGACGTTGGGACAGAGAACTATCCGTGCACGCCGGAACACAACTTCACGGTGTGCGAGACGCTCCCCCATGAGATGCTGAAAGTCGTCATGATCGACCAATCCGCCGGTGACGGCGAGCACAATCCGTACCGAGCCGCGCTGAATCACCGTCTTCGAGCTGGCTCCTCCTCGCTGGGTGTGGCGGGGTGGGCGGACCATCAGCAGCCGCCGCCGCAGCTTCCCGTGCTCGATGTGATGCGACTGGCATCGCAGCTCCACGGATGGTCCTTCACCGACCTCGTCACGCAGCCCGAACTCGACGCCTGGCGCTACCGTTTGCGACGGTACGGCAACGAAACGGTCTCGGATGCGAGGTCCATGGTGTGCAGCGTACTCGTTTGCCTCGTGTGGAAGGCTGCCGGTATCTTTGCTGACGCGCCTGACTTGCAGTGCTCCGAGCAGACTCCGTGGGATATCTTTGCTATGAAGGTGTTCGACGGCAATCGCACAGGCAGCGGCAGGCCGCGGGTGTGCCAGGAAGCGGATCCCCGCAACCCACTTTGCCAGCTGATGGGTGACGTCACCCTTTTCCCCGTGGTGTCCGACTTTAACTCGCGTCCATTGCGCAATGGCATGGGTAATCATTGTCCGTCTAAGGCGCCCTTTTATGACAGGCCCCTTTTTTGTTGAATACAGTGCCTAACGAGCGGGTCGGGAAGTCCTACAGTCGGTTGCCGTCTTTGTTCGGGGCAATGGACCAGAGCCGTGTGTCCGATCCAGGGGTGATTTTGAACGATCTCGGCGAGGATATCGCACAACACGATGTGCAGACAGAAGGGTTTGAGTTCGTGCTCAGCACTTGCTGGCAAAGGCCTTTCGCGGCTGCAATAGATCGGCACTTATCGAAACATCAAATGCTTTCACGACTGAGGCTAAAGAGGGCGCAAGATTGTTCCTTCCCCTGACCGAATCGATGACCGCGCGATGCACGACGATCGAAGTCGGTGACGCAAAGGCGATGGCCAACACCGTCGGGAGGGTGAGCCGAATCCGATTCTCCAACGACGCCGAAGGTGAATCGTGGTGGTGGCGTTGCTTCGACTCTTGGCTATTATCTCGGAAGAACTTTCAATTCATCGACTTTGCGGCCGGTGCCCTGCCGACTAGCATGGCGGGTTGCATTTGGCTGTGCCAATGCATCCATTTAACGACTGTGAACTGTGCAGGGCTCGCACGTCTCGTCACAGTGGGCGACCAATGGTTGTCTGGTTGCACCAGTCTTACATCGCTGGATTGCTCGGGGCTCACGCAGCTTCGCACAGTCGGCGACCTCTGGCTGTCCGGCTGCACCAGTCTTAAGGCGCTGGACTTCACGGGGCTCACGCAGCTGCACACGGTCGGCGACCACTGGCTCTCTGGCTGCACCAGTCTCACAACGTTGGACTGCGCTGACCTCATTCGGCTTGCTAGCGTGGGTCGCAATTGGCTGAGCCACTGCACCGGTTTAACTGCGTTCGATTGCACGGCGTTTGCAGCGCTTGGTACGGTTGGCTGCTGTTGGCTTATCGGCTGCGTCGGCTTGACGGAGCTTGATTGTGCGGGGCTTACTCACATGGCGAGCATCGGTGACTGGTGGCTGACCGGGGCAAGGCTGACGTCGCTGAAGTGCTCGGGACTCACGCAGCTTGGCGCGGTCAGTGATTCGTGGCTGGCCGGCTGCACCACGTTGACGGCACTGGATTGCGCGGGCCTCACGAGGCTGGCTGCGGTCCGCCACCATTGGCTGTCTGGCTGCAGCATGCTCACCGCGCTCGATTGCACGGGGCTATCACACCTTGAGACGGTAGGGAGCTGGTGGATGTTTGGCTGCACGAGTGTAACGGCGTTGAATTGCGCAGGTCTCACGCGGCTTACCACGGTTGGCCACTATTGGCTGGGCGACTGTACCAATCTGACGGCGCTGGATTGCACCGGGCTCGCACAGCTCGTTAACGTTGGCGATGCTTGGCTTCGGGGCTGCACCAGTTTAACGACGCTCGATTGCAAGGGGCTCAGCCAGCTTGCTACGGTCGGGAGCTCCTGGCTGTGCGTCTGCACGAGCTTAACGGTGCTGAACTGTGCGGACCTCACGTGGCTTTCCACGGTTGGCCACGATTGGCTTACCGACTGCACCAGTTTAACGGCGCTCGATTGCACGGGGCTCAATCAGCTTGAGGCTGTAGGGAGCTGCTGGCTGTTTGGCTGCACGAGTTTAACGACACTGAATTGCACAGGCCTCACGCGGCTTGCCACGGTTGGCCACTATTGGCTTACCAACTGTACCAATCTTTCTGCACTCGACTGCTCCGGTCTCGGACAGCTCGTTAGCGTTGGCGATGGTTGGCTTCGGGGGTGCACCCGTTTAGCAGCGCTGGATTGCAAAGGGCTGACTCATTTGTCCACGGTCGGTTGCTCTTGGCTGTCCGGCTGCGTCAGTTTAATGGTGCTGGACGGCACAGGGCTAACTCGGCTTGCGACGGTCGGTGACCATTGGATGTCCGGCTGCACCAGTGCCACCGCTCTGGATTGTCCGGATCTCACGCCGCACGGCTGGCGCGAATACAGCCAATATTGAATCGCGCCGGCGAGCAGGCCATCGGCGATGTCCCACGCATCCGCCTCCTTGTCTTCGTCGGCCAGACGGTTGCCGAGCGCCACGGTCTGATCGAAGGCACCGCTGATGACTGTGTCGGCGTCGCTCATGGAGCTGTCCTCGGGACATGGAAAGTGGAATTAATGAGGATATTACCAAAATCACCGGTAATATATTTTTACCGGTTGCTTCCGCCATCGGCCGCAGGGCAAAATGCGCCACCTTGATTCGGGTCCGGCGGCCACGGCAGCCGGCGCGGCTCACTCCATCCGGCTTAAACGAAAGAGGAAATAGCATGAAACTGATTCTGTTGGGCGCCCCGGGCGCGGGCAA
>ERZ1292630.3670-Hain-H41-02um-R3-3670-length-13338-cov-9_pt1 | contig 13338 bp, 12 predicted proteins | sample MGYA00564408_ERZ1292630 | MGnify/ENA primary metagenome ERZ1292630 (study PRJEB36523, sample SAMEA6512641) | groundwater metagenome | collected 2019-01-08 | study: AquaDiva: Metagenomics assemblies of 32 groundwater samples | reverse complement strand
CGACGACGCCGGCATCCCGCGCCGCCGCGGAGAGGGCGTCCGTGGTCGGCCCCGGCAGCGGCTCCGCGAGGTCGAAAAAGGCCGTCTCCTCGGTCTGGCAGAAGTACCGGGAGCGGAACAGTTCGGGCAGGCACACCACCCGCGCGCCCCCCCGAGCCGCCTCGCGGACCCGGTCCACCCCCTTTTCGAGGTTCTCCCGCGGGTCCGTTCCCATCGCCATCTGGACGAGGGCGACCGCGAACTTCCCGGGCCCTTCCTTCCCGGGCGCACTCATCCGGCGAGATCCAGGAACAGCCACGGCGTCGCCTTCTTCCGCTCCCGCTCGTACCGGTCGATCTCCGCCGCGCTCGCGAGGGTCCGGGCGATCTCGTCCAACCCCTCGATGAGGCACGTCTTCGCGAAGGAGGCGACCCCGAATGCGTGAATGTCGCCGTTCGGTCCCGTAACCGTCTGCCCCGCAAGGTCCACCTCCACCTTGCCGCCCGGCGCGGCGAGCAGGGCGTCGATCAGCGAGCGTACCGCCGCCGCCGGGAGCGTCACCGGCAGCATCCCGTTCTTCAGGCAGTTGTTGTGGAAGATGTCGCTGAACGACGGCGCGATCACCGCGCGAAAACCGAAGTCCATCAACGCCCACACGGCGTGCTCGCGGGAAGAACCGCAGCCGAAGTTCTCCCACGCCACCAGCACCTTGCCGCCGCGGAACGAAGGCCGGTTCAGCGGAAAATCGGGTTGCTCCTTCCCGTCCATGTCGTACCGCCACGCGAAGAAGAGCCCGACGCCCAGGCCCGTCCGCTTCAGGGTCTTCAGGTACCGCGCCGGGATGATGGCGTCGGTGTCGACGTTTCCCCGGTCCAGGGGGACGCCCACGGTGTTCAACGACATGAACTTTTCGATCATCGCGCCACCTCCCGCACGTCGGCGATGCGGCCGGAAACCGCGGCGGCGGCGGCCATCGCGGGGCTCATCAGATGCGTCCGCCCCCCGGGCCCCTGCCGCCCCTCGAAATTCCGGTTCGACGTCGAGGCGCACCGCTCGCCGGGCTTCAGCCGGTCCGGGTTCATCCCGAGGCACATGGAGCACCCGGGAAGCCGCCACTGGAACCCGGCCGCGACGAACACCCGGTCGAGCCCCTCCTCCTCCGCCTGCCGCTTCACCAGCCCCGACCCCGGTACGACCAGCGCCGTCACGCTCGCGTGGACCTTTCGCCCCTTCGCCACCGCGGCGGCCGCGCGCAGGTCCTCGATCCGCGCGTTCGTGCAGGAGCCGATGAAGACCTTGTCCACGGGGATGGCGGTCAGCCGCGTTCCCGGGACAAGCCCCATGTACTCGAGCGCCCGCCGCATCCGCGCCCGCTCCGATCGGTCCGGCTGCGCCTCCGGGTCCGGAACGACCCCGCCCACGGGGAGGGCGTCCTGCGGGCTCGTACCCCAGGTGACGTGCGGCTCGAGGTTCGACGCGTCGAACGCCACCTCCCGGTCCCACGTCGCGTCCGGGTCGGACGGGAGCGTTTTCCAGTCCGCCACCGCGGCGTCCCAAAGGGAAGGGGGCGGCGCCAGCGGCCTTCCCTTCAGGTACGCGAAGGTGATCTCGTCGGGGGCGATCAGGCCGAAGCGGGCCCCGGCCTCGATCGTCATGTTGCATACCGTCATCCGCCCCTCCATCGACATCCGCCGGATCGTCTCCCCGGCGAACTCGATCGCGTATCCGGTTCCCCCCGAGGGGCCGATCTTCGCGATCACCGCGAGGATGACGTCCTTCGGCGTGACCAGGGAGCGAAGCGCGCCGTTCACCATGACGCGCATCCGCCGCGGCATATTCTGCCACAAGGTCTGCGTGGCGAGGACGTGTTCGACCTCCGAGGTGCCGACGCCGAACGCGATCGTTCCGAAGGCCCCCAGCGTCCCGGTGTGGGAGTCGCCGCAGACGATCGTGATCCCCGGCTGGACGAGCCCCGACTCGGGGCCGATGATGTGCACGATCCCCTGCCTCGGATCGGTGATGTCGTACAGGGCGACCCCCGCGCCGAGGGCGTTTTTCCTCAACTCCTCGATCTGCTCGCGGCTCTCGCGGTCGTCGATCCGCTCCGCCCGGTCGGGCGTGGTCGGAACGTTATGATCCGGCACGGCCAGCATCGCGCCGGGCCGGCGCACGGAACGACCCGCCAGCCGCAGCCCCTCGAACGCCTGGGGGCTCGTCACCTCGTGGATCAGCTGGCGATCGATATAGAGGAGGACGTTTCCGTCCTCCCGCGCCGTCACGACGTGACGGTCCCGGATCTTTTCGAACAGCGTCGGCATGGTTCTCCTTTCACACGCGGCGAATATATCATTATATTGGTACGGTGCCGCCGATGGGACGAACCGGCGGCGATACCTGTCTGCCGGCGCGGAGAGAGAGGGGGCGGAAATGAGCGAAGTCGTCCAGGTGGAGCGGAACGGGGGTGTCGCGACGATCCGGATGAACCGGCCGGAGCGGTTGAACGCCTACAACCCGGAGATGGGGAAGGCGCTGCTGTCGGCGGCTTCGGGAGCTTCGGTCGATCCGACGGTCCGGTGCATCGTGCTCACCGGCGGAGGGAAGGCGTTCTCCGCGGGGGGCGACGTCGAGTTCATGGCGACGTTCCGGGAGGAGGGACACGGGAAGTTCCTCGAGCTCGCGATCCTGCTGCACGCGTTGATCGCCTCGCTGCGGAAGGCGCCGAAACCGGTGATCGCCGCGGTGAACGGAGTCGCGGCGGGGGCGGGGTTCTCGATGGCGTTGGCGTGCGACATGGCGGTGGCGACGGCTTCCGCGCGATTCACCCTCGGGTACCAGAACATCGGGCTCTCCCCCGACGGCGGGATGACGTTCTTCCTCGCGCGGGCGCTGGGAACCCAGCGGGCGATGGAGATGACGCTCTTCTCGAAGGTCCTCTCCGCGGAGCAGGCCGCCGCGTGGGGACTGGTCCAGCAGGTGATCCCCGACGCGGACTTCGCGGCGCAAACCGCCGCCCTCGCCGGGCGCCTCTCCGCTGGGCCGACGCTGGCCTACGCGCGGGCGAAGGAGCTGTACAACCGCGCGCTGTCCCAACCGCTTGAGACGCAGCTCGAGGAGGAGCGGCAGAGCATCGCCCGCTCTGCGACGACCCACGATTTCCGCGAAGGGGTCCGCGCCTTCCTCGAAAAGCGCCCCGCCCGCTTCGAGGGACTGTAGGCCCCCTTTATCCGTAGATCTCCCGGATGAGGGGGGCGAATTTATCGTAGATGGTCTTGCGGCGGACCTTCATCGTCGCCGTGACCTCGTTATCGTCATGGTCGAGCTCTTTCTCCAGCAGGCGGAACTTGCGGACGCTCTCCGCGGAGGAGAGCCCTCCGTTCACCCGATCGACCTCCTTCGCGATCAGGTCGCGCACCTCCGGAAGCCTTGCGAGGCTGCGGAAGTTGGTGTACGACAGCCGGCGCGAGGTCGCCCATTGCCCCATGTTTTCCAGGTCGATCTGGATGAGGGCCGACAGGAACCTCTCCCCTTCGCCCAGAACCACGGCCTCCTTGATATACGGGGAAACCTTCAGCGCGTTCTCGATCAGGGAGGGCGAGACGTTCTTTCCTCCCGCGGTCACGATGATCGCCTTCTTCCGGTCCACGATCCGCAGGTGCCCATCGGGGTCCTCTTCCGCTACGTCGCCGGTGTGCAGCCAGCCGTCGCGCACCGTCTCCGCCGTCGCCTTCAGGTCCCGGTAATACCCCATGAACACCCCGTCGCCCCGCTTCAGCAGCTCCCCGTCCTCCGCAATACGGTATTCGACCCCTGGGATCGGCCGGCCCACCGTGCCCAAGCGGACGTCCCCCTCGCTCTGCAGGAAGGAGAAGCCCGTGCATTCCGTCATCCCGTACCCTTCCAGGATCGGGACGCCGATCGCGCGGAAGAACAGGAGCACCTCGGGCGAGATGGCCGCGGCCGCAGTGAAGCACCGGCGGGCGCGGCGCAGCCCGACGAAGTTCTGCAGCGCCCGATGAATCAGCAGATGATGGACGAGCCGGCCCAGGCGGTCCAACGGCCCCAAGCGCCCACCCGCGAGATCCTTCCGAGCGGCCTCTGTCCCGGCGGCAATCGCCTGTTCGGACAGGGCCCGGCGGAGCCGCCCGGTCTCCTGGATCTTGACGAGGATCGACGCCTGGAGCTTCTCCCAGATCCTCGGCACGCCGAGGAACACCGTGGGAGCGATCTCCCTCAGGTCCTCCTGGATCGTGCGGACACTCTCGGCGAAATTGACGGTCATTCCCAGCGACAGCGGCAGGAAGACGGAGAATATCTGCTCCGCGACGTGGCATAGAGGAAGGTACGACACGACGGTATCCGACGCACGGATCCCCGTCACATGGACAACGCTTTCCACCTGCGCGAGGATGTTCCGGTGGCTGATCATCGCCCCCTTGGGGAAACCGGTGGTCCCCGAGGTGTAGATGAGGAACGCCACCTCGTTCGCCCGGGTCGCTTCCGCCATCTCCCGGAAGAGGCGGGGGTGGTTCCTCTCGCGCTCCGCGCCGATCTCCTCCACCTCGCCGAACGACAGGATGCGCGGGTCCGTGTAAGCACGCATCCCTTTCTTGTCCATCACGACGATCTTCTTCAGCAGCGGGAGCTCCGCGATCACCTCGAGGATCTTGTCCGCCTGCTCCTGGTCCTGCACCACCGCAAAGACCGACTCGGAGTGGGCCACCACGTACTTCACCTCGGCCGCGGGGCTCGTCGGATACACGCCGACCCCCACCGCCGAGGCGGACATGGCGGCGAGCTCCGCGTAGAGCCACTCGCGGCAGTTCTCGGAGAGAATGGCGATTTTGTCGCCCCGTGAAAGCCCCAGTGCAAGGAGGCCAAGGCAAAACCGGCGGACGTGCCCGAGGTATCCCTCCCATGTCACCCGCTGCCAGACCCCGAACTCCTTTTCCCGCAGTGCAACACCGGACGGGTTCTCCGACGCCCGAAGAAGCAGGAGCCTGGGAAGGGTGTCCGCCGTCAGGACAGCCACCGTTTCCTCCGCTTGTAATGCTTGAGGTCCCTGTAGCTCTTTCGCTGCCCTCCGTGCCCGCCGAGATAAAACTCCCGCACGTCCCGGTCTTCCCGCAGAAGCGAAGTCGGGCCGTCGAGAACGATCTTCCCGTTCTCCAGGATGTATCCGAAGGACGATACCGAGAGCGCCATGTTCGCGTTCTGCTCCACCAGGAGGATCGTCGTCCCCTCCTCCCGGTTGATCCGCGACACGATCCCGAAAATCTCCTCCACCAGGATCGGAGACAGCCCGAGCGACGGCTCGTCCAGCAGCATGAGGCGCGGCCGGGCCACGAGGGCCCGTCCGATCGCCAGCATCTGCTGCTCCCCTCCCGAGAGATACCCCGCGAGCTGGCGGCGGCGCTCCGCGAGCCGCGGGAAGTACCCGTACACCTTCTCGTACGCCCCCGCAAGATCCCCCGCGCCTCCCCGGGCGTACGAGGCGCACGACAGGTTCTCCTCCACCGTCAACTCCTCGAACACGCGCCGTCCCTCCAGCACCTGGAACACCCCGCGCCGGGCGATCTCGTGCGGCTGGAGACCGGCGAGGGAGACCCCGCCGAACCGGATCTCCCCGTCGGTCACCTCCCCGTCCTCCATCGGCAGGAGCCCGGAGATCGCCTTCAAGGTCGTGCTCTTCCCCGCGCCGTTGCTCCCCAGCAGGGCCACGACTTGCCCCTCCGGGACCGCGAGGGAGAGCCCCTTAAGCACCTGGACGGTGTGGTTGTACACCACCTCCAGATTGTTGACGCGAAGGAGCGGCTCCTTCGTCACTTCACGTAGATCCAGTCGGATACCGGCTCGAAGATCCCCTTCACCACGTTGGCGCGGTACACCCGTCCCACCGCCGCCTTGTTGTTGACGAAGGTTACCTTCCCCGTCACGCCGCCCGTGTCCCAGTCCCGGATCATCCCGATGGCGTCTTTCAGGTTGTCCCCGGTGACGGGCTTCTTCGCCGCCAGTACCTTGTTGATCGCCTCCACGTAGACCATTCCGGTAAACCACCCCTGGATGTAGGAGTTCGGGCGGGATTTCTCCTTCGGGTTCGCCTTCTCGTTGTACTTGCGCATCGATTGGATTCCGGGGGCGTCCTCGTTGTAGTAGGCGTACGGGCTCACCCCCATGTACCCTTCCGCATCGGCGCCGAGCTTGTCGATGATCGACTTGTCCATCGACCAGAACGTCCCCATGAAGGTGGTCTTCAGACCGTAGTCCCGCACGGTCCGGATCACCTGCGGGATCGGCGCCAGCACGTATCCCTGGAAGATGCAGAAGTCCGGCTGGGTCTTCTTGAGCGCCAGGGCCTCCGTCGTCACGTCAACGGCACCGACCTTCGTCACGATCTCGGAGACCACGTCGATCCCCAGCTCCTTCGCGCGCTTCCGGGCGTACGGGATCGGGTCCTTCCCGAACTCCGTGTCGCTGTAGAAGAACGCGACCTTTGGATTTCCCTTGCCCTTGTGGTTCTTCGCGATGTACTCCAGCAGGATGCCGAACTGGTCGGAGTAGGTCGGCCCGGAGACGAAGGAGTACGGGTGGATTTTCGGGTCCGCCAGTTCGCTTGAGAAGGAAGTCGATCCGTAGAGAACCTTGTACCGGCTGTTCAGCTCCGGCGCGATCGCCTTCCCCAGTCCCGTGCTGTCCCCGTACATGATGACCGGGTTGTCCTTGGCCATGATCTTCTTGAACGTGGCCACCGCCTTGTCCGTGTCGTACCCGGTGTCCTCGTAGATGTAGACGAGCTTCTTCCCCTTCACCAGCCCGTTCTCATTGGCGTAGTTGATGTAGTCCTGAAGCCCGGCATTGATGCTGACTCCCGCAAAGGCGAACCGGCCCGTGATCGGTTGGCACGCGCCGATCTTGATGACGTCATCCGCCGCGAGGGCCCCCGCCGCCGCCAGCGCGAGAGCCGCCGTGATCCCCGTCGCCGCAACGATCCATTTTCTCCTTCTCATCTCCTCCTCCTTTTCCCTGGGGGTTAACTCCGGAACGGCCACAATGCGAAATACCTCTTCACCCTCTGCCACATCTCGGCCAGGCCGTGCGGCTCGAAGATCAGGAACCCCACGATCAGCGCCCCGAACAGGATGTCACGGAGCGGGAACAGGTACGACATCGCATCCGGGAAGAACGGCTTCACCGCCTCCGTTCCCGCCTTGAGCAACTCCGGCACCAACGTCATGAAGATCGCGCCGAGGATCGTCCCCTGGATCGAGCCCAGCCCGCCGACGATCACGATGGCCAGGAACTGGATCGACAGCGACAGCGGAAAGTACTCCGGGGTGACGACCTTCGCGAAGTACACCCACACGGCTCCCGCCACCCCGGCGTAGAAGGAACTGACCATGAACGACAGGATCTTGTACCGGAACAGGTTGATCCCCATGAGCTCCGCCGAGATGTCCCGGTCGCGGATGGCGATGAACGCCCGACCGACCCGCGTGCGAAACAGGTTCCTGGCGAAGTACGTGAACGCCGCCGTCACGGCGTAGATCAGGAAGTAGACGCGGAAGTCGGTATTGAGCGACACGCCGGACAAGGTGGCCGGGGGGACGTTGATCCCACGGATCCCCCCTGTGACAGAATCCCAGTTCGAGAAAACCCATTCGAGAATCACCTGCGCCGAAAGCGTCGCGATGGCGAGATACAGCCCCTTTACGCGCAGGGACGGCACACCGATGACCGTCCCGGCCACGCACGCCGCCGCGCCCCCGAGGGGGATGCAGAGGTAGAACGGCAGTCCCAGGCGGGTCGCCCCGATCGCCGCCGCGTACGACCCCACGCCCACGAAGACGGCGTGCCCCAGGGAGATCTGGCCGGTGAACCCCGTCAGTATGTTGAGCCCAAGCGCCCCGATGATCATCACCCCGATGAGGTTCGCGAGGTACAGGAGGTAGTCGCCCGCCACGAACGGGAAGACGAGCATCGTGGCACCCAGGGCTCCCATCCACACACGCACGGCAGGGGTGCGGAAGATCGCCTCGTCGGCCGCGTATGTTTCCTTGTAGTCGCCGATCCGCATCCGGCGCCCCTACAGCCGCTCGATCTCGCGGGTCCCGAACAGGCCGTACGGCCGGACCATCAGGATCGCCACCAGCACCAGGAACGGCGCCACCTCCTTTATTCCGCCGCCGACCAGCGGGTCGAGGTACCCTCCCGCAAGGTTTTCGAGGATCCCCATGAGAAATCCGCCGAGCAGGGCTCCGCCGATGCTGTCCAGCCCCCCCAGGATCACCACCGGGAAGACCTTGAGGCCGATGGCCCCCAGCTGCGGGCTGATCCCTCCCATCGTCCCGATGACCACGCCGGACAGGGCCGCCGTCACCGCGGCCAGGCTCCACGAAAGCGAGAATACCCTCCGGATGTCGATCCCCATCGAGAACGCCGCCAGCGGGTCGTCCGCCGTGGCGCGCATCGCCGTCCCGGTCCGCGTGAACCGGAACAGGAGCGCGATCAGGGCGCAGGAAGCGAGAGCGATCAGGAACGGGTAGAACTGGAGGGACGGGAGGACCACGCTCCCCAGCCTCACCGGGGCCCGCGGGAAGATGGGGGGAAAAGCGCGGTAGTCGCCGGACCAGACGAGCTGGGCGGCCCCCTTGAAGATGGAGGAGAGACCGATCGTGACCATGATGACCGAGATCGTCGCCTTTCCCATGAGGGGGCGCAGCACCACGCGTTCCACGAGAGCTCCAAGGGCAGCGGCGCCCATCGCAGCGGCCAGGAGCGCGGCGGCGAAGGGGAACTTCGCGGCGGTCATCCCCGTGAAGCAGAAGAAGGCCCCCAGCATCATCAACTCGCCGGTGGCGAAATTGATGACCCCCGTGGCCTTGTAGATGACGACGAACCCCATGGCGATCAGGGCGTAAATCCCGCCGATCACCACCCCGCTGGCCACCATCTGGAGGAAATCCTCCAACGCCCTATCCCGCCTTCCCGAGGTACGCCCTCACCACCTCCGGATCGTCCCGGATTTCCCCCGGCGCTCCTTCCGCGATCTTCACGCCGAAGTTCAGAACGGTGACGCGGTCGCAGATGTCCATCACCACGCCCATGTGGTGCTCGATCATCACAACGGTCACTCCATGCTCCTCCTTGATGTCGAGGATGAACCGCGCCATGTCCTCGGTCTCCTCCTGGTTCATCCCGGCAATGGGCTCGTCGAGGAGTAGCACTTTGGGACGCATGGCGAGGGCCCGTGCGAGTTCCACCCGCTTCTGCAGCCCGTAGGAAAGGGCCCCAACCGTTTTTCGTCGGAGATGTTCAATCTCCAGGAAATCGATGACGTCCTTCTCCATCTCCTCGCGGAGGGCCGCTTCCTCGCGGCGCGCGGACGGGGCGTACAGGAGGGAGGAGAGGACGCCGGTGCGAAGGTGGGCGTGGGCCCCCAGCTTGATGTTGTCTTGCACCGTCATCCCCTTGAACAGGGCGATGTTCTGAAAGGTGCGGGCCATTCCAAGGGAAGCGCGGCGATCCGGCGTCATCCGGGTGACGTCTGCGCCCAGGAACCGGATCGTCCCTCGCTGCGGCCGATAGAATCCCCCGATGCAGTTGAGCAGGCTCGTCTTCCCGGCCCCGTTGGGCCCGATGACACCGTGGACCGTACCCCCCGGGACGGAAAGGGAAACGCCCGACAGGGCGTTCAGTCCTCCGAAGGACAAGGTGACCCCTTCGATGGCGAGCGCATCCTCGGCCAATCGACTCTCCGATCGGACCGGTGCGAGGAACTCCGGCCGTAATAAAAATTCAAAAGGGTGTCTTGAAACGAAACCTGAACGAAACCGGCCTCGCCCTCACAGGCTCCCGCGGTCCCGGAACCGGTAATACTCTTCGGGGGTGTTGATGTTCCGGAAGGCGGAGCGGCACGGGTCGATCCGCTCCACCTCCGCGAAGGGAACGCGGCGAACGCGCACCCGGTCGAAGAAGGAGACCACGCGGCACTGCCCGTCCCGCAGCGCATCTTCCACGACGGGGAGGACGCCCTTCCGGTACACCGCGTGCAGCGGCTCCAGCCCCCCCTCCCCCTCGGGAACCACCACGTCCGCCTCTTCCGCCAGGGAGCACAGGTGCCGGATGAGGTCCGGCGAGAGGTACGGCATGTCGCACGCCACGACGAAGACCTTCTCCGAGCCGCTCGCCCGCAACGCCGCGTGGATCCCCGCCAGCGCGCCCATCCCGGGGTAGAGGTCCGTCACCCGGCGGCACGGGAGGAAATCGTACCGGCCCGTTTCCCCGGTGGCGACGATCACCTCTTCGAACAGCTCCTCCATCCGCCGGTGGATCGCCTCGATGAACCGCCCGCCCTGGTACGGCAGGAGCGCCTTGTCGCTCCCCATCCGGGTGGAGGTCCCCCCCGCGAGGATCACCCCCGTGACCCCGGGGATCCTCTCCGCGACCGCGGCGGCGATCCGCGTCGGATGGGTGTAGACGTTGAACCTGCGGCCCCGCACGTACCCGACGAGGGTGATCCCCAGTTCCCCGCAGATCCTGACCGCGAGGTCGGTGGGAGAGGTGCGCGAGGCGATCACGGAGATCCCGAGGGAGCCCGCCTTCGCCGCCATCTCGGAGGAAACGCGCCCCGAGGCGACGAGGATCCTGCCGGAGAGGTCGATCCCCGCCAGGAGCGCCTGCCCCGCGATCCGGTCGATCGTGTTGTGCCGCCCGATATCCTCGGCGAACAGGAGGAGCCGCTCGCCGTCCCAGGCGCCGGCGGAGTGGATTCCTCCGCTCCCGCGGTACGCCTCGGACGCCCGCGCAAGCGCGTCCATCGCCGAAAAAAGCGAATCCGGGGACACGAACGGCCCCGCGGAGGGGAGCTGGACCGGGCGTCCCGCGGAGGCGGGGACGTGGAAGCTGATCCCCGCGCCGCACCCCGAAGTGAAGGTCGGCGTAATGCGATCCGGCACGTCTCCCCGGATCCGGACGGACGCCGCGCCGAAGTCATCGCACACGCTCAAGGTCAGGAGGTCCCCGGCGGACCGGACCAGCCCCTGCATCCGGAGGAAACCGGCCACCAGGAAATGCAGGTCGTGGGGCGAGGCGATCAGCGTAGCGAGGGCGACGCCGTTGACCGCGAGGGCGACGGGAATCTCCCGCACGGGAAGATGCCGGGCGGGAGCCAGCCGGCGCCCGTCGTACCGCAGTACGGGAGGGGCGTCTCCACCCTTCGCGTCGTCTCCGGGGAGGCGGCTCATTTCCCCCTCTCGAACCCTTCCGGGGGAAGGGAGGAGGAAACGCGCTCGAGGGCGGCCTTCAACGGGATCTCGAGGACGAAGGTGAGCAACGGCGCCTGGACCGAAAGGGCGGCCGCCGCCCGGTCCACGACGTCCCGTTTTCGGGTGAGACAGGCGACGTACAGGGAGGCAAGGTCGAGGGAGTCGCCCGAAAGCCCTCCCCCGATCCGGTCGAGATCCGCGTGCCCCTCCGGGACGGCGAAGCGGATCCCCGTCCCCGACTCCTTCCCGTCGACGTACGCGAAGATCTCCTCGAACGGGAGGAGCACATCGATGTACTCCGGATGCTCGAACGCGGTCTTCCGGAGGTGCGCGATCTTTTCCGCCGTGCGACTCATCCCGCCCCCGGAGCCCCTTCCCGTCGATTATTCGCCCCCAACCTCCTTATACCACTTCGGGTGGTGCCTCCGCGCCCAGATCCGGCGGACGTTGCCGTCAAGCATCCCCGGGTTACCGATCGTGGAGAGGGTCGTCGTCTCCTTCGCGTAGCGGAGGCTGAACTCCTGGGCTTTCGCCTCCACGGGGTCGAGGGAGAGCCCGAGCAGACCCTCGGCCAGCCCCGAGGTCTTGAAGAACTCCCTGCGTGAAATCGCCGCCCGGTGCACCTCCTTCGATCGGTCGGTGGTACGGGGATCATATAAAAACGTTCTAAATAGTTCAACGAGAAAAACAGGAACGGACAGAAAAAAGACCGATTCGCCTTATCTATATGATATCCAACAATTTATCGCCGTATGTAATAAAACCGTGATTTTTTTCGTCGACTTCAGGAGACACCTCTCCTTGCGCGGGAAGAACCTGCCGCGGTGTAGTTCAATCGTCGCAGGCGAAAGGAGACACCCTGCGATCGAACACACGCCGTCTGGCCTTTCGGATCGCGCTGACGCTGCCCGCCGCGGTCCCGGAGGACCGGAAGGCGTTCGGCACCCCCCCCCGCTGCGGGAGGTGGCGGCGACCGCCCGTCCTCCCCTGAATGCGCCTGCACCTTAAAGTGACTCCCACCTGCCGTATCTCCCGCCGAGAAAACCCCTCGGTGGTTGGTGGCGGGGGTTCCGCCCGGCGCTTTACGGCGGGAAGAATCCGGGGTAAATAGTACGCATGTTCACGGAGGGCGGGCGGAGGGAGACGGGGCGGCGGCTCGCGAACGGGGAGCTGTCGTGGGAGACGCTTCGGGCGCGGGCCCGGGTTCTCGAGGGGATCCGGGCCTTCTTCCGGGACCGGGGGTTCCTCGAGGTGGACCCGCCGATCGCGCAGGCGTACCCGAACATCGACCCGAACATCTTCCCGGTGAAAATCGCCGACGTCTCCGGCAAGGCGGCGCGGTTCTACCTGCACACCTCTCCTGAACCGGCGATGAAGAAGCTGCTCGCCGCCGGATCGGGCAACATCTTCTTCCTCGGGAAGGTGTTCCGGGACCGTGAAGGGTCGCCCCTCCACTCCCCCGAGTTCACGATGCTCGAATGGTACCGGGTGGGCGGCGACGCGGATGCCGTGATGCGGGACGTCGAGGAGCTGGTCCGGACGCTGGCCCGAACGATTGCCGGCAAGGCGGTCGTTCACGGCAACGGGAGGGAGATCCCGGTCGACGGGCCGTGGCCCCGATGGGAACTCGACGACGCGTTCCGGGAACTCCTCGGCGTCGGGATGGCAGGGGAGAAGGAGTTGCGCGAAGCGCTGGACCGCAAGGGGTTGCGTCCGGGAGCGGACGAATCGTGGGAGGACCTCTTCCACCGGGCCTGCCTCGACGTGGTGGAGCCGGCGCTCGCCGAACGCGGCGCCTGCTTCCTGACCGGGTACCCCGCGGCCCTCGGCGCGATGGCGCGCCGCCGCCCCGAACGCCCCGAGGTGTCGGAGCGGTTCGAAGGGTTCGTGGCCGGCGTCGAGCTGGTCAACGGGTACGAGGAGCTTACCGACCCGGTGGAGCAGGAGGAACGCCTGCTGGCGCTGGCCGACCGCCACCGGCGATCGACCGGCGAAACGCTTCCCGTGGACCCGGGGTTCCTCGACGCCCTGCGCCGCGGCCTTCCCCCCTGCGCGGGGGCCGCGCTGGGGGTCGACCGGCTCGTCATGCTCCTGCTGC
>ERZ1292630.3665-Hain-H41-02um-R3-3665-length-13351-cov-22_pt1 | contig 13351 bp, 13 predicted proteins | sample MGYA00564408_ERZ1292630 | MGnify/ENA primary metagenome ERZ1292630 (study PRJEB36523, sample SAMEA6512641) | groundwater metagenome | collected 2019-01-08 | study: AquaDiva: Metagenomics assemblies of 32 groundwater samples | reverse complement strand
TTATGGAGGATTAAAAATGAGATATTCAACACACCCTTTGTCGGAAAGAGGCGAGTTTAGATTAGGTATTGCGATTTTAGCTCTGTTTGGTTCCTGCGGTGCTTTAGGAACGGCTCAACACTTTGATCGAGAAAGTTATCAAGTAAAAGTGGTTGGTAGTGAACGAGTGGTTAGTGGAGATAAATACGTTGTTTTTACACAAGATGTTGACACTGGCAAAGAAGGAGCATTTGAAAATACAGACAGCTTAATAGAATGTTTGTTCGATAATGGTTGTAAATTTGATTCTTCAACCTTACAAGCACAATTAATAAGTGCGGAAAAATCTAATACGGTTTGTGAGATAAGAACCTATGGGTGGAGAGTTCCCTTTTTGTCAATGTATGAAAACATTGTTGCAATTTCAAACTGTAAGTCTCCAAAATAATTTTTTAATTTTTTTTTAATTTGTTGCCTTCACTATACAAATCTTAAAAAACCTCGGCAAACCTAATTTTTGTATGAATAAAGGACAGGTGATTTCCGGCGACTTTTCTAAGATTATTATGCGTGTCAAAGCAGAAGAGTGCGTGGAATTGGGAGAACTGATGGTTATCGACGGTAACCAAGAAAAATTTATTCTTCAGGTATATGATCTAATCTATGGCAGCCAAATTTCCCAGCAGAATTTAGAGATGGTCGCAGGGATGAATCTGGAAGAAGGCGCCTTTGCTATTATGGATGAGAATTTACGGAATTATCAGCTGGCTTTTTTAAAACCAATTTTAAATATCGCCCAGAGCAGTAAAACCTGCAAAAAATTACCCGCTTTTTTTTCCAAAGTGCGGGAGATCAACAAAGAGGACCTTGCATTTATTACTAAACCGCACCACCCTTTATTTTTAGGAAAATTACGCAGCGGCAGCAAGGAGTTGGATTTTGATATTTATCTGCCCGGGAAAGAAGTGTTAAGCCACCACATATTAATACCGGCTTCGACGGGAAAAGGAAAAAGTAATCTGATGTCGTGTATCTTGTGGGATGTAATTGATAAAGGCTATGCAGGTATGTTAGTTTTAGATCCACACGACGAATATTATGGGCGGACCGGCCTAGGACTAAAAAACCATCCGGCTAAAGAAAAGGTATGTTATTATACGCCCACAAATCCCCCGGCTGGTGCTAACTCACTTAAAATTAATATCCACAAATTAAAGCCGGAACATTTTCAGGGGGCAATCAATCTAAGCGATCCGCAACGGCAATGCTTATATGTTTATTACAAAAAATTTAAATCCAATTGGATTGCTTCTCTACTAAAAGAAGAAAAAATTGAAAATGTTTATTTTCATGAAGACACTATTGCCGTCGTAAAACGAAAATTAATTTCTTTATTAGGATTAGAATTTGAAAACGGGCAGTTGTATTGCCAGGGGATTTTCGACCTGATTGCCGGAGAAAACACGGTTACGGATATTTGCAATGATCTAGAGCAGGGAAAAGTGGTTATTATTGACACCAGTTATTTTTCCGGGGCGATTGAAATTTTAGTGGGCAGTTTAATTACTACGGAAATTTTTGAGAAATATAAACATTACAAAAAGAATGGCTTTTTAGATGAGAAACCAGTCATTTCTGTCGTCTTAGAAGAAGCTCCCCGGGTATTAGGCAAAAAAGTGTTAGAGCAGGGAAGCAATATCTTTGATACGCTGGCCAGAGAAGGAAGAAAATTCAAAGTAGGATTAATTGCCATTACGCAATTGCCTTCAGAGATTCCTAAAAATATTTTGGCTAACATGAATACTAAAATAATTTTGGGGATGGAAATGAATTCTGAACGGCAGGCGGTAATGGAGAGTTCTCCCCAAGATTTAACTCAGGATAACCGCAATATTGCTGCTTTGGATCACGGGGAAGCTTTAGTCACCTCTACTTTTACCCGCTTTGCAGTTCCGGTTAAAATCCCTTTGTTTAAAGAATTTGTTAAAAGAGAAGAAAAAATCAATTTAACGGAAAGTTATATCGGATTTGAATGAATCTGTTGTCGGTTACTATTTGCTGTTAATCGCTTTTTTACTTAATTAAAAATTAGTCAGCTCATTAAAACAAAGATGGAAGTAGCGGTAAAATGGCTGGTTTGGTTCTAGTTGGTGGCTTCTTCCTTTTAAATTTTCATATACAGCATCAATCGTCATTTCCTGCATATCTGCTATACAAGTAGTTTTAGGGTCAATTTCCTGAACATTAAGATTATTTTCTACCAAAGCCACATCTGGAGAACCATATGGCAGCTGATCTGCCCAAAAAACCATCCGAACCGGAACCATGCCCGTAGCATTTTCACGTTCTTTATCGGTATAAGTTACAGATGTTTCTAAGTATTTATTTTCATCTTTGAAAATTTCAATTAATAATTTACCTGAATAAAGATAAACATAATTTTCTTTTTTTTCTAAAAAGTTAGCAACTTCCTCAGTTTTTTCTTCTAAAGAAGGTTCTCTAACGCCGGGCTTAGGAAAAGGAAAATCCCAGGTTCCCCGGTATCCGCAGCCAGCCAGAGAAAGACAAATTTCAGCCACAGCTATTTTTTTAGTGATCATGTTATTATTTATTTATTAAGAAAAAGCACTTTAATATTTTTCTAGAGTGGGATATAATGTTTGCGGTTGTTATTTAGGGTCAGTTGGAGCTAGTTAAATATATAAACAATCTAATCTTACTTTTTATTATGAAACATTCTTGGAGGATAACTTTAATCGTTTTATTTATTTTCCTGTTTGCTCAACTAATCGGTCTGGGAATTTTATACAATTATATTGATCCGCTTAAAAGTTTAGAAAGCGGTAAAACAGAATTTAAAGAGCTGCCCATCGGAGAAAGGCCGCCCATGGATGAACGGACTTCTTTTGTCCCCATTGTTATAGCTATCTTAATCGGAACCGGAATATTATTTTTATTGATGAAATATCGCTTAACTGTCGTTTGGAAAGTTTGGTTCCTGCTGGCCGTAGTTCTTTCTTTAACGGTGGCCTGGAGCGTTTTTTTAGGCAAGGGCTTTGCTTTTCTTCTAGCGCTTATTTTAGGTATATGGAAAGTCTTTCGTCCTAATGTCTGGGTCCATAATCTAACTGAATTATTTGTTTATGGGGGGTTAGCAGCGATTTTTGTTCCTCTGCTTAATTTATGGTCGGCAATTATCTTATTAATTTTGATTTCAGCTTACGATGCTTATGCAGTTTGGAAATCTAAGCACATGATTACTTTAGCCAAATCACAGGCAAAAGCAAAAATTTTTGCCGGTCTATTAATTCCTTATAAATTAAGTAAAAGCAGCAAACTCCCTAAATTTCCCACGGTTAAAAAAACTAAAGTACAATTAGCCAAAGTAAGAACGGCCGTTCTCGGCGGAGGAGATATTGGTTTTCCATTAATTTTTGCCGGAGTTTTGCTGAAAGAAATGGGCTTGTGGCAAAGCTTGATTATTCCTTTTGGCGCTTTGTTGGGGTTAGCCTTATTGATGTGGAAAGGTGATGAAGGAAAATTCTACCCCGCTATGCCGTTTATTTCTGCCGGATGTTTCTTAGCGTTAGGATTGGTGTGGCTGATAGAATTTCTAATTTAATCTTTAATAAAAAAGTTAAATAATATTAATACTAATAAAAATAATAATTTTAATAATACCCTTTTACTGGACAGCGATTCTGCCCGTATCCTTCTGGAGTTATAACTAACCCATCTAAAGCAGCAATGGTTTGTACGCCGGTAATACGCTGCACTTCCCGAGCTTCCTGCAACGGATCAGTTTTTAACATCTCTAAACCAAAGTGCGTTAAGACCGCTAATTTAGGGCGAACCGCAGAAATAATTTGAGTTGCAGTATTAGTATCTAAATTCATCCCGGTTCCCTTGTCGCCTGGATAAGGAACATTCAAGATTAAAACATCTGAACCATTTAGCTCTTCAATTAATTTGGGAGTTAATTTGGTATCTCCAGTATAACTAAGCGTGAACCGCGGACAGAAAAATTTGAATCCAATAGCACAATCATCAGTATGTTCTGCAGCCAGAGCATTTATTTCAATCAATTCCACACCAACTTTATGATTTTTTTCTAAGGGGATAATTTTTTCTACTAAAGTTTGGTGGTGTTTAGTTAAAAAGGGATGATTATCCTCAGCGGTTTGGAAAATAGATTTACTGCCTAAAATGATTCCGCGGTGTTCAATTCCCCCATGAGTCATTGCTTCAATAAGAACATTGAGATCATTACAGTGGTTGATATGGTTATGAGAAACTAAAATTGCCGTGGTATTCTGGACATTTATTCCATATTCTTTTGCTTTATTTAAAGCTCCTGGACCCGGGTCGAGATGAAATTGCAAATCTTCTACCTGTAAAATAATTCCTCCCGAAGAACGCAGTTGTCTGCTAACTACAGCAGAGCTTCCTGCAGTACCTAAAAATATAATTCGTGCCATAACTTTCCTATTAATTTTAAGTTACTCGCTTAATAAAGATTGCTATATTTGAATAGTGGTTTTACTTAGTAGAAATATTTAAGATAACACCTAAGACTAAACAATTCATGCCAGGAGAATCAAATTTTATTGTTAATGGCGAGGAAGCAGAGCATGCTGATTTTCCTTCCATCGTTGCTTTAGCAGTAGATAATGGACAAGTAGAGTTTTGCACCGGGTCGTTGATTCATCCGCAAATTGTTTTGACGGCAGCGCATTGCACCACCACCCCCATTATTGTCGGTTCATATGCAGTTTATGGTTCTTCTGATTTAGAGCAAGAATGTAACAATTGTTACTATAAAATTATTGAAGCCATTCAACATCCAAATTACGATGGGTCTCTTGAAAATGGATATAATCATAACGATTTAGCGTTAGTATTGTTAGAGCGCCCGGTAGACCAACCCGTAATTACGCCCATCTTACCCGCGCTGCTGCAGGAATTAGCTTTGAAAGAGGGAGGAGAAGTGATCTTTGCCGGTTATGGACGGGATTCGATGTCGGCTAAGGGGCAATTATATTTTGGAACAAGCACCATCGCTAAATTCTATGCTCCTAATGGGGGAGATAGCAATTTTGCTGATCACCATACCCAAGAAATGGTTGTTGGAAAAGATGCTCCTGATGCACCCAATATTTGTTATGGAGATTCGGGAGGGCCAACGTATGTTAACTTTAATGGAATCGAATTATTAGTTGGAGTAACTTCTAGGATACCTCATGATAAACCTATCGAATGCGGACATGGTGCAGTCGTAGGATTACCCGGCCCACATGAAGAGTGGATAAATACGGAGATAGATAATTTATTAGCTGGTTTAGATAAGCAAGGTAGTAAAGACGATCAAGAAACGATTACAAATACTCTCGATGAAGATCCAGGTGCTGTAGTAATCGATCCAGTCGGCTGTAATTATTCTGGTTCTTCTAGCCATTTACAAGCAAGCGGGTTTCTGTTAGGAGCAATTGCTTTATTAGCCTGCACAAGATACAGTTTGCATAAGATATATAAAGGGAAATCAAAAAACGTAATTTTTAATGACATATAAATCTTTAATTAATAATGCTGCTTTTTCTTTAGCTGCTCTAGGCGCATTAAGTTGCAGCCCAGAAGCTGAAGTACAACGAATGGAAAAACCGGGAATCGGTTTAGAAGTTATTAACGGTACCAAAGCAGAAACGCATGCGCAGTTTCCGTCTATTGTGGCCCTAGCTCAATCACCGGGCAGTAATCTAGTTTGTTCTGGAACCTTAATCAAACCGGACTTAGTCGTTACTGCAGCTCATTGTGTTAATTGGTATGGCGCTGAAAAAATTAAAATTGTTTATGGTACTACTAATGTAAACGAACTTAATCTTGATTTAGTTCACGATGTAAAAGCAGTAACTTACCATGAAGGTTATGATGAGTACGGGTATAAAAAATTAAATAAAATAAGTTCTAGCGAAGGAATTTGTTCTGAAAGTATGAATACTAACGATATTGGTTTGGTGTTATTAAAAAGTCCAATTCCAGATGCAGTCGTTAGCGATGTTTATGACGATACCTTACTTATTAATCAACTAACTCGGTTGGCGGGTTATGGTGAAAATGGAAAGCCTTCCTACCCTAGCGATATTTTTGAGCAGGTGGGCGATGAATCCTCCGGAGTTCTTTATTGGGGTGAAGTACCTATTAGAGTTATCACGGAAAAAGAAATTATTTTTAGTAAAAATTATCCTTTAGGCAATAATGGCGAGGCGGGCACAAATCCGGATGCTTGTTATGGTGATTCGGGTGGACCAACTTATGCTCTGGCTGAAGATGGAGTTTTAGCGGGCGTAATTACTGCTACTTCTCGAGTACCCCCAGACGTGCCTTGGGTTAGCTGTGGATTTGGTTATGTGGCTACTCGTGTAGCTCCCTATAAAGATTGGATTGAAATAAAATACGAAGAAATGAAAAATTTACCTGATCCAGTCGATGCTGGTGCAGGGGGCAGTGGCGGCGGAACAGAGATAGACGCCGGTATTGGAGGAAGCGGTGGCGAAGCAGATAGCGGAATTATCCCTAATCTTCCTAAACAAGATGCGAGCGTGGACGACTTTGTTGAAAAAGAAGATTTTGTCATGTTAGATCGCCCTACTTGTAATTATTCCGGTAACAACTCCGATTCATTCCCTTGGGCTTTAGCAGCCGCTTTACTGGGTGTTAGTTATTCGAGAAGAAGAAAAGAATAAATGTTAACCAACTCTTTTGTAATGGATTTTCCGGAAGCAGTAGATTTTTTAGCTCAAACCATTTTAAATTATTCTGGGCGAAAACCTTATGTTGCTACTGTTGAAGGCATTGCGGGCATAGGCAAGACGCATTTTTGCCGCGAAGTTTGGAACATAATCGGTTTCAATAAAACTGGAACGGTAACTAAACCTCACGACTTAGAAAGAGAAATTGCTCAGCTGACAGCACGAAAGGGGCGTTTGGATTTCTATTTAATTGAAAATCATGATGCAGTTCAGGAGATGATCGAGCGGGAGGCGCAACATTATTTTGGTAAAAAGATCGATTCCCGAATTTTAATCTTAAGCAGTTTAGCTCCTTATTTAAATCCGCCAGAAGTAACTATTGAAAAATTAGCGGAAGTTTTTTCTTTAATCGTAGAAAACCCTTTTTTAGTTAGTAATTAACTTTGTAATATATTCTAGAACAGTTATTTTCCAGCGGCTCTGTCCTAAATCTCGCTTTTGCTCGGGTTAGTAGCTTCAAAGTCCTTGATGCTAACAATCGATAGCTGACATTTCCCGTAGGGAGCGACCCCTTTGTCAGCTTAAAGAGTAATCTTATTGGACTTTGACCTTATGCCACTAACCTATATTTAGGACAGAGCCTTTTCCAGCGAAATGTTTATAAATAAACCCCAGTTTTCACTACTTATGTTCAATGAAAAAAACTGTCGAAGCCTATTGAGTTCAGGAGAAGCTTTAGTTTACAAACTAATGAGCCCTACCGGAAACGAAGAACGATATGGCGCAGTCTACTTTGCTGCTCCAAATCTGATTAGTCATATTCCTCGAGTTAAAAAGTTAAATGAATTAGCGATGTTTTTAGCTTATACCCGTCTTCTTAATGGAGAACAGATTGAATCCTTAGTAAAAAATCCTTTTGGACTTACTAGAGATGGAAACTATTATGTTGGCGCCCTTTCTAAGCAGGAACAGGCAGAATTAACTGCTCTATTTGCTAAAAGAATCAAAAGTAAACCCAATAAGTCAAGAGAACTTTCTGAATTAGTTGAACCTTTCAGCCACCGAATGGGAGAAGAAATTGTTACTGAAGCAGAAGGGGTTATCGAAGTAGATTTTCCTCCTAGAACATATTAAGTTCTATAATATCAATTAAAATTACTTGTCTTGCATAATCTTTATAAAAAAGTTCTCTCGAATGCGTTTAGGTGAGAATATGACTTTAGAACAAAAGGTTGAAAACATTCCTGGAAATTTAAGAGATGCGTACAAGCAAGCAGTTCCCGGCACACCGTTACACGTTGACGAATTAATGCGCGAACGAATAACTAATCTAGAATTAAGAAATTTATGGTTTTTCACTCCTGACGGAGCAGTTGATTCTATGGACGGAAAGACTCCTACTTTACGAATTACTAGAGAAGCAGTCAATCCTATTTTAAAAAATATTGATGGTGCGTTTGGTCAGTTAGTCAACACCGGTAATTATAACGTTCTTCCTGCTGATTTTGAAGCAGTAAAAGCTGCCGTGGATACGGTAACTATTAATTTAACTAAATTAGGATTACAAGGCAATAACGATGAATGGGGTTATCTTGCAGTGGACACATCAAAAGCAATCACAAAATATAATGCTGAAGCACAGAAATTATTGCGAAGGGTCTTTGGTCCAACCGATGATGATTATACTGCTAATATGGAAATGTTAAGAGAATCGCCTCAACAAATTAAAGAAACAAGAGTTTATGTTTTGAATCCGAATTATGTTAAAAAACACGCAAAAGAAAGTCCAATTGCGCGGGCTTGTTGGCTCAACTATTTCAACTTCAACTCGGACTTCGATGCCTATGAACGTAACGTAGACGACCACAACGATGCTTTGCGTGGGGTACGTCGTCGTGCGAGCGATAGCGAGCTTGAAGGCACCACAGGTGCGCCGAAAAATGGAAGTGCTTGCAGGACAGCAGCAAAAAATGAATTTAAAACACATTACGATGCAATTTTAGCAGACCCTGAAAGCGCAGTTAAAGCTATGGATGATGAAATCCTAGCGGGTATTTTGGGTTTAGCATCAAGATACGCATCTACTAAAATAAGATAAACTAAAATGGCCGATAACATTCAACCTATATTCATTATGCCAGAGGACACTAAAAGAACTACAGGCAAGGATGCACAACATAATAATATTGCTGCGGCGAAAGCAGTCGCCCAAACAGTAAGAACCACATTGGGGCCAAAAGGTATGGATAAGATGATCGTTGATTCTTTAGGTGATGTGATCATTACTAATGATGGGGTAACCATTTTGGAAGAAATGCAGATAGAACATCCGGCAGCTAAAATGGTGGTAGAAGTAGCTAAAACCCAGGAAAATATGGTCGGTGATGGCACGACTACGGCAGTAATTTTGGCGGGAGAATTGTTAAAAAAAGCAGAGGATTTGCTTGATCAAAATATTCATCCTACTGTATTAGCAAAAGGGTATCGGTTAGCTGAAGCAGAAGCGCAAAAATTATTAAAAAAAGCAACTAAAACCATCACCATTCACGATGATATTCTGCTTAGAAATGTAGCCATTACGGCTATGACTGGCAAAGGTGCAGAAGCTAATAAAGAAAAATTAGCCGATTTAATCATGTTGGCAATTAAAAAAGTAGCTCAGGATAAAATTAATTCAAATGATATTAAAGTAGAAACTATTACGGGCGGCAGCGTAGACCATAGCGAACTAGTGGAAGGAATCGTTTTGGACAAAGAAAGAGCCCACCCCAGTATGCCGGAGAGAGTAGAAAATGCCCGCGTAGCTTTATTAGATTCTTCATTAGAAATTAAAAATACGGAAATCGACGCTAAAATCCAAATCACTGATCCGGCGCAATTAAACGCTTTTTTAGAACAGGAAGAAAGAACCTTGCAGCGGATGGTAGAAAAGATTACCAGCACCGGAGCAACGGTGGTTTTCTGTCAGAAAGGAATTGATGATTTAGCCCAGCATTTCTTAGCCAAAGCAGGTATCTTGGCAGTTCGCCGAGTTAAGAAAAGTGATCTGGAAAAATTGTCCCGGGCGACCAATGCTAAAATTATTAGCAATTGGAAAGAATTAACTGCTGAAGATTTAGGTTATGCCGGCATGGTTCGAGAAGAAAAAATTAATGATGAAGAAATGATTTTTGTGGAGAAATGTTCCAATCCTAAAGCGGTAACTTTGCTAGTTCGAGGAGGAACGGAGCACGTTACTGAAGAAATTAAACGAGCAGTAGTTGATGCCTTTGGAGATTTAGTTGCGGCATTAAAAGACAGTTTTATTGTTGCCGGAGCAGGAGCAATAGAGATGGAAGTTGCTAAAGGTGTCCGCCAGTATGCTGGAACTTTGGGTGGTAGAGAGCAATTGGCTGTGCAAGCTTTTGCCGATGCTTTAGAAGTTATTCCGCGCACTTTAGCAGAAAATGCCGGTTTAGATCCCATCGATGTGTTAACCCAATTAAGATTTGCCCACGATAACGGCCAGCAAGGAGCAGGAATTAATGTTTTTACCGGCAAGGTCATGGATGCTTGGGAAGCAGGAGTTATTGAGCCGCTGAAAATAAAAACCCAGGCCTTATCTTCAGCAACCGAAGTAGCGGAAATGATTCTTAGAATAGATGATGTGATTTTGGGCGGAAAGAAAGAGATGCCTCCGGGAAGAATGCCCTCAGGAATAGATGGAATGTAGATTTAAAAAAGCTGTTTTCTTACCCAAAACCTTTTTAATCCCTTTCTGTTTTAAGTGATTATGAAAGTAACCAACCTTACCGCGCTGTTTCATCTAGCAATATTGCCTTTTCTAGTTTATTTTATCAGCCAGGAAACGCTTTCCTATTCGTTTGCAGCAATCTTGCTCTTGTTTGTTTCTGTTTTTATTGATTTTATTGAAAAAAGTTTAGAAAGAAAAAAAACAGTGCATTCCTTCCTTCATCCTATCGCCGATAAAATGGTGGTGTTAGTTCTTTTATTCATTTTTGCACTACGCGGTTCTTTTTCACCAGTAGTATTCTTAGTTTTGTTCTTAAGAGATATTACTATCGGAATTATCCGTATCTTAGCTTCCCGCGATGATGTTATTATCAAAAGCAGTAATTTTTATGGAAAACTAATCACTTCTTTCCAATTTGTGTTAGTGTTTAGTTTACTGATTAAAGATTTTGTATTTTCTATATTAATATTTGACTTAACCGGTTTTATCAATGCAACGTTGGTAGTTTTTTCTACGGTTTCTTTGCTGTTAGCAGTAATTTCTATCGTCCACTGCGGATATATTTACGGGAAGGGATTAAGGAATAGAAGAAGGTTAGGAAAACGAATTGAGCAGGAAAAAATAATTATCCTTGCTAATAAAAAATCCGGTGGCTATCGTGATGCATATAGAAGACATCTGCTAAAACTTTTTGCTAAGAGGAGGAAAGCTAAAATTATTTACTTATCATCCGGAAAAAATATGTTTGCTGGAGTTGGCAAACTAGTAAACGAGGCTAAGCAAGTGATTATTGCCGGCGGAGACGGAACGTTCGAAAGCGCGTTGAACTGTAAGTCATTACAAAAGAAAAGTTTGGGCTTTTTTCCATTAGGGGCGGGAAATTCATTTTATTCTTATTTTTATAAAGGCAAACGGTTTGAATATCTGCGTTCCCGATTCAAATTTCAAGAAGTCCCGCTAGATGTGTTAGAATTAGAATGGGATCAGGGAAAAATAGAAACTTTGTTTTTGGGTTTAGGCAGTGATGCGGAAGTTATCAAAGCAATAAAAGACCGAAAGCAGCATACTTTATCTAATTATATTTCTGCCAGTTTAGCTGTAGCTAAAGGGCCGAAAGTACAATATGATTTTACCTGCACGGTTGATGGTAGAGAATATTATTGGAAAAATGGTATTGGCCTTCTGTTAGGAAAAGTTCCGTATATCGGATTTGGTATTCGATCTTTACTGGGTTCTATTAAAGAGACTGACGGCAATATTTTAGGGATGGCTATTGTTAACACCCACTCACCAATTTTTAATAAAGCATTAAGGGTTTGGTCGTTGTTGTTAACGCAAATGAGTTTAGCCAAATCTCCTTTAGTGCCTTTAAAAGGAAAAGAGTTCATGGTAAAAAGTGAGAAATCAGTTCCGTTGCACGCCGGCGGAGAATTCTTAGGATATACCAAACAGATCAATGTCAAAGTAATCAGAAAACAGAAAGTATTGATGATTTAAAAGGGAATGTTTTTAAAGAATTTATTGTTTTTCATTCATAGTCATGGCGGCCATCGTTCAATGGTAGAATAAGGGACTGTGGCATGCATTGCATATAGCAATCCCTGGACGGGGGTTCGATTAAGTTTTGATTAAAGTAATAAACCAAACTTCGACTTTCCCCCTGGCCGCCCTTTTATTTTAAAATTTTAAGTGGTTTTGCAATTCTTTAATTATTTTAGGGATTTCTTTTAATGCTTTTTCCACAGTTTCTTTAGAAATGTCTCTGCCGTAATAGTTAATGCCATTTCTTAGCTTTCTATAATAATCAAACTTTAAGGAAATGGATTCTTTATTTAATAAGTCTTTAAGAAAGAGGGTTATAACTTCATGTGAATTAAATTTATATCCCTGCAAATAACCAATTGCTTCACAATACTGTCTTAATGCTTCGTATAATTCTCTTAAGATGCTTTTGTAATTATGTTCTTTAAGTTGCAATTCTTTGGCTGCCAAAAGCGCATCATTCGCAGACTTAATAAGACTTTTAGCTCTTATTTTATCTTTTTCTATTTTCTTGGCATAACCGTCGTCTAAGCTTTTCTGAAAAAACATCACAAGACCTCTAATTTTCCTGAAAGTACCAGGCCATTGCAAATATTGTTAATCAATTCCGGATTTTTAATTTTCATGTTTTGGAACTCTTTTTCACTAAATTTGTGCAGACTTATTCTTCTTTTTAAACTTTTTTCATATTTTTCTGTTTTAAACTCTTTTAGTATATTTGTAAGAAGAAATAAGTCAATATCACTGTCTTTAGTATTTGTAGCATACGAGTAACTGCCAAAAAGAACTATGACTGGATAATCATAAAACTGTTCCAATTCTTCTGTTACTTCGGATTTTCTTATTTCTTCTAAATTATGGTATAATTTTAAATTTAAGAATTGTTTGTTAGAAACATTTGCCGAATAAGCCGGATACAGCTTAGCTTTTTTCTTTTTAAGCAAACCTTCTTTAACTAATTGATTAAGATAGCTTCTTACAGTCATATGGTTCAATTTAGCGAGCCTAGCGATTTCTCTAATATAAAATTCCGCAGTAGGATCTTCAAAAAAGTACTTTAATATAGCTAATTTTTTATCCATGTGTATAATAGAATATACATTTGTATATAAATGTTTCCATAATAATTTCTTAGGGCATAAGGGCATTACATAAGCGGAGGCTTAACTATTTTACAGCAATTTTGTAGGCATGGTTGTTACCCAAAAGTAGCGAAAGATTTAAAAATAAACGGCTATTTATCTTTAAAATTCACACTTATGGGGGCTTTAAAAAATGAAACTAGACATTATTGTTGGAAATTTAAGAGATGCGTACAAGCAAGCAGTTCCCGGCACATTGTTACACGTTG
>ERZ1292630.3662-Hain-H41-02um-R3-3662-length-13360-cov-57_pt1 | contig 13360 bp, 13 predicted proteins | sample MGYA00564408_ERZ1292630 | MGnify/ENA primary metagenome ERZ1292630 (study PRJEB36523, sample SAMEA6512641) | groundwater metagenome | collected 2019-01-08 | study: AquaDiva: Metagenomics assemblies of 32 groundwater samples | reverse complement strand
CCGGAGTCACTCCCGTCACGATCCCCGTCTCCTTCACCGTCACCGCGGCCCCGGTCCCGCCCGCCATCGGCGCGAGTCCCCTGAGCCTCGCGTTCACCGCGATTCAGGGCGGCAGCAACCCCGCCGCGCAAACGCTCAGTATCCTCAATACCGGCGGTGGTACCTTGAATTGGAGTGCGAGCGAGAATGCGGGCTGGTTGGCTCTCAGCGCAGGCACCGGCACGGGGAATGGCACGGTGACCTTACAGGCGACCACCGGCACGTTAGCCACGGGTAGCCATACCGGCACCCTCACCCTCAGCGGCGGCACCGGGGTTACCCCCGTCACGATCCCCGTCTCCTTCACCGTCACCCCCGCACCGGTGCCCCCGGCCATCGGCGCCAGTCCCCTGAGCCTCGCGTTCACCGCGATTCAGGGCGGCAGCAACCCCGCCGCGCAAACGCTCAGTATCCTCAACACCGGCGGCGGGACATTGAGCTGGAGTGCCAGTGACAATGCCGCCTGGTTGTCGCTCAGCTCGACCTCCGGCACCGGTAATAATACGATCACGTTGAGTGCAGCCACGGGCTCGCTCGCCGTCGGCGCCCATAGCGGCACGGTCACGCTCAGCGGCGGCACCGGGGTTGCCCCCGTCAGTATCCCCGTCTCCTTCACCGTCACCGCGGCCCCGATCCCGCCGGCCATTGGCGCGAGTCCCCTGAGCCTCGCGTTCACCGCGATTCAGGGCGGCAGTAACCCCGCCGCGCAGGCCCTCAGCATCAGCAACACCGGCGGCGGGACTTTGAGCTGGAGTGCCAGTGAAAGCACGCCGTGGTTAGGGCTCAGTTCAGCCTCTGGTACCGGCAACGGCAGCATAACCGTGAGTGTGGCGACCGGCTCCCTGACCGTCGGTACCCATAGCGGTACGGTCGCTCTCACCGGCGGCACCGGGGTTACCCCCGTCACGATCCCCGTCTCCTTCACCGTCACGGCGGCCCCCGTGCCACCAGCCATCGGCGCCAGTCCCACGAGCCTCGCGTTCACCGCGATTCAGGGCGGCAGCAACCCCGCCGCGCAAACGCTCAGTATCCTCAATACCGGCGGTGGTACCTTGAATTGGAGTGCGAGCGAGAATGCGGGCTGGTTGGCTCTCAGCGCAGGCACCGGCACGGGGAATGGCACGGTGACCTTACAGGCGACCACCGGCACGTTAGTCACGGGTAGCCATACCGGCACCCTCACCCTCAGCGGCGGCACCGGAGTCACTCCCGTCACGATCCCCGTCTCCTTCACCGTCACCGCGGCCCCGGTGCCCCCGGCCATTGGCGTCAGCCTAACCAGTCTATCCTTTACGGCCCAACAGGGGGGCAGTAACCCCGCGGCCCAGGCCGTAACCATCAGCAACACCGGGGGCGGCACACTAAGCTGGAGCGTCAGTCATGACGCTACCTGGCTGTCGCACACTCCGGGCACGGGCGCTGGAACTGGTACCGCGACTATAAGTGTCACAACCGGCTCCCTAACCACGGGCACCCATAGTGGCCAGGTCACAATCTGGCCTGCCGGGTCGACAGCGACCCCGGTCACGATCCCCGTCTCCTTCACCGTCACCCCCGCACCGGTGCCCCCGGCCATCGGTGTGAGCCCGACGAGTCTGTCCTTTACGGTCCAACAGGGAACCGGCAATCCTGCCGCACAGCCCCTATCCATCACGAACCGAGGGGGTGGCACTCTCACCTGGTCGGTAACGGGCAACTCATCCTGGATCTCCCCATCTCCCATCTTGGGAACCGGAAACGGAGGGACCACGATCAATGTCAGCACCAGTTTTCTGGCCGCCGGTACCTACAACGGCATGATTACGATAAGCGCAACCGGGGCCCCCTCGGTCACCGTCCCCGTCACCTTCACCGTGACCCCCGGCGCCACCACAGCAACGACAACCATCAATGTAAGTCCATCGAGTCTCAACTATGCAGCCTCACAGGGTGCTGCAAACCCGGCAAATCAGGCTATTTCTCTGACAAACACAGGCGGGACATTAAACTGGACTGTGAGCGATAATGCCTCGTGGCTGGCAGTGAGCCCTGCATCAGGAAGCGGCAGCAGCACGTTAACAGCAAGCGTGAATACAGCGGGACTCACTGCTGGAACCTATAATGGCACTCTCACTGTCAGCCCAGCCGGCAGCTCTTCGAAGACGATCACCGTCACATTGACGGTCAATGCCCCGGCCACTTCATCTGTTACGTTGACATGGAATGCCAACCAGGAAAGCGATTTGGCCGGGTACAAACTCTATCGCGCAACAACTTCCGGCGGATATGGGGCACCGATCGCAACGCTCACAGGAAACGTCACAACCTATATTGCAACGGGGCTACAAGTAGGAACGACGTACTTTTTCGTCATCACCGCCTATGACTCAGCGGGAAACGAAAGCGCCCGATCTAATGAAATCAGCAAGAGTATTTATTAGGCCATTCTGGGCAATATGGCGCATGGGTCATGAACGTCTCTGAATTTCGAATTCTGTATGGGATTATGATTGTTTTGAGAAGACTTCTGTGATCAAGAAGGTGAGGGGAAGGGTCAGCAGCTTTCGGCGAAAAATCCCTCGTGCCGTGAGGCTTTTGAAGATCTACCAATCCGGCCCGGTGGCACTTTCGGATGCCCACTGTAGAGCAGATGCTTGTCCACCCCAATCGCTTCCATCTCGTTCGGAAAACGTTCCGCAATTTCGGGCCGCCTCCTGGACCATCGTCATCACCATCTCATCCAGCAGCACCTTCCAATATTTCACGGGAAAGGCATTAAAGGCACTATGACAGTGGATCTGCACTGCACATTGCACTCCCTTTCTGCCTAGATCGTCCCTCTGCTCCGACATGCTCCAGGTCGCCCGGACAATCCGTCGCAATTACGACTGAGTGCTACTCCTCCTTTCATCTTTTGAAAATCTGTCTGGTCAAACAGTCAGTATGTTAGGTGTTTTACACTGGCAACATGACTCTGAGTTCTGCCATTTATGAGGTTAGATGTTCGTAAGTTATTGTATATTCAATAAATGCAACAAAAACACATGATTTTTCTTCACAAGGAATGATTAGGCATACATGTTGCTCTACAGTGCGCGAGACTTTACCAGGCTCCCTGACGGAGGTATGGAAAAATTACAGCCCCAGGTAAGGGATTCGGGGAAGCAGCATGGTTTTCAGATCCAAGTGGCGGCTGATCCGGCTGTGCTTTCAGTATCGCGTGGTCACGCGGGGTCGGTCTAGCCAGTGGAACAGGAGCGTTACTTCAACGCATTAGGTTTAGCGAACAGCTTCATAAGTAATGACGTGCGTTCTAAGGGAGCAATACTAATGAGATTTCGAACCATGACAACTATACTGTCAGGCATTTGTGATTTTTCAGACCTCCCGCCACAGGCCAATCGACTTAGAGATGGTCGTATCCGCGGGCGCGCCTTCAGACTCTTACTCGCCTTCGGGCACATGTTATTTCTACTCACATTGTTGACTGATTCTGCTCTCGCAGCGGTACTTAACCAGCAGGAATGGTCAAGCAAGCCCGGTTGGCCGTGGAGCTACACGGTTGGTAAACCTAGCATTGATACCACCACAAGTTCCCCATCAGGCGGGGCGGCACTGCGCTTTACGTACGAGCCGGGAACCTATTCCAGCAGCACCGTCGCTGGGACTGCTACCCTTGAAACATTCGAACATACAGATCTTTATGTGGGACACTGGATGAAATGGTCCTCACCGTTTAACTGGAACCCCGTCGGAACGAAGATTGATTATCTCAGCTTGTCGGGTGCAAACGCGAATGGGAATCGTGACAATTTTCTCTTCATGATACAGAATGGCGGGAACACTCTCACATTCACTCAACAGTTGTGGGCGGCTCCCGGCACCCAGAATCGAAATACCAATATCTCTAGCCAGACCTTCCAACTCAACCGCTGGTATTGGTTTGAATTTCATGTCCGCCTCAATACGCTGGGGCAGGCGAACGGCCTGCTTGAAGCCTGGGTCGACAATAAGTTAGTGATGAGTCACAATAATGTGACGTACCGTACATACAATAGTGTCTGGGGGAATTTTGCTCACTCCCCCGTGTGGGGCGGCGGGGGTGGGACGATCAGCCAGCAACAGTATTTCTGGGTCGATCACACCGTTATCTCGACGACAAGAATCGGGATGCCAGGCGGAACGCCAGCCGGTGACACCACCCCACCAGCTCCGCCAGTGGGCGTACGCTAACTTACAAATATATGCCACTCGTGGCTGTAGCTCGAAACATCGCCAGAATGTGTCTTAGGATCTCGTGACCATGTTCAGACTCGAACGTGAGCCTATTACACAATCGACCGCGCTCACAATACATGCCGATCCAGTAACCGTTCACATTCTTCCTTTGACCTGCTCCACTCCGAAATCAATTTCACCTTGAGATCTCGCATCTGTTGAGCGAAAACCTCCTTCGACAAAATCGCCGTAGTGATCTTTCTGGCAAGATCCTCTGGAGTATTGTCGGTGAAAAGCGCCCCGATCGAGAACTGACGTCTCAACGCCTCGGAATCCGACACGATCAACGGCGTGCCGGCAGCGACCGCTTCATACGCCCCACAGACCAAACAATCTTGTCGTGTCGTCAGATCTACAATCACATCGACGGAGAACAACATTTGCACATAGTCTTCTTCGGGTAAATATCCCGTGAAAATGATATTCTCAGGAATGCGCGCACGATATTCCTTCTCCTTCCCTTTTGAGTCTCCGGTAATATACACATAGACATCCTGATCCAACAGACTCGCCGCCTTGATGACTTCGAGATAGGGCTCATCCACCGCGAAGGTACAGACAAATAATACGTTAAATTTACCTTTCAGCTTATCTCGATCAATAACACTACCGGAAAACTCAAATATTGGAATCGGATCCGGCAAAACCAGCGGTCGACCACCCTGTCGCACTACATATTCGGCTAGAGATTGATTCGTCACCATCGTATAATCCGCGATACGAATCATTTTTGCCGCGATCCGGTTTAGCCATTTCCATTTCCCATGCTGAGGATAAATCCCGGCATTGTGCGCATCAACCACCACAAGAATTTGACAAAGCTTGCCATAGATGACGCATAGCCATGCAAGAACAACAGATGGGTTCTGCGCGAAAATCAGAACAGGACTCTCTTCGCGCAAAGCCCGAATGGTTCTTATAATAGAGATGACGTACCGCACCACCCGATTGTGACGCACATTAATCTCGTATAACCTAGCGCCGAATTTCTGCGATAGGCTTCGATTTCTTCTCTGGATCTCCCAACTGATCCAAACCCTGCTTGAACCCATCACGACCGAACCCTTCTTCTTACACTCCTGTACTCCACCAGGCTCCCGGGAAGTACTAGATGCATTCATTGCCTTTTAGGTTGTGCTCGTGATGCGGATGTTATTATTGAGAGTCCCGGAATGCGCTTCGCTGCCCAGGCTTAAGAAAAAAGTAATTTATGCTTTTGTCCTTTGGCACACGCTCGACGAGGTGGCTTCCATTAAACCAAAACGCATTATAGCCATACGAATGAAGAATCGAAAATAGCTCATGTGATGGAGTTCCAGGTTCATCCGGATCTTGTGACACCTCAATCAGCCATGCCGGCATGAATCTCTCTATCACGGCTCGAGCGCCCCTTACGACGGCTAGCTCATGCCCCTCGACGTCGCACTTGATAAATGCTATCGGGTTCTTTGAGCCTCCAAGTACTTTATCTAACGTTGTCAGGCGCACTTGAACTTGTCTATTCACCTCGCATGGATTGAGGCCAGAAACTATTTTGGCTCTGTAAAAGTTATCTCCACCCTTGTTAAAGGAGGGGATTTCCATGACTGCCTCGCCGTCTGCCTCGGAGATACCAGAGTGCAAAAGATCTACATTTCCTAACCCCAATCGATGAATACAGTAGGACAATATCTCAAACGTCTCTCCTATTGGCTCAATGCTATATACCCGACCACCAGAGCCGACAGACTCGGCCAGTACTCTTGTGTACCAACCGACGTTTGCACCTACGTCAACAACATGGTCTCCGGGCCTAACGAGTTTCTTGACTACCAGAAGATCCGGCTCATCTCTCTCAGAGAAACGCTTCAGCTCATGAAAGTAATGAATCTGCTTCAGAAACTTCAATATCCTATTTGGAAGAACCATAAGCGCTATGGACTTTAGCATTGGAACCTTTCTCAAAATCGCTTGGGCAACGTCATCTACATCTCAGCGATGGTCAGCCCGTGCTTCGCCCTTGAGAAGACTAGCCACCACGGTCATCCGCCATTGGGCCTTCCATCGTTCGATTGAATCTGCCGATTCTGATGCCAGAGCCACCTCCTCAATCCACTTAGGACCATGTCGCAGAGGTAGTCTCAATTTCAAAGGGAACAGGATAACACACCGGCACTCGCCCGGATTATCTTCTGTTTCATCGTCATTGCTCTCACGCATTTCGTGAAGGAAAAGACTCCACCGGATTGCCAGATAACGTTCTCGCGCTGACAGTGAATAATGGGTGTCTCTTCAGACGTAACGCTGGCTTTTCAATCATGAGCCATGAAATTGCGGCAAGTATGATGCAGGCCATTAATGCCACGAACCCATACTCTATCTTCTGGTACAGTCCGCTATATAACAGTAGATTCACGACAGGCATGTGATAAATGTATATCCCGTACGACATGTCGTTCCCTCTCAATACCTTCTTACTCAATGCCGGCGTCGAATACGCGAAAGAGAAAATAGTCAAGATTAACAGCACAACGACGACCGGATTACTATTATTCCCGAAGGCGCTCCCACTCTCTGAGAGCATGTATGCGGAAACAAGATACAGGGGAAACATAAGATAAAATTTCCCTGCCACATAGGTGTGGAACAACTCAAAATTCCTCTGTGCCAACACGCCCAACAGGAAGATATAAAACCAAGGGACAAATGATACTCCTATCAGTTTTGTGATAAGCGACTTATCTGCCATATCAGGCAGCACGGCGTACAACCTATTGAGGATAAAAAATAGAATCGTCAATACCACCAGCGCGCAATTAGCCGTGCATTGTGGCGGCTTCCGGGAAAGAAGAAAAAACACTCCTGGGATCAAGAGATAGAATTGTATCTCAACAGTGATTGTCCATAAACTCCCATTGAGGACCCCATCGCCATAGGCCCTCATAAATTCAGGATTGTAGAACTGAAAGACGGTTGTTTTCGCGAGAAAGAGCAATCCTAACTCAAACCATTGAACTCCCTTGCCCTGAAGGTATCCACTGAGCATGACTAAAGCGATCGAGAATGCCACGCACGCGATAAGACCCGGGTACAACCGTAATACTCGATTGATGAAAAACTCCTTTAAGCAGGAATTATTTTCATACGATCTACTGATCAGAAAACCGCTGATAAAGAAAAATATGGGCACACCAGGAAACAAATAAAACAGATGCAAGATGAAACTGCCAAGCCAGGCTGTTTCTATCTCCATGATATGGAACACATGCACGAGTGCGACCTGAAATGCCGCGAACAGCCGTATTAAGTCAAAATTGTTCTTGAGAAACTTGTGTTGCATAGCCGAATATTTGTCACCGTAAGAGAGAGCGGAGCGCGGGTGTCACAGGCCCATCACGATAACTGCGAGAAGCAACAGATGAGGAGAAGCAGTCGACTCTACACGCGGGGCGAGGGCCCTCACAACATCTAAACTGGTGGCGTTGCTGCTTGCCGACCTTGGTCTAACCCCGCCGTATGATCGATCGGCAGCGCGACCCACATTCATTTCCCACTTCCCGATTCAATTAGTTCTTGATACAGCATGGCGACTCGATCAGCCATATTCTCTGCAGAGAAGTCCCGCTCAACCCGTGCTCTAGCCGCTTGCCCCATCTTTTGTGCCAACTCCGGTGACTGAATCAACCGAAGGCATCTCTCTGTGAGACCATTCACATCCATCGGCTCAACCAGAAACCCCTCAGTCCCATCCTCAACAATTTCAGGAACCCCCCCCACTCGACTGGCTACGACAGATCGAGAAGCCGCCATGGCCTCAAGAAGGGCCATCGGAATCCCCTCGCTCAAGGAAGGAAGTGCAAAAATGTCCAATGCCTGTAGTAGCGCATCAGTATCCTCTCGATGCCCCAAAAACACAACGTCCTTGCTGATCCCCAAGTCTCGGGTTTGTGCCATGAGATCAGACCGAATACTGCCTTCCCCCACTACCAACACCTTCACATTCACGCCCTGGCACAAGAGCATTCTTGCTGCCTCCAGTAGATAGGGAATGCCTTTCACCGGCGTGAGTCGGCCAATGGTCCCGATCAGGCAGGTTTCAGAGTCTACACCTAAATCATTACGGGTGCGCCATCTGTCGGTCTGAACCAACCTTCCATCAAGATCGATGCCGTTTCGGATACAAGTTACTTTGAATCGCTCCTCTTGGGCCTTGTACATATGTTCGATTTGCGACGATACCGCGATAATGGCATCGACATAATATCGATGCGCCATGCGCTCAACCGCTTCATAAAGACTCATCTTCAACGACTGCAGGCCCTGAAAAGGTTCGCGAAGCCCATGCACCGTGCGCACGACATGCGGGATCGCGCATAGCTTGGCAGCGGGCGCTGCCAGGATTGTATCTTTATACTTGTGCGTATGAATAATGCGGATGTTCGACTGCTTGAATTCACGAACCAACTCACGAAAAATCTTGCCGCTCCCCCACCGGCTTTCAGGGAACACCCTCACCGGAATACCCAGCGCGCTGACCTCCTGTTCCAATCGACCTTCATTGAGCAAAATCACCGACAGATCGATATCGGCCCTGCCTACCAGCTTCGACAGCAAAACTTTGAGCTGCACCTCCGCCCCGGCCCATAGATCCCCTACTGTCACATGACAAATTGATATGGCTTTGCCAGGAGGAGCGCTAGGCATGGGATTTTGCAGAATTCGGATCTTGTTCGATCGCAATCTGGCGTTCCTCGAACGCGACGTCTTCTCTTCTAGCAAGATGCTGAAAAAGTTTGCCGGCGGCGTTCTCGCGGCGTTCAGAGGCTCGGAAGGACTAGAGGATATTCTCCGTTCGCCAAGATCCATTCTAGGGGCGAACGGCCACACAAAGTGCGGGTGGTACCTCCTCGCCTCTTCGCTCGCTGCGGCCTTGCTGGACGGCCTTTTTGAGCATCCTGCGGCAATTTTGAAATCAGTGCCATATGGAATATTCCAATGGTGGTTTATGAATAAACCGAGTTTCCCGCAGCCTGCTAGGATTCAGGAGCCTATGACCGCCGTCCCTAAAGGCGAGAAACTTGCCTCTCTCCAAGTCGTGGCAGCGGAATGCCCCCTGAATATTTAGGCTGTGCCGCCGCAGGACGCTCTTCCCCGCTCTGTGTCTCAGAAATATTTCGGAGAGCGACGACTAACGCCGTCATGATCCACAAGCTGGGATACCAGAGAGTAGAAATAAACACGCCACTCACGATGAAACTTATTAAGCTTCCTTCCATGGCTCGGGCGAGATACGCGCGTACATCCTCCCCTGGACGAACTTCCTGAGCGTGCCTCTGCCTTGAATCCGGAGGTGCGAATCTTGCTCTCACGAACTTCAGATCCTTATAACACTGCAGCAGCATCCCTCCGATGATCACGATCCCCGCTAGGCCCAACTCAGAGATGAGGGTCACCCAGGCAGAATGCGCCTGCCGGCCACCAATTGATCTGCCGTTAAATGTTTGGCCGGCCTCATAGATGCCAAATGTATATGGAAAATTATTCTGCCCGACTCCGATGACTGGGTTTGCATAAAACATGTCCATTCCAATGCCCCAGGTATAGAGCCTTGCCGCACCGGTTCCAGTTCCCATTGTCTCATCGCTGGTAGAAGAGGCAATTTCGCCCCAATACTTTTCGGGAGCCAGCACCAGCATAAACAGCACCGCCACAATCACCACTACAAGAGCATTCAATTTCTTTGGCGAGCGGTACCAACAATAGGCGCCCACAGCAGCCAGCCCGAAAAATCCTCCTCGTGAAAGACTCGCCATCGCCGCCAGAATGAAGGCACCCAGAAGTCCCAAGTACTTCATCTTCTGCCTTACACTGGGAGCAGAAAACAATAAGAAATAGCCAAAAGGGACGGCCATGTCCATCACCATGCAGAAGTCGTTCTCGTCCCCCATCCAGGCGCCGATCCCTCGCCCACCTTTGGCAATCCCCATCACAGCCAGGAATCCGTGGACACCGATCCATAGCTTCATGAGGGTCATCATCTTTTCTGTCGAATTGACGAAGGTGATCACGCCAAGATAGACACAATACATCAAAACCATATCTTTCAGCGTTATCAGCGCCCAATAGTTGTTCTCGGCAATCGGCACATGAATCGCCATGACCGCAAGGAGAGGGAGCCACAATTTGGTCTGTAGTCTTGAAAAATCCACCCTCCCCGACATCAACACGTTCAGAATGAGCAATAGCGAGATGCCTGTGCCAAACGGAATGAGTCTGAGACCGGGGACCAATTCTTGCGGGCGCCCAAATTCAAAGAAGAAGTACGCCAACACAAGATAAAACCCCGCCTTGCCTTCTTGAGCCTGGCGTGGCTTCCCGATAGCCCAAGACCTCGCCTCAGGCGCGGCAATGGGATTTGCATCACTCCCCATCGAGCACCATGAAACGTTTTGCCCTGTATACGTTCTGTCTCACGTATTATCCATTCGAGATCTGAACCGACTATCGCCCGCGTGTTCAACCTTGATGGTCACGGTGACCCACCTCAAATACGAACCCGAATCGGGTTCGGCATGTAGCATTGGAGGATAAAGATTGCTAACCCTCCCTCTTGCCTTGACGGTACCTGAGGTCCAAGCCATACTGCGGCACCATTCGACTGAAATGCCTACTCCTAATCGCATTTATTCACATTGCAGCTGCTAAGCATTGCGGCAACATCGAATTGGAAGTAACCATATCCATGGATGTCTGAGCATGGAGGCATTTCAATGAAAGGCATCGGAAAGGAACACGATTCCTACTCTTCAGAAAATCCCGAGCGCCTCGCATTTTTAGATAGCTTGCGAGCCGTTGCGATCATTATGGTCGTTGGTGTGCACACATTAAGTTATTGCGTGGAGCTTCCTCACGACCTTAAACAAATTATCTCGTTCGTCGTACATACTATTTCAGTTCCAGTTTTTTTTCTTGTTGATGGCTATTTATTTGCACGGAGCGTACTCCATTTAAAAAATTATGCCTACATCAAATATGTTCGAAGTAGTCTGTCCAGGCTACTTGCCCCCTGGGCTATTTTCACAGTGGCTTACACCCTGGCAAGATATGCTTTTGAACTAACTGGCTTCCCCAAAGAAAAATTTATTTTGGGACACTCCTTGCAAGAAGTCATATTATCGGCCTATGGGTCTGTATACGCCCCGCAGCTATATTTCTTATGCTCTCTGTTCCTGATACGTTTGTGTGCGCCTCTTTTCAAGAAGGTCTTAGCCATTGAGAACTACTTCCTCATGCTGTTTCTGCTGTGTGCCTATTGGACTATATACCAATCAATCATTCCATCTACTTCCGCCTACTTAAAGATCGAGGGGGGACAAGAGCCAGTATTGCATGCACTGTGGGGAATTCAATTCTATATTCTTGGCATTGTCGTCTTCATGACATCGCAGATTGTGGATCTCAGAAAATTGTTCATCCCTTTTCTACTACTGTCTATTCTTGTTTTATTAATGGAAAAGAAATCTCGAATTGAGGGACTGAACCATGTTCTTCAATATTTGTATTTGATAACCATGTTTCTGTTTTTTACGCTCTTTCAAAGTGGGTTCTATTTCCTCAACGTGACAGGAAAGAACTCAATGGGAATATATCTGATTCATGCCCCCATTGTGTTGAAAGTTACCTCTCTCATTGCAAACAAGTTCGTGTTTGATCCGATATTCTCATTTCTATCAATTCTCCTTGGCACATTCATTATAAGCACTTCGATTGCTATGATTATGATTTCCGTTCCATATGGTCGCTTGTTGATTGGAACACCATATCAAAAAAATAGACATGTGCCAGCTTCACGGTGACTATTGCAAACCTCTCCACATTTCAAAATTCAATGGACTTCAATGTCCCACGTAGCGCGCATAGAGATCCCTGTACCGATCGACCATCTGCATCATACTGAAGTGTTGACTGACACGCTCCGCAGCCTGTCGACCGAATTGTTGCATCGTTCCAGGATCGCTCAGTAGTTTCAGAAGATTAGTCGCAAGATCTCGTGCATCTTCAGGTTGGACCAGAAAGCCTGTCTTGCCATGATCGATCAGTTCAGGATTCCCCCCAACCCGCGTGGCCACCACTGGTTTTCCAGATGCCATTGCTTCCAAGAGCGCTATGGACAACCCTTCAGACAGCGACGGTAAAACAAATACGTCCATCAGGGACAGGAGCCTGGGCACATCCTGCCGCATCCCCAGGAATTGAACATTGGCACCAATGGCTAATTGTTCCACTTGCTCCTTCAGTACAACATCGAGTTCTCCTCGCCCGATCACGAGCAACTGTGCCATCGGCCATCGTCGAAGAATCTCTGGCATCGCCTCAAGGAGAAACCTATGACCTTTGACCGGATAGAGGCTGCCTACGACCCCCAGCACCGGGTAGCACCCTGAAACTCCAAGCTCAGCCTTGCATGTCTGAACCTCTTCATCTGTGATCATCTGTGCCGGAGCCACGCCGTTATAGATCACCTCGACTCGTTGCTCTTGCACACCGACTCTATCGCAAATGAACTGTTTCAAATCTTTCGAGACCGCAACAATCGTACCCTGTCGGCTGACAAGGCGATAGGTCACTCTCCGGCGTAGTTTTTCCCAAAAGTAATTCTTGCCATGCACGGTCGCAACCAATGGAACTCCCGCCAGCATCGCGACGACCCAACCACACAGGATTGCGCTGAACTCGTGCGCATGAATGAGCGCCACCTGTTCCTTGCGGAGCAGTCTCAGACAGGTACGGAACCACTGAAGATTGAAGGGTCCCCCAAGGGGCATCACGCAGGTCTTGACCCCACGAGCTTCGCACTCTGCCTGCAGCCATCCAGATCGAAATAGGACTACAATGGTTCGAAATTGGCCCTGATTGAGCGCGGCCGCCAGTGTGCTGACCATCCGCTCCGCCCCGCCAGGTCCACTGCTGGTCGACAGGTGCAGGACTGTCGTTTTCTTCTCCTCGGAAGTCATGGGTTCTTCGGATCGGCCGGCAAGACTCTGCTCAGAGCCGGCTTACTTTTCTTCACACCTAATCTCGCAGC